>Ga0160455_100514_pt1 | contig 18658 bp, 18 predicted proteins | sample HID1972I_E6MG_FD_108206 | JGI IMG/M metagenome (GOLD analysis project Ga0160455, IMG submission 108206) | Enriched pill bug-associated microbial communities from UW Madison campus, WI, USA - HID1972I_E6 MG | ecosystem: Host-associated > Arthropoda: Insects > Digestive system > Unclassified ... | reverse complement strand
GGGTGGCTACAAGAAGGGCGATGTGGTGATGCTGCTGGTCCGCAGCGGCGGCAACAGCGCCTTCGTGGCGGTGAAGACCGGCGGTTGAGGTCGTCTAGGGCTGGCTGATGGGCTGATGGGCTGGTTGCTCCTGGCTCCTTGACTCCTGGGTTGGTGGGCTTGGTGGGCTTGGCTGGTGGGTGACGACCGTTGGTCGTCACGCCCTTGCCTTGGCTGGTGGCTGTAAGAGCGTGACGACCAACGGTCGTCACCCACCAACCCACCAACCCACCAACCCACCAACCCACCAGCCCACCAGCCCACCAGCCCACCAGCCCACCAGCCCACCAGCCACCAGCCACCAGCCACCAGCCACCAGCCACCAGCCACCAGCCGCCCACCTGAAGCGGATGCTCCACCGGCGAGCCCCTCCCCGTGCGATAATCCGACGTTTACCCTGACGACGCCGCGCGCCGCCACCTATGTCCTCTGATCCGATGCGGAACATCCGCAACTTCTCCATCATTGCCCATGTCGACCACGGCAAGTCCACGCTGGCCGATCGCATCATCCAGCTGTGCGGTGGCCTGCAGGCCCGCGAGATGGAAGCGCAGGTGCTCGACTCGAATCCGATCGAGCGCGAGCGCGGCATCACCATCAAGGCACAGTCGGTGTCGCTGCCGTACGTGGCGAAGGATGGCCAGACCTACCACCTGAATTTCATCGACACTCCCGGCCACGTGGACTTCTCCTATGAAGTCAGCCGCTCGCTGGCGGCCTGCGAAGGCGCGCTGCTGGTGGTGGATGCGGCCCAGGGCGTGGAAGCGCAGTCGGTGGCCAACTGCTACACCGCCGTGGAGCAGGGTCTGGAAGTGGTGCCGGTGATCAACAAGATCGACCTGCCCACCGCCGACATCGAGCGTGCCAAGGCGGAAATCGAGGCGGTGATCGGCATCGATGCCGAGGACGCCGTGCCGGTCAGCGCCAAGACCGGCCTGAACGTGCAGGACGTGCTGGAAGCCATCGTGCACCGCATTCCGCCGCCGGTACCGCGTGATACCGACAAGCTGCAGGCGCTGATCATCGACTCCTGGTTCGACAACTACCTGGGCGTGGTGTCGCTGGTGCGCGTGATGCAGGGCGAGGTCAAGGCCGGCGACAAGCTGCTGGTGATGTCCACCGGCCGCACCCATCAGGTCGACAACGTCGGTGTGTTCACCCCCAAGCGCAAGGTGCTGCCGAAGCTGCAGGCCGGCGAGGTGGGCTGGATCACCGCCAGCATCAAGGATGTGCACGGCGCCCCGGTGGGCGATACCCTGACCCTGGCCGCCGATCCGGCGCCGAAGCCGCTGCCGGGCTTCCAGGAAATGCAGCCGCGCGTGTTCGCGGGCCTGTTCCCGGTCGACGCCGAGGACTACCCGGACCTGCGTGAAGCGCTGGACAAGCTGCGCCTGAACGACGCCGCGCTGCGCTTCGAACCGGAAAGCTCGGAGGCGATGGGCTTCGGTTTCCGCTGCGGCTTCCTCGGCATGCTGCACATGGAAATCGTGCAGGAGCGCCTGGAACGTGAATACAACCTCGACCTGATCAGCACCGCGCCGACGGTGGTCTACGAGGTGCTCAAGACCGACGGCTCCATCGTCAACATGGACAATCCGGCCAAGCTGCCGCCGGTGAACCAGGTGACCGAGGTCCGCGAGCCGATCATCCGCGCCAACATCCTCACCCCCGAGGAATACATCGGCAACATCATCAAGCTGTGCGAGGAAAAGCGCGGCAGCCAGCTTGGCATCAACTACCTGGGCAGCCAGGTGCAGATCAGTTACGAGCTGCCGATGGCCGAAGTGGTGCTGGACTTTTTCGACAAGCTGAAATCGGTCAGCCGTGGCTATGCGTCGCTGGACTATCACTTCGTGCGCTTCGATGCCGGCCCGTTCGTGCGCGTGGACGTGCTGATCAACGGCGACAAGGTCGACGCACTGTCGCTTATCGTCCACCGTTCGCACTCCGATCGCCGTGGCCGCGAGCTTTGCGAAAAGATGAAGGACCTGATTCCGCGGCAGATGTTCGACGTGGCCATCCAGGCCGCGATCGGCTCGCAGGTGATCGCCCGCACCACCGTGAAAGCCATGCGCAAGAACGTGTTGGCCAAGTGCTACGGCGGCGACGTGTCGCGAAAGAAGAAGCTGCTGGAGAAGCAGAAGGAAGGCAAGAAGCGCATGAAGCAGGTCGGCCGCGTGGAAATTCCACAGGAAGCGTTCCTCGCCGTGCTGCAGATGGACAACAAGTAAAGGTAGAGTCGGCCCACTACCGGGCCGGTTTGCCCTGATCTCCTGCAAAGGACCCTGAATGAAACTGTTTGAGTTCCTCCTGGTCGCGCTGACCCTGGCCTCCGGCCTGATCCTGCTCGCCGACAAGCTGTATTTCGCCCGGCGTCGTGCACGCCGTGCCGGCCTGCTGGACAGCGAGCCGGCGCTGGTGGATTACTCGCGGGCGTTTTTCCCGGTCCTGGCGATCGTGCTGGTGGTGCGCAGCTTCATCGCCGAACCGTACAAGATTCCGTCCAGTTCGATGATGCCCAACCTGCTGATCGGCGATTTCATCCTGGTCAACAAGTTCGCCTATGGCCTGCGCCTGCCGCTGACCAACACCAAGGTCGTGCCGGTGGGCGAGCCGGCGCGCGGCGACGTGGTGGTGTTCCACTTCCCGGGCCACAACGACCAGGACCCGGCCAAGGGTGAGAACTTCATCAAGCGGGTGATCGGCGTGCCCGGGGACCATGTCACCTTCGAAGGCAATGCGCTGATCCTGAACGGCGAGCCGGTGAAGTACGAGGACAAGGGCGTCTACGCGGGCCATCGCGGCCAGGGCGACGGTGCCAGCCTGCTGGTGGAGGAACTGCCAGGACGCACCCACACGGTGCTGGAGACGGCGTATCCTGCCGGGCAGGGCGAATGGACCGTTCCGGCGGGCCGCTACCTGGTGATGGGCGACAACCGCGACAACAGCGACGATGGCCGTTTCTGGGGCCTTCTGCCGGAACAGAACCTGCGCGGCAAGGCATTCCTGATCTGGCTCAACTGCTCCGGCTGGTTCTGCAAGGACGGTTTCGAACCGTCGCGGATCGGTTCGGGCGTGAAGTGAACACCAACGCGTATCTGGGGAGAACGCAATGAAGCACATGGGCACGCAGCGCGGCATGACCTTGACCTCTTTCCTGGTGGTCCTGATCGTGGTCGGTTTCTTCCTGTACATCGGCATGAAGCTGTTCCCGATGTACCAGGAGTACTACGCCGTGCGTTCGGCGATGAAGAGCCTGGCCAAGGAGCCTGGCATCGGCAGCATGCAGCCGGCCAACATCCAGTCGCTGTTCTTCAAGCGCCTTTACATCAACTATTCCGACAACGTGAAGCCTTCCAACGTGAAGTTCGATCGCAGGGACAACGGCTGGACCCTGCGCGTGAACTACGAAGTGCGCCGTCCTCTGGTCGGCAACCTCGACGTGGTCGGCAAATTCGATTCAACCCAGGACCTGACCCGTAGCGGTGCCGAATAAACCCTTCCAACGTGGTGACCGCATCGGCCACCCCTTTTCCGACCCAGGCCTGCTCGCGCAGGCGCTGACGCATCGTTCCGCCGGTGTGCCGCACAACGAGCGGCTGGAATTCCTTGGCGACAGCATCGTCAACATGCTGGTGGCGCAGGCGTTGTACCAGCGCTGGCCGAAGGCGGACGAAGGCGCGCTGACCCGAGCCCGCGCCGAGCTGGTGCGCGAAGCCGCGCTGGCGACGATCGCGCGCGAACTGCAACTGGGCGAGCGGATCACCCTGGGCGCGGGCGAAATGAAGACCGGCGGCCACCGTCGCGATTCCATCCTAGCCGACACGTTCGAGGCGGTAGTCGCGGCGATCTACCTGGATGCCGGCTTCGAGGCCTGCCGCGCCGTGGTGCTGCCGTGGTTCGAAGCGTCCATGGCCGCGCTGCCGGCGACCGGGCGCCCGGAGAAGGATCCCAAGACGCGCCTGCAGGAATGGCTGCAGGGCCGGCAACGCCCCCTGCCGCAGTACGAACTGGTGTCAGAGTCCGGTGACGACCACGCCAAGGTATTCCGGGTACGCTGCAACCTGACCGAACCGGCCGCAGGCACCGAGGGCGAAGGCGCCTCGCGACGGCTGGCCGAACAACAGGCGGCTGCGGCCGCACTCGAACTACTGGTGGATTCAAAGTGAGCGAACAGATGCCCCATCATTGCGGCAGCGTAGCCGTCATCGGCCGGCCCAACGTTGGCAAATCGACCCTGACCAACGCGCTGGTCGGGGCCAAGGTCAGCATCGTGTCGAACCGGCCGCAGACCACCCGCCATCGCCTGCTCGGCATCGCCACCTTCCCGGAAGGCCAGCTGGTGCTGGTCGATACCCCCGGCCTGCACAAGGTGCAGAAGCGGGCCATGAACCGGGTGATGAACCGCGCCGCGCGCGGCTCGCTGGAAGGCGTGGACGCCGGCCTGCTGGTGATCGAAGCCGGCCGCTGGGACGAGGAGGATGCGCTGGCGTTCAACGTGCTGCGTGATTCCGGCATCCCGGTGGTGCTGGTGGTCAACAAGGTCGACCGGCTGAAGGAAAAGGCAGCGCTGCTGCCGTTCCTGCAGCAGGTGACCGAAGGCCGCGAATTCGCCGCCGTGCACCCGATCTCCGCGCAGAAGCGCAACGGCCTGGAAGCGCTGGTGCGCGACGTGCTGAAGCTGCTGCCGGAAGCGCCGCCGATGTTCGGCGAGGACGAGATCACCGACCGCAGCCAGCGTTTCCTGGCCGGCGAACTGGTGCGCGAACAGCTGATGCGCCAGCTGGGCGAGGAACTGCCCTATGCCACCACGGTGGAGATCGAACGGTTCACCGAAGATGGCAACCTGCTGCGCATCGGTGCGGTGATCTGGGTCGAGCGCGAAGGCCAGAAGGCGATCGTGATCGGCAAGGGCGGCATCCGCCTGAAGGAGATCGGTGCCAAGTCGCGGCTGCAGATGGAGCGGCTGTTCGGTGCCAAGGTCTTCCTGGAAACCTGGGTGCGCGTGCGCGAAGGCTGGTCCGACGACGAGGCCGCGCTGAAGGCCTTCGGCTACGATTGAGCCTGCGGGCGGCCGATGACGATGCGCATCGAGGCCGAGCCGGCGTTCGTGCTGCATGCACGGGCCTACCGTGAAACCAGCCTGCTGGTCGAGGTGCTGAGCGCCTCGCACGGGCGCATGGGCCTGCTGGCGCGCGGCGTATCCAGCGCGAAGGGGCAGGTGCTGCGTGCGGCCCTGCAGCCGCTGCAGTGGATCCGGTTTGATGCCGTGCAGCGCGGCGAACTGGCGCAGCTGCGCGGGGCCGAAGCGCTGGATGCGGCGCCACGGCTGGCCGGGCAGGACATGCTGGCCGGCTTCTATGTCAATGAACTGGTGATGCGGCTGGCGCCGCGGCACGACCCGGTGCCGGACCTGTATCGCGCCTATGGGGAAGTGCGGGCGCGGCTGGCGCTCGGGCTCCCGTTGGCCTGGAGCCTGCGTCGCTTCGAACGCAATCTGCTGGACGCCCTGGGCGTCGGTTTCGACCTGGTCACGGCCAGCGATGGCAGGCCGGTGGATGCTGCCGCGCGCTATGAGCTCGATCCGCTGGAAGGGCCGCGGCGGTTGCTGTCCGAACGTGATGGGCAGGGACGTCGTGGCACGGTGACCGGCGCGGCGCTGCTGGCGCTGGCGCGCGACCAGGAACCGGCAGCGGATGATCTGGCCAGCATGCGGCTGCCGATGCGCGCGGTGCTGGCGCATCACCTGGGTGCGCGCGGGCTGAAATCCTGGGAGCTGCTGGACGACTTCGCGGCCCGGCGGTAGCCGCACCGGTCCCGGCATCCCTGTCCCTGTCTCAATGCAACAGCGCGGCGACGGCCTTCTGGAAGCTCGTGCGTGCCTGGGGCGACGCGGGCATCTGATGCAGGGTGCGTACCGCACGGGCCAGCCTTGCTGCACCCACGAACCCGCAGCTGGCCTGCAGCCGGTGCAACTGGTTGCGCAGGGCCGGCTCATCGTGGCGGTCCACGGCCTGTTCGACCGCGTCGCGCACGCTGGGCAGCTCCGCCAGGAACAGTTCGCGCAGGGCCACCAGGTGGTTGCGTTGGCCATTCAGTGCCGCCAGCGCAGTGATCTCGTCCCAGTCCTGGGCATCGTTCGATGCCGTTGGGAGTGCGGTGGCCTTGGCCGGGGCAGGGCCCCGTGCCAGGCTGCCGCGCACCGCATCGAGCAGCGCGTTACGGGTGATCGGCTTCACCAGGATGTCGGCAAAACCCGCCTCGCGCAGGCGGGCATGCAGGCACGCGTCGCGATCGGCGGTGTGGGCCAGCGCGGGCGTTTGCGGGTGAAGCGCGTGCAGGCGTTGCAGTACCTGGCTGCCATGGCCATCGGGCAGGTTGGCGTCGATCAGCCACAGGTCATGACGGGATGCACTGCCCACGGCCAGCGCGCTGGCCAGCGAGTCGGCGGTATCCACGTCGGCGGGGAGCGTTTCCAGCGCGGCCTTGAGAAAGCCGCAACTGATGATGTCGTCCTCGACCAGCAGGAAACGGGGGCGCGGGTGCCGCGGCGGGGTCGTCTGCATAAGGGCTGCCTCCATGTCAGCTATGTGCATATTAACCGCCGCAAGGGGCCACGCAAGCAGGCGCGGGCGCTCGCGTGCCCTATCTGCGACAATACGCACCCTTTTTTGCCCGCAGCCGTCCGCCACGTGGCCCGTCACCGTTCCCGCATCGACCGTACTCCCTTTTCCACCGACATCCTCGACCTCAGCCATGATGGCCGGGGCGTAGCCCGCCGTGAAGGCGAGGGCGGCAAGGTCACCTTCATCAGTGGCGCGTTGCCGGGCGAAGTGGTGATGGCCGAGCAGACCGCGCGCAGCCGTCATTTCGACGAAGCACGCACGCTGGAAGTGGTGCAGGCCTCGCCGCTGCGGGTGGAGCCGCGTTGCCCGCACTTCGGTGTATGCGCGGGCTGCGTGCTGCAGCACCTGGATGAAGGCGAGCAGATCGTCGCCAAGCAGCGGGTGCTGATGGACAACCTGAAGCGCATAGGCCATGTGGAGCCTGCCTCCGTGCTGCCACCGCTGGTCGGCGACAGCTGGGGCTATCGCCGCAAGGGACGTTTTTCGGTGCGCCGGGTGGAGAAGAAGGACCGCACGCTGGTGGGTTTCCGCGAGCAGGATCCGCGTTTCGTGGCCGATCTCAGCCAGTGCCTGACCGTCATTCCGGAGGTCGGGCTGAAGGTGTCGGCGTTGTCGGCGTTCGTGGAAACGCTGGACGGCAAGCGCGACATTCCGCAGATCGAGTTCATCGCTGGCGACGAGGCGGTCATGCTGACCATCCGCCACATGCAGCCGCTGAGCGATGCCGACCGCGCCGCGTGGACGGCCTTTGGCCAGGAGCACGGTTTTGCCATCTCCCTGCAGCCGGGCGGCGTGGAGACGGTGCAGCCGCTGTGGCCGGCGCAGGTGCCGCTGTCGTTCCGGCTTGCACCGTGGGACGTGGAGCTTGCCTTCCGTCCACTGGATTTCATCCAGGTCAACGCGAAGCTCAACGTGGAAATGATCGCGCTGGCGCTGGAGCTGCTGGGGGCGGGGCCGGACGAACGGGTGCTGGATCTGTTCTGCGGGCTGGGCAATTTCACCCTGCCGCTGGCGCGTACGGTGCGCGAAGTGGTGGGCGTGGAGGGGGATGCCGGCCTGGTGGCGCGGGCGAAGGAGAATGCCGTGCGCAATGGGCTGGGCAATGCCTCTTTCCATGCTGCCGACCTGACCCAGGACCAGCGCCAGGCATCGTGGATGCGCGAAGGGTTCGACAAGCTGCTGCTGGATCCGCCCCGTTCCGGTGCGATCGATGTGCTGCAGCAGCTGCCGCTGAAGCAGTTCAAGCGGATCGTGTACGTCAGCTGCCATCCGGGTTCGCTGGCGCGCGATGCGGGCTACCTGGTCAACGAGCAGGGGTTCAGGCTGGTCAGCGCGGGCGCGATGGACATGTTCCCGCATACCGCGCACGTGGAAAGCATCGCGGTGTTCGAGCGGGCCTGAAGCGCGGTTCCGGCGTGTTCTGTACGGGCAGCCTTCGGTCCTGGGTTTCAATGGGTGACGACCGTTGGTCGTCACGTCACGCTGTTCGCTCATAATGAGCCCATGGCCATCGAAATCGAACGTAAATTCCTTGTCACCGGCGACGGCTGGCGTGTGGCGGCGCATGACGTCATCCCCATGGCGCAGGGCTATATCAACGACATGGGGGCGCTGGACCGGGGCGACCAGAAGGCCTCGGTGCGGGTACGCATCGAAGGCGACGGCGCTGCGCTGAACCTGAAATCCCGCACGCTCGGACGCAGCCGGCAGGAGTTCGACTACCCGATTCCGGTCGCGGACGCCCGCGAGCTGCTGGCGCTGTGCGTCGGCGGCATCGTCGAAAAGCGCCGCCACCTGGTGCACCACGACGGGCTTCTGTGGGAGGTGGACGAGTTCCTGGGCGACAACGCCGGGCTGGTGGTGGCCGAAGTGGAGCTTGACCACGCCGACCAGGAGGTGACGCTGCCGCACTGGGCCGGCGAGGACGTCACCGACCAGGCGCGCTACTACAATGTCGCCCTGGCCTCGCACCCCTACACCCGCTGGAAAGGGGACGGAGGCGGTTAATTGCACTTGACCGCCTCCGTCCCCTTTTCACGCGCTTCTGCGACAATGCGGCGCTGCGCCATGGTGGCGCGCTGTCGTAGTGGAGATCGACCATGTTGCTGATCGGCGTCGCCGGTACCGAACTGACCGCGCAGGAACGCGACTGGCTGCAGCACGATGCCGTCGCCGGCGTGGTCCTGTTCGCGCGCAACTTCGCCTCACGGCAGCAGATCGGCGAGCTGTCGGCGGCCATCCGCGATGCTGCGCCGCGTCCGCAGCTGGTCTGCGTGGACCAGGAAGGCGGGCGGGTGCAGCGTTTCCGCGAAGGCTTCAGTGCGCTGCCGCCCCTGCAGCGGATCGGCCAGGCGCATGCCACGGACCCGCAGGGAGCGCTGGCCGCCGCCGAGCAGCACGCCTGGCTGATGGCCAGCGAAGTGCGGGCCAGCGGCGTGGATCTCAGCTTCGCGCCGGTGGTGGACCTGGCGCGCGGCAACCGGGCCATCGGCGACCGTGCGTTCAGCGATGATCCGCAGGTGGTCGCCGCCTTTACCGCAGCCTATGTGCGTGGCATGCACGGTGCCGGCATGGCCGCCACCCTGAAGCACTTTCCCGGCCACGGTACCGTTCTGGAAGACACGCATGTCGACAGTGCGGTGGATCCGCGCGCGCTGGACGAGCTGCGCACGCAGGACCTGGTGCCGTTCGTGGCCGGCATCCAGGCCGGTGCCGATGCGGTGATGATGGCGCATGTGGTCTATCCGCAGGTCGCCCCTGAGCCGGCGGGTTATTCGCGCCGCTGGATCCAGGACATCCTGCGTGGCGAACTTGGCTTCCGGGGCGTGGTATTTTCCGACGACATCGGCATGGCTGCGTCATCGGCCGCCGGCGGCGTCAGGGCGCGCGTGGATGCCCACCTGGATGCGGGCTGCGACGTGGTGCTGGTCTGCCATCCTGAACTCGTCGAAGACTCGCTGCGCGCGGTCGAACCCCGCACACTGAATACCGCGGCGCTGCTCGGCCTGATCGGCCGCGGCGCGCTCGGCTGGGACGGCCTGTTGGCCGACACCCGCCATGGCGACACCCGAACCCGTTTGCTCGAACCCTTTGGAAGAACCGTCTGATGCCCAACCTCACCATTTCCCAGGCCCTGGAACAGGCCGATCTGCTGGTCGATCGTCCCACCATCGACAAGGCCATCGGCACCATCGCCGATGCCATCGCGCGCGACTACGAAGGCGAGGTTCCGGTGTTCCTGTCCATCATGCACGGCGCGCTGCCGTTCGCCGGCCAGCTGGCGCTGGAGCTGGGCGCGCGCGGCCAGGATGTGCAGTTCGATTACCTGCATGCCACGCGTTACCGCGGCGAAACCACCGGCGGCGAGCTGGTGTGGAAGCACCGCCCGGCCACCGCGCTGTTCGGCCGCCGCGTGCTGCTGGTGGATGACATCCTGGATGAAGGCTACACGCTGCAGGGCGTGCGCACCTGGTGCCTGGAGCAGGGCGCCACCGACGTGCGCATCGCGGCGCTGACGGTCAAGAAGCATGAGCGCGCGCTGCCGGACGTGCAGGCCGACTACGCCGGCGTGGAGCTGCCCGACCGCTATGTGTTCGGCTTCGGCATGGACGTCAACGAAACGCTGCGCTGCGTTCCGGCCATCTACGCGATGAAGGAATAAGGGGTCATGCAGCAGATCGCATTGGCAGTCATCGGCGGAACCGGCGTCTATTCGCTGGCTCAGCTCGATGACGTGCAGGTCCATGAAGTGGAGACCCGCTTCGGCACGCCATCCAGCCCGGTCCGTGTCGGCACCCTGCTGGGCCACCGCGTGGCCTTCCTGGCACGCCACGGCGAAGGCCATTCATTGCCGCCGCACAGGATCAACTACCGTGCGAATCTGGCCGCGCTGCAGCACCTGGGCGTGCAGCGCGTGCTGGCGCTCAACACCGTGGGCGGCATCACTGAAGCATTCGGGCCGCGCGTGCTGGCCTGCCCGGACCAGATCATCGATTACACCTGGGGCCGGATATCCACCCTGTGCGAGGAGCCGGGCAGCGAGGTGCTGCACGTCGATTTCGGGCATCCCTACACGCCGATGCTGCGCAGCAAGATTCTCGCCGCCGCCAAGGTGACCGGCGTCACAGTGCAGGACGGTGGCTGCTATGGCGCCACGCAGGGCCCGCGGCTGGAAACCATCGCCGAGATCGCGCGCATGCGCCGCGACGGCTGCGATCTGGTGGGCATGACCGGAATGCCGGAAGCCGCGCTGGCACGCGAGCTGGGGCTGGATTATGCCTGCCTGGCGATCGTGGCCAACTGGGCCGCCGGATGCGGTGGTGGCGAAGAAATCACGATGGCCGAAGTGCTCGCCAACGTACAGGCGGCGTCCAATGGTCTGCCGGAACTGGTGGGTGAATTGGCACGGGGGTGATTGTCATCCTCGGGCAAGCTTTGCATACTCCGCCAGTGCGCAGGTTTTTGCGTACACCACCCATTCATTGCAAAGGTCTCGCATCACCATGCCGAACGGTACTGTCAAGTGGTTCAACGACGCCAAGGGATTTGGTTTCATTTCGCCGGAGGATGGCAGCGCCGACGTGTTCGCGCACTTCTCGGCCATCAACTCCAAGGGCTTCCGCAGCCTGCAGGAAGGTCAGAAGGTCACCTATGACCTGACCCAGGGCCCGAAGGGTGCCCAGGCTTCGAACATCACGCCGGCCGAGTGATCCACTCGACCGTGTACTGAAGAACCCCGCTGCGGCGGGGTTTTTTTATGCCTGTGCGCGGCCCGGAGGGCGCGCGGTACAGGTGTGTGAACGTGCAGGCGGTGGGAGTTGACGGTCGCCTCACCCGGTTCGTGGGACAACAACAGGGTAGGCACACATCTGTTTCCGCCGCCACCCGGATCCGCGCCCCGAAGATCGCGCACCGACGGTTGGCGGGTGCTGCTGCCCCAGATGGCCCGGGTGGGCCGAATACCAGGAGTAAGTCTGATGTTGTTCTCGGCCGAAGCGCTGGAGTCGGAAATCTGCAAACTGCGAGGCCTCCTGCAGATGCTGCACGAAGACCAGCCGGACGTGATGGAAGATGTGTTCGAGTTCCATGTCGGCAGCCTGATCAGCCATGCCTCGCCCGAACAGCACGGCTATATCCGTACCTGCGCACAGGAAATGATCGCGGTGATCCGCGCGCTCCCGCGGCGCAGCGATGTGAAAGGTCCCAGCTTTCGACTGATGCCCGAAACCCTGGCTGCGGCCTGAGCCCGCCATGATGGCGGGCGTCCGCTGACGCCGGGGGACCGGCCCTGACGGCGTCATCGCTTCACGGGAAGCATCACCGTCGTGTCGTCCACGCATGCCACCATCCGCTCGCCTGAGTGCAGGCGGGGCACGATGCCGGCTGTGAAGCGTGAAAACGCTGGCAGCACGGTGATGCCGTCGCGCAGCCAGAACGCCGGCAGGCGACGGCCGACACCGGGCAGCACCACCAATGGATGCAGGTGCCCCGCGATGACATGGCTGCCGGTTGCGGCAGCCGGTTCATGACGGAGCTGGAAGGCTCCCAGCGTAGCCTCCCCTTCATGCACCACCACCTGCAGCAGCTCATGGGAGAGCGCACGGTCGTGGTTGCCACGCACGACGTGCACCTCCATCGCCCTCTGCCGCGCGCGCCATTCCAGCCACTGCGCATGCCAGGCAGCGTCATGGATGGCCGCATGCAGCACGTCGCCGAGGATCCACAGCTGCCGGCAACCGGTCTGCTGGACCAGCCGGTGCAGTCGCTGCAGATCGCTGGCGGTGCCCCCGGCCGGCAGCGCCATGCCCGCACGGCGGAAGATATCGGCCTTGCCCAGGTGCAGGTCGGCGATCAGCAGCGCTGCGCGCTCCGGCAGGAAAAGTGCGCGCCCGCCCAGCAGGTGCGCCGTTTCTCCAGCCAGTTGCAGCGTCACGTCATCGGCCATGGCGTTTTTCCAGCTGCTGCGCTGCGCGCATCACGCGGGTGCGCCAGTCCTCGTTGCTGAGTTGCCCGCGCAGCCGCTCGGCCCACAGCGGGAAACCCAGCGGCGTCAGCGATGGCGGCGATTGCAGGCACAGTTCGCGCCGGTGCAGGCGTGCCAGCGTGTCGCCCAGGCCGTCGACGTCGAGACTGTCGTGCAGCACCTCGCGTTCGGCCAGTTGCAGCAGCATGTGCCCGGGATCGTGTTCGCGCAGCACGTCATGCAGCAGCCCGGCCGATGCCTGCAACTGCCGCAGCGAGCGCGGCATGCCGCCGGGCAGGCTGGGTACCAGCAGTCCTGCCACCCGCGCGATGCCACGGAACTGGCGGCGCGCCAGTTCGCCCAGGTTGACTGCGGCACGCAGGTCGTCGAGCAGGTCGTCGCCGGACAGCAGCACGCGCCACTGCATCGCGTCCAGTGACTGCGGCACCGCAGGCGCCAGCACCAGGCCATGGTCGTTTACCGCATAGCCGATGCTGTTGCGCTGCAGCCGCGTGCAGCGCAGCGCCAGCACGGCGGCCAGGGCTTCGTGCACATGCCGCCCGGCGTAGGGGTAGACGAACAGGAACTGGCCTTCGCGCCGGCGCACGTCCTCCACCAGCAGGGTGCCGGGCGATGGGCAGGCCGACAGGGCCTGCTGCAGGCCGAGCAGGGGGGCCAACCACCGCGATTCCGGGCTGTCGTCGTTGCCGCCGAGCACGGCTTCCAGTTCACTGCCCAGCGCGGACGAAAGCGCCAGCTGGCCGCCCTGCCAGCGCGGAACCGCACCTTCGCCACCGCGAGCCAGCCGCACATGGGCGGTCATGTCGCGCAGCTGCACCAGTTCCAGCAGGCGGCCGGCGAACTGGAAGCGGTCGCCGCGGCGCAGGCGGCTGGCGAACTGTTCCTCCACCGCGCCCAGGCTGCCGCCACGCAGGAACTGCACGCGCACGCTGCCATCGCTGCTGATGGTGCCGATGGACAGCCGGTGCCGCAGTGCCTGGCGGCGATCATGCATGCGGTAGCAGCCGTCCGGATCGCGCACCACCTTGTGGAAATCCGGATACTGCGACAGCGCGCGACCGCCCTGCACGATGAAGTCCAGCACCTCGCGCCATTGCGCGTGATCCAGGGCCGCGAAGGCATGCGTACGGCGCACCTGGGCGAACAGCGCATCGGGCTGGAAACCACCCGCCAGGGCGCGGCTGATGCAGTGCTGCGCAAGCACGTCCAGCGACAGCAGCAGCGGCCGCCGCGCTTCCACCCGGCCGTCGTGCAACGCACGTCGCGCGGCCGCGTATTCGGCCAGTTCCAGCGCATGGCTGGGCACGCACAGCACTTCGCCGCTGGCGCCAGGACGGTGGCGCGCGCGGCCGGCGCGCTGGCGCAATCGAGCCACGCCCTTCGGGCTTCCCAGCTGCAGCACCTGGTCCACTTCGGGAAAGTCCACGCCCAGGTCCAGGCTGGAGGTGGCGACCACGCAGCGCAGGGTACCGGCGCGCAGGCCTTCTTCCACCTGCTGCCGCAGCGCCGGATCCAGTGAACCATGGTGCAGGGCGAGGCTGGCCGTGTCTTCCGGCCACACTGCGGCCAGTGCGCGGTGCCAGAGCTCGGCCTGCGCACGGGTATTGGTGAACAGCAGGCTGCTGCGCGCACCCATCAAGGCCTGCAGCACCCGCGGCAGCTGGGCCAGGCCGAGATGCCCGGCCCAGGGAAAGCGTTCGCCCGGTGCAGGCAGCAGGCTGCGTATGCGCACCGGACGCTGGCGTGCGCCTTCCACGCAGAGTGCCTGCGGGCAGCCGGGCAGCAGGACCTCGCGCGCCTGCTGGAGATTGCCGAGCGTGGCCGACAGGCCCCACAGCTGCATCGACGGCGCTGCGTCGCGCAGCAGGGCCAGATTGAGCTGCAGCAGTACGCCGCGCTTGCTGCCCAGCAGTTCATGCCACTCGTCCACCACCACGCAGCGCAGGCGGCGCATTCGTTCCAGCGTGTCCGGGTAGCTCAGCAGCAGTGCCAGGGATTCCGGCGTGGTCACCAGCACATCCAGCCGTCCTTCGCGTGCCAGGCGCCGGTCGCGGCTGCTGGCATCACCGCTGCGCAGCCCCACCTGCCAGTCCAGCCCGAGCGCTTCCAGGGGGGCTCGCAGGGCACGCGTGGTATCGCTGGCCAACGCCCGCAACGGGGTCACCCACAGCACCTGCAAGGGGCGCATCGCGGTGCGTCGTGCAGGGGCAGGCAGCGGGTCCAGCAGCGCCTGCAGCAGCGGCCCGCCGAACATGGCCAGGGTCTTGCCGCTGCCGGTGGGCGTGTGCAGCAGGCCCGACGCACCCTCCAGGTAATGCCGCCACATGCGGCGCTGGAAGGGCAGCGAGCTCCAGCCACGTTCGCCGAACCAGGATTCCAGGCGGCGCAGCGCTTCGCTGCGGGTCATCGCGCCAGGGCCTGCAGCTGGGCCAGCGCGTCGGCTTCGCTGGCCGGCTTGTCGTGGCGCCAGCGCAGGATGCGCGGGAAACGCACCGCAACGCCGGACTTGTGCCGCTTGCTCAGGTTGACCGCCTCGAAGGCGAGTTCGAACACCTGTGCGGCTTCCACGCTGCGCACCGGCCCGAAGCGTTCACGGGTGTTGGCGCGGATCCAGCGGTCCAGGGCCAGGATTTCCTTGTCGTCCAGCCCCGAGTAGGCCTTGGCCACCGGTACCAGGGCGTCGCCATCCCACACGCCGAAGGTGTAATCGGTATACAGCGTGCTGCGGCGCCCGTGCCCCGCCTGCGCATACAGCAGTACGGCATCGATGGTCAGTGGGTCGATCTTCCACTTCCACCAGTCGCCGCGACGGCGTCCGGACTGGTAGGCCGAGCCCTGCCGTTTCAGCATCAGCCCTTCCACGCCACGCACGCGTGCCTCGTCGCGGAGCCGCGCGGCGTGCGCCCAATCGTCGGCGTGGACCTGCGGCGACAACTGGATGCGGGGATCGTCCAGTGCGCCGATCAGCCGGGCCAGATGCTCCCGGCGCTGGTGCAATGGCAGCGCGCGCAGGTCCTCGCCCCGCAGTTCCAGCAGGTCGTAGGCGAGCATGCGCACCGGCGTGTCGCGCAGCGTCGCTGCGCCAGGCCTGCGCCGTTGGATGCGGGTCTGCAGGGCGGTGAACGCGCGCGGCAGCTCCTGGCTGTCATCCCAGGCCAGCAGCTCGCCATCGAACACGCAGCCATCGGGCAGCGCAGCCGCGGCCTGCTCGATTTCCGGGAAGCGTCCGTCCAGGCGCTCTTCGCCACGTGACCACAGCGCCACCTCGCCCTGGCGGCGCAGCAGCTGCAGGCGGATGCCGTCCCATTTCCATTCCAGCAGCCAGTCCTGCACCGCGCCGAGCGTATCGACCGGGTTTTCCAGCGGCGACGCCAGGAAGAACGGATACGGCTGCTGGCGATCCAGCGGCTGTTCTTCGTGCGACAACAACGTTGCCAGCAGGGCGGGAGATGGCACCCATTCGCCGAGCATGCGCTGGGCAATGCGTGCGATGTCCAGCCCGGACAGTTCGGCCAGCGCCTGCTGCACCAGCCGCTGCGATACGCCCACGCGCAATGCGCCGGTGAGCAGCTTGTTGAACACCAGCCGCTGCGGCGAAGGCAGTGAACGCCAGCCGGCTTCCACTGCGGCGCGCCGCAGCGGCTCCTCCTGGTTGGCCACCGCCAGCAGGTGGGTTTCGATCCATTCGGCGAGCGGCCTGTCGGCGGCTGCGATGGTTGGCTCATCAAGCAGCAGGGTGAGTGTTTCGGCAAGGTCGCCGACCTGTTCGTAGCTGTCGTCCACCAGCCACGCCGGCAGCCCGGTGACGTCGGAAAGCCAGCTGCGCAGCTCGGCGCTGGCAGCGATTTTCCGGCGTGCGCCGCCCACCTTGCCGCCGCTGAGCAGGTACAGTGCCCACGCCGCGTCGTGCGCCGGCGCATGGCGGAAGTAGTCGACCAGCGCGGCGCGCTTGTCGCCGGTGGCGGTGCTGCGGTCCAGCCGCTGGTACAGGTCGGCGAAGGCCTTCATTCCTCGCTCCCGTAATCGGTACGGAAGGCTTCGGCGGCGGTGCCGTTCCCGCGCAGGTATCGAATCAGTGCATCGGTATTGCCATGGGTGGCGATCACGCGGGTGGCGCGCGTCTGTTCAATGGTCTGCAGCAGGGCCGGCCAGTCGGCATGGTCGGACACCACGAAGCCGCGATCGACGTTGCGTCGCCGGCGGTTGCCGCGCAGGTGCATCCAGCCCGACGCGAACGCCAGCTGGTGGCGACCGAAACGGCGCACCCACGGAGTGCCGGCGGCCGAGGGCGGTGCCAGCACCAGGCGCCCGGCCGAATCCGGCTGGCGGCCCTGTTCGGCCACCGGTGCGGTAGCGAGCATCGGAATGCCGGCATCACGATAGACCTGCACGCCCTTGGCGATGGCGCCATGCAGCCAGGCGGGCTGGTCGTCCAGCGGCAGCAGTTCGGCCAGCAGCCGCTGCGCCTTGCCCAGTGCGTAACAGAGCAGGATGGCGGCTTCGCCGCGGGCCTCGCATTCCCTGCGCCAGGCGACGATGTCGGCCGCCACCGCCGGCGTATCCGGCCAGCGGTAGATCGGCGAAGCGAAGGTTGCTTCGGTGATGAAGGTATCGCAGTGCACCACTTCGAAGCCGTCGCAGGTGGGGTCGTGCTGGCGCTTGTAGTCGCCCGACGCCACCCACACCTGGTCGCCATCATCGATACGCACCTGCGCCGAGCCCAGTACATGCCCGGCCGGATGCAGCGACACTTCCACCGCGCCCATCCGGAAGGGAATGCGCCATTCGTGCGTGTGGATGCGTACATCGCCCAGGCGCCAGCGCAGGATCGCCTCGCTGGATTCGCTGCAGTGGTACTCGCCCATGCCGATGCGTGCGTGGTCGCCGTGGCCATGGGTGATCACCGCGCGCGGCACCGGCCGCCATGGATCGATATGGAAATCACCCGCCGGGCAGTACAGGCCTTCCGGCCGCAGCACCACCAGGTCATTGCGTCTGCTCATGCCCGCACTCTGCCGGGCCGCTCGTGCAGGAGGTGAGAATCCACCTGAACGGCGCGCGGGCGCGATCTGCGGCAGAATCGGCAGGACCCCGGCCAGGAGGCTGATGCCATGCGCGACGACGCCGCACCGTTCCAGACGCATCGGGTGGAGAACCAGCCGCCGCCCTTCGCGAACCGCCATCTGTGGTCCGACGATGCCGCGTTGATGGACGCGGTGGAGCGCGGTGGCGCATCGGCCTTCGTGCCGCGCCTGGCCGCCTACGGGACGCTGGCCGGCGACAGCCTGTACCGGCTCGGCTTCGATGCCAACCGCGACCGCCCGCGACTGCGCACGCACGATGCGCAGGGGCACCGCGTGGACATCGTGGAGTTCCATCCGGCCTACCACCAGCTGTTGCAGCTGGCCAAGGAACATGGCGTGGCCGGTCTTTCCTGGCACGAGCCGGGCCCGGGTGCGCATGTCGCCCGCGCGGCCCTGAGCTACCTGCACCACCAGGCCGAGGCGGGGACGAGTTGTCCGCTGACCATGACGCACGCGGCGGTGGCGGTGCTGGCCGACCATCCGGTACTGCACGAATGGGCGCGCAAGGCCGCCGCGCCCGTGTACGACCCGCGCGACGTGCCCATCGCCGACAAGGCGGGGGTGACGCTGGGCATGGGCATGACCGAAAAGCAGGGCGGTTCGGATGTGCGTTCCAATACGACCCGCGCCGAGCCCTGTGGTGATGGCAGCTACCGGCTGGTGGGCCACAAGTGGTTCTTTTCCGCGCCGATGTCCGATGGTTTCCTGGTGCTGGCACAGGCACCGGAAGGCGTGACCTGCCTGCTGATGCCACGCCGCTTGCCGGATGGCAACCGCAACGGTTTCCAGCTGATGCGCCTGAAGGACAAGCTGGGTGACTGGTCCAACGCCTCAGGCGAGGTGGAGTTCACCGGCGCCCAGGCGTGGCGGGTAGGCGAGGAAGGACGCGGCATCGCCACCATCATCAACATGGTGATGATGACCCG
>Ga0160455_100505_pt1 | contig 19090 bp, 17 predicted proteins | sample HID1972I_E6MG_FD_108206 | JGI IMG/M metagenome (GOLD analysis project Ga0160455, IMG submission 108206) | Enriched pill bug-associated microbial communities from UW Madison campus, WI, USA - HID1972I_E6 MG | ecosystem: Host-associated > Arthropoda: Insects > Digestive system > Unclassified ... | reverse complement strand
TTGCAATTTCTCTTCTTCCGAAAAGTAGATCCTGGACGAAATTTTTTGTCCTAATTTAAGTTTGCTTTTTTTATTCATTTTCCTGAAATTTTGTGTAAACCTATTTCAGGACAAGACATTTCCCTTATCCCTCCGCATATCTTGTATGCGGAGCCTTTCACCGGTGGCGGCGCGGTTTATTTCCATAAACCGCCCTCCAGGGTGGAAGTGCTGAACGACACCAATGTGGAACTCATGAATTTTTATGAAGTGGCACGTGACCATTTCCAGTCCCTGCAAAAAAAAATACGCAATACCCTGCACAGCAGGGACGCCTTCCGGCAGGCGACAGTAATTCACCATAACCCCGATATGTTTGACCCCATAAAACGGGCATGGGCCGTCTGGGTTATCTGTTCCCAGTCATTCGCGTCTAAGATGGATGGCGCTTTTGGTTTTGATAAAACCCGCAATACGACATCCCTGCGTATAGCGAACAAGCGGGTCAATTTTACCAAGGAGTACGCCAAGCGGCTGGAACAGGCGCAGATCGAACGCACTGACGCGTTGTACATCATTAAAAGCAGGGATTTTGAAGGGGCATTCTTTTATTGCGACCCTCCTTATATCGGGACGAATTGCGGGCATTACGACGGCTATTCGGAAGGGGACTATAAAGCATTGCTGGAAACGCTTTCTGCCATACACGGCAAATTCCTGCTTTCCTCCTACCCAACGGCTATCCTGGATAAATATGTGAAACGCAATAATTGGCACCAGATAAGCCGCGAGATGTTCGTTTCCATCAACCATAAGTCCGGGCTTAAGAAAAGAAAGACGGAATTACTAACTGCCAATTACCCGATCGAAGAACTGGACGCAAACCCAAACAAACAAGGGGGCAAAGACCCGGGATCAACGCCGCCCTCACTATTTTAAAACATGCAACATGGAACAGGAAAAAATCTTGAAGAAAATACTGGACGGCCTGAACGCGGGCAGGGGAACCGGCTACTTTTTTAAACGTCCCCTGGCGGACAATGTGGACCAGGCAAGGATCTGGATGGAGAAACCCACACCGGAAAGGCCCGTCTTTCCTATTACGGCCTATCTCATCCGCAGTGACAAAAAGTATGCGGGCGGCGTGTTGGCTTCGGAAAGCCTATATGCCTACATGCTGACTTCCATGCGTAGGAAAAGTATCATGAGCACCGCACTCCGCAACATCATACTTCCGCATTTTTTGCAGCAAAGGGCGATTGTCAGGGTTTCACTGAGCAAGGCACAATTGGGGGAGCGTAATTATATAAGCGCCAGGAGGCTGGCCAACGCCGTCGGCTTTGAACCGTTCCGCGAACAGGACAATACCTGCAAATTCATGATCGATGCATCGGGCTTAAAGCAAAGGGAACTCATCAAAGGGGTCAACATACCATTTAGCGATAAGGACCTGGAGCGATTAAAGAACCATCTGTTGTACGCGCTCAGCCATGTTCAGATGATCAGGACAGAACTGGAATTCAGGCAGGGGATTTCCGCGGCTTCTGAAGACTTACGCGAGTTGTTCGAAGCGCTACGGGAGCAAGCTGAAAAGCTGCCTGGCGCCTGGTTTGAGGGCAAAGGTAAATAAGGACGCTGCGCTACAGGAACGACCAACATCATTCATCACAAAAACAAAATCCCATGGAAGAAAATCAACCGGAAGACCTGCTGGAAAAGTTCCGGCAGTCCGTAGAAGTTGCCGGCTTCCGGCTGGAATCCACCGATCAAATATTCAACATGTTTACCGAAGGCAAAGTACAGCAGTTGAAGTGTGACTATAGTGTCCCCTTTGGCTCGCACAGGTTGGAATGCCTGCTGGATTTTAAGGAAGAGACCACATCGGATATATCGTTTTTCAAGTGCTATATGGCAAGATTAAATAAAAACCCCGGTGTTCAGAACGAAGCGGAAGCGGCCGCAGACGAATTTTATTTTAAGGTTACCGGCACCGTTGAGGATTGCCACCTGGGCGAGGCATATAACCTGCTGTGCGGCCGTCCGGTGTTGAAATTTGAACCGTCAGGCGGCAATGATTACCGTGGGAAATGGGTCACCTTGGATCCCAATCCCGGAACAGGAGCATTACGGATGCAGCCGCACCCGCAATTTGACTTCCATGGGCTTTTGAAGACTTTGCGGGCCAAAGAAATGGATCAGGATAAGACCTCACTGCCCTTGATCAGTTCCCTGCTTTGTGGCAATATCACAGCAGCGACCCTGGTGAACGGGGCCGATATCACGCCTGGGTTTGTTTCCATAGACGCGCTTAATGAAAGATTTGTGTTCTACAACGCCCAAAAGGAAATAATACCCTATGAGGATCTTTGGGAAAGGAAAGAAACAAAAGAAGTGAAGGAAGGAACGCTTCGTTTAAAGCCTAAGGTAATTAAACGCGTGCCGCATGAAAAGAACAAAGGGATAAACAAAAGTAGGAAGCGCTAATTGTCATAAGCATTATGGAGCCCCCTTTTTACGAATGGTTCTAAAGACAGGCCAGGCATACCGATAAATACATCCATGCCGAAGAAGAACTGAACAGGATTATCGTACAGTTTGAGGACAACTGTACTGACCTGCATGATGAATCCGCTGAAATGGTTTGTACGCTGGAGTGCAGGCATCATTTCAGTATGTACAATGAAATCAGCCGTCTCAACGGGGGACGTTCTGCAACTAAGTAGATAACTTTTAACATCTTACACTTTACCGCAAAAAAATCATGAAGACAAACGAAGAACCTAAAATTGATAAGGAAGTCCTAAATGTTCCCCTAAATACGCTTTCCCCGGATGTCCCTGAAATTGATGTCATAAATTTAGTATCTGAAATCATTCTTGAAATTATAATAAAAGAAATCGATGAACGCCATCGGATATATCAGAATTAGTAAAAAGGATCAGTCAAATTATTCTCTCGAATATCAGGAACGGATAATCAGGGAATATTGTGAACGGAATAATGTCGAACTGAAAGCAATTTTTGTAGATGACGGCGAAAGCAGCTATACCTTTGATCGGCCTGATTACAAAGCATTAGAGAGCTTTATTAAAGAGCATAAAAACCAGGTCCGGTATCTCGTTATACTCGATCATGACCGTTTTAGCCGGAATCTTCCCGAAGCCCTGATGAAAATAGACCAACTGGAAAATAAATTCGCCATTAAAGTTGTTGCGACCAGCGAATCACTTGACATTGATACTTCCGACCCCGCTGTATTTATGCAACGGGCCTTTAAATATTTAGTGGCAAATCAGGAGCTTTTTACGATTCGACGCAGGGCAAAATTAGGCATTCGGCAGGCACAGTCATCAGGACGATACGTCAATAAAGCCCCCTTCGGATATAAAAATTCCCAGCAACCTGATGGCAGATCGCTAATTGTTGTAGATGAAGCTAATGCATTTATTGTTCAAAAGATATTTCGCGACTACCTTGCCGGAATTCCGGTTTACCTTATAAAAAAGGATGTCAGATCAATGGGATTCCCCAATAGCGGGAATTCAGCAATTTACAGGGTACTTGCCAATCCTCTGTACGCCGGGCTTGTTAGAGTTACTGCAAGCAATAAAGAACCCGAAAGAATTGTCAAGGGGCTACATGAGCCGATAATTTCCCAGGAACAATTCTGGCTGGCCCAGGAAATGCTGAACCATAAAAGATCGATGACATCACAACCGAAAGAAGAATTCCCGCTTAAAGGGCTGGTACAAAGCCCTTGCTGTGGTGGGCCTCTAACGGCCGGATGGACAAAGGGCAAACTAAAATACTACCTTTATTACCGTTGTATCAAGCATTCAAATGTCAATATACCGGGCACGAAACTACACGAAAAATTTAATCAATTACTAAAAGGATTAAACTTCACAAAAGGGCAAGTTGAAAAAATTAGCCTCCAGGTCAAACAAGGATTGAAACAAGTTTTGCTTACAAGAGCCGCAAGATTAAAAATGAAAAATGATGAACTTGCGGTTTCATCAAAGAAACTCGATGGCCTCGAAGAAAAGCTAATAAGTGATCAGATCGATGGAAATACATTTAAGAAGTGGTCTCGAAAACTCAATATGGAAATTGCAAGAATTAAAGAAGACGTAAGGTTACTGAACAGCAATATCGAGGCCGAAATAAATAAACAATTGCAAATATTACCCAGTTTGTTAGACCTAAGTTCTATATATCACCGCGCTAATATAATCCAGCAACATACTTTATTTAAGGCGGTGTTCAAACAGGGTATCACATTTAGAGATGGTGCATTTAGAACACCTTACATACACCCAGAGTTTGCCCATAACTTGTTGACCCTGAATAAAAAAGGGCTGCTCTTTTTAGAGCAGCCAAAGCAAGATTTGAGTATAATCCCCTCTTGCGGAGAGAGCGGGATTCGAACCCGCGGTACAATTGCTCATACACACGCTTTCCAAGCGTGCTCCTTCAGCCACTCGGACACCTCTCCTTGTTTTTGAATGGCTGCAAAGGTAATGAAATTTGTGACATTTCTTTATCCGCCAAAAAAAATTTTATTTATGCTCTGTTTTGTTTTTTAATTTCGCCATTAAATTGAAAACCATGATTCAAGAATTGGAACAGATGTTGCATATGCATAAGTGGACGGGAAAGAAAATTATACTCGCCATAAGCGGGGGGGCAGACAGCATGGTGATGGCAGCATTATTCCGCATGGCGAATCAAAATATCGTAATCGCTCATTTTAATTATGCGCTCAGGGCAGAAGAGTCAGAAGGTGATCAGCAATTAGTACGAGTTTGGGCGGAAAAGTATGAGATTCCTTTTTATACAAAGAAATTTGAATTGGGTAAATTGTTGGAAAAAGAGGGAGGTAACCTTCAGGAGCTTGCACGTAACCTGCGTTATCAATGGTTTGAAGAGTTGCGCCTGTCCCTTGGTTTTGATTTTATTGCAACGGCGCACCATCAGCAGGATTCCGTTGAAACTTTATTGATTAATTTCTTTAAAGGAACCGGGATTGCTGGCTTACATGGTATTTTGCCGGAAAATGGGAAAATCATCAGACCAATGTTAGGTTTCAAGAAAGAGGAAATCTTGCGTTTTGCCAAAAAAAAGCAAATTCCTTGGAGAATGGACAGCAGCAATAAAAAGAACGATTATGCAAGGAATAAAATCAGGAATCAGGTTTTGCCATTAATTTCCGAAATTTTCCCGACGGTGCAGGAGAACTTAAAAAACAATATGGAGCGCTTTCATGAAACAGAAATCCTTTATAACGAATCTATCGAAAGATACAAGAAACTTTTATTAGAGCAAAGGGTTAAGGATTGGTATATTCCTGTTTTGAAACTAAAGCAATGCAAGCCTCTTTTTTCAATCTTATATGAACTATTGAAGCCTTTTGGTTTTAAATCCGCCCAAATTCCAGATATTATCAAACTGGTAGATGCGGAAACAGGAAAAATAGTACAAAATAATGATTTCAAAATCATTAAAAATCGAGGTTTCTTAATCATTACAGCTAATGAAATTCAGGAAAGTTCATTTGTTATGATTGAGCAATCACAACAAATGCAGCAAATTGAAACCGAATTGTTTATTTTGAAAACAAGAATTCTGCCTTTTCAAGAATCCAAAGATGAGAAAGAAATCGAAGCTGCCACAAGAAATGAAGTATATGTCGACTTAAACGAACTTGAATTTCCATTATACCTGAGACCTTGGAAACAGGGGGATTACTTCTATCCTTTAGGGATGAATAAAAAGAAGAAAAAGATCAGTCGTTTTTTGATTGATAATAAGATTCCTTTGCATGAAAAAGAAAAAGTGTGGGTTTTAGAGAGTAAAAGCCGGGTGGTTTGGGTACTTGGTTTTCGCCTCGATGAACGCTTCAAAGTTACCCCAAACACAAAAAGAATACTTCACTTAAAATTGGCTTTAAAGAGCCATAGCCCTTGTTACACAAAGCGTTGCTGACATTTCCCTGACATTAGAATGACAGTTTTATGACAATCATATATTTTTTATGACAATGAAGTTCTGAAAGCCTTTAATAGCAAAAGGAATATTTTTTTAAAAATGTGTAGAAATTATCAATTCCGTGTTGTATTTTTGCCCACATCATTATCCAAAAGCATCCGTAAAATTGAAAAATAATTTACTTGTGTCTTATTTCTTAAGGTCCAAAACGATAGTCCGACAAGCCAATATTATCATTATTGCTGTCCTTTTTTCTTTTCTTTTAAGTGCACAATCCACTTTTGCGCAAGATGGGAAAGCACTTTTCCAATCTAATTGTGCGAGTTGTCACAATCCGGTTAAGGAATCCACAGGTCCTGCCTTAAAAGGCAAGAGCGCAGAAGTTCCAAGTAAGGAATGGCTTCATAATTGGGTGCATAACTCAGGTTCAGTGATCGCAAGTGGCGACAAATATGCCAATGAAATATACAATAAGTATAATAAAATGGCGATGCCTCCCTTCCCTAATCTTTCAGTGGAAGATATTGACGCTATCATTAAATATGTAGATGAATATGAAGTTCCAGGTGCTGCCGTTGCAGGTGGTCCGCAGGCCGCTCCGGTAGAAAAAGACAATACCTGGCTTTATACTTTTATCACGATTATTTTAGCAGTTCTTGTCATTGTATTGGCGCGTGTCAACAAAACATTGAAAAGGGTTGCCAACGATCAAAATGATGTGCCGAATAAAAGGGAAGTACCTTTATTTAAAAATAAGATTGTTATCGCAATCAGCAGTATTGTCATCATGATCCTGGCTGGATATTGGCTAGTCAATGGAGCGGTATTGATGGGTAACCAACAAAATTACATGCCGGAGCAACCTATATTTTACTCTCATAAAGTTCATGCCGGCATCAACCAAATTAACTGTTTGTATTGTCACTCCGGTGCGGAATCCAGCCGCCAGGCAATGATCCCTTCCACCAATGTATGTATGAACTGCCACAAACAAATCAGTGAATACACAGGAACTGAAAAGTTAGTAACTTATGAAGGTAGGGAAGTGAATGGTACGGAAGAAATCCAAAAACTATACAAATTCGCTGGTTGGGATCCCGTTCGTAAAGCTTACAAAAGGGATAAAAATGGTAACATTGATGCCAAACCAATTGAATGGGTAAAAGTACATAACCTTCCTGACCATGTTTACTTTAACCACTCACAGCATGTATCCGTAGGCCAGGTTCAGTGCCAAACGTGCCATGGCGAGATTACAGGAATGGATGAAGTTCATCAATTTGCCCCCTTATCCATGGGCTGGTGTATCAACTGCCACAGACAAACTAATGTACAATTTAAAGAAAATGATTATTACAGCATTTTCCAAAAATACCACGATGAAATTAAGTCCGGTAAAAGAGAAGGTGTGACGGAAGCGGAATTGGGCGGAACAGAATGTCAAAAATGTCATTACTAAGCATAATAAATATTGAGTTTGTCTTTTTTATCTAAAATCAGGTAAAAGGCGAAGGATTGAAATAAATTTTAATTGAAAACATGGTTATGCCGACATTAATTATTGAAATAATTAAATACGGAAATTAACTTTCTAATAAATATGGCTCAGAAAAAACACTGGAACGGTTTAGAAGATTTGGAACAATCTCCGGAACAGCAACGCATGGTTGAAAAAGAGTTTCAAGAAGAATTACCTATATTAAACATGGGTGAGAAATTGTTGAATGCCACTACTCCACGACGGGATTTTTTAAAGTATGTTGGCTTTAGCACGCTTGCTGCGACTGTTGCGGCAAGTTGTGAAATGCCGGTAAGACATGCGATCCCTTTCGCGATAAAACCGGAAGATGCTACGCCAGGAGTGCCTAATTATTATGCCTCTACTTTTGTTGATAACGGTGATTATTGCGCTGTTTTGGTAAAAACAAGGGATGGCCGTCCTATTATGGTTGAAGGAAATACGCTTTCCCCAATCACAAAAGGTCGTTCTTCCGCGCGTTCAGTAGCCGCTACATTAAGCTTATATGATTCCGCCCGCTTGCGCCAGCCACATGTAAATGGCAAATCGGTTGATTCATTTAAGAAGGTGGATGACCCAATTACACAAGCATTGGCTGCCGGTGGAGGAACGGTTTATATCGTTACCGGTTCGGTGCTTAGCCCTACTACTAAAGATACCATTAGCCGTTTTATAGCTAAATATCCTAATGCAAAACATATTCAATATGATCCCGTTTCTTATTCCGGGATGATATTGGCAAATGAAGCGAGCTTTGGCAAAAAAGCTTTACCTTCTTACCATTTCGATAAAGCAAGAACGATTTTCAGTATCGGTGCCGATTTCTTAGGGACTTGGCTTTCCCCTGCTGAATTTACGATGGGTTATACTGCCAACAGAAAAGTAAGTGCTCAAAATCCGACGATGAGCAAGCATTACCAAGTTGAAAGTATGATGACCATCACAGGTGCCACTGCCGATGAAAGGGCAACTTGTAAGCCTTCCGAATATGGAAAAATTGCTGCTGCGCTTTATAACGCAATCACTACTGGAGCGGCACCTAGCTTTCCATCAAAGAAATTAAATACAATGATTACTAAGGCCGCCGCTGATTTAAAATCAGGGAATGGCTTAGTAGTTTCGGGTAGCAATGATGTTAATGTTCAAATTATCGTCAATGCCATCAATAATGCAATAGGTGCAAACGGAAATACTGTGAACTGGGCTATTCAATCCAATTACAAACAAGGGTTGGATACGGATATGGAAGAAATGGTCGCTGCCATGAATGCAGGGAGTGTTTCTGCTGTCTTATTCCATAATGTGAACCCAGCCTACGATTATTTTGACCAACAAAAATTAGTGGCAGGATTGAAGAAGGTAAACTGTACTGTTTCCTTTAACGACAGGATGGATGAAACAACTAAGTTGTGTAAATTCGCCGTTCCTGACCATCATTGGTTAGAAAGTTGGGGTGATGCAGAACCTAAAACAGGTTATTACAGCTTTATCCAGCCAACGATTGCACCTTTATTCAAAACGAGGGCATTCCAGGACAGTTTATTAAAATGGACAGGTTCTGCCGATAAATACCATGATATTTGGAGTCAATATTGGATATCTAAATTAGGTGGACAAAAGAATTTTGATCAGGCATTGCAGGACGGTGTTGCGCAACCTGCGGAATACGCCTTTGCATCAGCTAATTTCTCCGGGAATGTTGATGCTGCAATCAGTCAGGTTAACAATACAAAAACTGGAAAATATGAAGTGTTGGTTTATGAATCCATCGCTTTAGGGTATGGTGGTGCATGGAGTAACAATCCATGGTTGCAAGAAATGCCTGATCCGATTTCCAAAGTTACCTGGGATAACTTCGTATGTATGTCGCCCAAAACTGCAAAAGAGCAATTTGATGCAGAATATGATGGTTACAATCAAGAAGAAAGGAAGAAAAGAGTCGTGAAAGTAAAAGTAGGCAAAACAGAAGTCGCTTTACCGGTTGTAGTTGTTCCGGGAATGCACAACGAAGTAGTTGCAATTGCCTTAGGTTATGGAAGATCCAAAGAAGTAGGGATGGCAGCCAATAACATTGGTAAAAATGTGTATCCTTTCTCATCTTTCACTGGACAGACGCGTAGTTTTTATGCAAATGCCGAAATTTCGAAAACTGCGGAATTATACCCGGTTGCAATGACGCAAACGCATCTGAATTATGAAAATCGTCCGATAATCCATGAATTTACATTAGAAGATTTTAAAAAGAACCCGCGTCATTTAATTAATGAAAGGAAAGAAGAACTAGGCAAATATTCTTCTTTACAATGGGAGGAGAATGGCACTGAAGATCCTAACGCAGATTTTGATGAGGAAGGCTATAGGGAAAACGGTACAATGTTCCCGGTACATGAAAAGCCAGGTATCCATTGGGGAATGTCTATCGATTTAAATAGCTGTACCGGTTGTGCGGCGTGTGTAATCGCTTGTCAGGCTGAGAATAATGTGTCCGTAGTTGGTAAAAAACAAGTACTTGCTGCACATGATATGTCCTGGATTAGAATAGATCGTTATTTCAGTGGTAATCCGGATGATCCGGATAGCATCCAAGCGGTTTTTCAACCCATGCTTTGTCAACATTGCGATAATGCACCTTGTGAAAATGTATGTCCGGTTTCTGCAACCAATCACAGCAGTGAAGGTTTGAACCAAATGGCTTATAACCGTTGTATCGGTACTAAATATTGTGCCAATAACTGTCCTTACAAAGTCCGTCGTTTCAACTGGTTCGACTGGAATGGTGCGGATAGCTTTGCGGATAACCTTTATGAAGATGGTGTGAGAGATGCGATTAATGACGACCTTACAAGAATGGTATTGAATCCCGATGTTACGGTTCGTTCTCGCGGGGTTATGGAAAAATGCTCTTTCTGTGTTCAAAAATTACAAGATGCCAAATTGGATGCTAAAAAAGCGGGTCATCCTTTGCGTGACGGTGCTGCGAAAACAGCTTGTCAGGTAGCTTGTGCATCAGATGCAATTAAGTTTGGTAATTTTAATGATAAGGAAAGCGAAATTTACAAATTACGCAAAGAAGACAATAAGGAAAGGGTATTCTATGTGTTGGAGCATTTGCATACTTTGCCCAATGTGAGCTACTTATCAAAAATCAGGAATACAACAGAAGTAGTTGCCGGAACTGAGGGAGATGGTTTGTACCAACATCACATTTAATAGAATAGGTTAGGTAGGTTGAATTAATGAGTTTTTAAGAATATAAAAAGTATATAAATTACAAATAAGCTGTTTGCTTAAATAAATCACTTATTTCGAATTTTTAAGACATGCATTTAAAATACGAATCGATTGTTCGGGAGCCATTGATAACTGGCGACAAAAATTACCATCAGGTAACTGAGGATATATGCCGTCCTATAGAGCAAAAGCCGACACGGCTTTGGTATATGGGATTCGCTTTTTCTTTATTGCTGTTAGGTTTCGGCGCATTTTCGGTATTCTGGGAAATTTACTGGGGGATCGGAACTTGGGGCATCAACCGAACCGTTGGTTGGGGTTGGGATATCACTAACTTCGTTTGGTGGGTAGGTATTGGTCACGCCGGAACATTGATTTCCGCCATCCTCCTGCTTTTCCGTCAGGGTTGGAGAACAGGGGTAAACCGGGCAGCGGAAGCGATGACGATTTTTGCGGTTATGTGTGCCGGTATGTTCCCCGTATTTCACATGGGGCGTGTTTGGGACGGTTTCTTCGTAATGCCTTATCCTAACTCCCGTGGTGCTTTGTGGCCTAACTTCAACTCCGCCTTATTATGGGATGTATTCGCGATTTCCACTTATTTCACGGTATCTTTATTGTTTTGGTATTCAGGTTTGATTCCCGATTTTGCGACTATTCGTGACAGGGCTAAAACGAAATTGCGTAAAAAATTATATGGTATCGCTTCCTTTGGCTGGACGGGTACTGCTAAAAACTGGCAACGATTTGAAGCTTTATCTTTAGTTCTTGCAGGTTTGGCTACGCCATTGGTACTTTCCGTACATACAATCGTATCCATGGATTTCGCAACATCGGTTATCCCGGGTTGGCATACAACGATTTTCCCGCCCTACTTTGTTGCGGGTGCGATTTTCTCTGGGTTTGCGATGGTAAATACACTTTTGATTTTGGTCCGTAAAGTTTATCGTTTAGAAGATTATATTACACTCGGACATATCGAGGCAATGAACAAAGTTATTGTATTGACAGGTTCTATTGTCGGTACGGCATATCTTACTGAGTTGTTCGTTGCATGGTACAGTCAGGTCGTTTTTGAACAAGAAGCATTTAACTGGCGTATTTTTGGGCCGTATTGGTGGGCATATTGGTTGATGATGACTTGTAATGTGGTTTCCCCTCAGTTCTTCTGGTTCAAGAAATTACGCAGGAATGTAGTGTTTACCTTCTTATTGACGATTGTGGTAAACATCGGGATGTGGTTTGAACGCTTCGTAATTATCGTGACATCCCTTTACCGCGACTTCTTACCTTCAAGTTGGGTATATTACAGTCCCACATGGACAGAGCTTGGGTTTTATCTCGGGACATTTGGATTGTTCTTTACTTGCTTCTTCCTTTTTGCCAAATACTTCCCTGTAATTGCAATTGCCGAAATCAAGTTTACACTTAAATCTTCAGGTGATAATTATAAGAGAGCTATGCGTCCAATGGAAGAAATGACCGATGGTGAGTTTTTGCATGAAATAGAACATGCACATTAGTAAATTAAAAAATGATTATTTTCTTTGTCTTAATTGACTGATAAAAAATAAAAAATGGCTATTAAAAAATTTGCAATTGCATGTTATGATGATGAATCCACACTTTTTCCAGCAGTGAAAAAAGTGAGGGAAAGCGGTTATAAAATGCACGATGTATATACCCCATTCCCTGTACATGGTTTGGACGAAGTAATGGGTTTGAAAGAAACGGATTTACATACTGCCGGTTTTATTTTCGGGTTGACCGGCACGGCCACCGCTTTGGGTTTCATGAGTTGGATTTTCACATCTGATTGGCCCATTGATTTTGGCGGAAAACCTTTTTTCTCCTTACCTGCTTTTATTCCGATTACATTTGAGTTGACTGTATTGTTTGCTGCAGTAGGCATGGTAATGACCTATTGTTATTTGAATCAAATTATGCCGGGTGTTAAAAAGCATGTTTTTCATCCTCGTCAAACAGATGATTTATTTGTCATCGCAATAGAAATTACCGATCCTGCTGCTGAATTGGAAATCGTTGATTTCTTGAAAACAACGGGTTCTGTAGAGACGGATGTTCAAATTGCGGAAGAAGGCTGGTGGTATGGCTGGTGGGATAAAGAAGAAGAATACCAAAAGCAAATCGTTTAAGGATATTGCGTTTTTTAGATTTTGTGTATATTAATAAAAGAATTCTGGAAATAGAATTTCACGATCATGAATAAAAAATATTTAATTACTCTTTTTGTTGCAGGTGCCGGTATCCTGGCATCTTGCAATAGTGGCGGTACACGACGCAATCCTGGAAAAGTTTATATGCCGGATATGTTTTATTCGCGTGCTTATGATGCTTATACCGAAAATCCTGTGACGCCCGATGGACTGACCAGTCAAGCTCCGGTAGCAGGAACAATTGCCCGGGGACATGCATTACCGGATCACTTAAGAGAAGAAGACACTGCTGCTTATGATGCCTTAAGCTTTCCTTACCAATTCTCGGCTGACGAAATTAAAGAAGGTGGAAGGATATACAATATCCATTGCGGGATTTGTCATGGTACAAATTTGGACGGGAATGGTCCGCTTTATTCAAGTGGTAAATTTGCATCCATGCCGGCAAATTTTGTGGGGAGTGATTATTATAAATTCATGAAGCCAGGCAGGATATATCATACCATTGTGTACGGTAAAAATATGATGGGATCTTATGCAAGCCAAATCAGTGAACCGCACCGTTGGCAAGTAATTGCTTATATAAAACAATTCCAAGCCGCAAATGGAGGCACTCCTTTTACCATGGGCGAAGAAGATAGTAAAGCTGCTACTTCAACTGCAAGTGCTACAGATTCAAAAGTGGAGGTTGCGGATAATAAAAGAGATACAACTAAACAATAAAATAATTCCCGTATTTGAAATTTAAAGTTCAAGTACTTTATATTTAATAATAGAAAAAATAAAAACCATAGGTTTTAAATTTTAAGTATTTAAGATTATGATTACAGATCGTTTTGAAGTACCATCCCGGTTAAGGCTAACAGGAATTGTATTGCTCTTGGTAGGTGTAGCTACATTGATTGGTGGCATGATCGGTTTAATGACCGGTAGTGAACATGATCAGGCAAGATTTTGGATTGGGCTATTGCACAATAGTGTGTATTTCCTTTTTATTGCTGTTTCTGCAGTCTTTATCCAAGCAGCCGCAGGCTTAGCCCAAGGTGGTTGGATTGTCGCTTATAGAAGAGTCCCTGAAGCGATTGGCGCCAATGTATGGGTTTTTGGTATAGTGGCTTTGGTAATATTGTTTTGCATCGTTTTTGGATTAGGGGAGCATAACCCTATTTATCACTGGGTTCATCCAGGTGACGATAAGGTTTTACAAGGTAAAACGGCATTTCTGAATAAATGGATGTATGCAGGCTTTAGTATAGTTACCGTAGGATTATGGAGTTGGTTTGGTATTAAATTCAGAAGAAATTCAATAGCACAAGAAACAGCCCCAAAAAATACGACTAAATTATATTGGAAAATGGTTGCCTTGTCAGGAGCGTTCTTGTTTTTATATGCACTTACCATGATGAGCACCACGCCTTGGCTATGGATTATGAGTATCAATGCCCATTGGTATTCCACTTTGTTTAGTTGGTATGTGTTTTCTTCTGCTTTTGTAAGTTCGATGGCGGTGATTTTATTGTTCGTTATTATATTGAAAAATAATGGTAATTTACAAACTGTTACAAAAGAACATATGCACGATTTGGGTAAATTCATGTTCGCATTCAGTATATTTTGGACTTATCTTTGGTTTTGTCAATTTATGTTGATTTGGTATAGTAATATCCCAGAAGAAACAAGTTATTTTAAATTAAGGGCGCAAGGACCGTACAGCTTCTTCTTTTATTTGAATATTGTCGTTAATTTTGCATTGCCTATTCTTATTTTGATGACAAGACCAAGTAAACGGAACTACTTTACCGTTGTATTTATGGCGATGGTGATTATCTTTGGACATTGGTTGGATTTCTACCTTATGAGTGTTCCGGAAGTATTATTGGGTAATTGGACTTTGAGTTGGTATGAGTTAGGGATTCCGGTTGGATTTATTGGATTAATGCTATTGGTCGTTACTAACACCTTATCAAAAGCGAATTTAGTTCCGGTAAATGATCCATTATTGAAAGAGTCATTAAACCATGTAAGCTAAACTTGAGCTTAGTATTTTTTAATTAATATTTTATTGTACACCTTATAAGAGGTTTTAAGAAAGAAAAATAATATACAATGTCGGGATTAATTATTACCACCTTAGTGATTTTGGTTTTTATTGTGATTTATCAAATCGCAAAGGCCAGTGAATACACTACAATTTTACGGGGCGAAAAACAGGTAGCCGCAAAAACGAATCGTTTGATAGCATGGTTATTGGTCTTGTTTTTTGTATTTGGTATGATCGGGATTTATCAATGTCATATTTACTTGATGCCAATGATGCTCCCAATTTCTGCATCAGATCATGGGGAGAATTACGACTTCATGTTGAAATGGACACTTTACATAACTGGAATTGTATTTGTCGGCACACACATTCTTTTATTTTACTACATTTTCCGCTATCAATATTCCGAAAAACGACGTGCATATTTCTATCCGCACAATTACAAATTGGAAATTTTGTGGACTACGATTCCGGCGATTGTTTTGATTATCCTTGGTGTGATTGGTTTGAAAAATTGGTTCCAAATGACAGCGCTTCCACCAGATAATGCAATGGTTGTTCAAATTGTGGGGAAACAATTTAATTGGGTTATCCGTTATCCAGGGCCGGACGGGATTTTGGGCAAAACAGATTTTAGATTAATCAGTGACGCTAATAATGTATTGGGCTTGGATTGGAATGACCCTGCTGCTAAAGATGATATTATTATCCAAAATGGTGAAATGCATCTTGTAAAAGGAACATCGGTTCAATTAGTAATTGATTCGAGAGATGTAATTCATGATGTAGGTTTACCTCATTTTAGGATGAAGATGGATGCTGTTCCCGGGATTACGACTACAATGTGGTTTACCCCGACCATAACTACGGATTCCATGAAGACGATTACTAAAAATCCTGATTTTGTTTATGAAATTGCTTGTGACCAGCTATGTGGAAATGGACATTATTCCATGCGTGGAACGATAATTGTACAAACAGGTGCAGCTTATAAAGCTTGGATTGGAAGTCAGCCTTCTTACTATTCAAGTATCCAACCTGCTAAAAAAGAGGAAGGAGATAGTTCAGCACCAAGTGGCGATAGTACGACAACTGCAGCACCTGTAACTGCTTCCTTGAATTAAGTGTAGTATTTTTGTTTGAATTTTATAATATAAATCTTATCCTTTAATATCAAAGTTCTGAATTGAACTGAAATTTTTTGAAAATGAGTAACGAAGCAATTATTGGACAAAATATAGGTCATGTTCCTGCGATAACTCCGGTTTACGATCATGGACATGATGGTCACCATAAACAACATTTCATCTGGAAATACATCTTCAGTCAAGATCATAAAATCATTGGGAAACAATACTTGATTACCGGTATTTTATGGGCGGTAATTGGGGCGTTGTTTTCTGTATTTTTCAGGTTGCAGTTAGGATTCCCTGAGCATTCCTTTCCTGCAATGGAAGCTATTTTAGGACATTGGGCTAAAGGTGGGAAAATTACACCAGAGGCGTATTATGCCTTGGTAACGATGCACGGTACAATCATGATTTTCTTTGTATTGACGGCTGGATTAAGTGGTACTTTCAGTAATTTCTTGATTCCGTTACAAATTGGTGCAAGGGATATGGCAGCACCATTTATCAACATGATGTCTTATTGGTTGTTTTTCGCTTCCAGTATTGTTATGATTAGTTCTTTATTTGTTCAAACAGGACCTGCTGCAGGTGGTTGGACAGCTTATCCTCCTTTGAGCGCATTGAAGGAAGCTTCTTTAGGTGCCGGAATCGGAATGGATTTATGGCTGGTAAGTATGGCCTTATTTGTTGTTTCTCAATTGTTGGCAGGTTTAAATTATATTTCTACTATTTTGAATATGCGGACTAAAGGTATGAAAATGACGCGTATGCCTTTGACGATGTGGGCGTTTTTCTTTACTGCTGTTTTAGGTGTTTTAACTTTCCCCGTCCTACTTTCAGGTTTTGTATTGTTATTTTTCGATCGCCATTTTGGTACAAGTTTCTTTTTATCTGAAATATTTATTGGAGGGAAAGCTTTATCTCATATTGGTGGATCAGCAATTTTATATCAACATTTATTTTGGTTCTTGGGGCATCCTGAAGTATATATCGTGATGCTTCCAGGTATGGGTATTACATCCGAGCTTATTGCCGTAAACAGCCGAAAGCCTATTTTTGGGTATTTGGCGATGGTCGCTTCCCTGATCGGTATTGCAGTATTGTCTTTGACCGTTTGGGCACATCACATGTTCGTAACGGGAATGAGTCCATTCTTAGGTAGTGTATTCGTTTTGTTTACCCTTTTGATTGCCATCCCGTCTGCAATTAAAGTATTTAACTGGTTGGCTACATTATGGCGAGGTAATTTGAGATTTAATGTGCCGATGTTGTTCTCTATTGGATTCGTTTCTTTATTCATCTCTGGTGGTTTGACAGGTATTTACTTGGGTAATGCTGCATTGGATATTCATTTACATGATACTTATTTCGTAATAGCGCATTTCCATTTAGTTATGGGCGTAAGTGCTTTCTTCGGTATGTTTGCCGGTGTTTATTATTGGTTCCCTAAGATGTTTGGTAGGACGATGAACAATAGTTTGGGATATATCCATTTTTTTGCAACAATCATTTGTGCTTACCTTATTTTCTGGCCAATGCACTACGAAGGCTTTGCCGGTATGCCCCGTCGTTATTATGATTATAGTGCATGGGAGTCATTCAAGCAATTTCATAATCTGAATGCGTTTATCAGTGTTGCCGTAGTAGTGGCATTTATAGCACAATTGTTATTTGTATTCAACTTCTTCGTGAGCATTTTCAAAGGCCGTAAGGTAACTACTCAAAATCCTTGGGGTTCTACAACTTTAGAATGGACAACGCCGATTCATACAATACATGGTAACTGGGAAGGTGATATTCCTGAAGTTCATCGTTGGCCTTATGATTACAAAGATGATGGAAAAGGCGGAGACTTTATCCCACAAAACATCCCCTTGACGGCAGAAGAAATTGAGCTAGAGAAAAGCGGACATTAGTTTTGGTAGAATAGATCAATAATAAGAAAAGGAAGGCAGATTGCCTTCCTTTTCTCGTTCGGTCAGTTTTCCGCAATTGCCAATGTCACAATGCTAACTTTGGTTTTTGGAATTTCCAATATTGTATTTGCGCAAGATTCCAATGTTGCACCAGTTGTGATTACATCATCGACGAGCAAAATGTGTTTTCCAATTAAAGTTTCTGGGTTTTTGACCTGGAAAACTTCTTTTACATTTTCGATGCGTTCTTTGTTTGTTTTTCTCGTTTGTGAAGAGGTGTGCTTGATTTTAATCAATTCATTTTTCAATAACGTAACATTTGTGCTTATACTCAGGCCGGATGCAATTAATTCAGACTGATTATAACCTCTTTCTTGCCTCTTCCGCTTGTGTATTGGGACAGGGATAATACAATCAATGTCTTTTGCCCATTGACATTTTGCCAAGCTTTCGCCATACAAATTACCTAATAAATGAGCGAGGTCTTCACGCCCTTTATATTTTAATTGATGCATTAAATGTTGGGTAATCCCTTCTTTGGTAAAATACAAAAATGAACTTGCTTTTTCAAAAGAAAACCTGCCTTGGAGTTTTTGGCAAACTATATTTTCCTGATGAATCCATGTTTTTGACAAGGGCAAATTGAACTGGCACTTCAAACATAAGATTTTTTCAGCTCCCCTGAAAGGGTGTTCGCAGCCAGCGCAGTTTTGTGGGAAAATAAGTTGAATTAAGGAATCGAATAGAACTTTCAGAACAGGCTTATCCATTAGCAATAATTTGCTTGAAGGTAGCGTTTTTGTATTAAATCACTAAGGCTGCATTTAAGTATTTTATTAAATGCAGCCTTAGTGATTTTCTTATGTTGACTTATCAGCTTTTCCTCGCCATTGCCTTCTCTGCGGCAGCTACAATCGCTTCTTTGGTCAAACCGTATTTCTCCAACAATTCCATTGGTTTGCCGCTTTCGCCAAATGTATTTTGAACCGCAACATATTCATGGGGAACCGGCCAGTTCCGGCTTGCCACATTGGCCACACTATCGCCCAAACCGCCGTTGGCCTGATGCTCTTCAGCCGTAACAACGCAACCAGTTTTTTTCAATGATT
>Ga0160455_100501_pt1 | contig 19376 bp, 16 predicted proteins | sample HID1972I_E6MG_FD_108206 | JGI IMG/M metagenome (GOLD analysis project Ga0160455, IMG submission 108206) | Enriched pill bug-associated microbial communities from UW Madison campus, WI, USA - HID1972I_E6 MG | ecosystem: Host-associated > Arthropoda: Insects > Digestive system > Unclassified ... | reverse complement strand
GGCATCCTGAATAACAGGTCGGGCCTCGGGGGCATAAAAGGCGATAGCCTCGTCCATCGTCGGGACATATCCTGGATCGACGCCATGAATGCGGCAGGTTTCGTCGGACCAGACGATGGCGCCAGTCTGAAGGTAGACCTCCCAACCGCCGACCCCGGCCAGCTTACCGGTCCGATCGAGGAACGTCTGCTCCTTGCGGAGTGTTTCTTCCAAAATCTTACGAAGTGTGATGTCCTGATGCGTCCCAAACATCCATTCGGGTTTGCCCTCGGGTGTCCATGTGATGACCTTGCCTCGATCCAATACCCAAACCCAATGGCCATCCTTGTGGCGCATCCGCGCTTCGAACTCGTAGGCTTGAGACTTTCCCTCGAAGTGTTCCTGCAGGTATTCTCCTGACGAGTACAGATCATCGGGATGTGCATTTACCATCCAGGTGTCGATGGAGATTGGCTGCAGTTCGGCAAGCGTGTAGCCGATGATTTGTGCCCATCGTTCATTAAAGCGGGCTTCCCCAGTCTGAACGTTCCACTCCCACGTTCCGGCCTGCGTCCCTTCGATAATGTTGGCGAGACGTTGCTTTTCCGCGGCAAGATTTCGTTCTGCGCGTAGCCTGAGCGTGACGTCCTCGACGATCGCCATCGTGCGTACCGGCTGACCTTCGGCATCGCGCTCTAGCGTTGCAGACAGCAGCACGTCGATAACTTCTCCGGTGCTGGTGAGCATTTGGTATTCGACCTGATCACAATGACCGGTTCGGAAAAAATCTGGAAGGACGGTGCGCGCCTTCAGACGTGACTCCTCTGTCAGGAAGTCTGACGACAAACGGCCAATCACATCATCGCGGCTATACCCCAAAACCTTGAGCCACCGATCGCTGACGCTCAATAGGCGCCCGCCGGCGTCGATAGAATGCATCATTGCCGGCGTTGTTTCATATAGCCTTCGAATGCGGGCCTGGTTTTCGATCGCTTTTGCCCGCGCAATCTCAAGATCGCTGATATCCCGAATGATTGCGGTCACGCCGAGGAATTCACCGAGCCGCGATACCACCGGGCCAAAGGCGATGGACACGGGAAATGAGGTTCCGTCTCCTCGCAACCCGATACTTTCGAAACGTCGGCCCGACTCTCTTTCCAGCCACGCTGTTACATCAATCTTCCATCGCTCATCTCGCTCGGAAGGCACAATCCGAGATATCGGTTGCCCCATCAGATCGTTGGGAGAGCACGCAAAAAGTCGCTCAGCGGCATCATTGCAGTGCTGGATCTGTCCATCGAGCCCCATCGTGACAATGGCATCAGGGCTACTATCCAGTATCGATGTCGCTCTCGACTCAACGAGACGCAATTGCTTTTCGCTTTGTACCGCGATGCGGGCTTCAAGTGCCCGGGCGGCGGCATAACCAAGATGGCTCAAAACATCCCGTTGATGCTGCGTTAGTTTGCGGGGCTTGTGATCGATCACACATAGCGCGCCCACGCTTTGTCCGTTCGTCAAAGCCAGCGGCACACCAGCATAAAATCGGATTTCGGGATCACCGGTCACGAGCGGATTGGCAGAAAACCTCTTGTCCTGGGTGGCGTCCTCAACCTCCATCAGCACGCCTTGTTCCATCGCGTGCTGACAGAACGAAACGTCCCTGGATGTTTCGGTTACACCCGGCAGCCCAATGTTCGCCTTGAACCACTGCCGATCTTGTTCGACCAGACTTATCAATGATATTGGCGTACCGCACACCAACGCCGCCGCTTTGACCAGCGCGTCAAACTCCAGTTCCGGCGCACTGTCCAAGACTTCAAGGTTCCTCAGCGCCTGCAAACGTTTCTCTTCGTCAAAGGAAGGGGGTGCCGTGGTCAATGTCACAATCCTAAGTTGCTGTTCTGATGCCCTAAAAATGCTAGCGCAATTGCCCAAGTAGAACAGCTACATCCCTAAAGCGCGAGACTTTTTTGAAACTGAAGCAGTCACCAGCGTCCTTATGCGATTTTATCGCGGCTGACGTGCTAACGAAAGGGGACGAGTGTTTTGCTCACGTTTCAGGGAAAGATTTTCTTGCTGTCCCAATCAGCAAGCAGATTTTTGGTCTGTCGGCAACTGGTAGAACGTTTGTTGAGGCACCGACCGGTGTACGGCTTAGGCGCCGGCAGGGTATTGCCAAGTTGTTCGTCTTTGGTTTCGAGGCGGCGAGGCGGGCGGTGTTTCAAGCAACCATTTCTGCAGTATAATCGGCCCACAGGCAGAAGGCATCTGCCCTTGCGTGGCGATATGATAGAGCTGAGAGGTTGTATCGGCGAGGACGAAAGATAGTGTTTATCTGATCGTGGACTGACAGGAAGCGTTGCGCTTGACGATGCGATTTGAACCGCCCCATGATTTTCTCTCGCTTCCTCGTCTGACGGTGTGAGTTTTCAATTCTGTTGTTCAGACCTTTATGAGCCCGATGGTCCGCATCCGGCGCCAGGTCTTGTATCGATTTGATGTAGCTGCGTAGTTTGTCCGTTACGACGACACGTGGCTCACCAAATTGCTTGACCAGCCTGGAGAAAAAACGCTTGGCGGCCTTGGTGTTACGGCGAGTCTGAACCAAAATGTCGAGAACATCGCCGTCTGCGTCAATTGCCCGCCAGAGCCAGAATTTCCTTCCGCCGATCGTGATGACAGCCTCATCGATGTGCCACTTGTCGTTTGGCTTTGGTCGGTTCCTGCGAATGCAGTCGGCAAAATGACGGCCAAAGCGGTTGATCCAAAGACGAACGGTTTCCCGGCTGACAATGACACCGCGCTCGGCAAGAAGGTCTTCCACATCCGCTGTGCTGAGAGCAAACCGGTTATAGACCCACACTGCGTAGGCGACAATTTCCCGCGGAAAACGAAATCCCTTCAGACGGGGAAATGAACTCGGTAATTTCATTCCGTCTCGATACCCAAAACGCGGGGGTCAAACAACTTGGCAATACCGTCCGCACATCTGCGGTCCGAGGCGGAGCATTCAACCCAAGCTCGTCGGCACGACGTGGACATTCTTTTTGGTCTCGCGTTCAAGCTGGTTAAAGATGTGCGGTCTCTCGACATTTCCTTGGGAAACGAGACCTCTGATAAATGTGCGCTGAAGGTTTGAATGTATTCATCAGCAAAACGAAAACGTTCAGCGATTGGGGGGTGCTCGAGCGGAGCAAGGTAGCGGGAACGGCGTCTTCTTCGAAATAGCAAAGCCCTCCAAGGGGCATCGGGTTAAATATCAGCGGAGGTGGCCATATCCCCACATATGTGTTAATGTGGGTTTTTAAGTTTAGGAGATGCGTCAGATGAGCCGATTGACGATCGACATAACGGACCAACAACACCAAAGCCTGAAGGCGCTGGCAGCTTTGCAGGGCAAGACAATCAAGCAGTATGCACTTGAGCGCCTCTTCCCTGGTGACACAGACGCAGAACGAGCCTGGGGGGAGTTGAAGACTTTGATGAACACGCGCGTCAATGAGGGGCTTGCCGGAAGACTGTCGACTAAAACCGTAGGTGATATCCTCGATGAGGAGATTTCCGAGGGTCGTGCTTGACTGCCTATATCCTTACCGCGGAGGCTGAATCAGATCTACGTTCGGTAATCCGCTACACGCGTGCGCAATGGGGTGCTGCGCAGGTACGCCGCTACGTCTCGGGTTTGGAGCGAGGTATCTCAACCCTTGCCGAGGGCAGAGGTTCTTTCAAGGATATGAGTGCGCTTTATCCGGGGTTAAGAATGGCGCGATGCCAGCACCACTACGTCTTTTGTCTGCCTCGAGAGCATGCGCCAGCCCTCATCGTAGCGATTCTTCACGAACGAATGGATCTGTTGCAGCGTTTGGTAGATCGTCTGAACGAATGATGTTTCGACGGAGGCGAGATTATGCGAGCGCAAGACCGACGAATCGCTGTTTTCGTACGGTCGAAAAACGGGGTCGCCAGTTCTGATCCGTTCAAGAGCGCATGAAAAGACCGCAAACCCGACCGATTTCCGAACATTTGATTTCCATACATGCTTTGCAGACAAGCCGCTTCCTGGACCATTGGTGGTGGCAGACGAATGTTTCAATGTCCGGTAAACGGTGAAAAAGTTATCGATATTCATACCCACGGCGGAACAGATGGCCGCCAGAATTTGATCTCGAATGAACACGAAAATTGCCCTCGGCGTTTCCGAGCATGTCTTCGCTGAAGCACTCGCCTTAAAGGCTTCAACGGTCGGTGTCCGTCCGGTCGATGCTGTCGAGGAGTTGCTGACGCAAACCCTGGTTCAAAACATTCTTGATGCCGCGTCCGTAAAGCTCCACAAGACGCCATCGGTGAAGCTTCACTCCATATATTATAAAAACCGCTGCGCCTCGTTGGCTGACCTGGCGCGCGGCGGCTATGAGACTTGGTATGTGGAATTGAAGTTTGCCACCGCCGCAGAGGCTGCGGTCGAAAGTTTCGAGGTCGAAGGGATTGGGCTGGAACTTCGGCCCATCAACTATGGCCCTGCGGGCCTCATAACACACAGGCTCTGGTCGAAAAAACTGAAGACCCAGACCAACCACATCCTGCGGCTCAATCATCTGCTTGTGCCTCCTAACATATTTGCGAGGACCATAGGGGCGGTGGGAAAAATGCCGCCGCTGGAGCAACCTTTTATAGCAAATCCCCGACCAGGGCCGCGCCCTACTGGGTTTGAAATGGATATAGAAGGCTTCGAGCTTGTGTCCTTTGACCATGTCGTGAACGGGAAGCGGCACTTCTGCGCATGCGCGCGCCCCGCCCACGAAAAGATAAAAAACAGTGGCACCAGCGGAGGTACATTATGGAACCTCATGGCTCGCCTGCTGGCGAAAGCTGAGTATCAGGATGGGGTTTGTCACCTCTGCGTTGCCAATAGGGCAGGGCCTGAGGCAGCGGCTGACCTTTACGGAGCTTCCGTTCAGGAGTTCGTTGCCGCCTACATTACCCAGATGAGGTTGGCACATGGAATGGACAAGGCTACGGCCCGTTCGGAAGTGCAGCAGACTCTTGGCCTTAGCCGGTGGGTGAGGGAGGCGGAAATGCACGGTCTGGTCAAGAAGCTGTTTCCTGAGCAGGTCATTTTGCGTGAGGCATCACCGCCATGGCTGAAACGCCAACGGCTCGATGTCTACATTCCAGCCCTCAACCTTGCCCTGGAGCATCAGGGCGAGCAGCACTACAAAGCTGTCAAAGCATTTGGCGGTGACGCAGCTCTACAACGCAACTTCGAGCGTGACGCACTCAAAAAGCAGTTGTGTGCGGAGAACGGCGTGCACCTGGTCGAAATTAGATTTGACGACCCCCTGACCTTGCCGGTGCTGCGTCAAAGGCTGCAGCGGTTTTTGGGGAAGGCTTAGAACACTGCCTATTTCGGTTCCAGCGCTTACACCACTACCCTTGTGCAGTGTCTCAGCCTGTAGGTCGTAAAAGCGCCCCAGACTCGGCAGATGAACCACGATATCCAGCAGGAGGTTGTCGCGCGCTCATATCGGTCGCTGATAGCCTGGACCTTTTGGCGATGCGCAACGTGACGGTGCACGGCACACAATCGCAGCCAACATCACAAGGCATCTAAGTCAGCGTTACATCGCACTGCCTACGCCTCGCTCGGCCATCGTCCCGGCAAGCAGTGTATGGTGCGGCCTTCAAGAAGCAAAACCTGATTAGTGCGCAAAATGTGCCAGATCTCAGGCTTTACTTTTCACGGCGAAGCATTGACGATTTCGAGGCATGTTTGAAAGGATATTGCATGGATTCTGTCGACACCCGGCCGCTCGTCGTCTCTCACACGCGGGGTGCGCTACAGCGAAACTGGAAGGTTCCCGCCTTTTTCCCCGTGTGCCCGCCGACGTCGATTGCGGCGCCGATCCGAACCTATTTTGAAGCGCTCTATATCGGAGACGTCGCGGTGGACGGCCCGTACGGCGAAACGATGATAGACGATGTCACCTTGCACCCTGACGGCAACAGCGTCTTGATCCTCGGCGATTTTGGCGAAGGTTCGATCAAACGCTGGTCGCTAATGAGTATCACGTTTGAAGGTGGGTACTTCGTTCACGAGAGTAAAGGGACGTTCTTCGAGCGCGATGGAGCTGAAAAGCAATTCACCTTGGCGCAGGGATTGCCTTGGGAACGTGAAGAGTCCATCGACGACTATTGCTAGCTGTGACACCCTAACTCTCGGGTAGGAGACGGCTCAACGTATCTCGTCCGCCATCCGCAGAGTGGCGAGGCCTAGTCTTCAGTCAGCGTTTCTGATCGCGCTCCTGACTAGCCAAAGCTTGGAAGCCTCACCCTGCTTTCGGGAATGCAGGTGGAAGCGTTCGTACGGACCGGTGAACGGAAAGCGATGTTCTGTCTGCTTAGCAGTTGCGGATCAGCTAGCTCTAGCGATCACGGAGGACCGAGCCGGGAGTCGAAAAACGCAGTGCTTCAGACGCTTAAGTTTTTTTGTTTGCCGGCCACTGGTTCGGATCCTTTCAAGGTGAGACGAGGAGGCTCGGTCCAGATGCAAGATGGCTTAAGCATCTGAGCCGGGCATCTCATTCGATCTTACGCAGCTTCCCAAACCTGATTGAGAATTTTGGCGGCCAACGCTGCCTTGTCTTGCGGCAGGAAGCGCCCATAGTGCTGCTGAACGACATCGGGCGTATCCTGAATCGCGTAGCTCGCCTGCTCGTAGGATCCGGTCTGTTTCAGAATATGCGTCGCGAGAATGTCCCGCAGGTTATGGGGTCCATGTGGCAACAAGCCTTTGATCGCACCTCGTCCGGTGTAAGGGTTATAAATTCCATAGCGTTGGATGACGGTTCTCCAAGCTTCGTAGAACGTGGTCGAGTTGTAAGCCGCGTCGGTGCTGGTGGTCTTCACCGTTTTGACAAACAGAGTACGTGGATCTTTCGCACCACCCAAGAGGACGCCTCGATGACGATCGATGTACGCATCGAGATATTCGTAGAGGTCGAGCAGGTCCGGAAGGACCAATCGAAATGGTTTCTGACCGAAGAAGGACGAGCTGGAGTTCTTGAATGCCGCAGCTGGGATAAGGACTTCCCAACCGTTGTCGCGATCGCTCCAGCGCAGCTCGCCGCATTTCATGTCCTCAAGTCGCCGTTTCGATGTCGGGTGATGCCCACGTGGGCAGAGACGCAACTGGCGAAGGTTCTTTTGCCTGAGCCCAAGGTGCAGGCCAAGTCGAAGCAACAGGAATGATCTGACGGCTTCGGCGGCCGGTCGTGGATATCTATTCTCGTCCGGCATACGTTTCACGATCTCGTCCGTGATCTTGCGATATTCCGCTAGCGGACTGTCCGCTTCAAGTACACACATGATCGGTTCAAATGGATCGCGATGCACACGCATCACTCGCTGGATCTCCTTGGAACGGTTCGCGGCATGTCGGTGAAAGGCATCACAGGCGCCATGCCAATCGCGAGCCGCGAATTCGATTTCTTCCTGCTCAATCAAACCTTCGATAGGTGTGACGTTCCTTAAAAGCTCTGGATGCTGCCGGATCCAGCCTACATCGGCGCGTGTAAGAGCCTGCGCTATCATCAGCATGTCTTCTTCCCACTTGGTGTAGAAGCCACGTCGCTGTTCCCGCCACTGCAGATACCAGTCCCAGACACCGGGGAAGATGAGGAGGCCGAAGCTTAACTGGCTGACTGGCACACCAAAGCCCTTCACGACACCGTTTGGTGAGGCAGCAAGCGCGCCAAACATCAAGCCGAGGTGCTCAATCTTCTGAGAGGCCGTTTCCTCACCCCAGACGCCATTTCGCTGGAAACCAATCGCCGTCAGTGTCGAGGTTTTGAAACGGATGAGATCAGCCATTTCCATGGCAAGCCTTGGCGGCGCGTCGACGACGCCGGAGAGCAGATCAGGATCAACAATTTCTGCGGCAACGTTCTGATTGGCGCCGGCCGCCGCGGCCACAGATCGAGAGGAAAGAAAGCTGCTGCCATAAGTGACGCCGGGAAAGCGGATGGCATATCGCTGCTTGCTGGCCGCCGCCTGATAGCGGCGATATTCCGTAGAGCCGGAAATGATCACCCGGCGCACCCAATCGAGGATCTCCTCGCGCTTGGTAAAGGGCAGGCTGTTGAAGTCCTCGGGTAGGTGCAATGAAATCCTGCGCCGCTCAGCCGGGCTGATATCACCAAGTTCGTGACCATAAAGCGAGCGCGCCTGATGCGGCAGTTTCTCTTTGAAATATCCTTCTGCAAGTTGATAGCGTCGCTCGATGCGGCGGAGAATATTGAAACTGGCAACGGATCGGGGCACACGCTCTCCCTGGATCCAGGATAGCAGCGTCTTGTTGTCAAAGGTCTCATTCAGATGAACAACGGCGCGATAGAGTTGCCAATAGGTGTCGCTGAACCGCCGCATATGATAGATCAATGCGTCCTGAAAGCTCGCCGGATCTTCTGTCGCTTCAAATAGTGCCTGTGGGAAAGGGCTTATCGGTTTTGATGCAGGACCGCGCTGTGTCGACGCAGACCGGGCAGAGGCACCGTCGGTTGCCGCACGTTGCGGCTTTCTGGTCGAAGGTTCGCAAGCTGCATTCTTGGCGAGAGCAATTTTGTTTGCGCGAGCCTTTGACTTTGGAGGCAGTCGCTCTTCGGCTGCCGGTGGTGCGCCGAGCCAGCGGATGATTGCATCCAAGCCTGGCCGGAGCTGTTTTTTCAGTTCCACCGTCAGCTCAGCTTCGATCCCACAGGCCTGACTGATCATCGTCCAGTCGATATGGCCATTCAGAAGCGGGGGCGATTTCCGGTAGATGATTAAGCTGATCAGGAAGGGCCGGATGTTCTCCAGCGCCCGCTTGGATGTAATCGGCGCGATACGCAGTTCGCAGAATTCCGAAATTTTTCGCTGAAAATGACGTGATGAAAGGTCGTGTTTGGTCATGCTCATTCCGTTTCTTTCGGCACCAGTGCCGAGGGCGAGCGGGAATAGGGGGCGAGCTTTAACAAAGGATGTATCGGGCGTGTCACTTCTAATGGCGCATAATTATCGTACTAGGCGCCTATGCCGCCTGGATCGAAGGTAAGGAATTCAATATTGGCGTGTTAATTAAGCGGGCTTATCTACACCTGCCGCTTAATTAAATGAAATGCGCCTTGCTTAATTAAGGGGCGCGGCTGATATTAGGTTATGTCTGATTCCCAATCCAGAAATCGCTTGGGTCGTTTCGTCGAAACGGTCGCTGCCAGTGAAACAGTACGGGCGTTCGTGCCCCCACCATTGCCGCCCGAGCCGGCAATTGATGTGCTTTCATTGCTAGAGCGCCTCAGCTTGGCAGAGCGCGCACTAGGACGCCTGGACGGTATCACAATGCTGCTGCCGAGACAGGAGCTTTTTCTTTATATGTACGTAAGGAAGGAAGCCGTTCTTTCCTCGCAGATTGAAGGCACGCAGTCGACCCTCTCTGATCTCTTGCGGTTTGAGACCGAAGCTCAAGCCGGGCAGCCGGTTGATGATATCCGTGAAGTGTCCAACTATGTTGACGCCATGATGTATGGTTTAGAGCGGCTGGAATCGTTGCCCATGTCGTTGCGTCTGATCCGTGAGATGCACGCCAGGCTCCTGCACAGTGGGCGGGGAGGCACTAAGGATCCAGGGGAGTTCCGCCGCTCGCAAAATTGGATTGGTGGCACGCGCCCCGGTAACGCACTCTTTGTACCGCCACCCGTTACTGAAATGGCCGGTTGCCTGGATGCGTTCGAGCGCTTTATGCACGACGACCAATCACGGTTACCCGCGCTAATCAAAGCTGGCCTGCTGCACGTGCAGTTCGAAACGATCCATCCGTTTCTCGATGGTAACGGTCGTATCGGCCGGCTGCTTGTAACCCTATATCTTTGCATGAACGGAGTTTTGCGAAAGCCGCTGCTCTACCTCAGCCTCTATCTGAAGTCGCATCGGAGAGAGTACTATCGGCTACTGCAAGAGGTTCGCGAACATGGTAATTGGGAAGCTTGGCTGGAGTTCTTCCTGACGGGCGTCGCCGACACTGCCAATCAAGCGTTTGAGGCTGCTACTCAGATCGTCGATCTTTTCAAGGAAGATCGGGAGCGGATAACGATGGAGAGTGATAGAGCAGGGTCGGCCCTTCGCATTCACGAGCTGTTCCAGCAAAATCCTTTTCACACAGCGAATCAGATTGTTCAGGTGACTGGTTTGTCCGCGCCAACGGTCAACGCCGCACTCGCCGACCTAGAGCGATTGGGCATCGTTGACGAGGTTACCGGACGCAAGCGTGGCCGGGTGTTCAGCTATCGACGATACCTTGCGATTCTAGGAGAAGGCACCGATCCCTTGCCTCTCAATTCATGACAAATTGATGGGCAGAAGGTTCGACTTTTATCAAGGCGGAGATCGGCCTCACCGATAGGACGACGAAACACCAAACAGTGCCGCCTGAGCGGCCCGCCGGTTTCATCATCGCGATGAGCCCGCGGGTGATATGCCTATGACCCTTAGGTTGACCCGTTTGAAAAGCCTTCGTCGTGTACAGTCGCTCCTTCGAGGATCAGTCGCCGATGCAGCTGGTCGATAGCCCGTTGGAAGACGGCCGGATCATCCAGCGCTCGAGACAGAACGATCGCGCCCTGAATGGCGAGAACGGCGTCTTCCGACAGGAGACGCGCCTGCTCAGCGTCACGTCCTTGCCGGACGAGCGCCGCTTGCAGAGCGTCTACCCAGGCGACGAAGTAACCCCGGATGGCTTGAGCGAAGAGGTCTCTGGTGTTGGCTACAGCCAAGGCACCAACGAGACAGACGCGCCGGCCAGACCTGAAGTATTTTGCGGTTTCATCGAGCATCGTCGCAATTGCGGCGTCGGCATCGTCTCCGTCCCGCAGGGGAGAATAGACGGAATATTCAAACCATTGCTCGATTTCGGCGAGCACAGCCCGGACCATCTCCTCCTTTCCGTTCGGGAAGAAGTGGTACAGGCTGCCCTTGCCGAGACCGGTAGCCTTGCCGATCAAGGCAAGGCTCGCACCTTCGTATCCATGTTCGCGGAAAACTTCGGCCAACGGGGCTAGTGTGTCGGATCTTTCAGCGACCAAACGGGCCATTATTAGAGGCCCAGGTCGGTAAGGCTGGGGTGGTCGTCAGGGCGACGGCCGAGCGGCCAATGGTAGAGGCGATCACTTTCAGCGATCGGCATTTCGTTGATGCATGCGTGGCGGTGCGCCATCAGGCCGTCCTCTGCGAATTCCCAGTTCTCGTTACCATATGCGCGGAACCACTGGCCGTTGTCGTCGCGATATTCGTAGGCGTACCGTACAGCGATGCGATTGCCGGTGAAAGCCCAGAGCTCCTTGATGAGGCGGTATTCATGCTCCCTGTTCCACTTGCGTGTCAGAAATGCCTGGGCTTCTTCGCGGTTGGTCGCGAATTCGACTCGGTTCCGCCAGCGGGTGTCGACGGTGTAGGCGAGGGCGACCTTGGCGGCATCGCGGCTGTTCCAGCCGTCTTCGGCCAGGCGGACCTTTTCGATTGCAGTTTCGCATGTGAATGGAGGAACGGGAGGACGTGACATGGTAAACTCCTTTGGAAATTGTTGATGTTGTACTCATTGGTAAGGTCTTTACTGATTGGTACAGTAACTACGGTGTAGTTGTCTGTCAACAGACTTTCTGCGGGGTCGTCAAAATTTGGGGGCTTATCTTCGGCCTTAAATCGCGGGACCATTTTCGTTGATACAGCCAGACAATGATGAGGGTCCGCGCACCGGCCGGGTGCGGGGCGACACTTCGATCTCTGCCATTCAAAAGAGGGCCGCCCTGGCCTCCAGAGGCGCGGAGCAGATCCCCGTCGCGATTATCCAACCCGGCCACGCTGCTTCAAAGCGACTTGCCATAGGCGGGAATCCGACCGGTTCCCGCGTGGCCATCAGCCATGCCTGGGAGCAATCAGACAAAAAGCGGCGCCCGCAAAATGGACGCCGCTCGATAGGAAGATCAGTTGTTGGTGTCGCGCAAAATCTCGAACAGGAACCAGACGCGCTTCTCGGCCTCGTCGAATCGGGATCAGCCCTTGATGAAGGCTAGCAGGTCCTGATTGAGAACGTCGGCGTTGACGGTGAGCATGCCGTGCGAGAAGCCCGGATAGGTCTTGATCTGACCGTTCTTCAGAAGCTCGATCGACTTCCTTGCGGCATCAGCGATCGGCACGATCTGGTCGTCTTCGCCGTGCAGGACGAGCGTCGGCACGGTGATCGCCGTCAGGTCTTCCGTCTGATCGGTTTCGGAAAAGGCCTTGATGCCGTCATAATGAGCCTTTGCGCCGCCCATCATGCCCTGGCGCCACCAATTCTGGATCACGCCCTCCTGCACCTTGGCGCCATCCCGGTTGAAGCCATAGAACGGGCCGGCCGGAACGTCACGGAAGAACTGTGCGCGGTTGGCGGCAAGCGCTGAACGGAAGCCGTCGAAAACCTCGATCGGCAGGCCTTCCGGGTTGGCGGCGGTCTTGACCATCAGCGGTGGGACGGCCGAGACGAGAACCGCCTTCGCGACGCGGCCGGCCTTCTGGCCGAACTTTGCGACATAACGGGCAACTTCGCCGCCACCGGTGGAATGGCCGATATGGACGGCGTTCTTCAGGTCGAGTGCCTGGACGACGGCGAATGCGTCGGCTGCGTAGTGATCCATGTCGTGACCGTCTGCGACCTGGGCAGACCGGCCGTGGCCACGCCGGTCGTGAGCGACGACACGATAGCCTTTGGAGAGGAAGAACAGCATCTGCGCGTCCCAATCGTCCGACGACAGGGGCCAGCCGTGATGGAAGACGATCGGCTCGGCATCCTTCGGGCCCCAGTCCTTGTAAAAGATTTCAGTGCCGTCTTTAGTTGTTACGAAGCCCATGTCGATATCTCCTTGTGATGAACTGTTTGTTGAAGAGGTTTGTGAGAAGGCGAGCGCCGGGATGCTCACGCTGGCAAGTGCGATGCTTCCGATTAGTACGCTGCGTCTCGACACGAAAAACCGATCTGTGTCGGATGCCATTGTATTTCTCCTGTCGCGCTGTGTTTGCGAATTCCGTATTTGACAAAGAGAACGTAGCGCCATTATCTGGCGGAAACACGTGGCGGAAATGACTTTATCCGAGGCAAAAGTGGCAAAACACGAAGAGACTGATTTCATTGAAGTGGGGTTGCTGGTCTACCCAGACTGCCAATTGGCTGCCGTCTACGGATTGACCGATCTGTTCCGCGTCGCGAGCGTCTGGTCGACGGATCTGCAGGTGCCGACAAGCCTTCGCAATATCCGCGTTAGCTATTGGAAGATGGCGGACGGCGATGTGTCGTGCACATGGGATACACACCCTGGAATCCCGCACGTGCTGAGCTACGTTATTGCGCCACCAAGTATCATCATGCCGGAGAAAATGCAGAGCATGAGCCCCGCTTCGCAATGGCTCGCGGCCCAGCATGCGCGCGGTGTTACCGTCTGTTCGATTTGTGCCGGGGCGTTTGTCCTTGCTGAGACCGGGCTCATCGACGGCCGACGTGCCACGACCCACTGGGCTTTTGCAGACAGGCTTGCTGAACAGTTTCCCAATATCGACGTCTCGCCCGATAATATGATCATCGATGATGGCGATATCATCACCGCTGGCGGAATTCTGGCCTGGGCTGATCTTGGTCTGCTCCTTGTCGAAAAGCTGCTCGGGCAGGCCGTGATGCTTGAGACGGCACGCTTTCTTGTCGTTGATCCGCCGCGTCGCAGTCAGAGCCAGTACAAGGCTTTTCTTCCCCGTTTCGATCATGGCGATAAGGAGGTCCTGCAGGTTCAGCACCAGTTTCATGCAACGCCTGAGCTGCAAAAATCGATCGGTGAGTTGGCGGAGAACGTGCGTCTTTCAGAACGGACACTTCAGCGCCGCTTTTTCCGAGCGACACAGCTGAAACTGACCGAATATCTGCAGAACGTTCGCATCATGAAGGCGCGACAGTTGCTCGAGACGACGAATGGTTCGGTCGAGAGCATCGCATATGCAGTGGGTTATATTGATCCGGCCGCATTCCGAAAAATATTTGGCCGACTGACGGGCGCGAAACCGAATGTTTATCGCGGTGATACACGACTCAAATCATCGACAAATTGATGCCTTTTCGGGTGATCGACGGGCCGCCAGTTTCTTAATGACAGCACGCGCCGGGCGGCGGGCAATGGCGCGAATGGATCAGGACGGAGTGCTGCGCTTAGAAGCCGAAATCGTTGAGCGACGAATAAGAAACGGGAGTTAAGTATCTTTTGAGACTGCCATTCTCAAGATAAGCGCGATCGAATGTAAGGGGTCGAGGGTTCGGCCCCCATCAACTGCACGAAAGTGTCCAACTTTGGGGGCAGCTATGGTCCGCTAGTGGTCGCCCGGTGCGAAGAGGTGCTGCAAGAGCTGAAAGGGCCGGGAGAAATTAGGAGCTCCTCCAGCCGCTTTTAAATATTTATTCAAAGCGTGCACAGTTGGAAGCTTCCATACTTGGATCGCCTCAATCAACAACCGTCATTGCAATCCCGCTTGGTGATAAGCATACAACTTGAAATCGAAATTTGATCTGATAGCGTCCGAAGTATTGAGGGGCGTTGACGCTTTCTGTGGCGGAGTTGCGGGGCAGTTCGTTGGGATGACGTGCGGTTCGCTATGTAGCGATCGGAGGCTGCGATTGAGTCCTATCGTCTCCAGCGAATTCAGTGATGAAGCGGAGCCTGATTTTGAGATACGTATTTGCTTTCTCACTCTTTCTACTGATTTTCCTCCAACAGGTGCCTAGTTGGGCTCAAGTCCAGAGCTATGTGGATTTCGACGCCGCCGGTACCGTCTACAAGCTCCCTCTTACAGGAGCTTGGAGATTTTCGTTGTCGCGCGGTGATCAACGCGCTCACGTTCAATTGGACACGGGCGGAAAAGGTCGACTGCAAAAACTTGCTTACTTCAGGGGATTGATTTCTGAAGGGTATCGTCTCGAAGAGGCCGATATCTGGGCTAAGCACGCGTGCGACGCCGGGTTATTAAACCCGGATCTATGCGCTTACAGCGTTCTCTCCTTCGAAAGAAATGTGGTCGTCGAGATATTATCTATAAATATATATGATGAGTTTAGGCGTGATTAGGAGAAAAGATCCGGCTGGATCAGGAATTCGTTAGCAAATGGTTACAATATAAATATAAAGAAAACCGTATTCCCAAGTAAATCTCCAATGAACGGAGCTTATTTTGTTTACACAATCAACGATAATTTGGAGATAAATGTACGTGTTCGACTAGATGGGGAAAGGAATATTTTAGATAAAATCGGAAGTATGATTGACAAAAATATAGTCCTTTTCGGCCAAAAAATCATCAGGGGCATTTGATCATGACGTATCTACTTACTGGTTCAGAGCGCAGTGCTGTCAGTTCGGCGCTGGACGCGGTCAACTCCGGCGTGGTTCCTTACTATGAAGTCTACCAAACAATCCTTGCTGTTCTGACTGAGCCAGGACCGCCGGAGCTCTAATCGCGGCTGGATGAGAGCTGCGGTGAGCTGCCGCCGGCGGGCGCCTCGTCGCCGTCTTTGTCCCGTGCGTCGCGGGCAAGATCGTGAAGTGCCTTCACGTCCTCAGGGCTGTATTCAGCCGAAAGTATCACACTCAGGAACGCCGCTCGTGCGATTTGCTTTCTCGTTGCATCAGGATGTCGCTGTTTGACGGCGTAGATCAAATGCTTGGGTTTCATGCCGGGTCGGGCGAGTTCGCGGATCGTGTCCGCAATATTCTCAATTTCTCGCAATTTCCGTTCGCGCATCCCGGCTCCGCCGACTAAATCGTCGGCTGGTTGTGACAAATCTCGATGAAATTCTGATGAAACGCACCGCAATCAGGGTAGGGCTCGGGCGCCAGGACGTACCGGCCAGTTCAACCCAGGGATTCCCACCAGCTACCGCATAACGCAGTGCTCCTGTCACCGCCAAAACGATGGCGGGTCCGTACAAACCGATCATATCACTACAGCGCGATCGTAGTGTCCTAGATGGCTACCTGCTCTCCCAGTTCAATAACGCGGTTGGGTGGAAGCTTGAAGTACGCGGAGGGGTCAATCCCGATACCCGCCAGGGCAATGTAAAGGTCTTCCTGCCACCAAGGCAAACCAGCGTTAGGCGTTGCGATCAGATTGCGGCGGCCGAGATAGAACGAGGTCTGCATGATCTCGAACTTGAAACCCTTCTTTTTGCACAGCGGTAGCGCCTTGACGACGTTCGGCTCGTCCATAAATCCGAAATTCATCTCGAGGCGCATGAAATGCTTTGAGATCCGGGTGATTTCGACGCGCTCGGAGGCTGGGATGTACGGCTTGTCGTGCGTCCAGATCGTGAGGATCACATTCTGCTCGTGAAGGACATGATTGTGCTTGAGATTGTGGAGGAGGACGCTTGGCACCTTATCGGGCACACTGGTGAGGAACACAGCTGTTCCCGGTACGATGACGGGAGCGCTGCGAGAAGCGCGACTGATCGAGCCCTCGAGCGAACTGATGAACGTGTCGAGGGGCATGTCATTTCTCGAGATCTTTTCGCGCAGGTATCGCGAGCCCTTCGTCCATGTCCACATGACTAGGATGATGACGCCCGCCAGAGCGAGCGGTACCCAGCCACCATCGTGCACCTTGAGAAGGTTTGCTGCGAGAAATACAGCTTCGATTGACAGGAGCGGAGCGAGCAGGATCGCAGCGGTGAAGGCAGATTTGCCCCTCACGGAACGGAGGAACTGGAAGGCCATCAGTGTCGTCACGACCATAGCACCGGTGACCGAGATGCCGTAGGCGGTCGCAAGCGATTCCGAATCCCCAAATGAGAAGATCAGCACCAGAACGCCGATAAACAGAACCATGTTGACGGCGGGCACATATATCTGTCCGGTGTTCGTCTCGGATGTGAAGCGGATCATCAGCTTCGGCAGGAAGCCGAGATGCACGGCCTGACGAGCAAGCGAGAAGGCTCCTGTGATGACGGCCTGGCTGGCAATAACCGTTGCCATCGTCGCAAGGATAACCATCGGGAGCAGGGCCCATTCGGGATAGAGCAGGTAGAATGGGTTGTCGATTGCCGCGGGCGTACTGAGGACTAGTGCCCCCTGACCGAGATAGTTGAGGGCGAGAGCGGGAAACACGAGGATGAACCAGGCAACGCTGATCGGTCTTCGGCCGAAATGACCTAGATCGGCGTAGAGCGCTTCCGCGCCGGTCACCGTCAGGAAAACAGCTCCGAGGACAATCAGCCCGGCCCAGCCTGCGTGTGTGATGAACCACAGCGCGTTGACCGGATTGAGCGATTCAAGGATTGTCCAGTCGTCACCGATATGGATTAACCCACCCCAAGCCATTGCCAGGAACCAGACGACGGTGATAGGGCCGAAGAAATTTGCGACGGCCCCCGTACCCTTCGACTGAACGGCAAACAGCCCGACCATGATAAGCGCCGATAACGGCAGTACGTAGTCGGAGAAGGCAGGCGTGACCAGCTTCATCCCTTCAAGCGCCGACATCACCGAAAGGGCAGGTGTTATCATCGCGTCGCCGATGAAAAGAGCAGAACCGATCAGGCCCGCAAAGAAGAGGACAGGCATGTAGCTTCCGGTCTTTTTCATCAAGAGAGCAAGAAGCGAAAGCGTGCCACCTTCACCGTCATTGTCTGCGCGCAAGAGGAACAGCACATACTTGAACGTGACGATGATCGTCAGTGTCCAGATCATGAGAGAGATCAGGCCGACGACATGCTCGTGCTGAACGCCGTTAGCCGTGAACGGGCGCAGCGATTCCCTGAAGGCGTAAAGAGGACTGGTGCCGATATCCCCGTAGACGACACCAATTGACCCAATCAGGAGCACGAGAAACTTGTTCGTCTCGGCCTTGGGGCCAGAAACAGTGGGGTTCGCCGATGTCATAATGTCTCCGGAGGCTTAATCGCTACACCGTCTTTATGGTGCATCGCGAAACATCGCGCAATGCCGCGGCCTGGACACGAGTTGAATCTTCATAAAGCCCCTATCGCGTGCTTTTTGGTATCCCGATCCCGGTAGGCTAACACAGCGCGCGTAAGAGCTTGCAAAAGCCCCATGACCTGCAGATGTGGCTGCGTCGCAAAGCGACAACCACTGACGATAAGAGGTAGCCTGTTTTATCTGAACAATTCCGGACGCTTTGCCAAGTGCACTTTTTGGGCCGCCGGTTCGAACATTTGTGAAGAGCATCACGCCAGACTATTCGGCAAACCGTTGACGCTTCCGGACAGGTTCGGCCTCGGCGAGACCATGGCGCGCACCATTGATGTCGAGGTTGGTCGTAGAGACGGGTGTATCCGGTTGCTGAGAAACACAGGAATAGGACCTGAGACCTAAAGAGTCCGGGCACAGGCTGGGCGATGCTGTATAAAGCTAGAACGTTTCGTTGCTCACCCATCTCGGCACGCCCAAAAGCAGCGGATAGGGTTTAAGGTCAACTTCGCGATAGCGGCAGTCCCGCAAGTAGCGGCGTTTACGCGGCGAGCCTGTGGGGCATAAACTCGGTGAAGAGCCACACGCGTTGTCTTGCGCGTCTCGCCCTGTGTGAGAAGCCGGAGCGCTCCGTAAAGGTGCAGCTCCGTATCCGGAACCGGTGTAAATCGGCGTCGCACGTGCCACCTTTCAAACGTCGTGTGGACCGCGTTGTATATCAATACGAGCGAAAATGCAGCTACATCGATAAGTCAGCCAAACGGCGAACGACGCATACCTCACGGTCGCTGTCGCCAGTTATCCAATTGGATTCTTTTGCATAATCAATATGCGTGTTTGCGCACTGGTCGCGGCTATGGGCGGAGGTTTCAGGTCATTGGTATAACCTCAGTCCTTTCAGCTCTCCAAAGGCCGCGTCATCTCGGGTCGGCAGTTCGATTCCTATCAAGAGCTCAAAACGATTCATATTGGCCCGACATCCGATCAATAGGGAACGACCGCACGAGGCGCCGCGGCCGGCGCCGTGCAGTTCGAGGTGGCCTTGATCCACGAGTGTCCTGAGATGATCCTTGATGGTGCGACGGCGTGAATCGGTGATCCGGTCAGCCTCAGCTACCGCGATCGGCCCGTGCTCTCGCGCCAACTCCAGCGACGTGACGGATACGTCCGGCATGTCGGCGAGGATAATACCCTCGCGCTTCATTTCTGCGGCGCAGTTATGCACTATTTATCCGTCCATTTCGATCCAATTTTCCACGAGAGACTTTGTCAGATCTGTCAGTCTATCGTGAACTACCAGACTGGTCCGTTTTCACAGCTATTGGAAACTCGGGACGGTTCCTTACGCATCATTATCCCAGAGCAAATATCGTC
>Ga0160455_100497_pt1 | contig 19547 bp, 15 predicted proteins | sample HID1972I_E6MG_FD_108206 | JGI IMG/M metagenome (GOLD analysis project Ga0160455, IMG submission 108206) | Enriched pill bug-associated microbial communities from UW Madison campus, WI, USA - HID1972I_E6 MG | ecosystem: Host-associated > Arthropoda: Insects > Digestive system > Unclassified ... | reverse complement strand
TCCGGTCACTGGACCATCGAAGGCAGCGAAACCTCGCAGTTCGAGAATCACCTGCGTGCGGTGCTCGGCCTGCCGCTGGGCGATACGCGCATGCTGGGCCATGCCTGCATGCTGAACTGGATCGGCGCGATGCCGGATCCGGTTCCGGTGCTGTCGCAGGTCGCCGGGCACTGGCATGACTACGGCAAGCAGTCGCGCGAAGGCCGCAAGGTCGGGCATGCAACGCTGCGTGACGACGATGCCGGGGCTCTTGCGAACGCATTGCAGCAGGTTGGCGAGGCGCTGGACCGGGCCGCGCAGGTCCAGCCGGCAATCCGCGCGTTGCGCGGGCAAGTGGCCGGTGGTGATCGGCGGTAACCGGGCTGTGGTGGTCGGCAATAACCGGACTGTGGTGGGTGGCCGAAGCTGTGGTGGGTGACGACCGCTGGTCGTCACGTAGGACCCGCAGCCGACCATGGGTCGGCTCTACCGGATAGGTGATCGGGGCTGTGGTGGGTGGCCGAAGCTGTGGTGGGTGACGACCGCTGGTCGTCACGGAGGACCTGCAGCCGACCATGGGTCGGCTCTACCGGACCGGGGTGTCAGGCCTGGAGCTGGCTGCTGGCGAACTCCCAGTTGACCATCTGCCACCAGGCGTCCAGATAGCGCGCGCGGTCGTTCTGGTAATCCAGGTAATACGCGTGTTCCCACAGGTTGCAGCCCAGCAGCGGGATGCTGCTGCCCGTCAACGGTGTGCCTGCATTGCGCGTCACCACGATCGCCAGGCTGCCATCGGCATGCTGCACCAGCCAGGCCCAGCCGGAGCCGAACAGCCCCAGCGCGGCGTTGTTGAAGGCCTGCCGGAGTTGCGCCGAATCGCCGAAACGGCGCTTGACCAGTTCGGCCAGCCGTCCCTGCGGTTCGCCGCCGCCACGCGCGCGCAGGCACTGCCATTGGAACTGCAGGTTCCAGGCCTGGGCCGCTGCCTCGAACAGGCTGCCCTGCGATTCCCGCACGATCTGTTCCAGCGGGGCCTGTTCGCGCTCGGTGCCTGCGATGCGCGCATTCAGGATGTCCACGCATGCGCGCTGGTGCTGGCCGTGCTGCAGCAGGACAGCCCGTTCGGACAGGTGCGGTTGCAGCGCGGCAGGCGGGTAGGGCAGGGCGGCAGGTTCGATGGGCATGCGATCAGGGTGACAGGTGGGCGCCGTGGCAGGTTCCATCGGCATACAATGGCGGTTACCGTGGTGAAGTCTAGCCGACCGGCGCGGTCGGGTTCTCCCATCAGGAGGCAGTGTGGTTGTGGCAGTGATGCAGCAGATCCAGGCCGAAGTCGACCGTTACCCGCTCGTGCTGTACATGAAGGGCACGCCGCAGTATCCCATGTGCGGCTTTTCCAGCCGTGCCGTACAGGCGCTGATGGCGGCCGGCGCTGTTTCGCTGCGCACCATCAACGTGCTGGAGGAGCCGGAGATCCGCGCGAATCTTCCGCGGTTTTCCAACCTGCCCACGTTTCCGCAGCTGTTCATGCACGGCGAGCTGATCGGTGGCTGCGACATCATCATGGAGCTGTTCGAATCCGGCGAGCTCAAGCGCATCGTCGAAGAAGCATCCATCGCATGAATGCCCGCCCGTCGCCTGCAATTGAAGACAAGGTGCTGGACGGGCGTGTGGTCCTCATTGTCGGCGCGGGCGGCGGCCTCGGCAGTGCCGCTGCGGTGGCCTGCGCCCGTGCCGGGGCCACGGTGGTTCTGCTGGGGCGGAAACCGCGCCGGCTGGACCGCGTCTACCAGGATGTCCAGGCAGCCGGACCGGAGCCCTTGCTGTACCCGATGGATCTGGAGGGGGCCAGCCCGGACGACTTCGCCGAACTGGCCGAGCGCCTGCACAGCGAACTCGGCCGGCTGGATGGCGTATTGGTCTGTGCGGCGGATTTTCCCGGACTGACACCGTTTGCCGTGGCCGATCCGGCGGCATTCGCCCGTTCGCTGCATGTGACCCTTACCGCCCCCGCATGGTTGCTGCAGGCCTGCCTGCCGCTGCTGCGCCGGCAGGCGGATGCCGCCATCGTGCTGTGCCTGGACGATCCTGCGCGGGTGGGCGCGGCGTACTGGGGCGGCTACGGTGCCGCCCAGCATGGGCTGCGCGGGCTGCTGGCCAGCCTGCATGGTGAGTTGCAGGGGACTTCGGTGCGGGTAGCGGGGTTGCAGCCGGGGCCGATGCGTACCGCCTTGAGGGCGAGGGCCTGGTCGCTGGACCAGGACGAGGCCGCGCAAGGTCCGGAAACCGCTGCAGCGTCGGCGGTGTCACTGCTTTCGCCGAAGGGGTTGACATGGCGGGGGCAGGTCCTGGCGGTGGATCCGATCCAGGGCTAGGTAGCCGAAAAAAGACGCTTTTGCCACGCAAGAGTGAAGGCTGCGTCACGATCCCGTTGCGATGGCGTGCCTTTTGTCGCACTACCGTCACAATCAGATCGTACCGTGTTAATCTATTGTTAACCGTTGCGGCAGCTGCCGCTCACGGTCGGGAACCCCAGATAAATGTCCGTCCAGCCGCCCGCAAGGCTGTACGGGTGCGTTTTTTTTCCGCCATCGCCAACTCCCATCGAGGCTACCCTAGATGAACCACCCACTCCGGATGTCCAAGCTCACCCTTGGTCTCGTGGCCGCGCTTGCCGCTGCCCCCGCCTTTGCCCAGAGCACCTCTGCCGGTCTCGGCGGCCAGGTCACGTCCAATGCAGGTGCGCCTGTCGTTGGTGCCGAAGTCACGATCACCCACACCGAGTCTGGCACCGTATCACGTGCGACCACCGATGCGTCGGGTCGTTACGTTGCACGTGGCCTGCGTGTAGGTGGCCCGTACACCGTCACCATCACCAAGCCGGGTGAAGGCACCCGGACCGAAGATGGCGTTTTCCTGAGCCTGAACCAGGTCGGTACCGTGAACGCTGCGCTGACCGGCGACATCAAGTCGTTGGATGGCGTCACCGTCATGGCGGCGGGCCCGAGCGTCTTCAGTTCGGAAACCAAGGGCGTGGGTACGTCGGTCGATGGTCGCAAGCTGGAACTGGCGCCGAAGGGCAGCCGTTCGCTGGACGACGTGGCCCGCCTCGATCCGCGCGTCACCGTGACCGACCAGGCCACCGGTGCGATCTCGGTTGCCGGCGTCAACAACCGCTACAACAGCATCTCGGTCGATGGCCTGTCGCAGGGCGACCCGTTCGGCCTGAACGCCAACGGCATGCCGTACACCGGTTCGCCGATCTCGGTGGATACCATCGCGGCTTACGACATCAAGGTCAGCGACTTCGACGTGTCGCAGGACGTGGTGGGTGCGGCGGTCAACGCCGTCACCAAGTCCGGTACCAATGAATTCCATGGTTCGGCGTACTACGTGTACAAGAAGGCCGACAACATGGTGGGCTCGCGTGATGGCGAAGACTACGATGCATTCGGCAAGGACACCACCAAGGGCTTCACCCTCGGCGGTCCGATCCTGAAGGATCGCCTGTTCTTCTTCGGTTCGTACGAAGAGCAGGAAATCACTGACTTCGGTGGTGCGGCGTCTTCGGACGGCATGACCAATGGCGTGGTGAGCCAGGATGAAATCAACCAGGTCATCGACATCGCGAAGAGCCGCTACGGCATCGACGCGGGCACGTACGGCGCTTCCGGCGGCGTCAACCTGACCAACAAGCGCTATCTGGGCAAGATCGACTGGAACATCAGCGATTCCCACCGCGCCAGCCTGACCTACCAGCAGACCGAAGAGTCGCTGCCGCAGCCGTATGACAGCAACGCCAGCTCGGTCATCCTGACCAGCCGCTGGTTCAACAAGGCCAGCGAGACCAAGAACACTTCGCTGCAGCTGTTCAGCGACTGGTCCGACAACTTCACCACCGAAGCCAAGGTCAGCTACCAGAAGTTCGAGCAGATCTCCGGTGCGTCGCAGGACCTGCCGGCCATCAACGTCGGCGTGGCCAGCACCGTTCCGGCCTCGACCAATGGCGTGCGTTTCGGTGAGGATCGCAACCGTCATGAAAATGCGATCGACACCAAGAAGCTGACCGCGTCCATCTTCGGTACGTACTACGCGGGCGATCACACCATCAAGGGTGGTGTCGATTACCAGAACACCGAGGCCTACAACATGTACGGCCGCGACCTGCATGGTGTGTACACCTTCGACAGCATCGCCGACTTCGCTGCCGGCAACTACTACCGTTACGACGTGCGTCGCCCGGTGGCAGGCTATACCGAAGATGACACTGCCGCGCAGATCGAGTTCAGCCAGATCAGCCCGTTCATCCAGGACACCTGGCAGGTCAACAACAACCTGTCGATCACCTATGGCCTGCGCATGAACATCCCGAAGGCCAAGGAGGCTCCGCCGACCAAGCCGGGCTTCGAGCAGACCTTCGGTTTCCCGAACGACTACAAGCTGGGTAGCGACAACAAGGTGGTGCTGCCGCGCTTCTCGTTCAACTACGCCTTCGACAGCGAACGCTACTCGCAGCTGCGTGGTGGCGTGGGCCTGTTCCAGTCGGTGCCGCCGTTCGTGTGGCTGGCCAATCCGTACCAGAACAACGGCGTTGCCGCCGGCTCGTTCTGTGCCTCGCGTGCTGACGTGACCCTCGCCGGCTGCGTCAAGAACAACGGCGAATACGCTTTCAGTCCCGATCCGTACAACCAGCCGTTCCCGGCCGGTGCCAGCGCGCCGACCAACGCGCAGATGGACACCATCGATCCGGATTTCAAGCTGCCAACCGTGTGGAAGCTGAGCCTGGGTTACGACCACGAACTGCCGTGGATGGGCATGGTGGGTACGGTTGAAGTGCAGCACCTGAAGAACAAGGACGCCGTGTTCTACCAGGCGCTGAACATCGGCCAGCCGCAGGGCCAGCTGTTCGACGGCCGTGACAGCTACTGGGTCACCCCGGGCGGCACCAAGAATGCCGGTGCGCTTCCGGGCTACACCACCAATTCGACCTACCTGACCAACACCGACAAGGGTTCGTCCACCGCGGTCACGTTCTCGCTGGACAAGCCGCTGTCCAATGGCTGGTACGGCAATCTGTCCTACACCTACACCAAGGCGACCGAAGTCGCTTCGGATACCAGCTCGCAGGCCTGGTCCAGCTACCAGTACGTCTCGCGCCTGAACCCGAACGAAGAAGTCGCTGGCCGTGCGACCCGCGAGATCCAGAACTCGATCAAGCTGTCGCTGGGTTGGGAACATGCGTTCTTCGGTGACTACAAGACCAGCGTCACCGGCTTCTACAACGGTCATGACGGCCTGCCGTACACCTGGATCGTCAATGGCGATCTGAACGGCGACGGTATCTTCCAGGATCCGGCGTACATCCCGCTGCTGAACGATCCGAACGTTGTCTTTGTCAACGGCCGCAACGGTGCCGCCTCGGCTGACCAGATCGCGGCGTTCCAGGCCCGTATCGATGCCGATCCGTACCTGGCCGCCCGTCGTGGCGAAGTGGCCGACCGCAACGGTGCGCGTACGCCGTGGGTCAACCAGCTGGATATCGCCATCCAGCAGGAACTGCCGGGCTTCTTCAAGGAGCACAAGTCGATCCTGCGCCTGGATATCTACAACTTCCTGAACATGCTGGACAAGAGCTGGGGCAACACCCGCAACGTGGGCGGCTTCGATACCCGTTACCTGACCGCCGTCAACCGCGTCACGGCGGACGGCAAGTACGAGTACGACCTGTCCAAGGATTCCCCGCAGGAACTGCAGACCTACGACTTCAGCTCGGGCTATCCGTCCCGCGTGGTGTCGCGCTGGTCGGCCATGCTGACCCTGCGTTACGAGTTCTGATCCACCCGGAACTGAAGTGTTGAAGAGGACGGCCGGGGAAACCCGGCCGTCCTTTTTTCCATTCAGGTGCCGGGCTTGTAGAGTCCGGGCGGTGCGCGTAGCATCGCGTCCCGTATGCGGCAACCGCCGCTGCCGCGACCCTCCGGGACGCCGGCGACACCTATCCAACGGTCGGATTTCCCGGCCGTTTTGCTTTTTAAGGGGGCGGCGCTACAGTCGGAAACCTTGAGGAAAGCGAAGTGGATATGACGACTATCGAAAAGCCGGCGCGGACGCTGCCGGTGCAGGACGCGCGGATCTATCCGCGCGGTGGACTGGATGTGCTGTCGCGGGCCGAGGTGGCGCGCCTGCGCGATGCCTCCGGTGGTGGCATGCATGAGCTGCTGCGGCGCTGCGCGCTGGCGGTGCTGACCAGCGGCAGCGCTTCGGACGATCCGCGCGCGGCGCGCGATCTGTACCCGGATTTCGACATCCAGGTGGCGCAGCAGGACCGTGGCGTGCGCATCGACCTGGCCAACGCGCCGGCGATGGCCTTCGTGGACGGCGAGATCATCCGCGGCGTCGCCGAGCTGCTGTTCGCGGTGGTACGCGACCTGGCCTACATGGCCATCGAAATGGGCCCGGCCTACGCGGCCGAACTGGAAACCTCCGAAGGCATCACCAACGCCGTGTTCGGGCTGCTGCGCAACGCGCGCATCCTCAACCCGGGCGACCCGAACCTGGTGGTGTGCTGGGGAGGCCATTCCATCGGTCGCGATGAATACCTGTACACCAAGCAGGTGGGTTACGAGCTGGGCCTGCGCGGCCTGGACATCTGCACCGGCTGCGGCCCGGGCGCCATGAAGGGGCCGATGAAGGGCGCCACCATCGCCCATGCCAAGCAGCGCAGGACGGTGACGCGCTACATCGGCCTGACCGAGCCGGGCATCATCGCCGCCGAGTCGCCGAACCCCATCGTCAACCACCTGGTCATCACGCCGGACATCGAGAAGCGCCTGGAAGCGTTCGTACGCATCGGCCACGGCATCATCGTGTTCGCCGGTGGTGTCGGTACCGCCGAAGAGATCCTCTACCTGCTCGGCATTCTGCTGCGCGAGGAAAACAAGGGCCTGCCGTTCCCGCTGATCCTGACCGGCCCGACCGTGGCGGCGCCGTATTTCGAGCAGATCGATCGCTTCATCCGCCTCACCCTGGGCGAGGCTGCCGCCGAACGCTATCAGATCATCATCGGTGATCCGACGGCGGTGGCGAAGAAGATGACCGCCGGAATCAAGCAGGTGCGTGAATACCGCCTGGCGCAGAAGGATTCGTTCTTCTTCAACTGGTCCATCGACATTCCGTGGGACTTCCAGCAGCCGTTCGTGCCCACGCACGAAGCCATGGCCGCACTGGACCTGCACCATGGGCGCCCGCCGCATGCGCTGGCGGCCGACCTGCGCCGCGCGTTTTCCGGCATCGTGGCCGGCAACGTCAAGGAAGACGGCATGCGCCGCATCGAGGAATTCGGTCCGTTCCAGATCCATGGCGACGCCGACATGATGCAGGCGCTGGATGGGCTGCTGCGTGCCTTCGTGGACCAGCGCCGCATGAAGATCTCCGGTGAGTACAAGCCCTGTTACCAGGTGCTGGCCTGATCGATCCGGTAGTGCCGACCCATGGTCGGCACTGATCTCCCCGGCAATGCCGACCCAGGGTCGGCATGAGCCGCCGCTACGGCTCCCGCTCCGCGCCGATCTTTTGACGCCTGTCGCCCCGAATGACCGTTCGTCCTGCCACCCCTTGCCGGACGGGCGGGGGCGGGGCATCGTGGCCGACATCACGCTGGGGAGCGTTCCATGTCTTTGCGCCGGGCCAACGGCTTCACTCTGCTCGAACTGATGGTCACCATCGCCGTGCTGGCGATCCTGGCCAGCATCGCCTTTCCCAGTTTCCAGGTCACGCTGCGCTCGAACCGGATGGCGACCACCTCCAACGAGCTCATCGCTGCCTTGTCCCTGGCCCGATCGGAGGCGGTGAAGAACACGCGCGGCGCTGCGGTCTGTGCGTCCATGGCCGGTGCCGGCTGCGATGGCGATGCCTGGTCGGATGGCTGGATGGTGTGGAGTGATACCAACGGCGACGGCGAGTACGACAGCACCGAAACCGTGTTGCGCTTCGCCGAAGGCCGCCGGGATATTGAAGGGGCCAGCGACCAGGAGCTGACCGTCGCGTTCGACGGGCGTGGCCGTAATCGCGCTGCGGCGGCGCAGGACATCACGCTGCGACCGGATGAATGCGGATCGCAGGATCTCCAGCGCAGGCTGACCATCTCACCGACCGGCCAGGTCCGGTTGCACAAGGAAGCATGCGCATGATGCGCGCCATCCATGCCCGCCGCCGCCAGCAGGGCGGTTTCAGCCTGATCGAAGTGCTGATCGCCATCCTTGTCCTCGGCTTCGGGCTGTTGGGCTTTGCACTGCTGCAGACGATGAACGTGCGGTACGTCCAGAGCGCAAACTACCGCACGCAGGCGACCAACCTCAGCTACGAACTGCTCGACCAGATCCGCATGAACCGCGTGGCCGCAGCTCTGTATGCAGGGACCTACACGGCAAGTACGGCCAAGGATGACTGCACCTCGCCGACCGGGCAGAACATCACCCAGGACGTGTTCATGAAGGATTGGCGATGCCGCATGGGCAAGGCGCTGGGCGACAACGCGACGGCGACGGTGGTACGCAATGGCTCGGAAATCACCGTGAACGTGACCTGGGGTGATGAGCGCTGGAACGAGGCTGCGGAAGACACAACCTTCACCGCGAGGACCATCCTGTGAGGCGTCCTACATCCATGTTCCGGCGCATGGCCGGCCTGTCGCTGATCGAATTGATGATCGCCATGGTCATCGGCCTGATCGTCATGCTGGGCGTGATCCAGGTATTCGCGGCCTCACGTGCCGCCTACCAGTTGTCCGAAGGCCTGGCGCGCGTACAGGAAAACAGTCGTTTCGCAATGGATTCCCTGCAGCGGGAACTGCGCATGGCAGGGCATTTCGGCTGCGTCAACGACCAGGCCCATACGCTGCAGCCGCCCGGCTCGCTGAATTCCACGCTGGACGGCGCCAGCCAGCCGGTGCTGGATTTCGCCCGATCCATCCAGGGTTTCGAAGCCACTGGCACCGAGCCGGGTGAATCGCTGACCATCGCTGCGACGCCGTCCACAGGCGGCACGGCCTACACGCCCACGTTGCCGGCGGGGATTGCTGCTGCGACGAGCAACCGTGTCGATGGCAGCGACATGGTTTCCCTGCGCTATCTGATGCCGGACGGTGTGCCGGTGACATCCATCACCGGTGGTTCGGATACGCCGATTTTCCACTTTGACGCCACGCGTTTCGACGTGCTGCGCAGTGGCATGGAAAACCCCGGCCTGTTCGGGATAGCGGACTGCCTCTCCGCGACCACCTTCCAGGCGAATGCCGTGGACGGCGCCGGGGGCCGGGTTGCGTTCGATGCTGGACAGCTCAATGGCGGGCGAACCTTCACCAGCCTGTATACCACCGGCCAGGCGATGCTGTACCGGGCGGAAAGCGCGGTCTATTACGTCGGTCGCGATGCCGACACCGGCGGAACCTCGCTGTACAGAGTCCGCTTTTCAGCCGAGCCCAATGGCGATCTGGTGGCGGGTGCTCCGGAAGCGCTGGTGGAAGGCGTGGAAAACATGCAGCTGTTGTATGGCCAGGACCGCGCGCTTTCCACCACAGCTCCGACTGGCTACATCGACAGCCAGGGAACGGCCACGTCGGTACTGGCCTCGGTGCCGGGTGACGACGCGCTCGCCTGGCGTCGTGTCGGCGCCGTGCAGCTGGGCCTGCTGATGTCCAGTCCGGATCCGGCTGCCGCACGCCAGGCAACGGGCACGGCCGAACTGAATGCCCTGGGCGTGACGTTCACCGCGCCGGGCGATGGGCGCATGCGCGCGGTTTACCAGACCACCATCGCCCTTCGTAACCGTCTGTATGGCAACTGAGGTGCCCATGTCCGTCCGGATGCTCCGCCGCCCGCCCTCACCTCGTGCGCAGCGTGGCGCGGTGCTGTATGTAGCCCTGATCATGCTGATCCTGCTTGCGCTGATCGGCATTGCCGGCATGCAGGTCACCGGCATGCAGGAACGCATGGCGGCCAATTATTTCCGTACCAACCAGGCCTTCCAGAACGCCGAGGCAGACGCGCGGCAGATCGAGAACGACATCGAAGCCGAGATCTCCGACGGCGGAGTATTCGTGGCCGACCAGGAGGAATGCAGCCCGACCTACGACCCGTTGACCTGGGCCGACGGCATCGGCACGGCTGCGGCGAACTACACGCGCCGCGTGGACAAATGTTTTGCTGCGTCCAGCCGTCGCGTGGGCGAACGCCAGAACGAAGAAACCGGAAACATCTACCAGGTCACGGCGCTTGCCAGTGACGATCCCGACAATGCCTCGGCCAGTGCCGTCATCGACACGGTTTTCATCCCATGACTTCCCAGCGTCGCTTTCTCCGAATGACTCCTGCCACCTGGCTGCGCGCAGGTGCGGCTACGGCGGTACTTGCCGGTGTGGTCGCGCTCGTGGTTCCGCTGCGTGCGGCGATCGGTGATTACGACATCGCGCAGGAGCCGCTGTACACCAAGCAGAGCCAGCCGCCGCTGATGATGATGGTGATGTCGCGCGATGAGCAGCTGTTCAACAAGGCGTACAGCGATTACAGCGATATCGGTGGTGGCCCGAATGGCGAAGAGGACGGCATCCTCGACACAACCTACCTGGACAAGTTCGAATACGGTGGGTATTTCGATCCGAAGCTCTGCTATGCATCCTCCGGCAGCGGCGCGAACGGAAAATTCAAGGCATCCCGGGAAGCCAGTGGTACCAATGGCCATACCTGCAATGGCGACTGGTCTGGAAACTTCCTCAACTGGGTGACCATGAGCCGGCTGGACGTGGTGCGAAGCGTGCTCTACGGAGGGCAGCGCGTTACGGATGACGCAACCACGGTCATCGAACGCGCACAGATCCCCAGCGATCTGCATGCCTGGGTGAAGGTCTACAGCGGCACCGACATCAACAACTTCACGCCGTTGACCGGAACCCAGTCCTTCTGTAACGCAACGGTGGAGTCCGATGGCGTGCCGTTGATGCGTGTCGCGGCTGGAAACTGGTCAGAATGGGCATCGACAGCGAGTGTGCAGTGCGGCATCAATCGCAACAGTGATACGCCGGGCTCGGCGGCCGATCACACCGTGCGCGTGGAAGTCTGCGCATCGGGCACGAATGCCGTGCGCGAGAGCTTCTGCCGAAAATACAACAACGGGACCACGGATCAATACAAGCCTGCCGGCCTGCTGCAGACCTACGGCGAAAGTGGCCGACTGCGTTTCGGGCTGGTATCGGGCACCTATTCCAAGCCTCGTGATGGCGGCGTGCTCCGCCGCAACATCGGCAAGATCGCCGGCAATGGTTCCACGTTCTGTGCAGCGGGCGATGAGGTCGACCTGTCGACGGGACAGTTCTGTTACCTCAAGACCGGGGCGACCCGGGATGGCGAAGGCGTGATCAATACGATCTCCGCTTTCAAGATCGACAAGTGGAACTGGAGCAACAACTGGACCGACTGCAACGCCTACAGCATCCTCAACCGTCAAGGTAATGCGGACCGCGTTCTGGATGATCCGGGCAATGGCTCCCAGAAATGCAGCGCATGGGGCAATCCGCTTGCGGAAATGTATGCCGAAGCCTTGCGTTATGTAACCAATGGCAGCAAGACGACGTCGTACAACGCCGGTACGGACCTGAGTGGCCTGCCCACCGCCGTGAACTGGCAGGATCCCTATCGCTTGCCGGAAAATGGCGGCAACTCCTACTGCGCCAGCTGCAACATTCTGGTCATGTCCTCGGGCCTGCCGTCGTTCGACAGTGACAATATCGGCAGCGTGGTCAACCTGACGTCGGCCACCAGCGCGACCGATGCAATCGGTGTTGCCGAGGAACTGGTCGGCAAGGATTACATGGCGGGCAACCTCTTTGCGGGCACGGGCGATCGTGAGGCCGCGCATGAGAACATCTGCCAGGGACGCAGGGTCAGCAACCTCAGCGAGGTAAAGGGCATCTGCCCGGATATTCCGTCCATGGAAGGCAGCTTCATGATGGCCGGCCTGGCCAAGGCGGCGGCTGAAACGGATCTGCGGCCCGGGCTGCAGAACAAGCCATCCAATTACAAGGTCACCGCCACGACCTACGCGGTCGCCATGGCCGAAAACCTGCCGAAGTTCGAGATCAATGTCGGCGGCGGCAAGATCGGGCTGTCGCCGCTGTGCCAGGCGAACAATACCGGAGGTGCAAAAATCGCTGATGGAGGGTGGCGCAGCTGTTTCCTCGGCTCCATCGGCGTGGGTACCAAGGTTTCCACCACTTCGCAGAAAAACATCTATGGTCGGCCCTACAAGGCCGACGGTACGGCCGGCAGTTTCTCCCTGGTGTGGGAAGACTCGTTGTGGGGCAACGACCATGACAATGACGTCGTCGCCATGATGAGTTACTGCGTGGGCGAAGCCTGCACCGAAACCGGCGATTTCAACAATATCTGCTGGCGTGCGGATCCTGACAAGAGCGTTGCAACGGCAGGTGGCGCCACCCTCTGCAATTACAGCGGGTCCGGCAACAACAAGGTGGGTACGACGCTGAAGGGCACGGTCGCGGCCGACGAGGTGCTTGTCCGTATCGAGAACCTGTCCGCGTATGCGGGTAACGCGATGCTCACCGGTTACACCATCACCGGCTCCAATGCCGCCGACGGCGTGCAGCGGTTGGCCCTGCGGCCGGGCAACCAGGACAATTCGGTTCTCACCTCCGTCAATGAGTTTCCGGGCACCTGGCAGAAGCCGATCGTCATGAAGTACAAACTGTCCAGCGGTGCGGCAGGCCAGCTGGAAAGCCCGCTGTGGTATGCGGCCAAGTATGGTGTGCCAGCCGGAAAGAAGTGGGACAGCAAGAAGGCCGGCGTACCCGACAACTACTTCCTTGCGCGCAATCCCACCAAGCTGAAGGAAGCGCTGGAGTCGATCTTCGACAGTGCAGCCGAGGGCGACGCGCCGGTCGGAGGCAGCGGGGCGGGCGCGCGTATCACCACCGGTTCGTTCACGGTATCGTCCCATTTCACGGTGCCCAGTGGTTCCTACGACTGGACCGGCGATGTAATCGCCACCCGTGTTGCGGCCAACGGTACCGATGAAGCCGAGCTCTGGCGTGCGTCCAGCAGGATATCCAGCTCGACCCGGCGCATCTATACCGCGACATTGCCTACCAGCACCGCAGACGACGGAGCCGTGACGTCTGCCCGGGTCGTGGAGTTTCTCGCCACCAACATTCCGGGCAACAATGACCGGGAGAAGCTCTCCGTCCTGGGCTTCAGTGATTCCATACCCGAATGGATCGGGACCGGTACCGACGCGCAGAAGCTCTCCCAGCTGATGACTTTCCTGCGGGGCTCTCCGGTCAGCGGCCTGCGCACGCGCAGCACGCCACTGGGCGATATCGTCAACTCGACAACCGAGATCGTCTCCAACCGCGATGACTACGGTTACGCATCATGGTCCACCTATTCCACTGAGTGGAAGAAGACCCTGGGGACGGCCTACAGGTCATTCCTGACCAGCAAGCGTGCTGCCAGCGGGCCGCCGACGATGGTGTACGTTGGCGCCAACGACGGCATGCTGCATGGCTTCAACGGGTCCGACAGCGCCGCGGCAGGCAACGAGGAGCTCGCCTTCATCCCGTCGGCTGCGCTGCAGCACATCAGCGAGCTTGCAAATCCGAAGTATGGCCACCGCTATTACGTGGATGGTCCCTTGACGTCGTCGGATGTGTATTACGGCAATGCCTGGCATACGGTGCTTGTCGGTACGACCGGCGGTGGCGGTTCGAGCAAGGCGCCCAACGCCAGCAGTGTCGGTCATGGGTCGGTGTTCGGCCTCGATGTCGGAGACCCCACCGGCTTCAATGCCGACAAGGTGCTGTGGGAGGTTTCCGGCAGGACGGAGTCTGATCTCGGCTTTGTGCTCGGCAAGCCTGTAATCGTGCCGTTGACCGCACCCTCGGCCAATGCCGCGCCACGGTTTGTTGCCCTGTTCGGCAACGGCGTGAACTCCACCAGCGGGAAGCCGGTGCTGTTCGTGGTGGACATCGCTACAGGCCAGGTGTTGCGCAGGATCAGTCCGGCGGGTGCGGACTATGCCAACCGCAACGGCATCATCAATCTCGCCCCTGTGGCACTCAAGAACGCGGATGGCATCACCGACACGGTGTATGGCGGCGACATGCAGGGCAACCTGTGGAAGTTCGATCTGTCCGACACCAATCCGGCAAACTGGAAAGTGGCGCTGGATGGGGTACCGTTGTTCACCGCCGTACGCGACAACGCGGCACAGCCGATCATGAGCGGCATCGAGGTTTCGAGCGGCCCGGGTGGTGGTGTCAGCCTGTTCTTCGGCACTGGCCAGTATTTCGCGGCCGATGACAACCAGGTCAGCAGCACGTCGCCCGTGCAGAGCCTGTATGGCGTATGGGACGACCTGAAGACGGCAGTTGGCGGTCGAACACAGCTGGTGGAGCAGACGGTCAGCAGCACTACGTCAAATGCCGGATACGACATCCGTAACGTCAGCCGCAACAACGTCAACTACACATCGGTGCGCGGCTGGTACGTCGATCTGCTGGTGGACACCACCGTGGAAGGCGAGCGCTTCGTTGGCAATCCCAATATCCAGAACGGCAGCGTTTTCTTCACGACCTACGTGCCGGGTACCGCCATCTGCGGAAGCGGCGGTGGTACGAACTGGCTGTATGGGCTGAACCTGCTTACCGGTGGCGGTGCCATGTCGGGCCTGAGTCCGGAGATTGGAGGCGACCCGCTGTGTACCGGCAACTGCGGTGCGGTCGCGCTGACCAAGGGCGGCGATCGTGGACAGGGACCGCCCGTGAAGGACACCAGCATCTTCGTGCCCAAGCTGACGCCATGTGATCCCAAGGATGCTAGCTGCACGGTGGACAAGCTGATCCAGGCGGACCAGTGCACCTTCGTGCTGCGTGCCCCCGGCGCTGACGCCATGTACATGCCTCGCCCCTGTGGCCGGCAGTCCTGGCGGCAGATCCGATGATTGAATCGAATTCGAGGTGTTCAATGCGTATCGCGTCATCTTCTTCGGCTGTCCGTGGCTTCACCCTGATCGAGCTGATGATCGTGGTGGCGGTGGTCGCCATCCTGGCCGCGGTGGCCTTTCCGTCCTATCAGGAGCATGTGCGGAAATCGCGTCGCGCCCAGGCCAAGGCGGACCTGATAGAGCTCGCCCAGGTGCTGGAGCGGCATCACACCGTGCAGAATTCCTATGTCGGATTGACGTTGCCGATCACACAATCGCCGCGCGACGGTACCTCGCAGTACGCCATTTCCTTTGATGGCAATGCATCGGCTTCCGCCTTCAAGCTTCAGGCGGTACCCGCCGGGGCGCAGGAAAAGGACAAATGCGGCACGCTGACGCTGGACCAGGCTGGCCGCAAGACGCCCACCGAAAGCACGGTGTCTGGCTGCTGGTAGGCCATCAGCCGGTGCCTGGAGGAGGGGTTGCCAAGGCGCGGGAGTACTGGCTAGAATGCGCACCCCGCCCGAATAGCTCAGCCGGTTAGAGCACTTGACTGTTAATCAGGGGGTCGTTGGTTCGAGTCCAACTTCGGGCGCCATATTTTGCAGAGGCCGCGAGAAATCGCGGCCTTTGTTGTTATCAGCGTGGCTTGCAGGGTGTCGGGCGACGCACACGCTTGCTGCGGACCCGCCCCGGCACATTGACCACCACCTCGCTGTGGCGGTAATCGCCAAGGCAGATATAGATCGTCTGGTTCCTCCCGGCGTTCCTCCCGTCTGGCCGGAACTGGATGCGCGGGCGTCCGGACGTGTGAATGCCTCGAACGCGCGAGTGCTCGCGTTGCTCGACCAGTAGTGGTTCCATGCCCGGGCTGCCCGGGGGAGACGGCCGCGACGGCGGTGCGCCCGGATACAGCAGCCAGCCGTGGCTCCAGTCGTCGCCGCAGGTACTGCCGTCGCTGCTTGGACAGGCGTCGATACGCTGCTGCCGGACAATGGCGGTGCTGCGCGCGGTCGAAAGCACGGAAACCAGCTGCATGCGCAGCGAATCGGCCTTCAGGCGGTCCAGGCCGCGGTGGAACGATGGCAGTGCCAGCGAACACAGCGTCGCCAGGATCAGCGCGGCGACCATCATTTCCAGGAGGCCAAAGCCGCCCCGCGCTGAACAGGATGAAAACGAGCAGGGCCGCATTCCGGGCAGGTCCATACGGGCTGGGCTTCATGCTGCAGCGGCGGGGCATTGTGGCGCCGTCGCCGCTCCATGCACCCGAGCCTCGGGGTTTCCCTCAGCCGCCCGTCACCAACCCCCCCGCTATACTGGCCTCCCCCTGACCTGGCAGCCCCATGAGCGACCGTTTCCAACTCGTCTCGCCGTATTCGCCGGCAGGCGACCAGCCGAACGCCATCGAAAAGCTCAGCAGCAACTTCGAAGCGGGCGTGGCAAAACAGACGTTGCTGGGCGTGACCGGGTCCGGCAAGACGTACACCATCGCCAACGTCATCGACCGCATCCAGAAGCCGACCCTGGTGATGGCGCCCAACAAGACGCTGGCCGCGCAGCTGTACGGCGAGTTCAAGGCGTTCTTCCCGCACAACGCGGTGGAATACTTCGTCAGTTACTACGATTACTACCAGCCGGAAGCCTACGTGCCGTCATCGGACACCTTCATCGAGAAGGACAGTTCGATCAACGAGCACATCGAGCAGATGCGCCTGGCCGCCACCAAGACGCTGTTGTCGCGTCCGGATGCGCTGGTGGTTGCAACGGTCTCGGCCATCTATGGCCTGGGTGCGCCGGAAGATTACCTGTCGCTGCGGCTGATCCTGTCCAAGGGCGAGCGCATCGACCAGCGTGACCTGATCAATCATCTGACCCAGCTGCAGTACACCCGCAACGAATACGAACTGCAGCGCGGCACGTTCCGCGTGCGCGGCGAAGTGATCGACGTGTTCCCGGCCGAATCGGACAGTGAGGCGCTGCGGCTGGAACTGTTCGATGGCGAGGTCGAGAAGATCACCCTGTTCGATCCGCTCACCGGCGAAACGCTGCGCAACATGCAGCGCTTCACTGTGTATCCCAAGACCCACTACGCCACCACGCGCGAACGCGTGCTGTCAGCGGTGGACACCATCAAGATCGAGCTGAAGGAACGCTTGGAGCAGCTGTATTCGCAGAACAAGCTGGTGGAAGCCCAGCGGCTGGCGCAGCGCACCCAGTTCGACCTGGAAATGATGGCCGAGGTCGGCTTCTGCAACGGCATCGAAAACTATTCGCGGCATCTCACCGGCAAGGGGCCGGGCGAGCCGCCGCCGACGCTGTTTGATTACCTGCCGCCGGACGCGCTGCTGGTGATCGACGAATCGCACGTGACCATTCCGCAGATTGGCGCGATGTTCAAGGGCGACCGGTCGCGCAAGGAAACCCTGGTGGAGTTCGGTTTCCGGCTGCCGTCCGCGCTGGACAACCGTCCGTTGCGCTTCGAGGAATGGGAAGCGCGCTGTCCACGCAGCATCTATGTGTCGGCGACGCCGGGCCCGTATGAATATCGCGAGGCCGGCGAGGACATGGCCGAACTGGTCGTGCGGCCGACCGGCCTGATCGATCCGGTGGTGGAGATCCGCCCGGTGGGTACCCAGGTCGACGACCTGATGAGCGAAGCCAACGAGCGCATCCGGATGGGCGACCGCGTGCTGGTCACCACGCTGACCAAGCGCATGGCCGAGAATCTCACTGAATACCTCAGCGAGCACGGCATCCGCGTGCGCTACCTGCATTCGGACATCGACACCGTGGAGCGTGTGGAGATCATCCGCGACCTGCGCCTGGGCAAGTTCGATGTGCTGGTGGGCATCAACCTGCTGCGTGAGGGCCTGGACATGCCCGAAGTGTCACTGGTGGCCATCCTGGATGCGGACAAGGAAGGCTTCCTGCGCTCGACCGGCTCGCTGATCCAGACCATTGGCCGCGCGGCACGCAACGTGCGCGGCAAGGCGATCCTCTACGCCGACAAGATCACCCGTTCCATGCAGGCCGCCATCGACGAGACCGACCGCCGCCGCGCCAAGCAGGTGGAGTACAACGAGGAACATGGCATCGTTCCGAAATCGGTCGCCCGGCCCATCGTGGATGTGCTGGAAGGGGCGCGATCGGATGCGGCCGAGAAGGAAGCGAAAAAGGGCAGGGGCAAAGGGAAGGGCGGTCGTGGCGGATTTGCGGTGGCAGAAGAAGGCGCCGATTACACGAGTTTGTCGCCTGCCCAGCTGGCCAGCCGGATCAAGGCGCTGGAACAGCAGATGTACCAGCACGCCAAGGATCTGGAATTCGAGGATGCAGGCCGCGTGCGCGACGAAATCCGCAGGATGAAAGAGGCCAGCCTGGGGTGAACGGGGGGCCATGCGGGCAGGGGCGGGATTTCTTCACAAAAGTGTTGCGCTGGGAGGGCGCCGTCCGTAATATACGCGGCCTGCCCCGACGCAATCGCGGTGAGGCAGGAACGAAACGGGCGGTTAGCTCAGCGGTAGAGCACTACCTTGACATGGTAGGGGTCACAGGTTCGAACCCTGTACCGCCCACCACTCTCAAGCCAGGCGTAACAAGGCTTGAAGTGGAATCGAAGGTTCCGACGGTCACGCAAGGTGACCCCAAAGTGGCCCCCACAAGGTCACGCAGTCTTGGAACGTTCTTCGCCAGATACAGATTGATTTCCTGCAATGCTACGTGCATCGGCGCTCCGTATGCTGGGCCGAACTTGACGTAGGCAGCAGTGGTGCCACCGGGACTGGCAGCGGCAGGCCAAAAGCATCTTCAGAGAACCGCTCCGATACCTTTTCGATCAATCAGATTCAGCAGTTTCAGGGACGGGCCGCTGGGTTTCTTCTCGCCCTGTTCCCACTTGCGAACGGTCGAGACGCTGGTATTCAGCACGCCGGCCAGGACGGGCTGGCTGATCTTCAGGCTGGTGCGCAGCTTGCGGATCTGGGCACTGCTGTAGTCCGGCACGGGTTCCAGGCAGAGGGCCTCGAACTCGTTCATTCGCCGCTTGGTGATGAAGCCGTGTCCGTGCAGTCCCTTTGCCGTGTCGTGCACAGCTTCCAGTAGTGGGCTTATGGCGCGCGTTTTAGCAGTCATGGCATATCTCCAGTAGCTCGTCGATTTCTACGGCATTGTTCAGCTCGGCAACGGCCAGCTTCAGCAAGTCGAACGCCAACTTTCGCAAGGCTTCCAGTTCGGAATCGGTGATGGTTGTGCGCTGGTTCTTCTCGTAGCCATACACGAAGAACCACCGGTTGCCTTTGTTGGTCGCCACGATGGTCCGTGTACTTCCACGCTTTCCACGCCCAGCCAAGGCGATGCGCTTCTTCACTACGCCGCCGCCGAGTTCAGCGTCGATCAATCCACGGGCCATCTCAGTGACGGCGGCACAAAGCGCCGCATCGGTGAGGCCGGTTTTGCGCATGCCTCGGTGAAATAACGCGTCTTGAAGACTCGTCGCGTGCCCGTAGTGTGCCACTTGGTGGCACTGAACTCGATTCGGCACTCGCCGGTGACGTACCTGGCCACATAAGCCACAGCGACCT
>Ga0160455_100493_pt1 | contig 19673 bp, 30 predicted proteins | sample HID1972I_E6MG_FD_108206 | JGI IMG/M metagenome (GOLD analysis project Ga0160455, IMG submission 108206) | Enriched pill bug-associated microbial communities from UW Madison campus, WI, USA - HID1972I_E6 MG | ecosystem: Host-associated > Arthropoda: Insects > Digestive system > Unclassified ... | reverse complement strand
GCCGGGAGCCTTGACCGCGGCCGACTTGAAGATGCCGCGGATCTTGTTCAGCACCAGCGTGGCGAGAGCCTCGCCCTCGACGTCCTCGGCGATGATGACGAGTTCCTTGCCGTCCTGGATCACCTTGTCGACGACGGGCAGCAGGTCCTTGATGTTGCCGATCTTCTGGTTGGCGATGAGGACGTACGGGTCCTCGAAGACCGCTTCCTGGCGCTCGGGGTCCGTGACGAAGTACGGGTTCAGGTAGCCCTTGTCGAAGCGCATGCCCTCGGTGAGCTCGAGCTCGGTGCCGAAGGTCTGCGACTCCTCGACCGTGACGACGCCTTCCTTGCCGACCTTGTCGATCGCCTCGGCGATGAGCTCGCCGATGGCGGGGTCTGCGGCGGAGATGGACGCGGTCGCGGCGATCTGCTCCTTCGAGTCGATCTCCTTGGCGCTGGCGAGCAGGTCGGCGGTGATGGCCGCGACGGCCTTCTCGATGCCGCGCTTGAGCGAGATGGGGTCAGCGCCGGCTGCGACGTTGCGCAGGCCCTCGCGGACCAGCGCCTGAGCGAGGACGGTGGCGGTGGTGGTTCCGTCACCGGCGACGTCGTCGGTCTTCTTGGCGACCTCCTTGACGAGCTCCGCACCGATCTTCTCGTACGGGTCGTCGAGCTCGATCTCCTTGGCGATCGACACTCCGTCGTTCGTGATCGTGGGGGCGCCCCACTTCTTCTCGAGGACGACGTTGCGGCCGCGCGGGCCGAGGGTCACCTTGACTGCGTCGGCCAGGATGTTCAGGCCGCGCTCGAGACCGCGACGGGCCTCCTCATCGAAAGCGATGATCTTTGCCATGAGTCTTTCGTCCCTCCCGGACGTAGGCGATGGGGTATTAGCACTCAGAGTGACCGAGTGCTAATGACAGTCTGGCACTCGACCCATGAGAGTGCAAGCCGCCGCTACCGGGTGTTCGCCAAGCGCGGATCAGCCCGCGGGCGTCTCTTCCCCTCCGTCCGGCGCAGGACTCTCGGTGGCCAGATGATCCAGTCCGACCACGACCGTGAGCTGCGGCTGACCACTGTCGTTGAGGGTCGCGTAGTGATCGCTGTGCTCGACCTCGATACCGCCCAGCACCTCGGCGACGCCCAGAGCAGCCGCTTCGTCCGCCTCGTCCACGTAGAACACCGTGGTGTCCGGGAACTCCGATGTGGAGCCGTCGCTGCCGAACACGGCATCCGCCGCCCAGCCCTGGGCGATGAGCTCCTGGCGCACGGATGCGACCACACCGGCCTGCGGGGTGGCGTTGAGGATGAGCACCCGGTACGACGTGTCGATCTCGGCGACCACGCCCTGGGTCTGCTGCGGCGCCGGCTCGGCCGAGCCGAACAGCTGGATGCGCCCCATCAGCACGAGCGAGATGAAGATCCCGATGACGATGAGCACGAGGGCGACCGCCGCGCACCACAGCAGCGTGACCGGTCCGTTGATGCCGGGTTGCTCGGCGCGATGCGCGCCCACGCGCCCCGAGGAACGGGGAACGTCATCGAATCTGTCGTGGGGGGGCTTTGACACCCCTCGATGCTATCGGGCGCATTCCGGGAATGCGCCCGGAACGACACGGCCTTCCAGCCACCGGCAGATCGACGCCATCAGCCCACGAATCCGCGCATGCGCGTGGTGCGCTGCCGTCCGCGAGCATCGCGCAGTCGACGCAGCCTGCGGATCAGGAGCGGATCGAAATCCAGCGCCTCCTCCGTGTCGATCAGGCGTCCGAGCAGCTGGTAGTAGCGCGCCGGGCTCATGCCCAGCTGCGCGCGGATGGTCTCCTCCTTCATGCCGCCGTGCCGCGGCCACGCCGCCTCCAGCGTCAGAATCGCGCGGTCGCGCTCGGAGAGTTCACCCAGCATGGCCTCAGGCTATCCGTCTCCCGTCTCGTCACCCGCGCGCCACTCCCACCAGCGCCCGAGCGGATCGGCATCCGACAGCACCTCGCCGTCCAGCGCCACCGCGAACCCGTCGAAGCTCGCGGAGTCGACGGGCGGGCGCCATCCGTCATGCAGACCCGGAGAGTCGATCGTGACCCAGCGGGCACCGCTGGACCGGATGCGATGGATCAGCGCTGCCCGCGCCGCTCGCGACAGGTACACGAGCATCCCGGGTGTCATGACCACCGGCGTCGCACCCGGTGGCACGGATGCCAGCAGATCGTCGAGCCGCGCTTCGGCGTCCCCCTCGAACAGGAGCGGCGGATCGGCCTGCGCGATCGCGACGGCGCCGGCGATGCGCTCGGCGCGCTCCGTCTCCCCGGGCCAGATCAGCGCCCGCATCCAGGCCAGGTCATCGGCGCCGCGCACGTCGACGGGGGCGAGGTCGACGCCGGCGCGCCAGACGACCTCCGGCATCCGGATGCCGGGCAGCGGCCCGCGCACGACGCTGGTCAGCACTACCGGCGAAGGTCCGTCCGAGGGGTCGAAGCTCCGCCGTTCCCGTCCGTCGACGGCGACGAAGCGGTAGGAGTACCGGTCGGGGTACAGGCAGAGGCCGGCGGCCGCTCCGAGCTCGAGCAGCGCGATCGGTCCCTCGATCAGGCTGAGGGCGGGCAGCAGCGCGGCGAGCCGGAGCGGCTCGTTGGTCTGCACCGTCCTGCGTTCGCACTCGGTGACGACTTCGTCGGCATGGGAGAGCAAGAACGACCGCCATCCGGCGTACCCGCCATCGCCGGCTCCGAGCAGCCGCGTGACGGCGAACACCAGCGGTGGCTGGCGATGCTGCGGTGCGATCCTGGCCAGAACCGACTGCACCTCGGCATCCGCCGCGATGGCTGCGGCCCACTCGACGTACACGTCGCTGCGCCCCGGCGCCTCGTCTCGCGCGAACCGGTCGAAGCGCTCGCGCACGGCATCCGTCATGTCCTCCATTGTGTCTTGCCCGAACGGATCGCGAACGCGAGAGAATGGAGGCATGTCGTACACCGTGAACAAGACCGAGGACCAGTGGCGCGAAGAGCTCGGCGATGATCAGTACGCCGTCCTTCGCACGGCCGCCACCGAGCGCGCCTGGACGGGTGAGCTGCTCGATGAGAAGCGCGACGGGCTCTACCGCTGCGGTGCGTGTCAGGCCGAGCTGTTCCGCAGCGGGACGAAGTTCGATTCCGGATGCGGTTGGCCGAGCTTCTACGAGTCGGTGCGCCCCGAAGCCGTGCAGCTGATCGAGGACAACACCCTGGGCATGCAGCGCACGGAGGTTCGCTGCGCCGCCTGCGGCTCGCACCTGGGCCACGTGTTCCCCGATGGATTCGGCACCCCCACCGGTGACCGCTACTGCATGAACTCGCTGGCGCTGTCCTTCAGCCCCGACGAGTCGTGACCGCACTCGAGGCGGTTCTGCGCCGCACCTCCTGGTCGAAGGTCACCGAGAACGCCCCGACCCGCGAAGAGCTGCTCCCGCTCATCGCGGCAGCAGGGCGAGTCGCCGATCACTCCTCGCTGCGGCCCTGGCGACTCATCGAGCTGCGCGGCGACGACCGCCTCGCGCTGGGCGCCGCGATAGCGAAGGCGAACGGCGATCGGAAGCCGTCCACCAAGCCGTTGCGGGCATCCCTGCTGATCGCCGTCGTCGCCTCGTACCGCAAGAGCGAGAAGGTGCCGCATTGGGAGCAGGAAGCCGTCGCCTCCGGCGTCGCGCACACCCTGAGCCTGCTGCTGGACGAGGCCGGCTGGGGCGTCATCTGGCGCACCGGCGGCTACACGCGCACCAAGGCCGTCGCCAAGGCGCACGGCCTGAAGAAGCACGAGGAGCTGCTCGGCTGGCTGTACGTCGGCGGCAGGCCCGAGGGCAAGGACGCCGGAAGGCGCAAGCCGGTGGATGCCGATGCGCTGCTGACCCGGATGCCGGGACATCACTCGAAGAACTGAGCCGACTACGGGATTCGAACCCGTGACATCCTGTTTACAAGACAGGTGCTCTACCAGCTGAGCTAAGTCGGCGAAGCCCGTAATTCCGGGCTTTTCTGGCGATTCGAGCGAGACAGTCAAGGCCGATCCCGCACAAACCCCGCACATTCAATCTGGCCGAATGTGTATCACCGAGTCTAGAGCGTCCGCCGCCCGATGCCCGCCAACCGTCTTCGACATGTAGGTCCTCATCGTCACGTGAGGGTCAGAGTGCCCGAGGTATTCGGCGATGTCACGAGGCGAGAGGCCGGCCTGATCGAGCGCTGTCGCTACCGTCTTCCGGAAGCTGTGGAAGGTGTACTCCCCCAGCTTCAGCCGTTCCCGTGCTTCCTGCCAGTCGGCGGAGGTGTTGTTCCGGTCGCGGCGCTTGCCGAGCGGTGTCGGGAACAGTGGACCCGCCCCGAGAGGCCGCCCAGCGAGCATCGCAGCGACTGTGGCGGGCACTGTGAGCATTCGGACGCCCGCGTCGGTCTTCGACTTCCTGACGGTCACGACAGCACTGATGGTCGGCACGTCGCCGACGATGGTCACGTCGTCACCGTTGAGGCTGATCGCCTCACTGATCCTGACTCCTGTGCCGGCGATGAACTCGACCAGGTCGGACAGATCCCACGCCTTCAGCTGCGGATCGTTCCGCACTACCGCGATGAGGCCGGGGAGTTCCCCCAGCGGCACGGGCTTCGCCCCGACGCGCTTCCCCTCGATCTGCGCGAGGTCGCGCACTGGGTTGCGTTCCAGCGCATCATTGCGGACGGCGAGACCCATGATGCCCGACAGGACAGCCCTGGTGTTCTTCGCTGAGCCGGTTCCGTACTCGTCGATGACGACGTCGAGGAAGCGCTGCAACCGCTCGGTGGTGATCTCCGACACGGCGAGTTGCCCGATGCGCGGGTCGATGATCCGCTGCACGAGATCCCGGTATCCCTCGATCGTGCGAGGCGCTCGGTTCGCCTTCGACTCGAGGAACTTCGCGCCAAGGTCCGACATGCGCGTCTCCCGCTTGATCTCCGACTGCGAGCTCTCCTGGATCGTCGTCAGCGCCTTGCGGAGTGCAGCTTCGGCCTTCGCGCTCGATGCTGCGAACCGTTCGACCTGCTTGAGCTTCCCTGACGGGAACCGGTAGCGGGTCCGCGCGCGCCAGTAGTCGTGTCGCTTCCCCGGCTCCTTGACCACGACGAGCCGACGGCGACCATCACCCTCGACGTACTCGACCGGATCGATCGAGATCCGGCCGTAGCTACTCAGCGGAGTCCGCGGGCGTGCCATCAAACGCCTCCCGAATCGATGTCACCGGCTCTTCGAGCATCTCCGCAAGTTGCTCCGCTGAGATGAAGACCGCGTCCAAATATGCGTCAACAACGACGCTCATCCCCGCGCGTTGAACCTCACTGAGATAGACCGCATAGTCCCCTTCAGGATCTCGTTCGTCGCTTTCAACAGCGCGCTCCTCGATCGCTCCTATGCGCTCAGCAGCCCATCGAAAGTACTCATTGGGTGTATCGATCCCATCGGGTCCGACTCTGATCATCGAAACCAGGTCGGGGTTCCGACGGAGCTCATCGTGCACGCCAACGTAGGCATTCAAGAAGTCCACGAGCGGCTTTCGCATCGCCTCGAATGCAGCCTGCGCCACCCGCCGCGCACTCTTCAACTCAGCGTCTGGAGATCTGTCAATCCCAGCAATGAGGAGCGATAGCTCGACGTCGAGCACATTAGCGATGGTGATCGCTTCCGCCAGCCGCACAGCGCGCGAACCGCTTTCGATTCTCGAAACCGCAGGGGCGTCTACCTTGAATCCTGCTTTCGATAGCCGTGCGGCAAACTCCTTCTGGCTGAGCGTGCGCCACCCGCGAACAGTTGCCACGTTCTGGCCGAACGCCTCGTCCGGTGCCTTCGGTTCCTTTGTCACACAGGACATCGTATGCGGTTGACAGCAATCCCGTCCAGTCTTATGCTCTCGTTAGCAACACTTGTCCTGTACAACAATCGAACGGATGGCCGAAATGATGCATTCCACCCCCGTCGCACAGCGCGAACTCCCGCCTCTGGCTACGACGAAGGACCTCGCAGATTACGGGATCGCCAGCGAAGTAAAACTACTCCGCATGCGAGAGGACGGGACTGGTCCCACGTTCATCCGCATCGGGCGATCTGTCCGATACCGCCGCGAGGACGTCCTCGTCTGGCTCGCTTCTCTCGCCGGGGAGGTCGCGTGAACTCCCGTGCCCGTTCGATGGCGCTCGACGCGGGGACGTCCTCCGACGCCGCTGACGTCACGGCATCCACGGATCGCGCGAGGGTGCGCGCCGCGATCACGGTGATCCTTCGCGAAGCCGGCCCGCTCACGGATGACCAGATCGTCGAGCACTACGAGACGCGCGCGCGCTCGTTCAGTTCGGTCCCGTGGGTGACGCCGCAGCGCATACGCACGGCGCGCGCCGAGCTCGTGCGCGCGGGTGCCGTCCGTGACGCGCAGCTGCTGGCGTTCTCGACCCTTGGGAACAAGGCCACGGCATGGACGCTCGCGTGACTACCGCAGACGTCGCAGAGGGCTGGCGCGTGCGGGCAGTCAAGCAACGGGCATTCATCGCGAGCGGCACCGCCTGGGCGGTCGTGGCCCCGGGGTGCCCTGCAGCCCCACACCCACACCGGGACTGCGAGTGCAAGATCTTCGCGAAGCTCTCCGACGCCCTCGAGCATCAGGTAGATCAGCAGCGGGGGTCAGCGTGAAGGCAGACAGCATCCCCCCAACGCGCAGACAGGCGGTCGACGAGGAGTTCGAGGACGAGAACGTCTTCGACTGGCTCCGGAGACAGGCCCGCGCAACTCGGAAGCCGACCCCACCCCGTGGCATCACGCAGGTCGCACCCAACAAGAAGACGACGCCCGTTGCACCGGACGCCGTCAGTAATCAGATCACTGGAAAGGACTGATCAATGACCATCGTACAGACCACCTCACCCGAAGCGCAGGACGCCGAGAAATCGGCCGATCTGACCCTCGCTCTCGCCGCCCACAACCTCGGGCGCAGTGTGTCCGAGGTGGCGCGGGACGCATGGGCCACCGACACGGACATCGATCCGACGATCACCCACACTCACCGGATGTCCCACGGCCGATACGCGATCGTCTTGTCGCACGTGATCACCGACGTCGATCATGGCACGGACGTCATCGTGAAGTGGGCCGATGTGGGCCCGCACGGCGGGGTGACACCGGAAGAGTTCGCGATCGCGGTCGAAGAGATCCCCGGCCTCATCGCCGCCCTGCAGGCTGCATCTGCTCACGTGAACGGCGAGGTGACGAAGTGAACGCCAAGTACGCCAGCTACACGCTCATCGTCGATGAGAAACCTTCCGCAAACAAGGTGCGGTACGAGGATCGCGGGCCGGATGTCCTGAGGGTGCATTTCCAGATCTACCGCATCCCCAGTCTCCGTGAATTCAAGCTCATGCATTTCGTCGATGCGACGGAGTCCGACCGCGCCAGAGCGGAAGCCATGATCCCGAAGATTCCGGGATTGTTCGAGCTGTGGGAGCGCGACGGAATAGCTACAAAGCAGCGCCACTCCAAGGGCTACTACTACTGGAGCCTCGCGGTCGGGTCCTTCGTCGATGATCCCTTCTTGCAACTCGAGCTCGAGATGATGATTGACCTCAACTCGGAGATGACAGCGTGAACGCCGACACCGCACACGAGGCCCTGATGAGCGCCACCCGCGGCATGGAGCTCGCCGCGATCCAGCTCGCCGAGTCGATCAGCGTGCAGGCATACGTGGATACCGATCCGACCTACATGGCCCAGCGTGGCCCCGAGGCCGATGCGAAACGTGCTGAGGCTCAGGGCAGGTTCCTCGCCCGATACCGGGCGGCCACCGTCGCCGCGGATACAGCACGCAAGGCCGCGTTCGACAGGCCACTCCGACGCTCCCCCGAGATCGACGAGCAGCTCAGGGCGCTCGACAACTGATCCACCGAACAGTCGGCCCCGCGAGAATCATCCGCTCGCGGGGCCGACTTGTGCCCTCGACAGCTGCGGACATGCGGTCGATGATGAGGAGATGAACTCAACGGACGAATCCCCTAGCCGCCGTGGCCCCGTCCTGACGACGAAGCAGGCTGCAACCTACGTAGGCCTGAAACCACAGACCCTACGCCGCTTCAAGTGCGAGGGGACCGGCCCGGTGACGTTCAAGCAGGGCCGTCTGAACGTCTACTACCCAGCCGACCTCGACGCATGGCTAAGGGAGCGTCTCGTCGAAGCGTGAGGCCACTCGACATCGCGGACCCGGACGCGCCTCACCCGCCTACGGTGACTTATGGTTATCTTGACCTTATGTCGGTGAATCAGCCATACCTATCACGCGAAGACAGGATCGACGCCGCCTACTCGCAGCTGTCCCGCGCGCTCGAGACGCGAGCGCCCGAATGCAACGGGATCGACCTGTTCACCACCGACAAGCTCACCCGCGTGGACATCGAGGTGCTCAAGCCCATCTGCGCCGCGTGCGATGCCGCCCTCCTCTGCCGGCAGTACGCACGCGCCGCGAAACCCAAGCACGGCTTCTGGGCCGGGCGGAACTACGGCGATCGCAAGGCAGTACAAGACGTCGCCCGACAGGCAGGATAAGGCTCTCCGCCACCAGAAATGAAAGCCGCCGCCAAGCTCTAGGGAGTTTGGCGGCGGCAACATCAGTGGGTCTAGTGTTCAAGTGCCTAGATCACGTGGCTGTAAGCCTGAGGCTAGGACCACGGAGGGAGACTGTAAGCCTGAGGCTAGGGCCTCCCTCGATCACAGTGTGTCACTTTACAGCTTCAAACTCAACAGCGCCTGAACGGACAGCCCCTCGGGGCCCCGAGATCGCTGTACGGATCTTCACTCGATCACCATGCGCGTCAGAGAAATCAAACAGATCGAACGACCGGGCAAGATAGCGAGAGACCACGCTCTTTGGCGTATCAGCATGTTGCCCACCCGAGGCCGCCATCTTTCGCTCGTAGGCGATAGCGCTCGCCACCATGTCAGCCAGTTGCAAGCCATCGCAGGTGCGCGAGTCAAGGCTGACTGCGGACACCACCCGGGTCGCCTTGAATCGCCGGTTAATGCCCTCACGCAGTCGTGAGCCATATGCGACGCCGGCAGGTGTGGATATCCCGTCCAGCAACAGGGTTGCGAGCTCTTTCCGACTGGTCATTCCCTTGACCAGGGCGGCAGTCACCCAGGAGTGCGCTTCCCATAGCGGTTTACCGTTGAAGGGATCTGATATCTCCTTATCAATGACGAATGCACCGATGTGACTTCCCGACTCTGCGACAAGGTCAACTAGGGCCTTGAACACGGGAATGCTCCCGCGCGTCAGGTCTCGGAACTTCATCTCGCGGCGCACGTTGTGCTTTGCGCGGATTGATTCCATGCCCCGCGTGAGCGCATCAGGATCATTCGTCTTCACCGCGGCCACCACGAAGTGCCTGCCATTCGACCCCTTTGAGCCGCTCTCGTCAATGAAATAGACCGAAGATCGGCACGTCAGCGGAACCTGAATCCGGTCTATCTCGAGGAGTTCACCCATGACACTGACGGTACCGGAAAGCCCGACATGCCGGCCTCATGTCGACCGGTCAATTCCCGCTACGCGCGCGCGTTATGTGCGCGTGTCAGCCGCGCGCAACCGACTCTGACCGGTCATGGAACGTTCGACCCGCACCCGCGCGCGCATGTGTCAGCCGCGTGCAAGCGAACACATGACGGATCTCGTCAGGTGACCGCGGAGGAGAAGCCGCTGGTCGACCTTCTTCGGGAGCTCATCGCCGCAGTCGCCAACTGAGTCACCGTCCGTTGATCTCGGCGATCGTGCTATCGATGAGCTCCGCGGACATTCCCGGCCACCGTTCGGCCCAGATGCGGCGTAGATCCTCGTCGGGTGCGGTTGCTATGTCCACGTCCGGTGAGAGGTTCTCGTACATCGTGCGCGTGTGCTCGTCGAGTTCGGCGAGCCCGGGATGGATGACGGGTTCTACTGGCGCAATGATGCGGGCCCGCGGTGCCGACATTGGGCGTGCGGACTGGGATGTACGTTGGGCCGCGCGCTGCGCGCCAGCACGGATCGTGGCGTCGATTCCGACCTGCCTCGCTTCGAGCTTCGCCCGGTGCTCAGCGATCACTGCTCTAGCCTTTGCGAGCGCTTTCTCGACGTCGCGGTCGACGAGTCGACGGCTGCGCTTCAACGGGTCGTAACGGTAGTGGAGCGACTTCTGCTCTCGGTGGCGGGACTTCTCCCACTCTTTGAGTAGCATCATTCGTTTTGCCGTGAACTCTTCGTCCGGGAGTTCTTCGTCGACAAGCTTTTGCATCTGCTCCACCCACGATGCGGCGTGAGCAGAGTCGATTTGCAGCATCTCGAGCTGCTTCGCGCGAGCGCGGGGCCCGTCGAGGAACTCGCGGGGCCACACGGCCGGGTCGAGGCGATCCCACGCGGGGTGCCCGCGATAGTGCGACTGGTCATGGCCGCCCACTACGCCACCGCCCCTGCCTCGTCTGTGGCTATGTCACGGGTCATTGTGGCGGCCATGACCAGATCGCCTGACTCGTGCACCATCGCGATGTTGCATGCGATCACTACCCATCCTTCGCCGTGCTCTTTGATGAACTCAGGGCTGTGCATCCACACGGGGCGGACGAAGTGAGCCGACTGCCGACTCTCGAGTTCGAACGGTTCCGTCCTCCAGTAGATGACCTGAACTTCCTGCATGATCTGTCCCTTTCTGTAGTCAGGCGATTCGCCTGGTGCACCTACGCGCAATCGGAATCTTGAACTGCGGTTTCTCGCAGGAACGCGAGAACAGTGTTCCGCCCAGTGATACCGACATAGGCGGCCGGCCCGCGCCAGATGCGACCCTCGACGACCACAGGCACCTTCATGCGGTCGATCGGCTTCGCGAGCCATCGGGCGACAGACCCGTGGAGGTAACCGAGCGCGCCGATCTTGTCGTAGACGAGGATCGCGTTCGGGTCTGCGTCGTTCTCAGGCTCACGGACAAGGGCGAAGAACCTCGGCTCCTCGCTCGGGGTGTGCGCGGCCAGCGCTTCGACATGCGGCTGCTTCCACGTGTACACGGGGCGCCAACGACCACTCGGCAACACCAGAGAATCAGCGGCTGGACGAAGACTCAGAGTGTCGGCCATCACGCACCCCCGTCGCGCGCCGGGAGGATGCCCGACTCCCGCGCCTTTGCGATCCACCTTGCGGCTGTCGCTCTATGCACGTTGTAGACCTCCGCGACGGCATCAATGCCGCCGACCTCTTGCGCAAGGTAGATCTCAGCGATCTTGTGCATCCGATCAGGAGTCATCTGCCGTTGGCTACGACCTCGAGCCTGCTGAATGGTGCGGATGCCGCGTCTGATCTCTTGCTCGCGTTCGTCCTCTGGGAACCCCCCGGGCAACCGCGTGATTCTCCGCTCCGTTCGGCGCCCGCTCGCAATGGCGACGGTATGTTCGACCAGCATCTCAAGATCCAGAGCGAGATCTTTCTTCCTCACCTCACGCCCGCCGCCGATCCGACTGATGTGCAGGTCAGTGACACGAGGAACGCCGCTGATCACCTCGATCGTGAGGTCCACCATCGGCTTGTCCGGCTCCCGCAGCTGCAGCACGATCGGCGACGGCACCTGCCGCTCTCCGACCGTGTGCCACACCTCGGAACGCTCGCCAGCCGCATTGAACTTGATCGTTCCTCCACGGATGGCTATCCGAATCCAGCCGTCATCTCCCAGTCGCATGAGAACCTTCCTTGCGACTTAGGTGCGGTCGCATTGTTGTCGCATATCTTGATAGTACGGCAGGACGCCACGAAACGGAATAGGACGGAGAAGGATCATGACCCCGCTGCTCCACGACCTTGCGAGTACGGTACAGATGCTCGGCATCAGCCGCTCTCGGCTCTTCGAAGAGATCAAGGCTGGCCACATCGAGACCGTCAAGCTCGGCAAGCGCACGATGATCAAGCACGCAGAACTCGTCCGCTACGTCGACGCACTCGGGCAGACGCAGGCCGCCTAGCCATGGGCATCCGCCGCACACTCCTGCCGTTCGAGAAGGACTATGTCCAGATCCCGAACGCTTGGCTCCGCGACGAGAAGCTGTCACGGCGTGCGCGCGGACTCCTTGCCGAACTGATGACTCACCGGGCAGGCTGGCACATCACGATCGCAAGCCTGCAGAAGACGGGCCCTGAAGGCCGGGACGCGATCCGTGGCGCTGTGCAGGAGCTCGCCGCTGCTGGATACCTCGTCAGGCGTCAGACGCAGGGTGAAGGCGGCCGGTTCAACGAGATCGAGTACGAGATCAGCGATCCCTCCACCGCTGTCGGATTTTCAGACACCGGTGGATTTACCGACGACGGTTCAGCCGACGACGGTTCAGCCGTCGTCGGTAAATCCGACACTAAGAAGACCATCTTCCAGAACACCATCTCTCCAGAAGATCATCAGGGAGGCGCTCGCGCGCTTTCCCCCTTCTGCCAGATGCATCAGCCCAACGGACCAGACGGACAGCCATGCCGCGGGTGCGGCGATGCACGACGGGCGTTCACCGCAGCTCGGGACACCGCGAGGTCAACTCCGACGCCTCAGCCGCCACGGCTCACGGCACTCCGCGCTACCGAATGCCGTGAACATCCCGGCTACCCGATCATCAACGGGGTCTGCGACAAGTGCGAGCAGATCCGCCGCGAGAACGTCGGGGCCGCGTAGCCCCGCCACATCGCTCGCTGCAGGGGCGAGCACCGAACACAAGGAGAACACACCATGACCGCAGAAACCGACAGGGCCGACGCCCTCAAAGCCGCAATCCAAGACATCGCGCGCGACCTCGAAGCAGACCTCGGGAAGCTCTCACGTTTCCGCGGTATCAGCGACCCAACCTCCCCCGGTATGAGCTTCCGCGACCCAGGCGCCGACATCGTGGCGTACGAGAAGCAGAAGGCTGATTTTCCCGGCCCTGTCAGGCGCACGCTCGATGCGTACCGACTACCACTCGCGAAAGCGCATCGCGTGGTCGGCCAGAACACATCAGGAGCCACCCGATCCGAGCTTCTCGGACTGGTCGCATCCATCCAAGCAATCACCAACCTTGACGATGCTGCAGCGCTCGTCGTGACCTTCGAGGAGAACTGACCATGACCATCACCGAAGCACGCACCGCGGCCACGAACGTGTACCGGGTCGCCCGGAACCTCGAAACCCGCCTCAAGTCGGCACGGGCATTCCACGACCCGAACCTGTCCACACCTGGCCTGCAGAAGGCGCGCGACGAACGCACGCAGAAAGCTCTCGAAGCGGCCAAGTCGAAAGCCCGGTCATACGTGCAGGTCGCACGCAACGCACGCGACGCCGCAGAGGCCAGTCTCGCCGCGTACCGCCCGAAGGTCGACCTCAATGACGTCGCGCAACTGACGCGCACCGCGCAGGCCTGGGAGATGCTCGTGAAGCCCATGCGCGAGAAGGGCATGAACTGGACGGAGATCGCACAGGCCGCCGACTGGGAGGTCTTGAACGCCCTGTCGCGGTTCGCCGAGCAGACCATCAATCTCGAGGACCCCACCGACTCGGCCATCATCCTCCGCAACCTTGATCTCGCGATGAACCGCCGAGCCGCAGAGATCCACCCGAACGAGGCCGTGCGCGAACTGTTCCAGCAAGCCACGGATGTCGAGAACGCGCTGACGGCCGCAAACTCAATGGCTGCCGCACTGGACAACGCGTACAACCCGGAAGGTGTCCAGAGCGCTCTCGTCTACGGGATGCGCTCGCTGCATCCGATGGGACTTCTCCCCCAGGAATCCCCACTCACGAACGAGCAGCAGGACCATCTCTCCGAGCTCGTCCGTGTTCACGGGGCAGGACTGGCGTCGAACACAGTTGCCGGAGAATCCAGGGCCGACATCGTCGCGACGGTCCTCCCGGCCTAACCATGACCAGCCGTGCCGCCACCCTGCTCGCGTTCCGCGATGGCGGCACGGCTCCGGGGCCGGCCCGCGTGTTCCGGACCGGCCCCACCCTCCAAAACTTCACCAAAGGAATCATCATGACACCCCAGAACCCAACCGAAATCGACGAGCAGGTCGACATGTTCCGTGACCAGCTCACCAACCTCTCATTCATCGACCCAGAGCGCGTGTCGACAGACGCACACGACCTGTTCGTCGCACTCGCGTCCGCACCGACCAGCAAGGAAACGGGCGGCGTCCTGCTCAACTGGGCGGCCAAGTATCGTGACGCGACCTTCTACCGCAACAGCGTCGCGACCGCCGCCGTGGTGAAGCTCGCGCTGTTCATCGTCTTCGACGCATCCGAGTTCGATATCAGAGGCAAGGACGGACTCTTGTCGAAGCTCAGCAGCATCAAGATCACATGCCGGGTCCTAGATATCAACCTCGGGGAGGTTCGTTGACATGACCATCACTGTTGAAACAGTCGGCCGTGACCTGCACATCAGTCTTGACGGCATCGAAGAGCCCTTCATCGCGCGTCCGCTCCCCAGCCGTGCTGGCATTCAGATCACGGACACGTACCTGAACTCGTCTGTCGGCATAGCAGACGTCGAGGAACTCACCAAGGCACTCATCATGGCGGTCGACGGTGGTCGGGTGGATGAGGCGACCGGGCGGTGGGAGCCCGTGGCTATCGACGAACAGGTCACCTTTACCCGCATCGGAGACGAACTCAGGCAAGCGGAGGCTGAAGCTGTCCTGATGCCGGCGTTCTTCTGGCAGACCGTTCTCGGCATGGATGGGGTGCGCGCCTACATCGAGGGTGGTGAGGGCCTCTCCGGCACCCTCAAAGCCGTTGCTGCGCTGAGCGCGCGCCTCGGACGCATCTCGGGCGGAGGTGTCGACAATGTTTGACGCCGGCGCGCTGATCTTCAAGATCCAGACGGTCGGGGCTCAGGTCTTCAGGCAGGAGATGGACTCCGCTGACAAGGCGATCGAGAAGACCGGGAAGTCGTCATCGAAGACCGCCTCCGAAGTTGACAAGCTCGGGGATGCACAGGACGGCACGAAGAAGTCATCGAAAGATCTGGCGACGGAAATCAACCGCCTCGAAAAGCAGATCGCCGAAGAAGGTACGGCGTCGGAGACGACGAAGCAGAAGCTTGCCAGGCTCAAGCAGGAGCAGGCTGAGCTCACGCGGAAGCAGCAGGAAGCTGCCGCTGCAGCACGTGAACTCTCGAAGGTCCTGCTGATCGCCGGTGCTGCGGCGGGCGCAATGGTCACCCTCGCGGTGGCGAAGCACACCGAGTTCGCTGAGGCGATGTCGAACGTGGGCGCCGCAACCATGGCATCCGCGGAGGACCAGAAGACCCTCGGTGAGGCCGCGCTGAAAGCGGGAGCGGACACCGCCTACTCGGCGTCCGAGGCGGCAGCGGCTGAGGAGGAGCTCGCGAAGGCGGGCCTGTCCGTCGCGAACATCGTCGGCGGCTCCCTCAATGGTGCCCTGGCCCTCGCGGCCGCAGGTCAGCTGCAGGTGGCGCGGTCTGCCGAGATCATGGCGACCACACTCACCCAGTTCGGCCTCACAGCGGACAAGTCGGGTCATGTCGCCGACGTGCTCGCTGCTGGTGCGGGGAAGGCGCAGGGCTCGGTCGATGACCTGGCACTCGCACTCACCTACGTGGGCCCGCTGGCGAAGTCTGCCGGGTGGAACATTGAGGAGACAGGCGGGACGCTCGCCTACTTCGCTTCCCAGGGCATCCTGGGTGAGAAGGCGGGAACGTCCCTCCGTGGTGTCCTCGCGGCGCTGCAGGCCCCGTCCCGCATCGCGTCGAAGACGATGGACGAGTACGGACTTTCCGTGTACGACGCGAACGGGAAGATGCTGTCTGCATCGCAGATGGCCGCCCAGCTGCAGAAGGCTTTCGCCGGTCTCACCGATGAAGAGCGCAATGCGGCCATGGGTCGCATCTTCGGCAACGAGTCCCTGACCGCCGCGACCCTGCTGTACAACGGCGGGGCGGAGGCGATCTCGAAGTGGACTGATGAGGTCGACGACTCCGGGTACGCCGCCGAGCAGGCCGCGATGCGTCAGGATAATCTGGCCGGCGACATCGAGAAGCTCGGTGGCGCGCTCGACACGGCACTCATCAAGACCGGGTCTGGCGCGAACGACGTCCTCCGCGAGATGGTCCAGGTGCTCACCGCCATGGTCGACGTGTACGGCGAAGCCCCGGACGCAGTCCAGACGACCACGCTGGTGGTCGGTGTTGCGGCCGCCGCGATGCTTCTGCTCGCCGGTGGTGCTGTCGGCGCACGGGTGAAGTTCATCGAATTGAAGGCGACCCTCGCCTCGGTGAACGCGAGCATGGGGCGTACCGCTGTCGTCGGCGGGCTGGCAGGACTCGCGCTCACAGGCGTCATCGCGGTTGTCGGCATGCTGATGGCTGCGCAGGCGGAGGCTCGCGCGAAGGCCGAGGCGTACGCGGACACCCTCGAGGAGGGCACGAACCGCATCACCCGTGCCACCCGCGACATGGTGAAGGACAACCTCGCGGCGAAGAACAGCTTCTGGTTCCTGGAGTCCGACTCTGCGTACGATGCGGCGAAGAAGCTTGGCCTGTCTCTCGACGTCGTCACCGAAGCCGCCATGGGTAACGCTGACGCACTCGAAGCACTGAAGACCCAGATGGACCTGGGGACGAATGGCAGCGAGCGTCAGCGTGAACAGCTGGAGAAGACCGGCCTCGGCCTGGTCGACTACTCCAACGCGGTCACGACGGTAACCCAGGCGATCACTGGGGAAGCCGGGTCACTGGAGGAGGCCATCCGTGTCGCCAAGCAGAAGCAGGACGTCGACAAGGACACCGGCAAGAGCTCGCAGACCGCCGTCGAGGCATACATCGCCGAGGCCGATTCGGTGGAGAAGCTCGAGTCCAACCTCTCCGACCTGATCGACACAATCAACAAAGCGAACGACGCCAACCAGGACGCCATCTCCGCGAATATCGACTATGAGCAGACTCTGGACGACGTAGCCGCTCAGATCGACAACATCAACAAGGGAACCGAGGGGTACGCGAAAACCCTCGACATCGGAACGCAGGCCGGGCGTGAAAACAAGTCGATGTTGCAGGACTTGGCGAAGGACTCCCGGGAGGCTGCTAAGAAGCAGCTCGAGCTCGACGGGAATACGGCCGGGTATATCGAACGGCTGAAAGAAGGCCGTCAGCGCCTGATCGAATCGGCGATCGCGATGGGTGCGTCCAGTGAGGCGGCTGAAGCACTCGCGGACGATATTTACAACATCCCGCCCGAGAAGGAGATCGAGTTCATTGCAGACATGGCTCGCGCTAAGTGGACGATCGACGACTTCCGGAAGAATTACGGCACCCTGCGCGGAACGATCGAGTACCGGGCGGTCCTTCCCGACCTGAACGGCGCGGCATCCGGCAATGGCCGTTACGGGACGTTCGCGGACGGCGCGGTGGTCAGCTTCAACGCAGGCGGCAACGTCTACCCATCCGAGAATCACGTCGCACAGATGGCCCGGGCTGGAGACTACCGTGTGTGGGCGGAACCGGAGACGGGTGGCGAGTCCTACGTTCCTCACGCGCCGTCGAAGCGGGCTCGGTCTGAGCAGATCATGGCCGAGACTGCAGCGATCTTCGGCGGGACGTACATCCCGGCGAGAGCGCAGCGGTTCGCGGACGGCGGCGTCGTGGGCGGGGGCGGCATTCCGGAGGTCCGGGTGATCGTACAACCGAAGGGCGGCATCGACCTGCTGCAGTACATCGACGTCAAGGTTGAACGAATAGGTAACAGATTGAACGGCTTGTTCAAGTGACGACGGAAGGCGTGACGACATGGGCGTGAATCACTTGGGGAGCTCCGGCTTGGAACAGAGAATAGCGGGGCTGCAACGCGATCTGAGAAGGGTCGCGCGAGCGACCCTACAGAATTCGTCGATCGGTCGTGCCGGTCTGAGGGTCTACGACGGTGGCTGGATCAGGATCGAGGACGGCGGGCTGCAGGTCACGGGCACGGCCTCCGTGTCCGGACGACTCGAAGGTGACGGCACGTTCGACTGGTTGGGCCCTGTGAACCTGAAGGGTGCGCAGTCTGTCACCGGTCCATCTACCTTCATCGGGCAGATGATCGTGAACGGCCCGTGGGATCTGAACGGCAACGGCAGCATCACCGGGGACGTGGCGGTGAAGTCCGGCGGAGAGATTCGCGTTCAGGGTGCCGGCGGTGACGTCGTGCTTTCGAGCACCTACGGTTCGCCGCGCATCAATCTCGGCGGCGCTCAGATCGACGGCGGGACATCGTTCACGGTCACTGTTGGAAGCACGACGGTGTATTTCGCCGAGGGCACGATCCGCATCGCCGGTATGCCGACGGTGTCTCAAGCGAGCTACCCCGGCTCATTCCCCGGCGCAGTTGTCGCCGACACATCAGGAAAGCTCTACCGCGTCGCCGGAGGTTGACGCTCGCGATCCGGGACCGGACCGCTACTGGTCCGGTCCTTGGTTCTGCCGTAGCGTCGCGCGTCGATGAACGCCCTCAGATCGGATTCCAGGATTCGTTGGTTCTTGCGTGTGTCGCCGAGCTCGACGACCGGGATCTCGCCCCGGTTGATGCGCTCGTACACCCAGTCGTCGCCGACAGACAGCCGCTCAGCAGCGTCCGCGACTTTCAGCAGACGATCATCAGGGCTCGGGGTGCTGCCGGTGGGCTGAGTCATCGAGATCGCCTCTTCGAAGGTCGCTCCAGCGGCGAACCATACCCGACGACGTGCCACCATCCGCAGTACGGGCACAACACCGCCGACGCTCCCTTCCCGACGCGAGCTGCAGCCGCAACCGCGATCTGCTGTGTCTCGATCGGTGCGCGCTTAGTCCGGCATCGCACATTCTTCATGACGACCTCCGCCGGCATCCAGCGCACTCCCTGCGAGTGAACATCACCGACGGCCACATATTGGACCTGGCCACCGACGCCGGTAGGAGTCAGCAGAGTCAAGCGGCCCAATAGCGCGCCTCATAGCCCGCATTTACCCCGCAGATTCAGTGACATCAAACGATAGCTCGTGATCGTTGGCGACCAGTCGGGAGTAGGGCGAGCGGATGACCGGATACCTAGAGATACCCTCTGATTTCACCCTTAACCGAATTACAAGACAGGTGCTCTACCAGCTGAGCTAAGTCGGCGAACGCAGACAAGCATACCGAGCGGCGATCGCCGCTCGCGCACGGTCAGGAGGCCGGAGTCTCCGTCGGAGTGGGCTTGGCCGGCGGTGTGGGGGTCGGAGTCGGGTCGAGCTTGCCGTAGTACTCGTCGCTCGCCGTCGTCAGCACGAACTGCGAGAACTCCGCAGGATCGTTCAGCGCACCGACGTAGGCCTCGCCTCCGACCACGATGAGCGCCTCGTTGCTGAGCTTGAGATCTTTGGACCCGGGCAGAGGCCCCTCCAGGGCGCGCGCCGTGGCATCCTTCGCCCACGTGACGAAGTCCTGATCCTGGATGCACGAACGCACCTTCTTGGCGTTGTGCACGCCGACGGCGACGGCGAGATCCGCGAGCTCCACGTCGGAGCGGCCATCGCTGTCGATCTTGGGCTGGTCGGTGAGCAGCTCGTGGTTGAAGTCGAAGAACTGCTCCGGCGAGTAGGTCACCACACAGGCGGCCGCGGATGCCGCACGCAGCGAGTACTTCGTGCCGTTCGAGCTCGCCGTCAGCAGCGCAACCGG
>Ga0160455_100483_pt1 | contig 20158 bp, 18 predicted proteins | sample HID1972I_E6MG_FD_108206 | JGI IMG/M metagenome (GOLD analysis project Ga0160455, IMG submission 108206) | Enriched pill bug-associated microbial communities from UW Madison campus, WI, USA - HID1972I_E6 MG | ecosystem: Host-associated > Arthropoda: Insects > Digestive system > Unclassified ... | reverse complement strand
TTCTAACTCTGGTGCGGCTAGCTGAACACGCATTAATAAGGCGTCCACACCACCACGGAAGAGCATAAGAATGGCACAGATAATGTACATAATACCGATCTTTTTATGATCGACAGTTGTTAACCAATCTGTCCAGAGCCAGCGCCATTTTTTGAAGTACGTCAGTACGAACACAATGGCTACCATTGCCAGTGCAATCGAAACCTGTGCGCCCAAAATTAGCGGGTCGCCCGTGACGAAAAACTCCGATGCAAACTCTTTAATCGTTTCTAACATCGAATAAGAACTCCTTTCATAATTTCCTTTTAGTGATGCTGATGCTCAGAGTGATCAGAACCTTCAGCGTCTTCAGAAGTTGTTGCGTGATGTGCGTGAGCACCTTCCTCGCCATCTTCAACGTATTGCATCATAATGTCGTAGAATACGTTCTCTGGGAAGCTTGAATATTGCGCAACTTCATGAGTGCCTTGCTCTTTAAGCTTTTGAACATCTTCTTCAGTCAAAGCAGTAGCAGTAGCCTTCACTTCGTCTACCCATGCATCAAATTCTTCTTGAGACGTTACATTTGTATCAAAAGTCATTTGAGCAAAGTGCTCTCCAGTAAAGTTGGCCCCCGATCCATAATAAACTCCTTCTTCATCTGCAAGAAGATGAAGGGTCATGGCCATTCCGCTCATCGTATATAATTGACCACCTAAACTAGGAATCCAGAATGAGTTCATCGCCATATCGGATGTCAACTTAAAACGAACTGGTGTGTCTACAGGCATTTGAACATAGTTGATCGTCGCAATTCCTTGTTCAGGGTAAGTAAACAACCATTTCCAATCGAGTGAAGTGACTTGAATTTCGATTGGTTCTTTGTCTGATTGAATAGCGTAAGAAGGTTCTAGCTTATACGTATAGTTAACCGTAACAACCGCTAGAATAATGATCGCAATAATCGGAATACCCCACCAAGTAAGTTCCAATTTCGTGCTGTGTTCCCACTCGGGTGTATAAGAAGCTTTACGATTTGGACGATCTCTGTATCGCCATACAATTACTGCAGTGATTATGAAAACTGGTATAGCGATCACTGTGCAGATAAGTACAGTAATTAGGATCAAATCCTTTTGAGCAGAGGCGATTGGCCCCTTTGGATCCAGTACAAAGTACTGCTCGCTGCTACAGCCTGTCAAGACAAGTAACAATGCGATACTAAGCACAGCCCCCAGCTTTCGAAAAACAGGTCTCATGTCTATTTCACTCCTTGAATTTAATAACTTACGTCTTAAGATAACAAATTATTGATGAAAAGACTCTATGGTTTACTATTCCGTAAATAATTCGTCTTATATTCGACAAACATCGTTCACTTGTTAGACATATCATTTCCTTATCTATGTAAAACAATGATAAAAGGCACAAACTAAAATAAGGAAGCAAGGCTTCTTCAATGAATGAATTAGCCTTGCTTCCTTATATAAAGGTTATGAATTAACTTAATTGGTGCGAGCTTCTTTTTCAGTTGATTCATGAAGGGCGCGCTTATGCACAAGACCGATTGCAGTGCCGATAAAGTAAATAAATACGCTGCCAACGAGGAAACCGATGCCGATCATTAAGCCCCAGTTTCGATCGTTGAATTCGGTAATGTTGGCTAGACATAATACAACACCAATGCCTAGAACTAGCCAAGCAATCGCAGTCATAATTTTCACAAGTCTTGTTGCATCTGGACGAGACGATATCATATCGCGTATATTAATCGATTTTGTGTTGGAATTCATACCAATCACTCCTCTGTTAGGTTGTAAAGGCTTTCTTACAATTAATATATCACAATTCCGTCACATTATTCAAACATTTTTCACATTTTCATCAAAATTTAGACAAATGTTTAACGAGGTTTAGCGCATCCACCATTTTTTAACTTGCTCCCACCAATTGCGATAGCTTTTATGTTCGTTTAATTCAATAGGTGTTTGCGGCACAATGCCATCCTCATCTGTAGGCTCAGCAGCAGTCGATTCACAATATTGCGTTGGCTCTGTACCTGAAAGAAAATATTCCAGTGTGTCAGAAGGACAAGCCTCTGATGCTAATAAACCAGTTGCTTCATCTATATATACCGCTACAATTTTTTCTGGAATTGGAAACATCTTTGGAGGAATCGCATCCAGCGCCCTATCCATAAAATGTGCAAAGATAGGTGCAGCACGATGTGCCTCTGCAACGGTTAAGTAGCGATCCTTATCATAACCTACCCAAACTGCGGTGCTTAGCTCCGGCGTATAGCCAATCATCCAGGCGTCTACAGGTGTTGTTCCGCTTTTTCCGGCAACAGGCCGCTTGATGATCTTTTGTACGCGATGGGCGGTGCCCCCTACTTCAAACACATCCTCCAATAAAGAGGTCATTAAAAAAGCTTCTTCTTCGCTTATAGCAACTGTCGGCTCATAGCTTGCATCGTAAATTGTTTTACCGTTTTTGTTTACGATTTTTAAGATGGAGATCGGCTTATGATATACACCATGATTGGCAAACACTCCATAGGCCGACGCGAGCTCAAGTGGACTGATAGGTGATGATCCAAGTGCAAGTGACGGCACCGCTTCTAACGGAGCAGTAACGCCAAGCTTTCTTGTCATTTCAATAACTGCTTCAGGTCCGACCTGCATCATCGTGCTAACGGCATAGATATTATCGGAGCTAGCGATTGCTGAACGCATCATTATATAGTCATTAACGTACTTGTCGCCATAATTTTGCGGCTCATATGTTTTACGGCCTTCGTCATAAGTGAATATCGTCGGCTCACTTTTAAAGGCTGAACGAATCGTCAGTTCGTGCATACCGAGCGCAGTAACGTATAAAAAGGGCTTGAATGTGGAACCGGGCTGTCTTGTCGTAGCAATTGCTCTGTTATATTGATTGCTTTCATAGCTTCGCCCACCGACCATTGCTTTAATATGTCCGTTGCGTGGGTCAATGGCAACTAACGCAGCTTGCTGCTCACTGCTAGAAGGTAATCCGCTCGCAATTTGTTGTTCAGCAATTTGCTGCATATCATTGTCGAGCGTCGTATAGATCGTTACACCGCCTTCATATAGCAGCTGCTCATCAATTCCAAGCTCATGAACGGCAGTCTGAATGACGTAATCCTTAAAATAAGATGCATCACTTGCAGCAGTAGAACTAGAATCTTCATACGCAGTGAAACTTAATACTTCATTATATGCATCCTCTTTTTCTTCTGCATCAATATAGCCATTATCAACCATCGCTTGTAGAATCAACGATTGTCTGCGCTTGGCATTGTGCATATCATTTAGAGGAGAATAGTATTTCGGTCCTTTGGGAATACCAGCAAGCATCGAGCTCTCTGCAAGATCGAGTTCATTGGCGGATTTATCAAAATAATACTTAGCCGCTGCTTCAATGCCATACGCACCATGACCGTAATAAATCTGATTGAGATACATCTCCAGTATTTCGTCCTTGGAATACTTCATCTCAAGCTGTGTTGTATAAATTGCTTCTTTAATCTTGCGTTCAAATGTTTTTTCGTGGGTCAAATATAAATTACGCGCAAGCTGCTGTGTCAAAGTGCTTGCACCTTGCTTTGCCGACATCGTGCTCACGTTAACGAGAGCAGCACGAGCAAGTCCCTTAAGATCAAATCCAAAATGAGAGTAAAAGCGGTGATCCTCTATAGCAAGCGTTGCGTTAATAATGTAAGGAGACATTTCAGAAAGTGATACTGCACGACGGTTCACTCCTGTATGGAAGTAGCTGATTAGTTCACCGTTACGATCTACAAGCTGACTTGATTGGCTAATGCTTGAGGCAGGCAAATCTTGCTGCTTCAAATAATATAGCGTACCTATCACTAGCAGCATCATTACAATCATTGCGATAATGCCTCTGCGCAGCCAGCGGTTTAAACGAATAATAAAAAAAAGATATCGCTCCGCTAACAACGGAAATCGCGGTCTTTTCGTTTGTTTTGCTTTGGATTGTTTCGACATCTGTCTCACCTCGTCAACTGGCAATAACTAGCTATATCTGTAGTATGGAGCGTTAGCACGATGGATATTCACAGCATATGGAAATGCCACAAATAATTATTTCTAAAGTTTTGCAGAATTGTGTTGATTTTTTAATGTGTTACTCTATAATTACTTTTTGAACTACTGATAGAAAGAGGGTATTGGACATGGAATTATGGTATACAGAGAAACAAACTGAAAGCTTCGGTATTACTGCGAAAATATCGAAAACTTATGTAGATGAGCAAACTGAATTTCAACAGCTGGACATGATTGAAACTGAGGAATTCGGGACGATGCTTGTTCTTGACGGTATGGTGATGACTACAGTTAAGGATGAGTTTGTATACCATGAAATGGTCGCCCATCCTATCTTGTTCACACATCCTAACCCAGAGCATGTGCTCGTTGTAGGTGGCGGTGACGGTGGTGTCATTCGTGAAATTATGAAGCATCCAAAAGTTAAAAAAGCGGTACTTGTTGATATTGATGGAAAAGTTATTGAGTATTCTAAAAAGTATTTACCAACCATTGCATGCGAGCTCGAAAACCCTCGCGTTGAAGTGATTGTGAATGATGGCTTTATGCATATTCATGATCATAAAAACACGTACGATGTAATTATGGTTGATTCAACTGAGCCGGTTGGCCCAGCAGCTAATCTATTCACTCGCGGTTTTTACCAAGGCATTTATGAAGCACTAAAAGAAGATGGGATCTTCGTAGCTCAGACTGACAACCCTTGGTTCAAAGCAGATCTAATCCAAACGGTAAATCGCGATGTGAAGGAAGTATTCCCGATCGTGCGCGTGTATGGAGCTAATATTCCAACGTATCCGAGCGGATTGTGGACTTTTACAATGGGAAGTAAAAAATACGATCCATTAGAAGTAGACACAACAACAATTCCAGAATTGGATACGAAGTATTACAGCCCGCGTCTGCATAAAACTGCATTTGTTCTTCCAAAATTCGTTGAAGATCTCGTGAAGTAAATATAAATCGAAAGCTTGTTTTAGATTGCTCAATGCGCAGTCTAAAGCAAGCTTTTTTGTTTTAACGTGTAGAGGAGAGCTCGTTTATTATTGAAATTCGTATCGTTACTGTTTATAGTAATAAGATATAATGTGAAGGTATATGGAGTATTCGGTTATGAACTACAAACAAAATGTATGGATACAGCTCGAAAGTGAGCAGGATAATGAAGTCTTCTCACAGCAAATGCTAGGTGAATGGTACTTGAAGGATGAAGCATTTTATATAAAGTATGCAGAGCAAACGGATGCAGGAGAAGTAAGGCATTTATTACGCTATGAGCCAACTGAATTAAAGGTAACTCGTAGTGGTGCAGTTGATGCCAAGCAAATTTATCGAGTGCATGAACGCTGGCCAGGTTTGTATAGCAATCAAATGATCAAGCTGGAAACAGCCGCTTATACATATCAGTTAGTTATTAAGGATGCTATGGATCATATCGTGCTGGGGTTGCCAACGATGCTACCCTTCTCACTTATATGGGAATATGAATTGTATGTTGGAGAACAGTCAACAGGAAGATTTAAACTGCGTTTAATATTGAAGGAGGCAACAGCATAATGACAAGCTATGTTTTAGATCGTATGTATGCAGCGTTGAAAGAAGCGATTGCGAATGCTGTGTTAAAGGCGAATTTGGTAGAAGCGGATCAGCTTCCGGCATTTGTACTTGAAGTACCGAAGGATAAGGCGCATGGAGATCTAGCGACCAATGCAGCAATGCAGCTGACAAAGCTCGCTAAAAAAAATCCGCGCGTTATCGCAGAGGAGATTATCCAGAATCTTGATCTTGAAGCAGCGTCGATCCAAAGTGCTGAGATTGCTGGCCCAGGCTTTATTAATTTCCGTATGGATAATCGATATCTATATGATGTAATTGGTGAAGTATTAACAACTGGCGAGCAATATGGACGAGTAGATAATGGTAACGGACAGCGGGTCGAGGTTGAATTTGTAAGTGCTAATCCGACTGGTAATCTTCATCTAGGTCACGCACGTGGAGCTGCTGTCGGGGACGCATTGTGCAATGTGCTTGATTTTGCCGGATATGAAGTAACGCGTGAATATTATATTAATGATGCAGGTAAGCAAATCGAGAACCTTGCACTTTCCATTGAAGCGAGATACGAGCAGCAATTAGGTCGTGAAGCAACAATGCCAGAGGATGGTTACTATGGCGATGACATTATCGGATTTGCTAAGGCGCTTGTCGATGAAAAGGGCGATGCGCTGCTGCAGCTTGAAGGTAAGGATAAATATAATTTTTATCGCAGCTACGGATTAGAACGGGAGCTCGATAAAATTAAGCGTGATCTGGAACGCTTTCGTGTAGGCTTTGATATATGGTATAGCGAGACCTCTTTATATGAAGATGGAAAGGTGAATGAGGCATTAAAGCAATTAAAAGCATCAGGCCATGTATATGAAGAGGAAGGCGCGACGTGGCTGAACACAACGACGTTTGGCGATGATAAAAACCGCGTGCTTATTAAAAATGATGGCTCTTACACTTATCTGACTCCAGATATCGCTTATCACTTGGATAAGTACAGCCGTGGCTATGACCGAATGATTAACATCTGGGGGGCAGACCATCACGGCTATATTCCTCGGATGAAGGCGGCGATGGCAGCGTTAGGCAATGACCCAGAAAAGCTTACGGTACTCATTGCGCAAATGGTTAGCTTGTTCCAAAACGGGGAAAAAGTAAAGATGTCAAAACGTACAGGTAAAGCTGTAACGATGCAAGATCTAATGGATGAAGTAGGTGTAGATGCGATTCGCTATAACTTTACATCGCGCAGCATGGATTCTCATCTTGATTTTGATATGGACCTTGCTGTAGCAACTTCTAATGAAAATCCAGTGTTCTATGTCCAGTATGCTCATGCACGTATTTGCAGTGTGCTTCGTCAAGCTGCTGAGCAAAGCGTTGCGTTACCAAAGCTTGAGTCGGTGAAGTTCGAAGTGTTAACATCTGCGCATGAATACGAACTGCTACGGAAGCTAGGAGAGTTTCCACAAGAGATTAGTGAAGCTGCGGACAGCTTTGCACCGCACCGAATTGTGCGTTATGTATATGACCTAGCATCGATATTCCACAGTTATTACCGTGCGGAAAAAGTATTAACTGATGATGCAGAGTTAACGAGCGCCCGCCTTGCTTTGCTGCAAGCTGTTCAAGTAACGCTTGTTAATGCATTGAAGCTTATCGGGGTATCTGCGCCTGAGCAGATGCATCGTCAAGCCGATGATGCAACAGAAGAGATATAATACGATTTAAGTGAAAAAGAGCTGTAGAAGCCATTACGATGACTTCTACAGCTCTTTTAGGTTATAGAGGGAATTCGTACAACTTTCATTCTAGAAGTTAACCATACAGCTCCTTAGCAGCACTCAGCATTTTTGTAATATCCAGTTCTCCTGCTTTGCGCACTTTTGTATATTTCAAAGGCTGCATAGAACGTTTTAGTACTGCCTTAATATCATTTGGACGCAGATGTGGATACAGTTCTAGTAATAGTGCGATTGCTCCGCTTACATGAGAAGTAGCCATACTCGTTCCATTCATTTCATGATAGTCATTGTTGAGCCATGCTGACACGATACGATCTCCGGGAGCATAGATATCGATATAAATGCCGCGATTAGAAAAAGGAGCCACCTTACGAGTAGCATTGGTAGCACCTACAGCAACAGTATGAAGGTAGCGAGCGGGGTAATCAATTGATTTACGCTTGCTATCATTACCAGATGAAGCGACAATAATAATTCCTTTCTGATAAGCACGTTGAACAGCGTTCAGCATCGATTTACTTTTTGTCCGCATGCCAAAGCTCATATTGATGACATTCATTTTATTGCGGACACACCAATCAATGGCTTGCACGATATCGGATACGTAGGCACTGCCATGCTGATCGAAGGCTTTTACCGGGGCGATGAGTGCATGAGGTGCTACGCCGACCATGCCGTGACCAGGATTGGCTGCTGCGATCGTTCCTGCAATATGAGTGCCGTGTCCATTGTCATCGATAGGAGGGCGGTTCCGGTCTACGAGATTGATTCCAGGTAAGATAGAGCCGCGTAATGCTGGATGGTGGTAATCTATACCAGTATCAATGACACCTATCTTAATGTTTCGGCCTGTTGAAAAGGTCCATGCTTGGGGGGCTTTTATTTTTTCGACGCCCCACGGTATACCATTATTTACTAACTTGTTTCGATTAGCGGAGGTATGGAGCTGAATGATTGCGTCGTCATGCTTCTTAGAATTCATGGCAAAGCATCCTCCTAAAGTAACAGTGTTCGATATTGTATGAGGTATTGAAGTGGAAAGTATATGTATTCGCCTTTTTTATAAAGATTGGGCATTTAACCGTGTCATTTCAGCGAGTGTCTCATAACATAAAGAAAGGGCAATGTGCTCATATATTCTGCCGATTTAAGCTGGAGGATCGGCAGAAGGATACAGTCAATTGCGGCAGGAGAAATCCTGTCGCCTTTTTTACTTGTACATATGCTAAGAAAAAAATATTTCAACGACAATGTTACAACTTGCATTTTTAAAGGAAATAATGTTTACTATAGTTTGACTAATGTTACTTGAGAGGATCATTTTCAACTTATTCAGATAGCAAGAGAGGATGTGTTAAGATGAGCGGAATCACTTTGAAGTTAGATCCAGAGCGTATTCGCGAGATGCCTTTGGTTGATTTGGCGTTTGAGGTATTAAAGGTAGTGAATACACCGCATTATTACCGTGACCTCATCATGGAAGTTGCGAAGTTGCGCGGTATCAATAGCGAGGATATTAACCAATTTATTGCTCAGGTTTACACAGAAATAAATATTGACGGACGTTTTGCTTGTGTTGGTAACAATATATGGGGATTAAAGCGTTGGTATCCGGTTGAACGAGCAGAAGATCCTGTTGGGAATACGAAGCGTACACGTATCATTAACGATGATGATGATCTTGATGAAGATGATGAGCTGTATACAGAAGAAGATACTTACGAAGCAGAGGAAGATGGCTTCGACAAATACGACGAAGATGATTCGTTCAGCGAGTCTGAAGAAGAGGTAGAAGAGGAAGTTGAGCTCGAAGAAGAGGAGCTTGAAGACGAAGATTTATCTCTTGATGAAGCTGAAGAAGAAGAAGAGTGTGAAGAGTTCGAAGACGAAGATAAATAAAACTTTAGAGCTCCGATAATTAGCTGTTTTATCGATTATGTGACAAGCGCTTAGATATGCTTGACACGAGCAATATGGGAAGGTAAACTAACCTATGGGCTAAAGAAACAGCTTAACATATCGATGTATCATTTATATACCAAAATGAGAAAAGTGCCCCCGTGCTACGGGTGTCACTTTTTTTGTTTGAAGGGGTTATAGATAAGCCGTGTTTCACATTGTTTGTGTGGACAAGGCTTGATTTTTTTGCATTTGGGAAAGCTAAAACATAATGAAAGCATGGAGGGTATTATCACAGTGACCAAATATATTTTTGTTACAGGCGGCGTTGTTTCATCACTAGGTAAAGGGATTACTGCAGCTTCTCTTGGAAGACTGCTAAAAAACAGAGGACTTAAGGTTACGATCCAAAAATTCGACCCTTACATTAACGTTGACCCAGGAACGATGAGTCCATACCAACACGGTGAGGTTTTCGTTACAGATGATGGTGCGGAAACAGATCTAGATCTCGGTCACTATGAGCGCTTTATTGATATTAACTTATCGAAAAACAGCAATGTAACGACAGGTAAAATTTATTCTAATGTCATCACTAAAGAACGTCGTGGTGATTATTTAGGTGGAACGGTTCAAGTTATTCCACACATTACGAATGAAATAAAAGAGCGTGTCTTCCGTGCTGGAAAAGAAACCGGTGCAGATGTTGTCATTACTGAAATTGGCGGCACTGTAGGTGACATCGAGAGCTTACCTTTCCTAGAAGCAATTCGTCAAATTAAAAGTGATATCGGACGTGACAATGTCATGTATGTGCATGTCACGCTAATTCCATATATTAAAGCAGCAGGCGAAGTGAAAACAAAACCAACTCAGCATAGCGTTAAAGAGCTTCGCTCAATCGGAATTCAACCGAACGTGATCGTTTGCCGTTCAGAATATCCATTGGCTGAAGATTTAAAACGTAAAATCGGCTTATTCTGTGATATCGATGCAAATGCAGTCGTTGAATGTTTGGATGCTTCTACGCTATATGAAGTGCCGTTAATGCTTCAGGCGCAAGGCTTAGACCAAATTGTTCTTAACCATTTGAAAATCGACGCTCCAACAGCTAACATGACGGAATGGACAGCGATGGTAGAGCGTGTGAAGTCACTTAAAAGCAATGTTGAAATCGCTATTGTCGGCAAATACGTTGCGCTTCATGATGCTTACTTAAGTATTGTTGAAGCATTGCGTCATGCAGGTATTGCGCTTGATTCCGATGTAACGATTCGTTGGGTAGATGCGGAAGAAATTACGGAAGCAAATGTTGCAGATCAGTTGCAAGGTGTAAACGGAATTCTTGTACCGGGCGGCTTTGGTGATCGTGGAATTGAAGGCAAAATTAATGCTATTCGCTATGCGCGTGAGCACAAAGTACCGTTTTTCGGTATTTGTCTAGGTATGCAAGTAGCTGTGATTGAATATGCTCGTAATGTACTAGGGCTTGCTCATGCAAATAGCTCAGAAATTAATGCTTCTACTCCATATCCTGTCATTGATCTACTTCCAGATCAAAAAGACATTGCCGATATGGGTGGTACAATGCGCCTAGGACTTTATCCATGTAAAGTTGTTGAAGGAACGAATGCTTACGAGGCTTATAATGATGAGCTTGTATATGAGCGTCATCGTCATCGCTATGAATTTAATAATGAATATCGTGAAGCGCTTGAAGAAGCGGGTCTTGTAATCTCAGGCACATCACCTGATGGTCGTCTTGTAGAAATGGTGGAAGTGAAGGATCATCCTTGGTTCCTTGCTGTTCAATTCCATCCAGAGTTTACATCTAGACCTAATCGTCCGCAGCAATTGTTTTACCGTTTTGTAGAGGCTTCTTTAAAGCAACAACAATAACGATAAAAAGCAGCGAGTAAAACTTATCCAATAAAGAAGGATTCTACCACCCTGCATCGAATAAACATATACTAGTAACGGATTGTTAGTATAAGTGCTTTGCGATGTTAGGGGGTAGAATTTGTTTGGAAAAGCAAAGAGTACTCATTGTTGATGATCAAAATGGGATAAGACTTCTGCTGATGGAAGTTTTTAATAGTGAAGGCTATCATACAACCCAAGCATCCAATGGCAAAGTGGCACTAGAGATTGTACGAAGTGAGCGTCCTGATCTAGTGCTGTTGGATATGAAAATTCCTGGTATGGACGGTCTTGAAATTCTTAAGCACATTAAGGCGATTGATCCTACGATTACTGTTATTATGATGACAGCGTATGGCGAGCTAGATATGATCAATCAAGCGACGGAACTTGGGGCTGTTAAGCATTTCACGAAACCATTTGACATTGATGAGCTTCGTCTTGAAGTAAATTATCAACTCAAGACTCGAAGTAAGCTGAATTCTTAATGAGCTGAAGGATCATAAATAGAAGCGTCGCTACACCCTGTAGCGATGCTTCTATTATTTTAGGATAACAGGCGGTAGGAAATCGCATCACACTGTGCTATAATATCGTTGAATATTTAAGGACAACTTTTACATGCTACATGAACAATACACTTACTAGGATACACATTTTATAGATGGAACGTACTTTCGTTTTAATATATGTGTAATAGAAACAGGGACAAGGGATACATGTAAAACCGCCTATTGTCAGCGCGCTGCCTCATTCGTCTGGTTGACCGTGGAGCACGCTTTATGGCGGTTTTTACTATGTTGACTTCCAGGTAAACGGGAGGACCAATAGATTCATGGAGAAATTAATGATACGCGGTGGAAAGCCGTTACATGGAACAGTAACCATTAGCGGAGCAAAAAACAGTGCGATTGCATTGTTGCCTGCTGCAATATTAGCTGATACAGAGGTTATCCTTGATAACTTACCCCATATTAGTGATGTCGCGATTTATAGTGAGATATTAGAGGATCTTGGCGCTGTCGTTAAGCGTCATGGTGATGAAATCCGCATTGATCCAAAGAACTTAGTGTCTAAACCAATGCCCAACGGCAAAGTGAAGAAGCTTCGTGCTTCCTATTATCTAATGGGAGCCTTGCTTGGACGCTTCGGTGAAGCAACAATCGGTATGCCAGGCGGATGTAATTTTGAGCCGCGACCAATAGATCAGCATATTAAAGGATTTGAAGCGCTAGGTGCAGTTGTTGCCAATGAACACGGTGCTTTGCATATTAAAGCGAAGCAGCTCAAAGGTGCAAAAATCTATTTGGATGTTGCTAGTGTTGGTGCAACCATTAATATTATGCTTGCAGCTTCTCGCGCAATTGGCGTAACTGTCATCGAAAACGCTGCGAAAGAGCCGGAAATTGTTGACGTTGCTACGTTACTTACTGCTATGGGCGCCAAAATAAAAGGTGCCGGTACGGAAACGATTCGAATTGAGGGCGTTACTGAAATGAAAGGGTGCCGTCATTCTATTATCTCGGATCGAATTCAAGCAGGGACATATATGATTATGGCTGCTGCAACACGTGGGAATGTATTAGTCGACAATGTTATCCCTAAACATCTTGAGGCTTTAACAGCAAAGCTTGAAGAAATGGGCGTGGAAGTTGAAGAATATGATGAAGCAATTCGCATTATTGGAAAGCCATCCTACAATGCTGTAGATGTTAAAGCGCTTGTCTATCCAGGATTTCCGACAGATTTGCAGTCTCCGATGACGTCATTGCTTGCTTGTGCAGCCGGTACAAGCCTGCTTTCCGACTATGTTTACGGTACGCGCTTTAAGCATGTGCCTGAGCTAACGCTTATGGGCGCTAATATTCGCGTAGAGGGTCGCACGGCAATCATTGAAGGCGGCAAGCTTTCTGCTGCAAAAGTGAAGGCAGCTGATTTGCGTGCTGGAGCTTCTCTTGTCGTAGCAGCTTTAACCGTAAAGGATGAGGTTACGGAAATTACAAATGTGGAGTATATCGATCGTGGATATGATCGCCTTGTCGATAACTTGCGCAGTCTTGGTGCAGATGTATGGCGGGAAAACAGTTAATCTAGTTTGAAACGGTATTGCTCGAATAGTTTTCATAGATTCGGGCAATGCTGTTTAATCAATAGCAAGGTTTATATTTTATTATAAAGTGGTGAGAGCATGTCAGATCTTCAAATTGCACATTTGGAGAACATGAAATTAACAGAGCTATATAAGCTCGCAAAGCAGTATCAAATTCCTTATTACGGCCAACTTAAGAAAAAAGAATTAATTTTTGCAATTCTTAGAGCTCAAGCGGAAAAAAGCGGATTTTTATTTATGGAAGGGATATTAGAAGTACTGCCAGATGGCTATGGCTTCCTACGTCCCATCAACTATTTGCCAAGTAAAGAAGATATTTATATCTCTGCCTCTCAAATTAAAAAGTTTGATTTGCGCAATGGGGATCTCGTTTCAGGTAAATGTAGATTGCCCAAAGAATCAGAACGATATTACGGATTGCTTCAAGTTAATGCAGTAAATGGCGAAAGTCCAGAAACTGCGGCAGAACGGTTACACTTCCCTGCACTTACGCCTCTCTACCCTGAGAATAAGCTAGTGCTAGAAACTAAACAAAGTAATCTTTCCACGCGTATTATGGATTTGCTTGCCCCTGTAGGCCTCGGACAACGCGGTCTCATCGTGGCTCCTCCAAAAGCTGGTAAAACTCTACTCTTAAAAGAAATTGCCAACAGCATTTCTACAAACCATCCTGATATTGAGCTATTTATACTGCTCATTGATGAGCGACCAGAAGAAGTAACGGATATGCAGCGTTCTGTTAAAGGTGAGGTTATCGCTTCAACTTTCGATGAACTGCCGGAAAACCATATCAAGGTTGCTGAGCTTGTGCTTGAGCGTGCCCTTCGACTAGTTGAGCATAAGAAGGATGTCGTTATATTACTAGATAGTATTACTAGGCTTGCACGTGCATTTAATTTACATGTACCGCCATCTGGACGCACATTAAGCGGCGGGATTGACCCTGCTGCGTTCCATCGTCCGAAGCGTTTCTTTGGTTCTGCACGTAATGTGGAAGAGGGAGGCAGCTTGACTATTTTAGCTACTGCCTTAATCGAAACAGGCTCGCGTATGGACGATATTATTTACGAGGAATTTAAAGGTACGGGCAATATGGAGCTGCATCTTGATCGTAAGCTTGCAGAACGCCGTATTTTCCCAGCGATTGATATTCGTCGCTCCGGTACACGTCGAGAAGAAATGCTTCTAACCCAGGAAGAGCTCGATAAAGTATGGGCAATTCGTAAAAGTATGAATGATTCTTTTGAATTTGTGGATCAGTTCATTAAAAAGATAAAGCATACGGAAAACAATGAGCAGTTTTTAATGTCACTCGATATTGCTTCTGATGGTAGCAAAAGTGATGGCTTGAAAAAACCTGAAGCAGCACAGGTAAAGCGTACCCCATCAACGACTGTACGTAAGCCTGCTACGAGAACGTCAACAACGAATTCATCTACAACGAAGTAATAATTATTCCGTGAAGAACACCTGGATATCTGTCGTTATAGGCTCATATAACGATGTTCTTCCGGTTCCTTTTTGTAAAGAATTAGCTGATATCTTTTCCATTGCAATTGAAACATGCATCTGTTAAAATCTTTTTATGTGCATATAACTCTGGTCCGTCTGAGATCCAGGGCAGAAAGAGGTGAACGAGATGAAACAAGGTATTCATCCGACATACCACGCCGTTACAGCAACTTGCGCTTGTGGTAACACATTCGAGACTGGTTCTATTAAACAGAACATTAAAGTTGAGGTTTGTTCCGCATGTCATCCATTTTTCACTGGTAAGCAAAAGTTCCTAGACGCTGGTGGCCGTGTAGATCGTTTCAAAAAGAAATACGGTATGTAAATTATGTGCCTGAATTAGGCGACATATCGAAGCCTTTAGCGCTAATAAGTGCTAAAGGCTTTTTGTGTGCTGTTTTAGTGCATATCTGCATAGGCATGAGACTGGATATTAGGTAATCCTTACTGAATAAGTAATCGGACTAGTCGTGATTCGATGCTGACTATAACTCCAAATTATGTGAATACATGATGATAAGGTTGCACTTTTGTGTAGATTGTAATATACTGTTCCTTGCCGTGCTAGATGGGGAGGTAGCGGTGCCCTGTAACTCGCAATCCGCTATAGCGAGGTTGAATTCCTATTTTAGGTGCTGTCGATGTGAGGTTTGACGCTTGCAAGTAGTGTTGACGGTGGGGTCCTTCGCAATGGACGCTTATGAATCTGGTCAGGTCCGGAAGGAAGCAGCCATAAGTAAGTTAGTTCATGTGCCGAAGGAGTGCCTTGCTCGAGCTATGTAGCAAGAAAGTCACTCGGATCGCTTCTATCGACGATAGGTGCACGGTTCTATCTAAAGATGATTATCGATCACATATAGCCTACCAATAAATGAGTACTTACTTGTTTATTGGTAGGTTTTTTGTTTTTCAGTCAGTTAAAGATGTCGTAAAGCTCGCTGATGTAGTATAATAGGATGGCGCAATAGCACTACTATTGAACAAGAAGCAAGGGAGATTGTAACGTGTCACATATAGCTCTATATCGTTCTTGGCGTCCGCAGATGTTCAAGGATATGGTCGGACAACAGCATATTATACAGACGCTACAAAATGCGATACGTGAACAGCGTGTATCTCATGCGTATTTGTTTAACGGGCCGCGAGGCACAGGGAAAACAACGACGGCTAAAGTGTTAGCTAAAGCGGTAAACTGTGTTCATGGACCTTCTATTGAGCCGTGTAATGAATGCGATACTTGCATCGGCATTACAGAAGGACATATTATGGATGTAGTAGAAATTGATGCTGCATCTAACCGTGGGATTGATGAAATTCGCGATATTCGTGACAAAGTACGCTATGCTCCAACGGAAGTGCGATACAAAGTGTATATTATCGATGAGGTTCATATGCTGACTGCAGAAGCGTTTAATGCTCTACTTAAAACATTGGAAGAGCCTCCATCACATGTTATCTTTATATTGGCAACGACGGAGCCGCATAAGCTACCAGCAACGATTATTTCCCGCTGTCAACGTTTTGACTTCAGACAGGTATCTACCGCGGAACAGGTCACCAGGCTTGATGAGATTTGCCGAGAGGAAAGCATCCAAGCAACAGAAGAGGCGCTAGCATATATTGCAAGACTATCTGAGGGTGGAATGCGCGATGCGATAAGCTTGCTTGAACAAACAGCCGCTTTCTCCAATCGACAAATTACACTGGAAGCAGCTGTTGACGTAACAGGTGGTATAGCTGCAGAACAATTTTATAAGCTTGCAGAAGCGATTCAGGAGAAAAACGCAGCACAAATGCTTTCTCTTGTTGAGCAGTTGATGCAAGCAGGGAAAAGTCCCGACAAATGCATGGAAAATCTAATTTACTATTTTCGCGATCTGCTTGTATTAAAGCTTGCACCAGATGGGCGGGCTGCTACGGAACGCATTGTTGATACTGAACATTTTCAAGCTATGGCATCAGCGTATTCCGCTGAGGAGCTGTTTCGTATGATTGAAATACTCAATCATTACCAACAGGAGCTCAAAACTGCCGCTCAACCACAAACGTTACTTGAAGTGGCGTTGCTGAAGCTTTGTTCAACCAATGTTCCCAGCACGCAGCAAACATCAGCGATCAGTTCGCAGGAAGTTTCTTCGCTACGTCAGCAGATTCAGAATCTTGAATCACAGCTAACGAAGCTCATGAAGCAGGGTGCTGTTTCTGCACCCGCGACGCAAAGTAATGAGCGTCAACCAGCTCGCAAAAATTTCTCAGTTAGCGGTTCTAATCGCCCGAAAGTGAAGCTGGATCGTTTTCTCGCTTCACTGAATGGACAGGAAACGCAGGCCGCACGTATGAAGTGGGGCGATATTATGATGCTGGTAAAGGAACGCAAGGTTACTGTTCAAGCTTGGCTGAAGGACAGCGAGCTTGTAGCTGCAGTTGAAGGCCAACTACTATTGACCTTCAAAAATGAGATGCATCGTGATATGACAGAAAGACCGTCACATCGTGAACTTATCGAGCAAGTGGCGTCAGAAATAATGAATCAGCCGTATCAAATTGTAACTGTACTGCTCAAGGACTGGCAGACGGCACTCGAAGGCAATCAAGGAAATGCTGTGGAGTCGCTAGAGCTAGAGCCTGAGAATATAGCTATGCAAGGCAGCGGCGAGCAACCAGAGTGGATCGAAGAGGCTGTAAAGCTGTTCGGTGAGGAGCTTGTCGTTGTAAAAGAATAAAAAAGATGAGGTGTATATCATGAACAATATGAATCAAATGATGAAGCAAGTTAAAAAAATGCAAGCTCAAATGCTTAAAGCTCAAGAAGAGCTAGAGCACAAAACATTCGAAGGAACAGCTGGCGGTGTCGTTACAGTTGTAGTTAACGGTCATAAAAAAGTGTTAAGCGTAGACCTTAAGCCAGAGGTAGTAGATCCTGATGATATCGAGATGCTTCAAGATCTTATTTTAACAGCTGTAAATGATGCATTAGTGAAGGCTGAAGAAGGCGCTAATTCGGATATGGGCAAATACACTGGCGGTATGAAAATTCCAGGTCTATTCTAATATTGAAACATGGAAAGATAGGATAGCTCTAGCTATTCGAAAGGAGCTGTACCTACAACGTGCATTACCCAGAACCTATTGCTAAACTTATCGATTCTTTTACACGTTTACCTGGGATTGGACCTAAGACGGCTGCTCGACTTGCCTTCTACGTGCTTCGTATGAAGGAAGATGACGTTATCGACTTTGCTAAAGCGCTAGTCAGTGTTAAGCGTAATCTGTTTTATTGTTCTGTATGCTGCAACATTACGGATACTGATCCGTGCCGGGTATGTCAGGATAAAAGCAGAAATGCAGAAGTGATATGTATCGTACAGGAATCAAAAGATTTGATCGCTATGGAGCGAACGAAGGAATTTAACGGATATTATCATGTATTACAAGGTGCAATCTCACCGATGGAAGGGATAGGCCCTGATCAAATTCGTATTGCCGAGCTATTAAAACGGCTAGGAGATGATACGGTACAGGAGCTTATTCTTGCGACTAATCCGAATATAGAGGGTGAAGCAACAGCGATGTATATATCGAGACTTGTTAAGCCGTTCGGATTAAAGGTGACGCGTATTGCACACGGACTTCCTGTAGGTGGCGATTTGGAGTATGCGGATGAGGTGACGTTGTCCAGAGCGCTGGAAGGAAGACGCGAACTGCTTTAAGATGTAACTCAATAAGCACGAACTTGATGACGATGCGGACTCGTAGAAGTGTATTCGACGTCGAATCTTGAACGCTAGCGAAAATTCCAGTGCTCACGTACCAAAAACGTACGCTGTGCGCTTCATTTTCTACTAGCGCCCAAGCTTCTCGGTCCTGAAGCCCGAGCTTATTGAGCTTTATTGGAAGAGGTTGTTCAAAAAGCTCGACTTTGATGACGATGATTGGCGTTGTAGTGAACTCGACGTCGAATATGGGACGCTACCAAAGGATTATGCTTTCGAAGTATGTTTCCTGCGGAAACATTGTAGGTGCTCACGTACCTAAACCGTACGCTGCGCTCCTCGGTTTCTAGTATCGTCCCATCTTCTTGGTCCTGAAAGCCAAGCTTTTTGAACTTCTATTGGAAGGGTAGCTCAATAAGCACGAACTTGATGACGATGTAACTTCGTAGAAGTTTATTCCACGTCGAATCTTGAACGCTAGCGAAAATTCCAGTGCTCACGTACCAAGAGCGTACGCTGCGCTCCTCGGTTTCTAGTATCGTCCCATCTTCTTGGTCCTGAAGTCCGAACTTGTTGAACTTTTATTGGAAGTTATAAAATATTGATACAGTAATAATTAAAGGTCTGCTGAGCAATTGCTTAGCAGACCTTTTTTATTGTCAGTTCTAATTCTCTTGCTTGTACATACAAATGTAGTAAGTAAGGAGGCGGAACAGATGCTCAAGCGATATATGAAGCGAAGTGAAGCAGAGAATGTTGATGAACCACGATCCAACTCTCGTGAGAAGCAAAGAGAGATGGACAAGCTGAGATCCGAGATAAAACAAGCGTTAGAAGATAAACGGGTTACAGAGATTATGTTTGAGTTCGCAGTTGGGCATGACGAGGTTGAATGGGCGATATTAAGACAAATGGCCGCTGAGCAGCGGTATCGTATGCTTTTGAACAAGGCGAGAGCGATGGATGTTGAGTGGTCTAAGTTGCGGGGGTTTGTTTTATGAATTTAATTTGGCTTACGATATTTGTAGCATCAACAATCGGTCTGATTATTGTGTTATTGCGAAAACCATTGTCTCGAATAAGCTTAAAGAAAGTAATTGTACATTGGGTTTTAGCTGCCACAGCACTTTTTCTATTAAATTACATAGAATTTACTCAACCTTACGCCTTGCCTATAAATCCACTTACAATTGGAACTACAGCAGTTCTTGGAATACCGGGAATCGTATTATTAATGGGAGTACAATATATTATACTTACTTAAAAAACCTTGCAGCCCTTGTGCTGCAAGGTTTTTTAATAAAAAATAAAAAAAGATTTAAAAAGGGGTTGCATAATAGACGAGCCCTGTGGTATATTATTTCTTGTCGCCGCGAGAGATCGTGAGAGACACACAAAAACAAAGCGTTCGAGTCGAATTGAAATAAGCTGAGATGAGAACGACATTGTTCCTTGAAAACTGAACAACGAGTAAGAACTGCCATCAACGATTCAACCCCGTTGGATCGTTGATAAAAAGCGAAATTAATGAGCAATCAAACACTTTAATGGAGAGTTTGATCCTGGCTCAGGACGAACGCTGGCGGCGTGCCTAATACATGCAAGTCGAGCGGAGTTGATAGGAAGCTTGCTTCCTTG
>Ga0160455_100479_pt1 | contig 20304 bp, 18 predicted proteins | sample HID1972I_E6MG_FD_108206 | JGI IMG/M metagenome (GOLD analysis project Ga0160455, IMG submission 108206) | Enriched pill bug-associated microbial communities from UW Madison campus, WI, USA - HID1972I_E6 MG | ecosystem: Host-associated > Arthropoda: Insects > Digestive system > Unclassified ... | reverse complement strand
GGAATCGACAGACTCGGAAAAAAGGCATGGTACAGCACTATCCTGTTCGGCCTGGCACCAGAAGGGAAAGTCAGAGTCTGGCTGCAAAACAGTGGTGGCGGTGACAACCTGCCTGTTGAGCCCAAAAAAATCACCACGCTGTCAGGAGATAAACTGGATGGCTGCAAAGGGAGCACTCTGGCGAATTTCGACTACGAGATCCCTGATGGATATTCCGCAGAGACCAAAGCCTTCATCAAAGGTAAAACCTACCCCTACGGTAAGTGGTGAAGCGAAAGACTTAAAATCGATACCAACCCGCCTTTCGGCGGGTTTTTTTATGGCTGCAGTTCAGGGTATTCACGCCAACGGGATCAACGCGTCCTCCGTTTTCAGCCAGCGCGGGGCGGTCAGCGTTCCGGCGAAATAGCACACCAGTTCATGCAGTAAATCCGCCACCGTTCTTTCTGTTTTTGTCGCGAGTGCACCGCTCATCAGCAGTTGCACCAGAGTCTGGCAATACTCGCCGAGCTGATCGGCTTCCGGTTCAAACGCAGGGAATTGCGCGGGCAGTTCTTCCACCGTCAGACTGGCTTTTAAACAGTCTGGGATCGGTTCGAGCAGTGTCGGCTGAAGTAGTGCCAGACAAGCAGACAATCGCCCGCAGAGTGCCATTTTATGCGCCGGGTCGTTGCATTCCACCAGGACTTCGGCAAAGCGCTCGCAGTTATCCGCCAGTTCAGTGAAATCGGTCGTGGCGCTAAAGGGGACAGTAAGCAACGTGCTGTCGAGGGTTGGGGTAATCGCCATGATGGCAGCCTCCAGTATGCAGTTTTTGAACCACCATCGGAGAGGCTAATCTCGCGGGTGGTGGAGCCGGACGGAGTTAGCCTTATCGGTCATACTGGACACCGACGCGTCTTTCGACGCCCCCGCCCGGTCCACCATTGAAGTGCAACCGGTCGCACAACATAGAAATCCATGTCGCCAGTATGAGGTCAGGAGGCTAATCCCGGCACCTGATTTTGCAGGTGCGAAGCGACAATACTGCTGACCGATTTCGGCGACAACGTTTTTCCACTATGTCGTTGTGGATATTATCATTTCCTGAAGCATGCCCGCAAAACTGAACGAGACCAGGGCGCAGATGACATTCCCGCGTGACAGCGTGCAGCAACTTGCTATCTAATCAATATGTCGAAGCATACCTCCGTCCTCTACGCCAGATAGATGGATATGCTTGAGGATGAGGAACTTGTCAGAATTGTTGAACAACGAGCGGGTGGCGTGGCTAGTAGGGTGAATATTGATGACTTATAAAAAACAATGCTATGAATCAGCACTGACTGTTGAGCTGAAACCAGATGCCAGACTTACAGAAGCTGAACGCTGGAAACAAGAAAACAATGCTGGTCTGCATGAACTCAACCAAATTACCGATGACCACAGCCTGCTGTCAGATGATTACCGAACGTTTTAACCCGGCAACATTGGCCAACATTTAACCTTGAAACCCTGCCCAGATTGCGGGTATCCTGTATCCCGACTTTTCTCTTCTCTCTGGAGCGCATCCCGAAAATGAACAATCACGACTGATGAATTCGGCCCTGGCATAACGCAAACGCGTTGGCGGGGATGGTTTTTGATTTCATTCAGGAGTGCTTATGGCTCATTTTTGTGCGCAATCCCCTGCGTTTATTTTGCATCAGGTCACCTGTCAGTTTGCGACGGGCGATATTCTTTTTGGTCCTTTTGATCTCTCGCTTGAGCGTTCGCTTTGCGGCTTGGTCGGGCGTAACGGCAGCGGGAAAACGCGCCTGTTGCAGCTGCTTGCGGGCGTCGAAATGCCTGCCCAAGGGCATATCGAACACTTTTCCACGGTGGCGTATGTCGCTCAGCAACCGCTGCTTTCTGCGAACAGTACGCTGGCGGATTTACTCGGCCTGACGGCGATATTTTCCGCCCTGGGCCGCGTGAACAACGGCGAGATGCAGCCGGAAGACAGCGATGTGCTCGACGGTCACTGGGATATTGCGGAGCGCCTGAGTACGGCGTTTGCCGCGTTGTCGCTTCCCAAGTTTGATGCGTATCGTCCGGCTTCATCCCTGAGCGGTGGCGAACGCGTGAAAGCGTTGCTGTGCGCCGCATTCCTTTCCGGGGCCGATTATCTGCTACTCGACGAACCGACTAACCATCTGGATAGCGACGGGCGGGCATGGCTTTATCAGCAGCTTGCACAGTGGCGCGGCGGGGCGCTGATTGCCAGCCACGATCGTGAATTACTGGCGCAGGTGCCGCATATTCTCGAGTTATCTGCCGGGAATTTGCGCCATTACGGCGGTAATTTTGATGTGTATCAGCAGCAGCGAGAGGCCGAACAGCAGGCTGCACGTTCGGCGCTCGACCATGCAGCGACCGAGCGACGACGAACCCGCCAGCGTTTGCGTAAAGAGCATGACAATAGCCTGCGGCGCTCCGCGCAAACGCTGCGAACCGTGGATTCACTGAACATCGCCTCGTTTGAGCGAGTCGCTTACAAAGGCGCGGCCAAAGCCCGGCCCGGCACGCTGCGCCGCCAGCATCATGAACAGAACGAAGCGTTGAACGCGGCGGTTAATCAGGCGCGTGAACGCGTGGAGGATGAAACGCCGGTAATGATGACGCTGCCGGGCAACCACGTTGCGGCGGGCAAGCAGGTGCTGGACGTTCACGATCTGGTCCTGGCGCATTCCTCGCTCACGCCGCTGAACTGGCGCATGGATGGCCCGATGCGCGTGGCGCTGCGGGGGCCGAACGGCTGTGGTAAAACCACGCTGCTGAAAACGCTTCTCGGGCTGGAGTTGCCGGTGAGCGGCAGCTGTAAGTTGTCGGTGAATGCCGCCTGGCTCGATCAGCATCTGAGTCAGTTCAGCCTGTCGCTGTCGGTGATGGAGCATCTGAGTCTGGCGGATACTCCGCTGGAAGAAGGCGTGCTGCGCAGCCGCCTGGCCCAGCTACAGTTGACCGCCGAAAAGGTGGGCTTGCCGTTGTCATCATTGAGTGGTGGAGAACGCCTGAAAGCGGCGCTGGCCAGCGTGTTATGGCGGCGAGAAGCGACGCAACTTTTACTGTTGGACGAGCCTACCAATCACCTCGATTTGGCGTCGACGCAGGCCATTGAAATGGCATTGTCCGGTTTCCCGGGGGCGATGTTAGTCGTTTCACATGATGAAGCGTTTCTGCGGGGGTTGAAGCTGACTCACAGTCTGGAATGGCAGGATGCGGGCTGGGTATTCACGGCGCTGTGATCAAAAACCCCCGCATTCGCGGGGGTAAAATAACAACGTTATTCCATAAGCTGTCTGCTTAATCGGGGATCGGCCTGGATCAGGCGCATCAGCTTCAGCTCGGCAGGGGAAGGTTTTTCTCGTCTCGATTCCCACTCATGTACCATCGCTACGCTGACGCCCATCGCTCGGGCAAAATCATCGATCTTCAAACCGGAGCCTTTACGCAGTTGCTCAAACTCGGTAAAGGCTGTGGGCTTTTGGGTCAGGGTCATTCTCTGTGAATCATCTTTGAAAACAATTTGTTCAAGACTGCTCAGCAGTTCGTACATAGGATCTTTATTTGTCATTGAGAACTCCTCTTTACCCGTCATGCATCAAGCTGCAGGCATGTTGTCGTGCAACTCGAATTATGTAGGGTATACATCTCACAGTGGGCACGTGAACAACAAGAGCTCATTAAGGATAGTCAGTAAAAAGGGTGAGGGGTGGTAACGGGAGTGACTATTCGTGCGATGTCTTTAGCCTGATCCGATTCAGCCTTTCGTATCAGCCGACTAATTATTTGATAAAGATACGGGAAAGTTATTCAGCACAATTTTTGTAAATCGTAAGTAAAAATGTGGCAAAAGGCGGGCGCTGACACCCGCCTTTTGCCCGTCAGGCCTTTTGTGTCGCCTTGCTAACCGGTGCGGCAGCGTTTTCAGCTGAGCGATCGGTTTTGGTCATGGCGTATTTCACCATCAGCGCGGTGGCGGACAGCAGCGCCGGGATCGCCAACAGCATGAAGATGGTTTTAAACGACAGCTGCGCCTGCATCAGGAATACGCCGCTGAACGCTCCGAGAATGCCGCCGAAGCGCCCAATGCCCAGCATCCACGCCACGCCCGTGGCCCGGCCCTGAGTCGGATAGAACCCGGCCGCCAGCGCAGGCATGGAAGACTGCGCCCCGTTCATGATGCTGCCTGCGATGAATACCATCACGCCCATCAACACCAGGCTGCTGGTGGAGAACCCGACCAGGCAGACGAATATGCCGGTCAGCAACCAGCCTACTGCGACCACTTTGTTTGGGTTAAATTTGTCCATCAGCGCCCCGAGTACCAGCACGCCAATTCCGCCGCCGAGTGGGAACAGGGCGGTGACGATCGAAGCCTGGCTCATGCTGGCGCCCGTTTCACGAATAAGCAGCGGTAGCCAGCTGGTCAGTAAATAGAAAATCAGCAAACCCATAAAGTAGGTCAGGCACAGCATTACCGTGCCGAGCGCGTAGCGGGGCGAGAAAATCACACCCAGCGCCGATTTATCCTGAACGCCACCCGCTTCGTGCAGCACAAAGCGCGTGTCGGCGGCGACCGGCGCAATGCGACGCAGAATGGTTGCCACCTGCTGCTGAGATTTGTTTTTCGCCACCAGATAACGCACCGATTCCGGCAGCAGGAAAATCAGCACAACGGCCAGCAACAGCGGCATCACGCCGCCGAGGATCAGCACGCTTTGCCAGCCATACTGCGGAATTAACCACGCGGAGATAAACCCGCCTAGCGAGGAGCCAATCGGGAAACCGACGAACATCAGGTTCACCAGCAAAGAGCGGCGGCGTTCCGGGGCATATTCGCTCATCAGCGTAGCGGCGTTTGGCATTGCGGCACCGAGGCCAAGCCCGGTGAGGAAGCGCAGCAGCGTCAGCTGGTTGAGGCTGGTGGCTGCAGCGGTCAACAGGCTGAAGCCGCCGAAGACCACAATGGAGAGGATCAGCACTTTCTTACGACCAATGCGGTCGGCCATCGGACCTGCGGTCAACGCCCCAACGGCGAGCCCGACCAGCGCGGCGCTCATCACTGGGCCTAACGCAGATTTCTGCACGCCCCATTCCTGCACGAGGTCAGAGGCGATAAAGCCGATAATAGCGGTGTCAAAACCGTCCATCGCCACGGTAATGAAGCACAGCACAAGGATCATCCACTGGTATTTCGTGAAGGGATTCTCGTTGATAAAGGCCTGGATATCGGTTGTTGTCTTTGTCATATCGCGATTCCTGGGAGGTAAGTTGTGCGATTATCGAACGTAAATCCGTTAATCGTTCATCAATCAAACCATCAGGACGCTTTTTCGACAACGTGCTGGCTGGGGGAAGCGTGCGATTATCGTACGCCGGGCTGACGTCAGCGCTAAAAACATGAAGAAATTCGTATTAATTCATTTGGTTATCGTTATGAATTCAGGGGCGGGCAATATCATTAATTGTGATGTGGGCAACAAATAATTAACATCCTTCGCAAGTGAGGAAAGCGTGCGACTTTTCCCAACGCGAATGAAGGAAAGGGTATCCTGCGAGGCTTGCGTCGACTATCCTTGTCAGCGTCAGGCACGTGTGTGCCAGTTTGCGCTTTTTTTTGGCTGAAGGAGTATGAAAATGGCGACAGGAAAGTCCTGCTCTCGCTGGTTTGCGTCTGTTGCGGCGTTATTGATGGTAGTTAGCCTGAGTGGGTGTTTCGATAAAGAAGGCGATCAGCGCAAAGCGTTCATCGACTTCCTGCAAAATTCCGTGATGCGTAGCGGCGAACGTCTGCCAACGCTGACCACCGATCAGAAAAAACAATTTGGTCCGTTCGTTTCCGATTACGCAGTGATTTACGGTTATTCTCAGCAGGTGAGCCAGGCGATGGATGCCGGTTTGCGTCCGGTTGTAGACAGCGTGAATGCGATTCGTGTGCCACAGGATTACATGACTCAGCGCGAACCGCTTCGTCAGGCTAATGGTGCCCTGGGCGTGTTGAGCCAGCAGCTGGAAAACGCCAAAATGCAGGCGGACGGTGCGCATTCGGCACTGAAACAGGCTGACGATCTGAAGCCGGTCTACGACCAGGTTTACAACAAAGTCGTGACCCTGCCAGCGAACGCAATGCAGCCGCTGATCCCTGCCGCACAGATCTTCACCCAGCAGCTGGTGCAGATTGGTGATTTCGTGGCACAGCAAAATACCCAAGTAAGCTTTGTGGCCAACGGAATTCAGTTCCCGACGTCTCAGCAGGCGAGCCAGTACAATGCGCTGATTGGCCCTCTGGCCGCTCAGCACCAGGCGTTTAATCAGGCCTGGAGCGCGGCGGTTAACGCCACGCGTTAAGTATGAAAACCGGGTGGCGTCCTGTCACCCGGTCTCTTTCTCATTTCACCTGCGGGTTCACGCAGTTCTTCTCAATCTTTCCGTTTAACGCATCAATCAGATTATCGACCGCCGTGGCCGCCATGTTGTACCGCGTCTCATGGGTGGCAGAACCGATATGCGGCAGCGCCACGACGTTGGGCAGCTTGAGCAATTCTGACGAAACCGGCAGCGGTTCCTGCTCGAACACATCCAGTCCCGCCGCATGAATTTCACCTGCTTTTAGCGCGGCGATTAACGCATTTTCATCCACCACCTGGCCTCGTCCGGCGTTAATGAAAATGGCCGATGACTTCATTTTGGCGAACTCGGCGGCGCCGAACAGGTGACGGGTTTCGTCGGTCAGCGGCAGGATCGAACAGACAAAATCCGCTTCCTGGAGCAGGGTGTCGAGGTCGCAATGGCGCGCGTTAAAGCGTTCATCCGCCTCTTTATGCTGACGACGCGCGTTGTACAAAACCGGCATACCGAAACCGAAATGCGCGCGCTGCGCCAGCGCCAGGCCGATGCGGCCCATCCCGACAATACCAATGGTTTTGTGGTGCACGTCGGTGCCAAACCAGTCCGGGCCAATGCCTTTGGTCCATTCGCCTGCTTTCACGCGTTCGGCCACTTCGACCACCCGGCGCGCGCTGCTCAGGATCAACGCCATCAGCGTATCGGCCACGGTTTCGGTCAGGGCGGTCGGGGTGTGCATCAGCAATACGCGGCGGGCATTCAGCGCATCAACATCGAAATTGTCGTAGCCGACGGAAATGGTGGAGGTGGCACGCAGGGCGGGCATGTTATCCAGCAGTGCGGCGTCCACTTTTTCGCTTGAGCCAAGCAGGCCCACGGCATTTTTGAACGCGTCGGCGTGATTCTGAACGGTATCCGCGTCCAGGTTCGGCACTTTTGTGACTGAAAAATGGGCCTCAAGACGGCGTTGCAAATCGTCAGGTAATGCTTTGTAGAGAATGACGGACGGTTTCATTCCTTTCTCCAGATAAAGGGTTTAAGCGTGGCGTGCGCCGACGGGAAGCTTCTGATTATTAGCAGGCTTAACAATTAAAGTCAGCCACACTGAAACGAAAAGTGCCACCCCCATAAATATGTAGGAGGCAGACGGCGTGCCGGTTGCGCCGTTGAGGTAGCCGACAAACCAGGAGCCGAAGAACGAGCCGAGCGCCCCCATGCTGTTGATAAGCGCCATCGCGCCACCGGCCACGTTACGCGGCAACATCTCTGGCACAATGGCGAAGAACGGCCCGTATGGGGCGTACATCGCGGCACCTGCAATCACCAGCAGGCTGTAGGAAATCCAGAAATGATCGGCCCCGACGGCCCAGGAACCGATAAACGCCAGGCCGCCAATCAGCAGCAATGGCCAGACGAACAGCTTACGGTTTTGCATCTTATCGGAGGCCCAGGAGGCGAGGATCATGGCGATGGTGGCGGCCAGATACGGCACCGCCGACAGCCAGCCCACTTCCACCATTCCTAAGTTTTCACCTCCGCTGCGAATAATGGACGGCAGCCACAGCACGAAGCCATACACCCCGATGCTCCAGGCAAAATATTGCAGGCACAGCAGAATGACGTTCCGCGAGCGGAAGGCTTCGCCATAGTTACGCACGGCTTTGATACCCTGCTGCTCCTGATTGAGCTGTTCCTGCAACGCAGATTTTTCCGCTTCAGACAGCCAGCCCACCTGCGCAGGTTTGTCTTTCACCAGCACCCACCAACAGAAAGCCCAAATGACCGCCGGGATGCCTTCAAAGATAAACATCTCACGCCAGCCGAAGGACTGAATCAGATAGCCCGACACCACCGACATCCACAGCACCGTCACCGGGTTGCCGAGGATCAGAAAGGTGTTGGCGCGTGAACGTTCAGATTGAGTAAACCAGTTGCTGATGTAAATCAGCATCGCTGGCATCACCGCGGCTTCGACCACGCCCAGAATAAAGCGGATCGCCGCCAGCATTGGGATATTACTGACCATCCCGGTCAGCGAGGCGCAGCCGCCCCACAGGATCAGGCACACAAAAATCAGTTTGCGCACGCTGCGGCGTTCGGCGTACATCGCACCGGGGATCTGGAAGAAGAAATAGCCGAGGAAAAACAGCGCGCCGAGCAGCGAGGACACACCTTTGGTGATGCCGAGGTCGTCGTTGATCCCCGCGGCGGAGGCGAATGAGAAGTTGGCGCGGTCGAGATACGCCAGGCTGTACGTGATAAACACGATGGGCATGATGTACAGCCAGCGCTTCGTGGCAGGATTTGAACGGTTCATAAGCGTGCCTCTGTTGCTGAGGAAATGGCTACCGCGGTATGTAGGGTACAGGGTAGCGTTGTTTGGGTGTTTCGGTTGCTGCCGTCCGGTAGGTTGTAAAGGGATTACCCGGCCTTGCCGAGCGCTTCCCGGGTGGGTAATCCTTCGCTGTCGCCCTGGACCTGAATCGCCAGCGAACCAATTTTGTTACCTCGCGAGACCGCCTGCGCCAGGGTTTTGCCTTCCAGCAGGGCGCTGATCGTGCCGACCGCGAAGCCGTCGCCTGCGCCCACGGTATCGACTACGTTTTCCACTTTTTCGGCGGTTACGCTGCCATGCTCGCCATTCGCGCTTTGGTACCACGCGCCGTCGGCCCCGGTTTTAATCACCACCGCTTTTACGCCACGGCTCAGGTAAAAATCAGCAATGCCTTCCGGCGTGCGCTGTCCGGTCAGAATGGATCCCTCTTTAAGCCCCGGTAATACCCAGTCGGCCTGGCAGGCGAGATGATTCAGTTTCTCGACCATTTCCGCTTCGCTTTTCCACAGCACCGGCCGCAGGTTTGGGTCAAAAGAGAGCGTTTTCCCGGCGCGTTTCATGGCGTTCGCTGCGTGATCGAGCAGTTCGTAGGCGCTGCCAGATAACGCGGCCGCCACGCCGCTAAGGTGTAAATGGCGGGCTGACAGAAAGTGCGCGGAATCGAAATCGTCTTTGCTGAGATGGCTGGCGGCGGAGCCTTTGCGGAAGTATTCCACAATGGGATCGGTTCCATTTTCGACTCTAGATTTCAGCTGAAAACCGGTCGGATAACGCCCGTCGACGGTGACGCCTGCGCTATCAATGCCTTCCTGTTTGAGCGAGTCCAGCACGAACTCACCGAAGCTGTCATCGCCTACCCGGCTGACCCAGCTGACGTTAAGTCCGAGGCGCGCCAGACCGGTGGCGACGTTCAGCTCTGCCCCGGCCACGCGTTTGATAAATGACTCAACCTGGCTGAGCGGCCCGGTTTTCTGGGCGACAAACATCGCCATGGCTTCACCGATAGTGATCACATCCAGTGTCTGATTCATGCTTATTCCTCGCGTAACCAGCGAACATAGCGACGGGTGACGGCCACCAGATCGTCGCCTTCAAGCGGAAATTCGATACCGCGCGGTACGTTGTCAGGCAAGGCGTTGAGCAGGGCGGCCCAGCGCGGGTTGTCGTCCGGGGTTATCGCCCGCCAGCCGTCATGGTGCGGTTCGGCGGCTTTGACGTGAACGTAGCCCACGCTCGGGGCCAGCCGCTGTGCGGCCTGTTCCGGGGAATCGCCCAGCCACAGCCAGTTGCCCATATCAAACGTCAGACGAATCGGTAACGCATGCACGCGTACGGCGGCCTGGAAGCGTTGCATCGGGGCCAGTTTGCCGCAGTCGGTCTGGTCGTTTTCAATCACCAGCGCCACCGGGCTGTTGGTCAGAATGGCGTGCAGAGTTTCCAGCGCGGCAGGCTGCGTGAAATGACCCAGAGAGAGTTTCAGCCAGGCGGCGTTCAGGGCCTGGGCTTCCAGAAGTAAAGAGTGGAGATGTGGATTCAGGCTGCCGTCGGTTTCAAACAGCCCTTCCGGTGCGGAATAGCAGGCCATCAGGTTGTGCTGAGAGATGTCAGCCGCCAGCTGTGGCAGGGCGTCGATCTCCTGCGGAGCAAACAGTTCTCGGCGGATTTCGACGCCGTCGGCGCCTGCCGCTGCAATGATGGACAGCACGCCGCGCTGCCCTCCGAGGGTCATCACGCGGTCGCGGCCATAGGCGGCAGTTACGACGATGATTTTTCTTGCCATCCGGGACTCCAGAACGAAATAAGAGTGGGTTTCTCTGTATTACGCTAGATGGAACCGGTTCCAAAGAAAAGGCAACGTTGTCTAATTTATGATCGTCATCACAGGGGAATTAGCGGCTGGTGGATCCCCGGACGATCAGTTCGCCGGAGAAAACCTGTTCGCGGATCGGGTCGCTGCTGCCTTCGATCCGGCGCACCACCTGCTCTACGGCGGCATAGCCGATTTTCCAGGTGGGCTGTTTGAGCGTGGTAATACCCACCCCTGCCAGCTCTGCCCATTCGAGTTCGTCAAAACCGAGCAGGCCAATATCGCTGCCCCAGTGTAGGCCCAGGCGTTTGAGCGACCGCGCCACCTGCAGCGTCAGTGCGCCGTTGGCGGAAATCACGGCTTTGCGCATTCCGCGATGGGTAGCGTGGAACTGACGCAGCGCGTTATCGATGAGTGCGCCGTCGTTCAGTGGCACTTCGGCGTTTTCAGCGCTGATGCCCGGATAGCGAGCCAGCGTCGTGCGATAGGCGGCCAGGCGTTCGCGTCGGGTGTTAACGCTCCCGAGCGGTTCGCTGAGAAACAGCAGAGCTTCAAATCCCTGCTCGACGAGGTGTTCGGTGGCGGTCGTGGCGGCCTGGGTGTTATCCAGTCCGACTACGTCGCAGGCAAAATCCGGAATTTTTCGGTCAATAAGCACCATCGGCAGGGCCGACTGTTGCAGGCGACTCAGGCCTTCTTCGTGCATTCCCACGGCATTAACCACAATCCCTTCCACCTGATAACTGCGCAGCAAATCGAGATAGTGTCGTTCCTGATCCACTTCGTTATTGGTGTTACACACCAGCGGCGTAAACCCCTGTTCGCGACAGGCGGCTTCGATCCCGCTTAATACGTTGACGGAATAGGGATTGGTGATATCGGCGATGATTAGTCCAATAAGGCGAGTGCGGCCATGCTTCAGGCCCCGTGCCATCAGGCTTGGACGATAGTCGAGTTCGGCAATAGCGTGTTCGATTCGCGCCAGAAGGGCGTCTGAAAGTAGATGCTTTTCGCCGTTAAGATAACGCGAAACGCTGGTCTTACCCGTTTTTGCCGCTTTCGCCACGTCGCTGATGGTGGCTCGCGCCTTGTTCGCCATGAGGGCTTCCTTCACCTGAATGTGTGAACACCTTAGCGCGAAAATAAGCGATGGCAAGCCGTTAATGCGGGAGCTGGCGGGCGTTTTCGTCGAAAGCGTTGGCCGGGGCGGCGAAACCCTCCCCGGCACAACGATTACTGCAGCGGGCTGAGGGTGATTTCTACGCGACGGTTCTGCGCTTTCCCTTCGGCGGTGCTGTTGCTGGCGACAGGATTCGCTGGTCCCATTCCGCTGGTGCGGATGCGGTTCGCGGTGACGCCCTGAGTGATAAGAGCGCTGGCCACTGAATCGGCGCGCTGCTGTGACAGGCGCATGTTCAGGTCCTGCCCGCCGGTGCTGTCGGTGTAGCCAACCACGTTAACCGCGGTTTTTTCGTACTCTTTCAACACCATCGCCACGCCTGTCAGGGTGTTTGCCCCGGCTGGCTTGAGGTTGGCGCTGCTGCTGTCAAAGGTCACGTTGCTCGGCATGTTCAGCACGATGTTGTCACCATTACGGGTGACGCTGACGCCTGTGCCCTGCATTTTCTGGCGCAGTTTAGCTTCCTGAACGTCCATGTAATAACCGACGCCACCGCCAACGGCTGCGCCTGCTGCGGCACCAATCAGCGCGCCTTTGCCACGGTCTTTCTTCGACGAAGAAAGCATGCCAATACCCGCCCCCGCCAGCGCGCCAAGGCCTGCGCCGATGCCGGACTTGCCGGCTTCACGCTCGCCGGTGTATGGGTTGGTGGTACAGCCTGAAAGGGCCAGCGCGCCGCTTACCATAGCGGCAATCATGATTACGCGTTTTTTCATCTTATTTCCTTAATCCTTTTTATTCTTTGCCACGGCGTCCGCGGCGGTTGATTATGACGCGTGATTGCTGGGAAAATTCCAGGAGCAATCTTTAAATTTGTAAATAAATTGAACACTGATGAAAAAATCAGCGTCGCAACACCTGCATCCGTTAATCAGGAGCCTGTTTTGGCCAACTCATCTGCAACAAAAACCATTCTGACCGCCGCCCACTGGGGGCCCATGCTGGTCGAAACCGATGGCGATACCGTGCTGGCGTCTCGCGGTGCGCTTTCCGGAACCTTTGAGAACTCGCTGCAAAGCGCAGTGCGCGATCAGGTGCACAGCAAAACGCGGGTCCGTTATCCGATGGTGCGTAAAGGTTTTTTGACCTCGCCGGACAGCCCACAGGGCGTGCGTGGGCAGGATGAGTTTGTTCGGGTGAGCTGGGATCAGGCGCTGGATTTGATTCATGCCCAGCATCAACGTATTCGCGAGACACACGGCCCGGCGTCGATTTTCGCAGGCTCCTACGGCTGGCGCTCGAACGGCGTGCTGCACAAAGCAGCGACGCTGTTACAGCGCTACATGAGCCTCGCCGGCGGTTATACCGGGCATCTGGGGGATTATTCCACCGGTGCAGCGCAGGCGATTATGCCGTACGTGGTCGGCGGCAATGAGGTGTATCAGCAGCAGACCAGTTGGCCGCTGATTCTGGAACATACCGACGTGGTAGTACTGTGGAGCGCGAATCCGCTGAACACCCTGAAAATTGCGTGGAACGCTTCCGACGAGCAGGGTATGACGTTCTTCGATAAGCTGCGTAACAGCGGCAAGCGACTGATTTGCATCGATCCAATGCGTTCGGAAACCGTCGATTTCTTCGGGGAATCGATGGAGTGGCTGGCCCCGCACATGGGCACCGACGTGGCGCTGATGCTCGGCATTGCTCATACGCTGGTGGAAAATAACTGGCACGATACGACGTTCCTGGAACGCTGTACGACCGGCTACGCCCAGTTTGCTGAATACCTGACCGGCGAGCGCGACGGCGTGGCGAAAACGGCCGAATGGGCGGCAGACATCTGCGGCATTGACGCGCCGAAAATCCGCGAACTGGCGGAGGTTTTCCATCAAAACAGCACCATGCTGATGTCCGGCTGGGGTATGCAGCGCCAGCAGTTTGGCGAGCAGAAGCACTGGATGCTGGTCACACTGGCAGCCATGCTCGGCCAGATTGGCACACCGGGCGGCGGCTTTGGCCTCTCTTATCATTTTTCCAACGGCGGAAATCCGACCCGACGCGCGGCGGTGCTGGCCTCGATGCAGGGCAGCGTTGCCAACGGCACCGATGCGGTGGATAAAATCCCGGTGGCGCGCATTGTCGACGCGCTGGAAAACCCAGGCGCGCCGTATCAGCACAACGGTATGGACAGGCACTTCCCGGACATCCGTTTTGTCTGGTGGGCGGGCGGCGCCAACTTTACCCATCATCAGGATACCAACCGCCTGATTCGCGCCTGGCAGAAGCCGGAGCTGGTCGTTATCTCAGAGTGTTTCTGGACCGCCGCCGCACGCCATGCAGATATCGTGCTGCCTGCGACCACCTCGTTCGAGCGCAACGACTTGACCATGACCGGGGATTACAGCAACCAGCATCTGGTCCCGATGAAACGCGTGGTCGCGCCACGGGATGAGGCGCGAGACGACTGGGAGGTGTTTGCCGAACTGAGCGAACGCTGGGAAGCGGGCGGGCGCGAGCGCTTCACCGAAGGCAAAAGCGATCTGGAGTGGCTGGAAACCTTCTATGAGATTGCCGGGCAGCGCGGCGCGAGCCAGCAGGTGACGCTTCCTCCGTTCCAGCAATTCTGGGATGCGAATCAGCTGATTGAAATGCCGGAGAGCGAGCAGAACGCGAAGTTCATCCGTTTCGCCGCCTTCCGCGAAGACCCGCATGCCAATCCGTTAAAAACCGAGAGCGGTAAAATTGAAATTTATTCGCAGCGTATCGCGGGTTTCAATTACGCCGATTGCCCTGGACACCCGACCTGGCTTGAACCCGATGAGTGGCACGGTAATGCGCAGGCTGGGCAGTTACAGCTTTTGTCGGCGCATCCCGCGCACCGTCTGCACAGCCAGCTGAATCACACGCGTCTGCGCGAGAAATACGCAGTAGCGGGGCGTGAGCCGCTGACGCTGCATCCTGACGATGCGAAAGCGCGTGGCATTGCCGATGGCGACCTGGTTCGCGTGTGGAACGGGCGAGGGCAGGTTCTGGCGGGCGCGGTTGTGACAGAGGGCATTCGGGCAGGTATTATCTGTTTGCACGAAGGGGCGTGGCCGGATCTCGATAATCAGGCCGGGGGCATCTGTAAGAATGGCGCGGTAAACGTGCTGACGAAAGATCTCCCGAGCTCGAAGCTCGGCAACGGCTGTGCTGGAAATACCGCGCTGGCGTGGCTGGAGAAATACCACGGGCCAGCGCCTACGCTTACAGCATTCGATCCGCCTGCCAACGCATAATCCAGGTCGGCTGCCGGGTTTCATCCTGCCATGCGCTGTCCTGAATACGGAAACCCTGCGCATGGTAGAAATTCACTGCCCGGCTGTTTTTCTGGTACACCTCGAGGCTTAATTCCGGGTAGCGGTCGCAGACATACGCGAGCAGCGCCCGGCCAATGCCACGTCCGATACAGGCGGGCGCGACAAACAGCGCGCCGACAAAGCGCTGGTCCATCACGCTGATAAACCCCTGCACCACACCGTCCTCTTCCCACACCCACGTATGCGCGGCGGGCAGATACACATCGCGCACCAGCGGTTCGCTCTCATGCCAGTAGCTTTCCTCGATAAACGGATGTGCAAAAATAGTGCTCTTTAGCCACAGCGTCAGCAGGGGTTGGCGGTCGCTACTTTGCCATTTGCGGATCATCGTCGCCTCCAGGATGGCAGAAACACGCGGTGACATGGTCATTGACCAGCCCGCAGGCCTGCATAAAGGAGTAGCAGATGGTGGTGCCGACAAACTTAAAGCCGCGCTTTTTCAGCGCCTTCGACAGCGCATCCGACGCGGGCGTGCTGGTGGGGATTTCTGCCAGCGTCGCGGCGCGCGTCACCTGCGCGTGGTTATCGACAAACGACCAGACGAAATCGGCAAACGGTTCACCGTTGGCTTCCATGGCAAGGAATGCGCGGGCGTTGCCAATAATTGACTGAATTTTTCCGCGATGGCGAATGATCCCGGCGTTGAGCACCAGTCGCTCGACGTCGGCTTCATCCATGGCCGCCACTTTTATGGGGTCGAAGTGGTGAAACGCGTCGCGATAGTTTTCACGTTTTTTCAGCACCGTTATCCAGGAAAGCCCGGCCTGCTGGCCTTCAAGGCAGATCATTTCAAACAGCTTTTGATTATCCCGCTGGGCCACGCCCCATTCGCTATCGTGATAGGCAATGTAAAGCGGGTCCTGACTTACCCAACCGCAACGTTCCATCTCACTCTCCCACTTTTTGATGTCGATGAAGAAATGTTCAACCTGCCTTGACGGCAGAAATAAAATGACAATATTTAGTAATACGCACACGCGTAAAAAATCATAACAACAATGCCGGATTCGGCTCTTTCGGAGTCGTCAAATGATTATTAAAAGATGCAATGGCTACCGGGGTGGTCTCTACCCGGCATCTGTTTTTGTGTGGATGTCTCTTGCGACATCAGCTTTCGCCTGGCAACAGGAATATATCGTTACTGACCCACAAAGTAATATGCCGGAACGCTATACCTGGGATAGCGATCACCAACCGCGTTATGACGACATTCTGGCGGAGCGCATCAGCGCGACGCAAGTTCAGCCGGGTATGGCGATGAATCAACCCGATGATACCCCGCTGGATGCGACCCGCACGCTGAGCATGGTCTGGAATATTCCGCTGACCGCGCTGTTCACGACCGGGCCGGTGGCGAGCTGGCATTATGATGGGTCTGCCACTTCGACCTGGAATGAATTTGGCGACAGCGGGACCAGCACCACCGCGCTGACCGACCCGATGTGGCATGCCAGCAGCAGCACGCTGGGCTGGCGTCTTGACTCCCAGCCGCTCTGGGGCGTGCATCCGTGGGCACAAATCAGCTACAACCAGCAATTTGGCGATAATCAATGGAAGTCGCAGTCGGGCCTGAACCGCACCCCGACATCCACGCAGGACGGAAATTGGGTCGATGTGACCGTGGGCGCCGATATGCTGCTTAATCAGCACGTTGCGGCGTATGCGTCACTGTCCCAGGCCGATAACATGAGCGAAGGGGCCAATTATCTCTACATCATGGGATTGAGTGCCCGCTTTTAACATATTGTTATCGTCATAAACACATCTTAAGTTCTATCCGTTCACAGTGTTTACGCGCTGTATCGTGATAGTTAACACTAACTTTTCCCTCGTTTTTATTTTGGCAATGTCATTCATTCTCCTCTCAGTGCATTTCATTCCGCACTGACGGCAGTTCATGCTTTTTTTAACCCTGCCTGAAATGCACTTCGTTATTTTAGCTGCAGTTAATTTTGATAAGGCTTATACGCCCATGAATACTGCAATCCGTCCTTCTACCCGCTGGCTGACGCTGGTTGGAACCATCATCACCCAATTTGCACTCGGTTCGGTTTATACCTGGAGCCTGTTTAACGGCGCGCTGTCCGCCAAGCTCGATGAGCCAATCAGCCAGGTCGCATTTTCCTTCGGTCTGTTAAGCCTCGGTCTGGCTATTTCCTCGTCCGTAGCCGGTAAACTGCAGGAGCGTTTTGGCGTGAAGCGCGTCACGATGGCCTCCGGGATCTTGCTTGGCCTGGGCTTCTTCCTCACCGCACATGCGAACAATCTGATGATGCTGTGGCTGAGCGCCGGGGTGCTGGTCGGTCTGGCGGACGGGGCGGGTTATCTGCTGACGCTGTCGAACTGCGTGAAATGGTTCCCGGAGCGTAAAGGGTTGATTTCGGCGTTTTCCATTGGCGCGTATGGCCTGGGTAGCCTGGGCTTCAAATTCATCGACAGCCAGCTGCTGGTGAGCGTCGGCCTGGAAAAAACCTTTATCATCTGGGGCGCGATTGTGCTGGTGATGATTGTGTTTGGCGCAACGCTGATGAAAGATGCGCCGCGCCAGGAAGTTAAAACCACCAACGGCGTGGTAGAGAACGACTTCAGCCTGGCGCAGTCAATGCGTAAACCACAGTACTGGATGCTGGCGGTGATGTTCCTGACTGCCTGCATGAGCGGTCTGTACGTGATTGGCGTGGCGAAAGATATTGCCCAGGGCATGGTGCATCTGGACGTGATGACGGCGGCGAACGCGGTCACCGTGATTTCCATCGCCAACCTGAGTGGCCGCCTGGTGCTCGGTATTCTGTCCGACAAAATTGCCCGTATCCGTGTTATCACCATCGGTCAGGTGATTTCCCTGGTCGGCATGGCGGCGCTGCTGTTTGCTCCGCTGAATGCGATGACCTTCTTCGCAGCGATTGCCTGCGTGGCCTTCAACTTCGGCGGTACCATCACCGTGTTCCCGTCGCTGGTGAGCGAGTTCTTCGGCCTGAACAATCTGGCGAAAAACTACGGTGTGATTTATCTCGGCTTCGGGATTGGTAGCATCTGCGGTTCGATCATTGCGTCCCTGTTCGGCGGCTTCTACGTGACCTTCTGCGTTATCTTCGCATTGCTGATTCTGTCTCTGGCGCTGTCGACCACCATTCGTCAGCCAAATCGTGAAGTGTTTGAAGAGGCTCATGCCTGATATTGAACGGCATAATCCCTGTCGGTAACACATTCCTGCCATAAATCTTCCGGTCCGGGCCATTATTTTTGTAAATATTGCCCGGATCACACTTCCTGATGACACTTTTTCCCCGCGCTATGGTCTACTCACTGCGCTTATAGACGTTTCTTATAACTGTTCCTTACGCGATTACTTAATCTACTTACTGTCATGCCGATAGCTAAGTCGGTTTTTTGTACCCCTTTTCCCAGGGTTTGCTTGCATGAATTATATTAAATCTTTAACACAACAGCGGTTGTGCCTGTTCCTCGCCCTGTATATCGGTCTGTTCCTTAACGGCGCGGTATTAGTGCGACGGCTGATGGGCTATCTTGAAAATCCCAGCGTAGTGAATGGCATTTTTGCCATCATCGAACTCTGCGGCTCGGTACTGGTCACGTTCTGTTTGTTACGTCTGCTCTCCATTTTGGGCCGCCGCCCGTGGCAGATTCTGACCTCGCTGGTGGTCATTATTTCCGTTGCCGCCAGCTACTACATGACCTTCATGAACGTCGTCATTGGCTACGGCATTATTGCCTCGGTGATGACCACCGATATCGACCTGTCAAAAGAAGTGGTCGGGCGTGGCCTGATGATGTGGACGGTGCTGGCGAGCCTCCCGCCGCTATTCTTCATCTGGAGCAACCGCTGCCGCTATACGCTGCAACGCCAACTGCGTACTCGCGGGCAGCGCGTGCGTAATATCGCCGTAGTGGTGATGGCTGGCCTGCTGGTCTGGGCCCCGATCCGATTAATGGATCGTCACCAGAAACAGGTCGAGAAAACGTCTCAGGGCGATGCGCCGAGTTACGGTGGCATCATTGCCAATTCCTATCTGCCGTCGAACTGGGTATCCGCGCTGGGCCTGTACGCCTGGGCGCAGGTCGATGAATCCTCTGACAGTCGTTCTCTGATTAACCCGGCGAAAAAATACACTTATGTGGCACCGGGCAAGGATCTGGATGATACCTACGTGGTGTTTATCATCGGCGAAACCACCCGCTGGGATCACATGGGTATTCTGGGCTATGACCGCAATACCACACCGAAGCTGTCGCAAGAGAAAAACCTGGTCGCCTATCGCGGCACGTCCTGCGACACGGCCACCAAGCTCTCACTGCGCTGCATGTTTGTACGCGAGGGCGGGGCAGAGGATAACCCTCAGCGTACGCTGAAGGAGCAGAACGTGTTTGCGGTGCTGAAACAGCTGGGCTTTAGCTCAGACCTGTTCGCCATGCAGAGTGAAATCTGGTTCTACAGCAACACCATGGCCGATAATATTGCCTACCGTGAGCAGATTGGCGCCGAGCCGCGTAACCGGGGCAAAGACGTGGCGGACAAACTGCTGCTGCCGGAAATAGCGCAGTCGCTGGAAAGCCATCCGAACGGCAAGCATTTGATCATCCTGCACACCAAGGGCTCGCACTGGAGTTACTACCAGCGCTACACCCGCGATTTTGCAAAATGGCAGCCGGAGTGCGTTGGTATCAACGACGAATGCAGTAAGAAGGAGATGATCAATGCCTATGACAACTCGGTGCTGTATGTCGATACCTTCATCAGTGATGTGCTGAATCAGCTGCGTGATAAGAAGGCCATCGTCTTCTATGCCGCCGACCACGGTGAGTCGATCAACGAGAAAGAGCACCTGCACGGAACGCCGCGCATGCTGGCTCCGCCTGAGCAGTTCCGTGTGCCGATGCTGGTATGGATGTCCGATAAGTATCTGGAAAACCCAGCGCATCAGCAGGCGTTTACGCAGCTGAAAAAGGAAGCTGACATGAAGGTACCGCGTCGTCACGTGGAACTGTATGACACCATCATGGGTTGCCTCGGATACACTTCGCCAGACGGCGGGATTAATGAGAATAACAACTGGTGTCACGTCCCGGCTAAAAGTCAGTAATGAGACGGCGAGTTTCTCGCCGATCAACAAGGCTTTTGCTGAAAAGGGATTGACGGGGTCGAATCGCAGCAGTAACATTCGGCCCGCATTCGGCGAGTAGCGCAGCTTGGTAGCGCAACTGGTTTGGGACCAGTGGGTCGGAGGTTCGAATCCTCTCTCGCCGACCACATTCGAAAAAACCGCTCTTTTGAGCGGTTTTTTTTCGTCTGTAG
>Ga0160455_100470_pt1 | contig 20656 bp, 20 predicted proteins | sample HID1972I_E6MG_FD_108206 | JGI IMG/M metagenome (GOLD analysis project Ga0160455, IMG submission 108206) | Enriched pill bug-associated microbial communities from UW Madison campus, WI, USA - HID1972I_E6 MG | ecosystem: Host-associated > Arthropoda: Insects > Digestive system > Unclassified ... | reverse complement strand
CTTCATCGTGTTCTTCGCGCTTGCCATGTTCCAGTTCGGCTGGATCGGCTCGAACTTCAACTCGCTCGCCATGGAGCCGCTCGGCCATGTCGCCGGCACGGCCTCGTCCGTCATTGGCTTTATGGGAACCGTCGGCGGTTCGCTGATCGGTGCCGTTATCGGTCAGGCTTTCGATGGCACGGCGCTGCCAATGGTAGCCGGCTTCTTCGCCGTCTCCATTATCGGCCTCGTCTTCGTGCTGATCGGAGAAAAGGGCGTGCTGTTTCAGGCCCACAACAAGCCGACGCACTAAGGGCGGACAGACAAATAAAAAGGGCGCGGAACTCGGTTCCGCGCCCTTTTTTGTTGATCAAAGCCGAACTTCACTCAAACCGTGAAAATCTTCTCGCGCAGCAATTCCCATGTCTCCTGATCAGGCGCAAGCAGCAGGCCACCTTCAAGGTGGCGCGGCAGGTAAGGCGAGCCGTCGAAACGGGCGGCGTAGGCGCCCGCTTCCTGCGAAAGCAGGGTGCCAGCGAGATGATCCCAGGGCATCAGCTTGTTGTACATCAGGAAATGCATGTGGCCGCCGCAGAACACGCGGTATTCATGCGCAGCACAACGGTAGCTGGTGAAGAGCCGCACATCCGCGAGGTTCATGAGAATCTTGCGACGGGTCTCCACGTCAAAATAACCGGTGTTGGCGATGCCGACCATCTGCGACAGTGCCGGTGCCGGCACGACGGACATCTGCGTCTGCGAGCCATCGGCGGCACAAAGCCATGCGCCGGAACCCTTTTCGGCAATCGCCCAGTCATTGCCCATCGGATCGAAAATGAGACCGGCAACGGTCTCGCCCTTGGAGATGACGCTCATCATCACGCCAAACAGCGGCAGGCCCGACGCGAAGTTGTAGGTGCCGTCGATCGGATCGACGACCACGGCAAGATCCGCATCCGCAAGCTTGCCAAGCAGCGAGGCATCCGCCGCAACGGCCTCTTCACCGATGAACAGCGCCTGCGGCATGATTTCCTGCACGCGGGCGCGGATCAGCCGCTCAGCAGCCTCGTCAGCCTCGGTTACGAGGTCTATCGCCTCGCTCTTTATCCTGACGTCGCCCTCACCCAGATTACGGAACCTCGGCAGGATTTCCACTGCCGCCGCCTCCTGAAGCGCATTGGCGAGAGAGGCGATGTCGAGTTCGATAGCCATGGGCGATATCCTTCTATTTAAGCATCAATATTATAAGGCCACGATTTCCCGGCGCAGCATCTTCCAGCTTTCCTTGTCGGGTGCCGACAGGATGCCGCCTGTCGTCTGTCCTGGCCGGTAGGGCGTATTGTCGAAACGGGCCGTGTAGCCGCCCGCTTCCTGATGAATGAGAACGCCGGCGAGATGATCCCAGGGCATCAGCTTTTCGTGGCCGATGAAGTGCAGCTTGCCAGTCGAGGCAAGCCAATATTCATGAGCCGAGCAATTGATTGAAAGCGCCATCTTGATCTTGGCCATATTGGCGGCGATCACCGGGCGGCGATCTTCATGGCTGTGACCCCAGGAAAATATGCCGACCATTTCAGACAATGGCAGGGGATCGGCAACCTTGAGCCTTGCCTGTGAGCCGTCCTTGCGGTGGAGATAAGCGCCCTCGCCTTTGAGAGCAAGGATGGTATCACCCATGACAGGATCGTGGATGATGCCTGCGACCGTCTCACCCTTGACGGTGACGGCGAGCAGCGTGCCGAAAGCTGGAAAACCGGAGGCATAGTTGAAAGTGCCGTCGATTGGATCGATCACGAAGGCAAATGGTGCATCGGCAAGGGCAGGAATAACGGATTGATCCGCGTCATAGGCCTCTTCGCCGACAATATGGGCCTTCGGAAACCGTTGCAGAAGAGCGGCGGTTATCGCCTTTTCCGTCAGAATATCCGCCTCGGTGACGAGATCGACGGCAGAGGTCTTTTCGGAAATCGCGCCTGCGTCGAGATTGCGGAAGCGGGGCATGATTTCCTGGCGGCCGGCAGCGGCAACGGTGGAAATCAGAAAGTCGATATCTTTATCGGAAAGGGTCATCGCTAAGGGCACTTCTTCATAAGGGAGGGCTGGCCTCCGTACGCTCTTCAGGTGACGCCCCGGTGACAGAAAGCGCCGAGAAATCAAAAAGCTTCGGGTCGAGCAGATGCGATGGATTGACATGGGCAAGCGCCCGCAGCATCACGTCCTTGCGGCCCGGCATACGCCTTTCGATGTCAGCCAGCATCTCCTTCATGGCATTGCGCTGAAGCCCGTCCTGCGAGCCGCAGAGGTCACAGGGAATGATCGGGAATTCCATCGCCGCCGCGAATTTCGCCATATCCTCTTCGGCGCAATAGGCAAGCGGACGCAGCACCATCAGGTCGCCCTCGTCGTTCATCAGCTTTGCCGGCATGCCAGCCAGACGGCCGCCATGGAAGAAGTTCATGAAGAAGGTCTCGAGAATATCCTCGCGGTGATGGCCGAGCACGAGCGCGTCGCAGCCCTCTTCCCGCGCAATACGGTAGAGATTGCCGCGCCGCAGCCGCGAACAGAGCGAACAATAGGTGCCACCCGCCGGCACCTTTTCCTTCACAACGGAATAAGTGTCGCGATATTCGATGCGATGTGCGACGCCGATCTTCGCCAGATATTCCGGCAGGACGTGCTTGGGGAAATTCGGCTGGCCCTGATCCAGATTGCAGGCAATGAGTTCCACGGGCAAAAGGCCGCGCCACTTCAAATCAAGCAGCAGCGCCAGAAGGCCGTAGCTGTCCTTGCCGCCGGAAAGGCCTACCAGCCAGCGCTTCTGGCCGTTCAGCATGCCAAAATCCCCGAAGGCCTGACGTACATTGCGCAACAGCCGCTTGCGCAGCTTGTTGAAGGAGACGGAACGGGGCGCCGCGTCGAACAGCGGATGCGAAGCGCCATTTTCTCCGGCCAGGTCCTGATCGGCCTCGACCTCATCTGCGATGCTGGTGACAATGTTCATGATTAGCCCGCTCTGGCGTTCAGCCATTTTCAATGCAGGAAATGCCCGCATCCGCCCGCAATATCAAGCCCCGAATACCGACCAGCCGGTTTTCGTCGCCAGCATTTCCAGCGCATGCGACCCAAGCGCCGAATTGCCGACCTTGTTCAGACCCGGCGACCAGACCGCAATCGACGCCTTGCCCGGCGCCACTGCCATGATGCCGCCGCCCACGCCGCTCTTGCCCGGCAGGCCGACATGATAGGCGAAATCGCCCGATCCGTCATAATGGCCGCACGTCAACATCAGCGCATTGATGCGCCGCGCGCGTCGGTCTGACACAACCGTATGACCACTCAGCGGATTGCGGCCGCGATTGGCAAGGAAAAGACCGGCCCGTGAAAGCTGCGCGCAGGTCATGGACAGCGCGCACTGATGAAAATAGACGCCCAGCGTATATTCAACAGGGTGATGCAGATTGCCGAAGGACCGCATGAAATTGGCAAGCGCGAAATTGCGGAAACCCGTCGCCTGCTCGGATTTCGCCACGGTGTCATCAATGCTGATCGTGTCATCATCAGCGAGATAACGGACGAAACGCAGAAGCTCGCCAATCGCCTCGCGCGGCTGGTGGCCGGAAAGAACGATATCCGTCACCACGATGGCACCGGCATTGACGAAGGGATTGCGCGGAATGCCGTGCTCATGCTCCAGCTGGACGATGGAGTTGAAGGACGACCCCGACGGCTCACGCCCCACCCGGTTCCACACCGTCTCGCCCGCCTTACCGAGCGCCAGCGTCAGCATGAAGACCTTGGAGATGCTCTGGATCGAAAACGGCGTGAGCGCATTGCCGCCCGTATAGGTGGTTCCGTCGACAGTGGTGATGGCGATACCGAACTGGTTCGGATCGACCTTGGCGAGTTCCGGAATGTAATCCGCAACCTTGCCCTCGCCCAGGCGCGGCACCATGCTGTCGTAAATGGAATCGACGATCGCCTGAATGTCCTGCATGCAAAGCCTTCCCCAGCAAACAAAAAAGCCGCCCCGAGGGGCGGCTTTCTCAATACTGAAACGCGCCGATTAACGCGAGTAGAATTCGACGACCAGATGCGGTTCCATGACGACCGGGTACGGAACGTCAGACAGAGCCGGGATGCGAGCATAGGTCGCAACCATCTTGTTGTGATCGACTTCGATGTAATCAGGAACGTCGCGTTCTGCGAGCTGAACAGCTTCGAGAACGGTCACCAGCTGCTTGGACTTCTGGCGAACTTCGATAACGTCGCCCGGCTTGCAACGGTAAGAACCGATGTTGACGCGAACGCCGTTAACCGTGACGTGGCCATGGTTGATGAACTGACGCGATGCGAAAACGGTCGGAACGAACTTGGCGCGGTAGACGATGGCGTCCAGACGCGACTCGAGCAGGCCGATCAGGTTCTCGGAGGTATCGCCCTTGCGACGGTTTGCTTCGTCGTAGGTGGCGCGGAACTGCTTTTCGCGCAGTTCGCCGTAGTAGCCCTTGAGCTTCTGCTTGGCGCGCAGCTGCGTGCCGAAGTCGCTCATCTTGCCCTTGCGGCGCTGGCCGTGCTGGCCCGGGCCGTATTCGCGGCGGTTTACCGGGGACTTCGGACGGCCCCAGATGTTTTCGCCCATACGGCGGTCAATTTTATACTTAGCCGATTCGCGCTTGCTCATCGTATTTCCTTCTCAATAGGTTATGCCGGTTTGTTGCCAAACCGGTTTGAGGAAACACGCCCTCCTCTGAAGCCCGTTTCAGGACCTCTGACAGGTTTCTCACATGCGAATGGAGAGACCACGGGACATGTCGGTGATGTTGACCGCCGAACGTCAGCTTATAAACTGCAAGGCAGTCAACGAAACACACCGGACATGACTGCCCGGCGTTGGGGCGGCTTCTAAACACGTTTTACAAATTTGTCAAACAAAGCCCGCCGCTTTTTTCTCGAACCACCCCTTGAAAAGCTGGAAGGCCCACCCACTTCTAAGCCGTAATCAGGACTCGGGCCCCTCTGGTGTGTTACCGGACAACACGCGATGTCGAGTCTCTTGAAGGTTGGGGCCCACGTTTATTCCTGATACGCGTCCCCATCCGCAAAGCCAACCTCGTCCGGCTAAAGGTTGACTGATGGAGTTCCTCCTCAACGATTTTCTCGGTACCCCCACATGGATGTGGGCGGTCTTCATTTCTCTCGTCCTTGGCCTCTTGGCGCTCGATCTCGGCGTGCTGCACAAGAATTCCAAGGAAATCGGCATCCGTGAAAGCTTGCTGATGTCCGGCTTTTATATCGCCATCGGCTTGGCCTTCGGCGGATGGATCTGGTACCAGTCCGGTGAACAGTCAGCGATGGAATATGTCACCGGCTTCGTGGTCGAAAAAAGCCTCGCCATGGACAATATCTTCATCATCGCGATGATCTTCTCCTATTTCGCCATTCCCCGCCAATATCAGCACCGCGTGCTGCTATGGGGCATCCTCGGCGTGATCGTTCTGCGCGGCATCATGATTGCCGGCGGCGCCGCCATTGTCGAAAACTTCCACTGGGTGCTTTATCTCTTTGCGGCCTTCCTCGTCTTCACGGGCCTCAAGATGCTGTTTTCATCCGACCATGACGAGAACGACATCGGCAATAACCGCATCCTGAAATTCCTGCGTAGCCGCCTTCCGGTAACGGAGAAGCTGCATGGCGAGAAATTCTTCGTCAAGGAGACCGATGCTGCCACAGGCAAGCTTAAGACCTTTGTGACGCCGCTGTTTCTGGCGCTCATCATGGTCGAAATCGCCGACCTTATCTTCGCGGTCGATTCGATCCCGGCGATCTTCGCGATCACCACCGATCCGTTTATCGTCTATACCTCTAACATCTTCGCGATCCTCGGCCTGCGCGCCCTCTATTTCGCACTTGCCGCCCTGATCCACCGCTTTGCCTATCTGAAATACGCGCTGGCTGCGGTTCTGGTCTTCGTCGGCTCGAAGATTTTCGTCGCGGATATGCTCGGCATCGCCAAGATCCCGCCCGCCGTCTCGCTCGGCGTCACCGTCGCCATCCTCGCAACCGGCATCATCGGTTCGCTGATTGCGACGCGCAAGGAAACAAAGGCTATCGAGTAATGATGAGCAAGGAGGAGGCGATTACGCCTCCTCTTTCTTTTTTGATGATGTAATATATAATCTGTATTATTGTTAGCTAGACCGAAATCTATTTTCTCAATATTAAAACAAACGTCCAATTCATCGCAAAAATGACTTTTGAAACCGCTGATCAGGCAATCTCAGAAAAGAAACTTTGGCGAGCGAAGGAAATCCTTCAGGGCAGGCTCAGCCATCCCGACGTCGATCTGGCACTCTTTCAAAAATACGGTGAAGTGCTGCTTGAGATGAACGATCTCATTGAAGCGGGACGGATGTTGTTCTGCTCAGGCGCACGCGACGAGCGTTTCAGGGAAGCGATCACTATATTCCTGTCAAGAAGCAACAGGCGTGAACCGCAACGCTTTCTGGCGCAATTGCCTTCTTCTATTAGACGACAACGGCATCTTGCTGATTTTATCGCTTCGCCGGAATTCGAACGTGACGGATGGACAGCGACCCAGCTCTCCCGGCTCGCTCCCTTGCAAACACATGTCAGCACCCGCCCCTATCAACGGCCGCATCGATTGACCTCGGCACTGTTTATAGCCGTTATTGTTTGCGTACTGGCTCTGAGCCTCAGTGGTCTCTACACGACGATCAGTTTCGCAGTGCGGACTTTGACTGAATAGCGATTACTCCGCCGCCAGCCTCGCATCATCATCAGCCGCATCCGCATCGCCAGGTGCGGTCTTCGCGTCGAGATCGGGGAACGCCACGATGCGCTTGCCGGAGAAATCGGCGTGTACCACCACAAGCTCCTTCTCCTCGAAATAACCGAGAAGACGGCGCGCACGGCGGGCGGAATGGGTACCGTAAGCGCGGGCAATACGGGCGTCGGATGGGCAAGGCTCCTCATTGAGCGCCGCCTTGACCAACAGCAGGAAAACCCCCTGCAGATCGTCGGAGACCGACATCGACAATTCCAGCGCTTTCTCCCAGCCTTCGCTGGCCGCCATTGCCGCATCCACGCCGGAGCGGGCAATCGCCACCTGCCGGCGGAAATCCGCCAGCGTCATCGGCGTGCCGGGAATACGACGCATGCGGGCGCGCACCAGAAAATCCTGGTACAGCACGGCGTCCGTGCGATAGGCCGATTGCGGATCGTCGAGAATTTCGACCAGCACCGCCGCGATCTTCTCTTCGCGCTCCTCCGGCGTCAGCTCCGGCTGACCTGCACGCGGCGACTGCTCCGGTGAAGGACCGGCGGCGGCGGGGGTGGAGCGGGAGAGTTCAGCGAGAATATCGGTTGTCGGGCGCGGCGCCGGCGGCGTGCGGCGCGTGGCGGGTCGCGTGAACTCTTCCGGGTCCGGCGTGAAGATCAGATCCTCCACATCCTGCGGTGCATCCGGCAGCGGCATAAGCTTCGGCGAGGAAGACCGCGCCGAGGTTTCCACCGCACCGATGACGATGGGCAACGGGCGGCGCGACAGCGCCGGTCCAAGCGCCACGAAATTGCCGCGCTGCAGATCGCGGAACATTTCCGCCTGCCGCCGGTCCATGCCGAGCAGATCGGCAGCGCGCGCCATATCGATATCGAGAAAGGTGCGGCCCATCAGGAAGTTCGAGGCTTCAGCCGCTACGTTCTTGGCAAGCTTGGCAAGGCGCTGCGTGGCGATAACGCCCGCAAGCCCGCGTTTACGCCCACGGCACATGAGATTGGTCATGGCGCCCAGCGACGCCTTGCGCGCATCCTCGGTCACCTCGCCGCCGACGGAGGGCGCAAACATCTGCGCCTCATCAACAACGACAAGCACGGGATACCAGAATTCGCGATCCGCATCGAACAGACCGTTGAGGAAAGCGGCAGCGGCCCGCATCTGCTGTTCGATATCAAGACCTTCAAGCGTCAGCACGCAGGAAACGCGGTGCTGGCGGATGCGGTTGGCAATGCCCGCAAGCTCGGCTTCCGTGCGCTCTCCATCCACCACCACATGGCCGAACTTGTCGGACAGCGTGACGAAATCACCCTCGGGATCGATAATGACCTGCTGCACCCATTGCGCCGATTGCTCCAGGAGCCGGCGCAGAAGGTGTGACTTGCCGGACCCGGAATTGCCCTGCACCAGCAAACGCGTTGCAAGCAATTCCTCAATATCGAGCTTCGCCTGCTGCCCGCCCGATAGGGTTCCCATGTCGATGCCGACCTGCAATGTTCCGTTCCTCGTGCTGCATGTCATCCGGCCGATTCCCGTAACGGCGGCCGAACATGCTCTTTACCAAAAAATCACCGATTGCGTCTGCCCCGTGCCGATAATGCACAGGCAATTGCGCCACATCTATGCGGCCCCGGACGAGACGCGCGAAAATGATAGCCGCCTGCCGAACACATTCAGCATCAGCCCGATGATGACCAATGCGGCACCAACCACTTCGAAGACGGTAATATGCTCCGCAAAAGCGAGATAGGCGCTGACGAAACCGACAATCGGCACCAGCAGCGAAAACGGTGCCACCGTTCCGGCAGGATAACGCAGAAGCAGGTAACTCCAGATACCCGCGCCGACGATGGTCGCACCATAGGCCATGTAGATCACCACGAGAGCCATCGTAGGCGTCGCATTGCGCAGCCCTTCCGCAATCGCATCAGGTCCCTCCACCACCAGCGAAAGCAGCACCAACGGCAGAACGGGTACAAGGCTCGTCCATGCGACAAAGGAGACCGCATTCACCTGGCCGATGCGGCGATTGACGATGTTGCCGCAGGCCCAGGCAATGGCCGAGCCGACGCCCATCAGCAGCGGTATCAACGCTGCAGCCGTCATGCGCTCCACGCCGATGACCGCCAGCCCGCCAAAGGCAACGATTGCGCCGACGATCTGTGACGGCAACGGCCGCTCGCCGAGAAACACCACGGCCAGCGCCAGCGTGAAGAAGGCCTGCGACTGCATGACGAGCGAAGCAAGCCCAGCCGGCAGGCCGAGCTTGATGGCCGGGTAAAGCAGGCCGAATTGCACGAAACCCATCGCCATGCCGTAAACGATCATACGCCGCCACGGCACATTGGGTTTGGGCAGGAAGAACACCAACGGCACGGCTGCAAACAGATAGCGCACCCCCGTCAGAAACAGAGGCGGCATGTCGGCGACGCCGATCTTGATGGCAACGAAGTTGAAGCCCCACAAAAACACGGTGATCAGGGCAAGAAGAATATGCGGCAACGCCATTTTGTTATGTCCGAATTTCAGGCGATCGACGGGCGTTTTACGCCGAAACCGCCCTCTTCCAGCCAAATGTAATGAGACCGGCGCCGATCAGGAGACCGCCGCCCGTGCGGTTGACGATGCGCTGAACCTTGGGTTTGCGGATCGTATTGCGGGCGGCACTTGCCAGAAGTCCATAAAGGGCCGCATTGCAGCTGGCAAGCACAAGGAATGTCGCTTCGAAAATCAGCACCTGCGGCCAGAAAGGCAGCGTCGGCACCAGAAACTGCGGCAGGAAGGCGACGAAGAAGACAATGCTCTTGGGGTTCAGCGCCGTGACGACATAGGCATGCAGGACGATTTTGAGCGGCCTTTCACGGCCGGTCACGCCCGTCCCTTCGGCACCTTCTCCGCCGACCGGCGAACGCCACAGCTTGATGCCGAGATAGATGAGGTAAGCCGCGCCGATCCATTTCAGGCCGGTAAAAAGGGCCGCCGATGTGGCAAGCAGCGCGCCGAGCCCCAGCATGGAGGCCGTCATCGCAGTGAAATCACCAAGCGCCACACCCATCACCGTCGCGGTGCTCGCCTTACGGCCATGCCCCAGAGCATAAGAAATCACCAGCAGGATCGTCGGCCCCGGAACGGCAAGCATGACGGCGGATGCGGCCACGAAGGCCAGCCAGTTCTCCAGTGGCATGATGCAATCTCCCCGGTTCGGTCTTTGGAGCAAGACACCAAAAGCGCCCGGTATCAAGCCAAATTTTCGGAGACTATGCCGCTTTGTCATCCAGCGGACGAAGGGGCTGCTGCTGCCGCTTCATCGCCTGTGCAAGATCGTAATTTGACGGCATGGCAAGCCATGCCGCGCCGCGCTGCCCCCTGCCCGCTCCAGCCGCAGGGCAAGATCAGGGGTAACGCCCGCCCGGACGTTCAGGAGGATAGTGCAACGCGCTATATGCCAGGCCTTTCCGCAGCTTCCGTTACGGAAAACTGAAGTGCGGCGATGAACTCCTCGCGGACGCGCCGTGGGTGGATGCCGGGTCAAGTCCGGCATGACGGAGGCGCGCATTTCGAACATCATTAGAAGTGTGAAACGGACAACGGAGCCTCCCCGGCATTTTCTCGCCGGAGAGACTGTCGCCATCAAAACCGCGGCGCCCAGTAAGGAGGGGCCCACTCCCGCCGTTTTTTGCGGTCGGACGGCTCCAGGCCGATATCGTCCAGAAGACGCTCCGGCAGATCGGAAAGATCGGTCGGCGGCGGGCGCGGCACCATTGCCGCGACGAGAACCGCTTTCAGGGTTTTCCAGACGCCGAATGTGACGAACAGGCGGTCGACCGCATCCGGCAGCGCATATGCTACCAATGGTTGATTTTTCTGCATGGGGAATCCGTCCCGGCGCGGCGAAGCAGCCAGGTCCTTTATCGATGATAAAACGACATGCGGGAACGGCGGGCGCAACACGCGGTAGCGCGGACGCACAATTCAGCTGTCAGACGAAGTGAAGATGCCAAACGGCAGGGAAATCAGGCAGGAAGCCTTATCGGAGGTCGATGCCTCGGGACATGTAACCGCCGATGACCATGCCGGAAAAGCCAGACATGCCGGTAAGGCGCATATTCATATAGTCAGTCATTCCACGCCTCCTTTTTATAGCGGTTACAGACAAGATGCATCTTACACGAGATGCCGGACGCGACAAGAGGTCGCAATCTCGAATTGCAAAAGTCCGGCAGAATAGATGCAAAAATGCAACAAGCCGTTCAGCTCAGCGAGACGCTGAGGCCAAAACCCTGCATCAGCCGCCGTGTGGCGAAATCCGGCTTGCCGGAAGTGAAGACGGCGAAATCGAAACCATCTGGATGCTCCGCATCCTGCGGCAGCGGAACCAGGTGGCGCGCGCGACGGGCAATCGCTTCCGCCGGATCGAGCCAGTCCACCGGCCATGGCGCCAGCCGGCGAAACACATTGGCCATGAAGGGATAATGAGTGCAGGCGAGAACAACGATATCGGTGCGCTTGCCGTCGCTATCGATGAAGCAGGGCTCGATTTCCGCCAGCACGGCTTCATCGGAGATCGGTTCGCCCCTGATCCAGATTTCGGCCATACGCGCCAGATTTTCCGACCCCACGAGGCGAACATGGCATTGCGTGGCGAATGACTGGATGAGATCGCGCGTATAGGCGCGCTTGACGGTGCCGGGTGTTGCCAGCACGGAAACGAGACCGGAACGGGTGCGTTCGGCCGCAGGCTTGATAGCTGGAACGGTGCCGACGAAAGTCATATCAGGGAAGCGCGCCCGAAGATCGGCGCCTGCCAGTGTGAAGGCGGTGTTGCAGGCAATGATGCAGACTTCAGGGCTATAGTCTTCAAGCAGCTTTTCGAAGAGCGAAAGAATGCGCGCTTTCAGCGCCTCCTCTTCCCAGCCGCCATAGGGGAAACCGGCGTCGTCGGCCACATAGATGAAACCGCGCTCGGGCATCAGCACGCGCGCCTCGCGCAGTACCGTCAGCCCGCCAATGCCGGAATCGAATACCAGCACCGGTTTGAGAACATCGGCCAGAGCCTCAGTCGTCTTCAGCATTCTCCCCAGCCCTCTCCGACAATGGTCCCTCCGCCGTTCCAGCCCGGCCTGCCTGCTTAGGCCACTGCCGGGGAAAACGATCGAGTGACCTGATCACGCCACGGAAAACACTGATTTCCTGCTCGGAAAAGCCGCGTCTCGACAGCACCGCACGCAGATTGTCCACCATTTTCGGCTTTTTTTCGGGCGGATGAAAATATCCGCGCGCATCGAGCGCCTCCTCGATGTGTTCGAACAGGCCGAAGACCTGTTCCTTGGTCGAGGGCCGCTGCTCGATGGGCTGGAAAAGCGTCTCGTCCAGATCGTCCATGCCGGATTTCATCCACTCATAGGACATCAAAAGAACGGCCTGCGCGATGTTGAGCGAGGCGAAGGCGGGGTTGACCGGAAATGTCACGATCTCATCGGCCAGCGCCACTTCTTCATTGGTAAGGCCCCAGCGCTCACGCCCGAACAGGATGCCGGTTCTTTCACCCGCCTTGAACTTCGCGCGCAGCGTGCCGGCTGCGGTGACGGGGGCACGAACCGGTTTGAAACCGTAACGCTCCCGCGCGGTCGTGGCGTAGACGAAATTGAGATCCTTGATCGCCTCTTCCAGCGTCTCGAACACCTTAGTCCCGTCGATAACATGATCGGCCTTGGAAGCGGCGGCGCGCGCCTTCTCGTTCGGCCAGCCGTCACGCGGCTTGACGAGACGAAGTTCGGCAAGACCGAAATTGGCCATTGCCCGTGCCACCATGCCGATATTTTCGCCGAGCTGCGGTTCGACCAGAATGATCGCCGGGCCTTCCGCCACAAGTTCAAGCTCGCTGTTTGTGCCTGCCATCGTCGTTTTCCAGTTTCTGAAGCGCCGCATCGATTTTCAGGCCGATGCGTTTTATGGTTTTCGCGCATTTCCAGACTGAAAACCGGTCGCCGCTTTTCCTGAAAATGCTCTAAAGCGCGCTTCACTGGCACAGATCGGCGCCAAAATCAAAGCCGGGGCAGGCAGAACGCCCTGTTATTCGCCCTTGATGATCGCCGCCATCTCTGCGCGCAGCGAATCCCTGCCCTCGTCTCCAACCCGGTGAATGTCGCTGATGACAGGCTGGCCGTTTTCCTCGATGACATCGAAATGCACCTCGTCGACCGTTGCCTTCATCTCTGCCTCATCCATGCAGGCCCAGAGCTTGAACTTCGCCGTCACGTCAGTCACGCCGTCCTTCACCTCACCGGGCGTTACCGAAACATCCACCAGCGGACAGCCATCCTGCGAGTTGGTCACCACATCGTAGCCGAAGGGATCGCCGGTCTCGCCGCTTTCCGCCTCGTAAGCCGGCTTCTTGGAAGCTTCGCGGTATTGGGCAACGAAGTCCTTGCTGAACAGGCTGGTCAGCATGTCCTCGTCGAAGATATATTTCCAGTTTTCCGCATCGCCGGACCAGTTCTTGACGGTAATGTCCATCACCTTCTGGACGGGATCGGCAGGGCCGGCCGCAAGGGCGCTGTGGGAAAAGAGGACGGCGGCAGTCAGAAGCAGAATATTCCGCATGATGTGATCCCGGAGGTAGGCCCGACGCGCGGGCGAAGCGATTCGCCTGACTGTATTCCGGCAATATGGTTTGGCAATGCGCAAAGCGTTATTGCACCGCGCCAAAAAAGCGCCCCCCATGGCTTTGCCTCAGGCGCGCGCGATGCTATAGCCGCACCGGATATTTTTCCGAATACCGGCGTCACCAGGCGCCACAGCTTCGAAGGTGAGGAATTCATGGCAAAGATCAAGGTAGCCAATCCAGTCGTCGATCTCGACGGCGACGAAATGACCCGTATCATCTGGCAGCTCATCAAGGACAAGCTGATCCTGCCATACCTCGATCTCGACATCGAATATTATGACCTCTCGGTCGAAAACCGCGATGCTACCAACGACCAGGTAACCGTCGATGCGGCACACGCCATCAAGAAGCACGGCGTCGGCATCAAGTGCGCGACGATCACGCCGGATGAGCAGCGCGTCGAGGAATTCGGCCTGAAGCAGATGTGGAAGAGCCCGAACGGCACGATCCGCAACATTCTGGGCGGCGTCATCTTCCGCGAGCCGATCATCTGCAAGAACGTTCCCCGCCTCGTTCCCGGCTGGACGAAGCCGATCGTCGTCGGCCGCCACGCCTTCGGCGACCAGTACAAGGCAACCGATTTCAAGTTCCCCGGCAAGGGCAAGCTGACGATCAAGTTCGTCGGCGAAGACGGTCAGGTCATTGAAAAGGACGTCTTCGACGCTCCGAGCGCTGGCGTTGCACTCGCAATGTACAACCTTGACGAATCCATCCGCGAATTCGCCCGCGCATCCATGATGTACGGCCTGATGCGCAAGTGGCCGGTTTACCTGTCCACCAAGAACACCATCCTGAAGGCCTATGACGGCCGCTTCAAGGACATCTTCGAAGAAGTCTACCAGACCGAGTTCAAGGCGAAGTTCGATGAAATCGGCATCATCTATGAACACCGCCTGATCGACGACATGGTCGCCTCCGCTCTGAAGTGGTCCGGCGGTTACGTCTGGGCCTGCAAGAACTACGATGGCGACGTTCAGTCTGATACGGTTGCCCAGGGCTTCGGTTCGCTCGGCCTGATGACCTCCGTTCTCCTGTCGCCGGACGGCCGCACGGTTGAAGCTGAAGCGGCACACGGCACGGTCACGCGCCACTACCGCCAGCACCAGAAGGGTCAGGAAACTTCGACCAACTCGATCGCTTCGATCTTCGCCTGGACCCGTGGCCTCGCCCACCGCGCCAAGCTGGACGACAATGCAGAACTCGCAAAGTTCGCAGCAACGCTCGAAACCGTCTGCGTCGACACCGTCGAAAGCGGCTTCATGACCAAGGACCTCGCGCTCCTCATCGGTCCGGACCAGCCCTGGCTCTCCACCACCGCCTTCCTCGACAAGATCGATGAAAACCTCAAGACGGCGATGGCGGCTTAAAAGAACAGCGCACTGCCCGTTTGAAATATCGACAAAAGGAAACCCGGCCGCAACGCCGGGTTTCTTTTTTTGTTCACAGTATCTTGCTTAGATGTTGCACTAGGCGCAGACTTCGATTCCACAGCGTGCCGCAGTCAGAAAAATAAAAATATATAGCTGAAACAGCATAAAACGACACATAACTTGTCCGGCACTGTCAAAAATTCATGTGGTTACCAGCGCGATCCTTCGGGAAAACCGATAATGCTGTGGACTATAAAAACGCACCGTGTCAGCGCGAACTGCGCGCGGGTTTTCAATGATGCTTTTGCAATTTTGCTTGGGGAGGCAAAGCAATGAGTGAATTGATCTTCTACACCAATCCCATGTCGCGCGGACGCATTGCGCGATGGATGCTCGAGGAAGTGGGCGTTCCCTACAAGACAGAGATACTGGGCTTCTCGACGTCGATGAAATCGCCGGCCTATCGGCTGATCAACCCGATGGCCAAGGTGCCCGCCATCAAACACGGCGACACCATTGTCACCGAAGCGGCAGCGATCTGCGCCTATCTGGCGGATGCCTTTCCGGGCGCCAACCTTGCGCCGACGCCGAAAGCGCGCGGACTTTATTACCGCTGGATGTTTTTTGCTGCCGGTCCGTTGGAAATGACAACCAGCATGAAGGCGATGGGTTTCGAGGTGCCGCAGGAAAAGCTGCGTATGGCTGGCTGCGGCAGCTATGCGGATGCGATCAACACGCTCGAACGTGCCGTCAGCGAAAACCGCTTCATTGCCGGCGATCACTTCACTGCGGCGGATGTCTATGTAGGTGCCCATGTCGGCTGGGGCCTGCAGTTCGGCACAATCGAAAAACGTCCGGCCTTCACGGACTATATGGCGCATCTGACCGACCGCCCCGCCTTCAAGCGGGCCACCCAGCTTGATGAAGCGGCAGCGAAGGATATGCAGGCGGCGGGTTGAGGAAACTCACAGGCATTTCGCCTGAAAGCGGAGCACGAGCGCTTACAAGAGTCACAAAACGGATTTTGGAACCGGGCTTATTCGTTGGGCTGGGCGAGTGGTTCGCCGATCTCGATTGCATGCCCGTCCGGATCATAAAAACGGAACACTCTCTGTCCCCATGCCTGCCGCTCAACGGGATGGATCAACTCCACATGCGGCGCAATGTTCCGAAATGCCGCATCGACATCCTCATGTTCGAAATAGAGCAGCAGATTCCGTCTGCCGTAAGGTTTGTCCGTGTCCGGCGATGTCCGCCAGACCGTCTGTTCGAGCGAACACCCCTCATGGATTGCAAAGCCGCTTTCAAAGAGGACAAAATTTCCGAAATCGTCCAAAACCTTCAGGCCGAGCCTGTCACGATAAAACTCCCTGGAGCGGTTGATATCGCACACGAAAGGGATGGGATTTACAAAGCGCATCACGTTCCTTTCGGATTTCAACATCCAGAATCAAAAAAGCGGGGTAGAACCCCGCCTTTTTTCAATTCATCCAGATCAGGCCGCCAGGGCCGCTGCCACCGCGTTGATGGCGTCCTGTGCCTTGGCGCCATCGGGGCCGCCGGCCTGCGCCATATCCGGGCGTCCACCGCCGCCCTTGCCGCCGAGGGCCGCAGAGGCCGTGCGGACGATATCGACGGCGCTGAAACGGCCAGTTAGATCCTCGGTCACGGCAGCAACAGCACTTGCCTTGCCGTCTTCGGACACGGCGATCAGCAGCACGACGCCGGAGCCGATATTGGCCTTGGCTTCATCTGCAAGACCCTTGAGGTCTTTGGCATCGATGCCGGACAGGGATTTTGCGAGGAAATTGACGCCCGCAACCTGCTGTACGTCGTTTGCGCCGGCATCCGACGAGCCGCCGCCCATTGCGAGTTTCTTACGGGCATCCGCAAGCTCGCGCTCCAGCTTCTTGCGCTCGTCGAGAAGTCCCTCGACACGCGACAGCACATCGCCCGGCTGAACCTTCAGCGACGAGGCCAGTGCCTTTACGCGCTCATCCTGCTCGGAGAGATAAGCAAGCGCGCCCTGACCCGTTACGGCCTCAAGACGGCGCACGCCCGCACCGACGGCACTTTCGCCTAGAATGCGGATAAGGCCGATCTGGCCGGTTGCGGCAACATGGGTGCCGCCGCAAAGCTCGACCGAGTACGGACGGTTGGCTTTCGCACCGTGAACACCGGTGCCCATGGACACAACGCGGACTTCATCGCCGTATTTTTCGCCAAACAGTGCCATAGCACCCTCGGCGATGGCGTCGTCAACGCTCATCAGACGCGTCACGACAGGCGAGTTCTGCAAGACGATCTCGTTTGCCATTTCCTCGACGACCTTCAGCTCCTCGGCCGACATCGGCTTCGGATGCGAAACGTCAAAGCGCAGACGCTCGGGTGCGACCAGCGAACCCTTCTGAGCAACGTGCGTACCAAGCACCTCGCGCAGCGCCTCATGCAGCAGGTGGGTGGCGGAGTGGTTGGCGCGCAGACGCGAGCGGCGGTCGTGATCGACCGTCAGCTGCACGGCGTCATCGAGCTTCAATCCACCCTTGGACACCGTGCCGGAATGCACGAAGAGGCCCTCGCCCTTCTTCTGGGTTTCTGAAACGGTAAAGGTGCCGTTATCGCCAGAGATTACGCCGGTATCGCCCATCTGACCGCCGGACTCGCCATAAAATGGCGTCTGGTTGACGACGATCTGCACCGTCTCGCCCTCGGCAGCACTGTCCACCGACTTGCCGTCCTTGACGATCGCCTGAATGACGCCTTCGGCTGTTTCAGTGTCGTAACCGAGGAATTCGGTCGCGCCGAGCTTTTCCTTCAGTTCGAACCACACCGTTTCGGTCGCCTTGTCGCCGGAACCAGCCCAGTGCGAGCGTGCTTCCGCCTTCTGGCGCTGCATGGCATCGGTAAAGCCGGAAATATCGACGCCGATTTCGCGGGCGCGCAGCGCATCCTGCGTCAGATCGAGCGGGAAGCCATAGGTATCGTAAAGCTTGAAGGCGGTTTCGCCGTCCAGCATGTCGCCCTTGTGCAGAGTCGAAGTCGCGTCAGACAGCAGCGACAGGCCGCGTTCCAGCGTCTTGCGGAAACGGGTTTCCTCAAGCTTCAGCGTCTCGGAGATCAGCGCCTCGGCGCGAACCAGTTCCGGATAGGCGCGGCCCATCTGCTGTATCAGCGCCGGCAGCAGCTTGTAGATCAGCGGCTCGCGCGAACCGAGAAGCTCGGCATGGCGCATGGCGCGGCGCATGATGCGGCGCAGAACGTAACCACGGCCCTCATTCGACGGCAGAACGCCATCGGCGATCAGGAAAGCGGAGGAGCGCAGATGGTCGGCAATGACGCGGTGGCTGGCGCGCTTCTCGCCCTCTGCCGGAACGCCGGTCGCTTCGACGGAGGCCGAAATCAGCGCCCGGAACAGATCGGTGTCGTAATTGTCGTGTTTGCCCTGCAACAACGCCGAAATGCGCTCGAGACCCATGCCGGTGTCGATAGACGGGCGAGGCAGATCGATGCGCTCTTCCTTCGTCAGCTGCTCATATTGCATGAAGACGAGGTTCCAGATCTCGATGAAACGGTCGCCATCCTCTTCCGGCGAACCGGGCGGTCCGCCCCAGATATGATCGCCGTGGTCATAGAAGATTTCCGAGCAGGGACCGCACGGACCGGTATCGCCCATGGCCCAGAAATTATCGCTGGTCGGAATACGGATGATGCGATCGTCGGAGAAACCGGCGATCTTCTTCCAGAGATTAAAAGCCTCGTCGTCGGTGTGATAGACCGTGACCAGCAGACGGTTGCGATCGATGCCGAATTCCTTGGTGATCAGGTTCCAGGCATGGGTAATCGCCTCTTCCTTGAAATAGTCGCCAAAGGAGAAATTGCCGAGCATTTCGAAGAACGTATGGTGACGGGCCGTATAACCGACATTGTCGAGGTCGTTATGCTTGCCACCGGCGCGCACGCATTTCTGCGCCGAGGCGGCGGTGGAATAAGGACGGCTTTCGAGACCGGTGAAGACGTTCTTGAACTGCACCATGCCGGCATTGGTGAACATCAGCGTCGGATCGTTGCGCGGCACCAGCGGGCTGGAGGGCACAATCTCGTGTCCGTTCTTCTTGAAGTAGTCGAGAAAGGTCGACCGAATTTCATTCACACCGCTCATGCCCACACACCGCTCACAGCTGGAGTCCATCACCGCCATCCCGAATGATGGCTATCTTGCAAAATCAAAGGCTTTTATCGTCCGCATCCTGCCCTGTCCAGCCATGGAGGCGCACCAAGGCGTCTAGGCAAAGAAAAAGGGCCACGCGAGGAAAATCGCACGACCCTTTTGATCCATACCGGCTCATGCCGGCAAAGCCACCGGACGCGAACGCCCGGACCTTCGAATGCATCAGCCCTCGTCGGGACCGTCGTCGCTTTCGCCAGCTTCCGGGCCGCCATTCTGCAGGAACCGATCGGCGATCAGACCGGCGTTCTGGCGCAGCGCCAGTTCGATCTCGCTTGCCATTTCCGGATTGTCGCGCAGGAAGGTCTTGGCATTTTCACGCCCCTGTCCCAGACGCTGGCTGTTATAGGAGAACCATGCACCGGATTTCTCGACGATACCGGCTTTCACGCCGAGATCGACAAGCTCGCCGGTCTTGGAAACGCCTTCGCCATACATGATGTCGAATTCCACCTGCTTGAAAGGCGGTGCCATCTTGTTCTTGACGACCTTGACGCGGGTCTGGTTGCCGACAACCTCTTCACGCTCCTTGACGGCGCCGATACGGCGAATGTCGAGACGCACCGAGGCGTAGAATTTAAGCGCATTACCGCCCGTCGTCGTTTCCGGCGAACCGAACATGACGCCGATCTTCATGCGGATCTGGTTGATGAAGATCACCATGCACTTCGACTTGGAGATCGAGGCGGTCAGCTTGCGCAGCGCCTGGCTCATCAGACGTGCCTGAAGGCCCGGCAGGCTGTCGCCCATCTCGCCTTCGATTTCGGCACGCGGCGTCAGCGCCGCAACCGAGTCCACGACCAGAATGTCGACGGCACCGGAGCGCACCAGCGTATCGGTGATTTCAAGCGCCTGCTCGCCCGTATCCGGCTGCGAGATCAGAAGGTTCTGCAAATCCACACCGAGCTTGCGGGCATAGACCGGATCGAGCGCGTGCTCGGCATCCACGAAGGCGCAGATGCCGCCCTTCTTCTGGGCTTCCGCGATCGTCTGCAACGCAAGCGTCGTCTTACCGGAGCTTTCCGGGCCGTAAATCTCAACGATACGCCCCTTCGGCAGGCCGCCGATACCGAGCGCTATATCCAGGCTGAGAGAACCCGTCGAAATGGTCTCTACTTCAACCACGTTTTCATTGGAACCGAGCTTCATGATCGATCCCTTGCCGAACGACCGTTCGATCTGGGAGAGCGCCGCTTCCAGTGCCTTGCTTTTATCCACCGATTTATCCTCTACGAGACGCAAAGAATTTTGTGCCATCCGATCCACCTTTAGGTTATTGAAGCCGCACAGGCAATGAAGCAGTATGGAAATAGGATGTACTCTATTTGTTCTCATATCGCAAGGCGCAGCCAGCATATTGAAAACAAATAGCGATAAGTGGTTTGTTCTGCTTTCGTTTTTCCGGGTCCGGCCTATCGCTGCGAACCGGATGTGAAGGGGAACGAACAGAAGATTGGGACGAATCGTCCACCTTTTCCATCCGCGAAAGAGGGAAACACAAGCGTGAAGAAGATACTCGTTCTGGGCGGCGCGCATATAGACAGGCGCGGCATGATCGAGACTGAAACGGCGCCCGGCGCCAGCAATCCTGGCTCATGGATGGAAGAGGCTGGCGGCGGCGG
>Ga0160455_100460_pt1 | contig 21117 bp, 20 predicted proteins | sample HID1972I_E6MG_FD_108206 | JGI IMG/M metagenome (GOLD analysis project Ga0160455, IMG submission 108206) | Enriched pill bug-associated microbial communities from UW Madison campus, WI, USA - HID1972I_E6 MG | ecosystem: Host-associated > Arthropoda: Insects > Digestive system > Unclassified ... | reverse complement strand
GACCGTCGCGACCACCGCAACGACCGGCGCGTGGATCGTCGCCATGATCCGCGCGGGGACCGTCGCGATCTTCGCTACCATCACCCGGCGCCGCCGCGCGTGGTGTATCGTCCCGCGCCCCCGCCGCGCGTTGTCTATCGCCCGGCTCCGCCGCCGCGTCATTCCTATGGCTGGCGGGTGGGCGCGCCGTACCGGAACTACTACTCCGGCCCGGTCTACGTGGTGAACGATTACAACCGCTATCACCTGCGTCAGCCGCCCCGCGGCCATCGCTGGATCCGCGATGATCGAGGCAACCTGCTGCTGGTGGCCATCGCCACCGGCATCCTTGCCGATTTCGTGATCAACGGCCGCTGAGCCATCACCCGGTGCAGCCGGCCCCAGGGCCGGCTCCCTGCGCTGGGTTCGATCGCCCTTCCACCATCCCCGTCCACCACCCGGTCCAGGGCCTTCCACGTCCCTGTTGGCCCCTCTCCGGGCGCAGGCACTACAATCGTTGTCCTGCTGTTCCTTTCCCTGCCTGCCCGGAGACACCGATGTTCCCGCGTGACGCCCGCATCGAAACCTACGACCCTGACCTGGCCAAGGCCATTGCCGACGAAGCCCAGCGCCAGGAGGACCATGTCGAGCTGATCGCCAGCGAGAACTACGCAAGTCCGCGCGTCATGGAAGCGCAGGGCAGCCAGCTGACCAACAAGTACGCCGAAGGCTATCCGGGCAAGCGCTATTACGGTGGCTGCGAATACGTGGATATCGCCGAGCAGTTGGCGATCGATCGCCTGAAGCAGCTGTTCGGCGCGGACTACGCCAACGTGCAGCCGCACAGCGGTTCGCAGGCCAACCAGGCGGTGTATTTCGCGCTGCTGCAGCCGGGTGACACCATCCTTGGCATGAGCCTGGCCCATGGTGGCCACCTCACCCACGGTGCCAAGGTGAATGCATCGGGCAAGCTGTTCAACGCTGTCCAGTATGGGGTCGACGACCAGGGCCTGATCGATTACGACGAAGTCGAGCGGCTGGCCGTGGAGCACAAGCCGAAGATGGTCGTGGCCGGCTTCTCTGCCTATTCGCAGGTGGTCGACTGGGCGCGCTTCCGGGCCATCGCCGACAAGGTCGGTGCGTACCTGTTCGTGGACATGGCGCACGTGGCCGGCCTGGTCGCCGCCGGCGTCTACCCGAGCCCGGTCGAACATGCCCACGTGGTCACCTCGACCACCCACAAGACCCTGCGCGGTCCGCGTGGCGGCATCATCCTGGCCAAGGGGGCCGGCGAGGAACTGGTCAAGAAGCTGCAGTCGATCGTGTTCCCGGGTATCCAGGGCGGCCCGCTGATGCATGTCATCGCCGCCAAGGCAGTCGCCTTCAAGGAAGCGCTGGAGCCGGAGTTCAAGGCCTATCAGCAGCAGGTGGTGAAGAATGCCCAGGCGATGGCGAAGACCCTCATCGCGCGGGGCTACAAGATCGTCTCCGGCGGCACCGAGAACCATCTCATGCTGGTGGACATGATCGGCAAGGAGGTGTCCGGCAAGGACGCGGAAGCGGCCCTGGGCAAGGCGCACATCACCGTCAACAAGAACTCGGTGCCCAACGATCCGCGCTCGCCGTTCGTGACCTCCGGCCTGCGCCTGGGAACTCCGGCGGTGACCACCCGCGGCTACACCGAGCAGGACTGCGTGGACCTGGCCAACTGGATCGCCGATGTGCTGGACGCACCGTCCGATGAAACGGTCATCGCCCGCGTCCGCGACGCGGTCAGCGCGCAGTGCCGCAGGTATCCGGTCTACGGCTGATCCAGATCGGCCTGGCATGCGGTGTCGTGGATCGCCATGACGTCCGCGATGCCCACGACCGGCAAGCGATATCCGTTTGCCGGTCATGGCCTTCTCCGTTACCGTGGCGACACCGCCATTTCCAATGTGCGTCGCCCCCAAGCAGCAAGGCGCTCCATGCACTGTCCGTTCTGCCAACATGCCGATACCCGTGTGATCGACTCGCGCGTCTCCGAAGACGGCGCGACGATCCGTCGTCGGCGTGGCTGCGAAGCCTGCGGCGAACGTTTCAGCACGCTGGAAACCATCGAACTGAAGCTGCCGGCGATCATCAAGAGCGATGGCAGTCGTGAGGCGTTCGAGGTCCGCAAGGTCCGTGCCGGATTCGACCGCGCGCTGCAGAAGCGACCGGTGCCCGAAGAAAAGATCGAATCGGCGGTGCGTGCCGTGGTCCACCAGTTGCGCATCAGCGGTGAACGCGAAGTGCCGTCCATCAAGGTGGGCGAGCATGTGATGAACGAACTGCGCAAGCTCGACCATGTGGGCTATGTACGCTTCGCGTCGGTATATCGCAGCTTCGAGGACGTTGCCGATTTCCGCGAGGAGATCGAAAAACTCGAGCGCGAACTGCCGGCCAGCACCGAACAGCTGCAACTGCTGGGCGATGTGATCGCCCTGACCAAGAAAAAGAAGGGCTGAGCCGCCTTCCACGCAGCTCTCCCACACCAGGATGTGTCCATGAGCGGTTTTGACGCCGTCGATCATCTGCATATGGCCAATGCCCTGCGGCTCGCCGCGCGCGGCAGCTACACCACCCGTCCCAACCCGATGGTCGGTTGTGTGATCGCGCGTGGCGGGCACGTCGTCGGCGAAGGCTGGCACCAGCGTGCCGGAGGGCCGCATGCGGAAGTGTTCGCGCTGCGCGATGCCGGCGAGGCGGCCCGTGGTGCGACGGCCTACGTCACGCTTGAACCCTGCGCCCACCATGGCCGGACACCGCCCTGTGCGTTGGCACTGATCGACGCGGGCGTGTCGCGTGTGGTGGCGGCGATGCGCGACCCCTTCCCGCAGGTCGATGGTGGTGGATTCGATCTGCTGCGCCAGGCCGGTATCGAGGTCGTGGAAGGACTGATGGACGCGCAGGCGCGCGAACTCAATCGCGGTTTCCTGTCGCGCGTGGAACGTGGCAGGCCGTGGGTCCGGATCAAGCTGGCGGCAAGCCTGGATGGTCGCACCGGCATGGCCGACGGCACGTCCAAATGGATCACCGGGGACGCCGCGCGCGAAGACGTGCAGCACTGGCGCGCACGCGCCGGGGCGATCCTGACCGGGGCGGCCACGGTGCTGGCCGATGATCCGATGTTGACGGTGCGGTTGTCCGATGCCGAGGTTGTCCCCCCGTTGCGGGTGGTGCTCGACAGCCGGTTGCGTTCGCTGGAACGCGCGCGCGTGCGCGGTGGCGGCGCTCCGACGCTGTATCTGCATGGCCCGGATGTGAGTCCGCCGATCGGCCTGGACGCGGAGTTCGCCAGCGTGCCCTGCCAGGGCGGTCGCCTGGACCTGGATGCGGTGCTGGCGACGCTGGCCGAACGTGGCATCAACGAGGTGCACACCGAAGCCGGCGCCACCCTGGCCGGCTCACTGCTCACGGCAGGCGTGGTGGACGAACTGTTGTTGTACCAGGCACCGACCCTGCTGGGTGAGCGCGGGCTGCCGTTGTTGGCGGGGCTGGGCATTGACGCGATTGGTCAACAGCACCGGCTCCGGCTTGTAGACCAGCGGCAACTGGGGAGCGACCTGCGGCTGCTGCTGCGAGGCTGAGAGGTCGATTGCGGGGCGCGTTTGATCCTGATCAGTGCGCGGCCAGGGACGACGCCAGCACGCTGGCTCATCTGCCCTGCATGAAAAGTGAGGATGTATGCCTTCCATGATTCGCGCCGCTGAAGCGCCGGTCGATACGTGCCTGCCGATGCTGGACGATGCCGATCCGAACGAACGGAATGCGATTTCCTGCCCGCAGTCCCTGCGTGGTGTCTGCAACACAGCGGTGGACTGGGCGAATCGTCCAGGTGTGAAACGTACCGGCCTGCTGGTCGGCGTGCTGTTTGGGGCATGCCTGCTATACGTCGCAAACCGGGATGACCCGAAGGATCCAGAAGGGCTTGTGGAACAGTGGTGGCCCGGAATCAGCGCGGCATTGAAGGAGGCGTTTGTCAGCAATGTCACCCGTCTCGCGTCTGCATGCCTTCCCCGTCATGACCTGCAGGGCAGGGCGATGCCGGAACATCTGCGAACCGGCTTGATGGAGCTCATCGACAACCTGGATGCCAGCCGTCGCGCCGAACGCACGATGCAGCATCTCGAGAGCGGTGGATTCCTGGGCAACCTGGATTTCGGCACGCGCAGGGATACCAGCGGCAACCGTGCAGCGTCGATGTGGTCGGCATTGGAAAGAGCCGACCGGCTGCAGCGGGAATCCTGATCGCGTTGAATCCAGTCCTCATGCCAGGCCATTTACTCCGGCAGGCTGATCCGGGTGGCAACCTGCCGCGACTCCTTCGAGGCTGGAACACAACCACCGCTGGCAACGAAAACGGGCTCCCGAAGGAGCCCGTCATGTGTGTCTGGCCACGCCTGACAGGAATCAGAAGCTGGCGCGGATACCCACCGAATACTGGGTCACGTCCTCGATCACCTGCACGTCGCCAACCAGGCCCCACACCGGGCTGAAGTTGATCTGGCCGCCCACATTGCCGACCCAGGTGCCGTCCATGTCACTGCCATCCAGGTAGCCGGCCTTCAGCCAGGCTTCGGTGCGCAGCGATGGCTTGCCACGCACGCCCAGGGTGCCGCGCGTCGCATTGAAATGGTCCTTCTGGCGCCAGGTTTCATAGCCCGGTTCCTTCAGGGTCACTTCCGCGTTCTGGCGGGTCCAGGCGATATCGGCCGTGAAGTCCACGCGTTCACTCATCGGCATGTGGTAGCCGATGCCCAGCTCCGGCTGGCCGAGTTCCAGCTTCAGGCTGGCATCGCCGTCGCGATAGGTTTTGGACACCTGCGACCAGGCGCCGAACAGGTAGACCTGCGGCGCGATGGCGAACGAGCCGCGGATGTAACCGCCGTCGACCTTGGGGTCGCCCAGATAATCATCATTGACCTTCACCTGGGTCCAGCCGGCTTCCACGTAGGTATAGGTCAGGCCATCGGCGGCCAGCGCCGACAACGGGGACAGGGCCAGCAGGGCAGCGGCGAGCAGCATCTTGCGCATGAAGGATTCCTTGAGATTGCGTTCCATTGCAGGCAGCCAGCCTGGCCGCCCGGGGGCGACATCGGTGTCGCGCACGGGCCGCATTTTAATGAATTATTCACAAAATACGAACCCTGTGCCGGCCCTGTTACACTGGGTACGCCGGCTCGCCGGTACACAAACGTCTTCAGGGCGGGGTGCGATTCCCCACCGGCGGTAAGCGCTCCAAGGGCGCGAGCCCGCGAGCGCTTCCCGCCACGCGTGGAAGGTCAGCAGATCCGGTGCGATACCGGGGCCGACGGTCATAGTCCGGATGAAAGAAGACGGTGCCACGGGACCATGCGGTCCCGCGCCCGCCTGTTTGCCTTGCGGCGTTTTTCGCTCACCACTCATGCGGGAAACGTTTCATGTCCATGTGTTTCATTGCCAGCGGCGTCCGCTTCGCGGAGGCCTGCTGATGTTCACCGGAATCATCGAGGGCGTCGGCCATGTTGCCGTTCGCGATCTCATCGGCGGCGATGTCCGCTTTACCATCAATGTGGGCAGCCTGCCGTTCGACGACGTGCAGCTGGGTGAAAGCATCGCCGTAAACGGCGTATGCCTGACCGTCATCGCCTTCGACGCGCACAGCTTCCAGGCCGATGCATCCACCGAGACCCTGGGGCTGACCACGCTGGGCCAGCTGGCTGCCGGTGCGGTCGTCAACCTGGAGCGTGCCATGCGCCCGACCGATCGGCTCGGCGGGCATCTTGTCAGCGGGCATGTGGATGGAGTCGGCCAGGTACTGTCCATCCACGAGGATGCCCGTGCCCAGCGCTGGCGGTTTGCCGCTCCCGCTGCGCTGCATCGCTATATCGCGAAGAAGGGTTCGATCTGCGTGGATGGTGTCAGCCTGACCGTCAACGAAGTGGACCAGGCAGGTTTCGAGGTGGCGTTGATTCCGCATACGGTCGCGCATACCGCCTTTTCCGCCAGCGGTGTGGGCAGTGCGGTGAACCTGGAGATCGATCTGGTCGCCCGGTACGTGGAACGGCTTGTCGGCCTGCCGGCCGGCGGCCAGCAGCCGCAGGGAGAACGCGCATGAATTTCGCCTCGATTCCGGAGATCCTGGAAGACATCCGCCTCGGCCGCATGGTGGTCATCGTCGACGACGAAGACCGCGAGAACGAAGGCGACCTGATCATGGCCGCCGAGCTGGTCAAGCCCAGCGACATCAATTTCATGGTCACCCATGGGCGTGGCCTGGTGTGCCTGCCACTGACGCGCACGCGCGCGGCGGACCTCGGCCTGGCACCGATGGTGCAGGCCAACACGGCGCAGTTCCAGACCAACTTCACCGTCAGCATCGAGGCGGCCGAGGGCGTGACCACCGGCATTTCCGCCCATGACCGTGCGCATACCATCCGCACTGCGGTGAAGCCGAATGCGCGGCCTTCCGATCTGCACCAGCCTGGCCATATCTTTCCGCTGATCGCGCAGCCGGGTGGCGTGCTGACCCGCGCCGGACATACCGAAGCGGGCGTGGACCTGGCAATGCTGGCCGGGCTGGAGCCGGCGGGCGTGCTGGTGGAGATCCTCAATCCGGACGGCAGCATGGCACGTCGTCCGGAGCTGGAAGTATTCGCCCGCGAGCATGGCCTGAAGATGGGATCCATCGCCGACCTGATCGCCTATCGCCTGGCAACCGAAAAGACCGTCGAGCGTGTGGATGAACGTGACATCGACACCGAGTTCGGTCCTTTCAGGCTGGTCACCTATCGCGACCGCATCGCACACGATCTGCATTTCGCCCTGGTGCGTGGCATGCCGGATGCGGAAACGCCGACGCTGGTGCGCGTGCAGGTGGAGAATCCGCTGGCGGACCTGCTGCACTGGCGCCGCGATGATTTCGGCGTGGCGACGACCGATGCCCTGCGCGCCATCGACAAGGCTGGCAGCGGCGTGATGGTGGTGCTGTCGGCGCCGCGCGATGGGGAAGCCCTGCTGGCGCGCCTGCGCCAGCAGCCGCGCCCGGTGGTGCCTGGCAAGGACAAGGATGTTGGCCAATGGCGGCGCAATGGCGCGGGCGCGCAGATCCTGGCCGATCTGGGCCTGGGCAGGCTGCGCGTGCTGGGCACGCCACGGCGGCAGGTGGGCCTGGCCGGCTATGGCCTGGAAGTCGTCGAGACCGTCACCTCCTGACCGGCGGAGCCGGGCGTTGCCCGGCAGGTGCAGCATTTCGTAGTGCCGGGCGCTGCCCGGCAGGCAATGATTCCAGCCGGGCAACGCCCGGCTCAACGTGCCGGCGCAGCGCATCGTGGCCTGCGCACGGTAAACTTACCCATCCAGACACGTTCCTTATCCTGCACATGAGCCATTTCGAAGGCGATCTTCGCACTCCCGGGTCGGCGCGCTTCGCCATCGTGGCCAGCCGCTGGAACGCCCGCATCACCGATGCGCTGGTCACCGGCGCCCGTCAGAGCCTGGCCGGCAACGGCATCGACGAAGCCTCGATCGATGTCGTCCGCGTGCCCGGCGCCTGGGAAATTCCACTGGTCGCCGCGCGCCTGGCGGCCGCGCACGAACACGCGGCGATCATCACGCTGGGCTGTGTCATCCGTGGCGATACCCGCCATTACGAACATGTCGCCGACCGCTGCGCCGAAGGCCTGATGCGCGTGCAGCTGGATTTCGGCGTGCCGGTGCTCAATGGCGTGCTGGCCGTCGAACGGGCCGAGGATGCCGAGGCCCGTGCCGGCGGCAGCCATGGCAACAAGGGCGAAGAGGCCGCGCTGGCGGCATTGGAAATGATCAACCTTCTGGAGCAGCTGCCATGAACAAGAACACCCAGGGCAGATCGTCCGGGAAGCCCGTGCGCCGTGACGGCGTGGACCCGGTGCTGCGCTCGCGCGCGCGCCGTCGTGCCGTGCAGGCCCTTTACGCCTGGCAGATTTCCGGTGGCAACGCGCAGTCGCTGATCGCGCAGTTCGCCCACGAGCAGGCGCGCGAGATCGCCGACCTGGCGTACTTCGAAGCCCTGGTGCACGGTGTGCTGGACAACCGCCGCGACCTGGATGAAGCACTGTCGCCGTATCTGGATCGTGGCATCGAGGACGTGGATGCCATCGAGCGGGCCGTGCTGCGCCTTTCGGCGTACGAACTGCGTTTCCGTGCCGATATTCCGTACCGGGTGGTGATCAACGAGGCCATCGAATCGGCCAAGCGTTTTGGTTCCGAGCACGGCCACACGTACGTCAATGGTGTACTGGATCGTGCCGCCGTGGAATGGCGCAAGGTCGAATCGGGACACTGAGTGTTCCCGTGGATGCCGGCTCATGGCCGGCATTGCCGCCCACCGCGCAACGCGCGGAATGCACCGTCAACACGGAGCGCCCATGTCCTTGGCCGAATTCGCCCTGATCGATCGCATCCGCGCGCGTACCCGCGCCCGCGACGACATCGTGCTCGGCATTGGTGACGACGCGGCCCTGCTGCAGCCCCTGGCGGACCACTGGCTAGCAGTCACATCGGATACGTTGAACAGCGGCGTGCACTTTCCACCGGAGACCCCGCCGGCGGACGTCGGCTGGAAAACGCTTGCGGTGAATCTGTCCGACCTGGCGGCGATGGGCGCCACACCCGCCTGGGGGACGCTCGCGTTGTCGTTGCCGGAGGCGACCTCCAATTGGATCGACGCGTTTGCTGATGGCTTCTTTGCGTTGGCGGATGCCCATGATTGGCGGTTGATCGGCGGTGATACCACCCGCGGCCCGCTCTCCCTGTCGGTCACCGCCTTTGGACAGGTGCCCCACGGGAAAGCATTGCGGCGCGACGGGGCGCAGGTAGGCGATGACATATGGGTGAGCGGCACGCTGGGAGATGCGGCTGGCGCACTGCGGTTGTGGAAGCGGGGCGCGCTGGATGTCACGCGAACGGCCGATAACGCCGACGTGGAGCACCTGCGGCAACGGCTGCTGCGACCTGTGCCACGCGTTGTTCTGGGAACAGCCCTTCGCGATATCGCGAGCGCGGCGGTGGATGTCTCCGACGGCCTGCTGGCGGATCTCGGCCATATCGCAGCGCGAAGCCGGGTGGGAGTGAGGGTGGAGGATGCTCTGCTGCCGCTGTCTCCTGCGCTGCCTTTCACCTTGGGTGATGCAGATGCACGCGAATGCGCCCTTCGCGGTGGCGATGACTACGAGCTTTGTTTCACCGCTGCGCCTGGGCAACGTGAGGTGCTCGCCTTGTTGTCCCGGTCGCTTGGTGTCGCGTTGACACGCATCGGCTGCGTAGTGGAATCGAAGGATGTTTCCCGGAATGCCCACATGCGCGGTGGCTACGAGCACTTCGCCTGACCAGGGCTGGAAGAACGTGCCCATGCAGCTGAGTCTGCGCGGGCATACAGGTCAATCGTAGGTCGCGGTAATGAGTGCTTTGCCGCTGACAACGCCGGGCGACAGAGGGCTGCCGGTGCGGACATAGCGGGCATGCAGATTGATCGTTTGCCGGCCTCCCGCATCCCGGACGGGAAACTCCCATGCCTGCCCGAACTGGACGGGCTTCCCGTCGCGCAGGATCTCCACCTGGACGCCGGCTGCGGTAGATCCGGCTGCGGGCATCAACAGGCTGCCGGTATTGGAGGAATCGCCCGCATCACGCAATGTCAGGTGGACTCCCGGGCCGAAGGGAGGGCAGTCAATGACCGGCTGCAGCACTTTCTGGCCAGTGCTGGCACCCTCCACAGGAAGGTCTGCCCCGGTGACATCGTCCAGCACGATCGAGGCATCGGACAAGGTGCAGGTCAGTTGCTGCACGTCGACCTGGATATCGAATGCATGCTGCACGCCTCCAAGGTGGGTGTATCGGCTGTTATGGGTTGTTCCACCAATGCTCAATGCGGGGGGGGCGGCCCATTGCCGTTCCCCTGGACAGGAGCATGTAGCGGAGACGTGCATGGGCCGTGGTTCCGAACTGCGCTTCCGTCTGGCCTGAAACCTCCTGGTCACTACGTAGCGGCAGCCCGTCGCTCGCGCCTGAACTCTCCGGCCAGGAAAAGATCTGCATGATGATCAGTGGCGACGTAGAGCTCCATTCGTAGGCCGGATACGATGACGTTCCGATGGTTACGTTCCTGACAAACGTCAGTCCGGACATGTTCGGCCGAAAAACAATTGGCTGTGACGTATAGGACGAACAGCCAAGAAATCCTGCACCGGTGTGGGCGGATCTCCAGGGCGTCAGCTGGGCATCGGCCTGTTGTCGATTGCTTACGACGAATGAATGGGACGCCGAATCGGAGGCGTTGATGGATGTACAGGCAGCGGCGTGAGTGCCGTACAGAATCGGTATGGCAATGACGGCTGCAGAAACAACATGACGTCTGATCGATGCGATTGATGTGAAAGACACGCAGGGTTGATATTTCGCTTTTGCTTGCATCATGGCGATAGCTTGCCGCTCAAGGCGCACTGCGCTCGACATTCAAGATTTCGACATCGGTCCTGGCTTCGCGCTGCGCGCCGTAATCGTCGAGCCACGTAAAGCTGATGTTCCGGAACGGCCTGGACGTCCTGGGAATTGGAATCACGAGCGTGTCGTACGGTGCAACCATGTCTGCCGTCAACTTCATGCCGTCCGGTGTGACGATATCGCTGATGGTCACGTGATACGCGCTGGCGTTGATGGCCCGCAACTGGCTGCCGTCCATCGTCCAGCGCAGTGCAGCTGCGGCATCGCGCGCATGGCCCGGCAGGCTTGCCGGACGGTGGAAAAGCTTGATACGCGTGTGTACCGCGAACTGAAGCAGATTCTGTTCCGTTGCAGCGGCAGGCTTCGGTGGGATATCCAGGAGATTGAAATAGAACAGCGATTCACGATCCCGGGGAAGTGGAGCGTCTGATGGCCTGGGCGCATACGTAAGCCGGTACGCCTGACCCTGCTGTGCCTGCACAAGCCGTGGCTCCGACGGCGTCAGCCGGAATGGTGTACGAACCTGTTCTGGCGGCGCCTGGTTGTCCGCGCGGTCTATCCACACCTGGGTCATGGCGGGCTGCGCACCGGTGTTGGTAGCCTTCACCGTGACGTCGCGCCCCTGGCTTGCGTCATGGATGATCCGTGTTCCCTCCAGCGTCACGGCAGCCTGTGCCGGGACGAACGAGATCGAAGAGGCGAGCATGACGATCCAACGGATTGCTGAGTGTTTCATCGATTGTCTCCATGCCGGGCTTGTCATTGCCTGCAGGCGGGCCATGTCGTCTGTCAATTCACTTGTAGAGAACGACAAAACTTCCAGAGGCATTTGCGGTGCCGGCGGTCGCATTCTTTCCAGGAGAGGCGTACCAGATGCTGTAGTTGAGCTCGCCATTGCCGCCGGCCGGAATAGTGACCCATTGCGTGGGGTCATCACCGATCTTCTGAAGATTTCCGGCCTGGTTGTATATCGCAACGCCGACATTCGTCGCGGTCGATGTGGGCGTCAGGGCAAGGTGGCCGGTGCTTCCGTGCGTCATTCCGGCAAAGCGTACGCCGACCTCCTGCGCTGCGCCGGCACCCTTGCAATCAAGCTTGACCGACATGTTCTTCTGGCCAGCACGGGTCGCTGCATTCAGCGATATCAGATCGACCTTGCCCATCGCCACCGAGAGGACGCCACCCACGGTTTCCACCTTGCAGGTGGACGTGAGCAGTTCGCCGGTGATCTCAAGCGTCTGGGCCGTTGCTGATGTACTCGGCGCGACAAGTGAGGCAAGGGTGAGGAAGGCAGGGATGCGCATGCTGGTCTCGTAAGATTTAAGAAGAGGTTGAAGGGCGGACGTGAGGTCCGCGCGTTGGTGGCAGAGTTTCCATCCGGCCGGTCTGCTGTCCAATACGACGATCTGTAAAACTGCGGCGATCGTGTTGACGGCAGCGAAGGGCAATCTGCGAGGGAACCAGGACTGCGATGCACATTGCAGGATGTCTTATGTGAGTACGAGACACGGTTGCCTAGGATTGCGCTCCTCGACGACGAGCGCATCCGTCAAGCACTCCCTGGCCCGATGAAAAAGACCGATTTCCTATCTGCCGCACGCCATCCTCCGCGGTGCACCTGCCTCGCCGTGGCTGTCGGGGCAGCCATGTCGATGATCACCCTGGCAGATGCATCGGCTTCCGCTGCAACGCCTGGCGATACGGTGGAGTTCAGCGATGGTTTCCTCATCGGTGGCTCGGCGCTTCAGGTGTCCCGTTACGCGCAGGCTGATGCACTGCCTGCCGGTGTCCACGCGCTGGATGTCCGCGTCAATGGACGCTACCTGCATTCACGCGATATCAGCTTCCTGAAAAAGGAAGGCGACGTACAGCCGTGCCTGCCGCGGGACATGATCGATGCACTGTCGTTGAGGGATTCGGTTCGCACCGACGTGCTGGCACGCAGTGGCGATTGTCTGGAACTCGCCACCACCGTCGATGGCGCAACGGTCGATGTCGACGGCGGCGCGCTCCAGCTGCTGGTCAACGTGCCGCAGGCCGCGCAGGCAACGCTGGTGCACGGGCGGGTCGCCCCGGAGCAGCGTGATGCGGGCATTACTGCGGCCTTTGTAAATTACGCCGTGAACCATTACCGCAGCCATGGTGCTGGCAACAGTTATCTTGGCCTCGACACAGGATTCAACCTGGGCGCGTGGAGGCTGCGGCACCGTGCCTACGTCAGCCAAGGTGCGGGGGACGCGCGGTACCAGATCGTCAGCAGCCATCTGCAGCGGGACATTCCCGCCTGGAACAGCCAACTGCTGATGGGCCAAGGGAACACGGGCGGCGAGCTGTTCGCGGCCGTGAGCTATACCGGCCTGCGCATCGCGACGGACGAGCGCATGTTGCCGGATTCCCTGCGTGGTTACGCGCCACGCGTGCAGGGCGTTGCCGAGAGCAACGCGGTGATCACCATCCGCCAGAATGGCAACATCATTCATGAGTCCAATGTGGCACCCGGCCCTTTTCTCATCGAAGACCTTTATCCGACAAGCTTCGGTGGAGACCTGGATATCTCGGTGACGGAAAGTGATGGGCGCGTGCGTCGCTCCCGAATGAGTTTTTCGGCGGTTCCACAGGCGCTGCGTGCCGGCGGCAGCCGTTTCGCGGCGACGGCCGGCCAGCTGCGCGAGGCCGATGACAGCGGTCACCCTGCGCGGTTCATGGAGGCTACGTTCGGCTACGGTCTCAACAACCATCTTACGCTGCTGGGGGGCGGGCAGCTTGCCGACGGATACCAGGCGGTACTGGTGGGTGGAGCCGTCAACACGCCTCTCGGTGCGATCGGTGCGGATATCACCCGCTCGCGCGCCCGCGTGTGGGGGCAACGTGACAGTCGCGGTGACAGTCTTCGGCTGAACTACCAGCGCTTCGTCGCAGCGACCGGTACCCATGTAGGGCTGGCAGGATACCGTTACAGCACAGCCGGCTTTCTCACCCTGGACCAGCATGCAACGGTCCTGCGTGACGGCTGGCAGCCGAAGGAGCGCACGCGTGCACGGGTGGAAATCAACGTGTCACAGCGTATCGGTCCAGGAAGCAGCCTGTACGCAAGTGGCGGACAGGCGAGCTACTGGAATACACAGCAGCGTCGCAACGATCTGCAGGTCGGATTCCAGAGCATGCTGGGGCCGCTGGCATACAGCCTGTACGCGCAGCGTTACCACTCGCCTGGCGGGCGCCAGGACACACGTTACAGCGCCACATTCAGCCTGCCGCTGGGGTCGTCGCCGCGGGCCCCGCGCAGCAGTGGGCAGCTGAGCCATTCCGCACGCGGCAGCCAGCTGCAACTGGGCATCAACGGCGCGTTGGACGGCGACAGGAACGTCACGTACAACCTTTCATCAAGCCGCTCCAGCGATGGAGGGGCGAGCCAGAACGGCCATGTTTCCTACCTGGGCAGTCATGGCGCCGCGTCCGGTGGGTACAGCCGGGGGACGGGGCACCGCACTGTTTCCCTCAGTGCCTCGGGCAGTGTGGTCGCGCACGCGGGCGGCATCAACGTCGGGCAGCCTGCAGGCGATGATTTCGCGCTGGTGCAGGCCGCCGGGGCGCAGGGTGCGCGGGTCGGCTCGGGCAATGACATCCGGGTGGGGCGCAACGGGTATGCGCTGCTGCCCCATATCAGTCCCTATCGCTGGAATCGCATCGACCTGGATCCCTCCGGGTTACCGCTGGAGGTGGAGCTGTTGAAGACGTCGCAGCGGGTCGCGCCGACGGCCGGCAGCATCGTGCGTGTGGAATTTCCCGTGCGCCGCGAGCGGACATTGTTCATCGATGCCACGGATGAGGCGGGTCGGCCCCTGCCGTTTGCGGTTCCCGTACAGGATGCCGATGCGACGCCGCGCGGAGCGGTCGGGCAGGGCGGTGTCATCCAGTTGCGGGGCGCCGCGCAGGAGGGGGTGCTGGATGTAGATCCGGGCGGGCCTTCCCACTGCCGGCTTGACTATCGGGTGCCGGACGCACCGGACGCTCATGGCATCTTCTGGTACGAGGGGCGATGCGTCCCCGTGCCTGCGCCCGGCCTGCGGGTACAGGCGCCGCCATCCGGCGCACCCGATGTGCGGGCCGGAACGGCATCCGACGTTTCGGCGCCTTCGATGCGCTGAGATCCCTCTTTCCCCACTGAATCCCGAGCTCTGTCATGTTTCCTTCAATCCGTGGAATGTCGTCATTCCTGCTCCTTGCGTTGGCGCCTTGTGCATACGCCGACACGGCGACGCTGAGCATTACCGGCAGGGTGCTGCCGGGTACCTGCGTGCTCACCGTTCCATCGATCGCGTTGCCGCCGGTGAAGGCCAACGACCTTGTAGAGAGGAACAATCTCCTGCAACCTGCAACGCTTGAGCTGACATCGTGCGTTGGTGTCACCCAGGCCTCGCTCACCTTCGACGGTGTAGCTGAAGCCTTTGATGCCGAACTATGGAAGAACACCGCTACAACGGGTGCAGCCATCAACGTATCCTTCGCCGTCCTGCAGGGAAGCACCGGCACGACGTATATCAAGAAGGGCACTACGCTGACGGTACCGGTAGCAGGCGGCACGGCGAGCCAGCAGATCCGGGTCGGGTATTACCGTACGGGAAGCCGTGGGATCACTGCAGGCGTGATGGCGGCTGATATCACCGTCACGGCGAGTTACCAATGAGCATGCGGTACCTGCAACGCAGGTTCCGGAAAGCCGTGGCTTCCGGATGTCACATGGGCGCGCGCACGTACATGCTTCTGACCCTGGCGGGTCTTTTGCCTGCCTCCACGGTACTGGCTTGTTCGGGAAACACGGGTGATGACACCTACGCAGCTACGCTCACGTTATCCCAGCAACTGAATCCCGACATGTTACTCACGGCGTGGCTGGGCGCGATGGGAAGGGTGGAATTTACAGGCTGCGCCCGCTTGCGGGAGGCCAACATACGCTTCACTCCGTCCATGAGCGGTCTGACCTTCGTCAGAAATGTCGTCATCGACGGTACAAGTTATCCTGCCTATGGATGGCACGCGACGTCGCCATTGATCGCATTCCGGCATTACTCGTTTTCCTTTGGACCGGAGGCGCGAAGCACTGCGGTGAACGCCACCTCGGCGGTGGAGTACAAAGTCATGTCCGGCGGTACGTCGATTATAGACAACAATGAAGTAGGTTCGAGGCTGCAGGCCATCTTCATTGCCCGCGGCGGCTACATGACCGGCATCACGAACCGCAGCGTGCAAGGAACCAGCCAGTTGACAGACTTCGCAGCAGGCATGATGCGCAGCGATCTGACCTTCAGCATCTCATTTCGAGCTACGCCCTGCGTGCTCCATGATGCTGACGTCGTGCTGGATGATATGAGCAGTTCATTGTTTTCAGGCGCAGGCGGTGCAGCAGGGGAAAAGCCGGTTGGCCTGCGTATGAGCTGTCCCATGGCAGGGACGCGGGTTTCACTGACCATTACAGATAGCGTTCTAGCTGGAAACTCCGGTGAAGATCTCACGCCGACAGCGGATTCAACAGCGCAGGGCGTCAGAGTGCAGGTGGTTCATGCAGGTGCTCCGGTACGCATGAAGCAGCCTATCGATCTGGGGCCGTCGGTCCAGGGGGATCAGATCCTTCCGTTCACAGCGCGCTACGTACGGACAAGCGCGGCGCTGCGTGCGGGCACGATAAAGGGCCAGGCCGTCATCACGGCGACCTATCAGTAGCAATGCACGAAAGCGGTGACACGTGCCGCATACACCGGTTTTTTTTGAGGGGGTGTCTGCCGTTTTCGTGCTTTCCGCAGGGGCACTGGAGCCGGTGCCTGCGTGGGCTCAGGCGTAGTCATGCAACATCGGGCAGTACTTTTCCCGGATTGAGGATGCCATCTGGATCCAGCGCCTGCTTGATCGAGCGCATGACCGACAACGTGTCGGGAGTGAAGGCCTGCGTCATGAATTCCCGCTTCGCCAGGCCGATACCGTGTTCTCCGGACAGGGTGCCTTCCAGGGCCAGTGTCAGTGCAAATACTTTTGGCAAGGCGGCATGGGCACGTGCGCTTTCGTCGGCATCTTCCGGGTGGTACAGGATGTTGACGTGCAGGTTGCCATTGCCCGCGTGGCCGAAGGTGACGATGGTCAGGGCATGCTCCCGCGCCAGGACCTGCACGCCTGCCACCAGTTCCGGGATGCGCGAAACCGGTACCACCACATCCTCGTTGATCTTTCCCGGCGCCACGCTGCGCAACGCGGGCGACAGCGCCTTGCGGGCAGCCCACAGTTTTTCGCGCGCGGCACCTTCCATGGCCACGTCCAGCGCCAGCATGCCGTCACCTTCGGCGGCGCTTGCCAGCGACTGCAGCAGATAGGGCAGGGTGTCATGGTCGCCGTCGGCTTCGATGAGCAACATCGCGCCGGCCTCTGGTACATCCGCACCATTGAGGCGCAGCAGGTCCAGGCTGCGCGCGTCCATGAATTCCAGGCGGGTTGGAACGTTCGGCTGGGCCATCACGCGTGACACCGCCTGTGCGGCGGCATCGGCATCGCGATACAGCACGCGCAGGCCGGCCTGCGCGACCGGCGAAGGCGTCAGCTTGAGGGTGGCTTCAACGATCAGCGCCAGCGTGCCTTCGCTGCCGACCAGAAGATGGGTCAGGTCGTAGCCAGTAGCGTCCTTGGTATAGGCGCCGCCACACTGGATGAGGTCGCCGGTGCCGGTCACCGCCATCAGTCCCAGCACATTGTCGCGGCTGGTGCCGTATTTCACCGCGCGGGGCCCGCCGGCATTGCAGGCCAGGTTGCCGCCGATGCTGCAGATTTCTGCACTGGATGGATCCGGTGCCCAGAACAGGCCGTGCGGTTGCAGGGCCTGCTGCAGTTCGCCATTGAGCACGCCAGGTTCGACCACGGCGCAGCGGTCGCCGGGACGCACGGCCAGGATGCGGTTCATGCGCGCGAACGACAGCACGATGCTGCCTTTGATCGGCACCGCTGCGCCGGTGGTGCCTGTGCCTGCGCCGCGTGCGACCAGTGCAACGCCATGACGACGGCAGGCACGTACCAGCGCCTGTACATCCTCGCGCGATTGCGGCAGCGCCACGCCCGCCGGCAGCTCCCGGCGCCAGGAGTTGTCCTGCGCGTGAGCGGCGAGCGTGGACGGATCGGTCCGCCAGCCCTCGCCGAGCAGGCGGGAAAGTTCATCGGCCAGGTCGGCCGGCAGGTCAGCAGTCATGGGACGTGCGCTTCTTCATGCAGGGCAGTAACAAGGGGAGCCGCTCAGCTGCCATCGGCACGGAACGCGTCGCGCAGCCAGTGCAGGCGCGGCGGCTCGCCACTGGCTTCGACCACATCGAAACGACAGGGCCGCTCGGCCAGGTCCGGATGCCCCTGCAGGTACAGCTGGGCAGCCAGGATCAGGCGTTGCTGCTTGCGATGATCGACCGAACCGGCCCCGCCACCGAAGGCATCGCGCGCACGGTAACGTACTTCCACGAACACCACGGTCCCGGCATGTTCCATCACCCGGTCCAGCTCGCCACCGCGGAAGTTCACGTTGCGGTCCAGCAACCGCAGGCCTGCGGCACAGAGCAGCTGTTCGGCGGCCATTTCGACCGCCGCGCCACGATCGGCGCGCTCAGTTGGCACGTGCGATCGGCATCGGCCGGCCGCCGCTGAAGGTGGACCACGCAGGAACGCGCAGCACGTTGCCGTCGCCATCCAGGAACAGGGTGCCGGTGGCGCCGGACAGGCCGCCTTCATGGGCCAGGTTGTCCAGGTAGCCGCTGATCTTCCAGGCATCGAACCCGAACGCGAACAGGCGTCCAGCCGGGCCGCGCGCGCTTGGCAGCATCTGGCCGACGCTGCCGGCGGGGGGCAGGCCCGCCACCGGACGTACGTTCCAGGCTTCGTTTGGATAGATGATGCCGTCCAGCGCCATGTCCTCCTCTGCCTTGCCGCTGCCGATGGTCAGCTGCGAGGTACCCACGCGGGTGCCGCCGGCTGCGCCGGCCAGTGCCAGCTGCGGGGCCAGCTGCCGTGCCTGCGGCGCGCGTACTGCCAGCAATACGCCATCGGCCGGTCCGGCGGCGCGCAGTTGTGCGGTGATGTCGCTGACGGTGTCGCCGACGGCGATGGTGGACAGCACCTGGCCACCGCGCTGTTTGAAACGTTCGGCAAAGGCGGTGGCGGTGCGACGGCCCGTGTCGTCGTTGCTGTGCAGCACCAGCACCTTGCCGCGTTCGCGGCCACGCAGGTATTCGGCGGCCAGCACGCCGTCGTCCTCCGGTGCCAGCGAGAATCCCGCGCTGCCGGCCGGCGGCGCATCCTTGCCGCGGTTCAGCGCCAGCACCGGTACCGGCAGCTGCGCGCGGCGGTAAACCGCGTCGACCTCATCGCGGCTGAGCGGACCGACAATGAAGTCGGCGCCTGCGGTGACGGCCTTGTCATAGGCCGCCAGCGCGCCCGCGGGGGTGCCGGCGGTGTCGATGAATTCGATGTCCGGCTTGCGGCGGGTCTCGCCGTAGTAACCGGTCAGCAGGCCATCGCGCACCGGTTGGGCCGCCGTGGCCAGCCGTCCGGTCAGCGGCAGCAGCACGGCCATCTTCATCGGTGGACGGTAGCCATCGCTCATCGCTGGCGGTCGCTTGCTGGTATCGAACTGTGCAGCGTCCTCGCGTTCGAACGGGCGCGGCAGCGGCAGGCCGCGGGCGATCAGGGCACGGCCGGCGAAGTTGTACAGCGGGTCATTGGCCGGCAGCGCAGCGGCGCGGGCACGCAGGGTGGCATCGTCCAGCGTGCCCAGCAGGGCCACGACGGCAGCCTGGTTTTCGCTGCGTGCCTGGCCGTCCAGGCTGGCATGCGCGCGGGCACGTTCCTGCGCGGCGCCGAAGGCATCGCCGGTGCCCTGCAGCGCGGCTGCACGGGCCAGGTGCCAGCGTGTGGCCAGGTCGGGTGATACCTCGGCGCCGGATTCGGACAGCACCGCCAATGCCTGTGCGGGCTGCTGGTCGGCCAGTGCGAGTTCTGCGGTGGTCAACTGGTGGCGCAGCCGGCTTGCGCCGCTGAGCTGGCGGGCCTGCACCTGCGCCAGCAGGCTGCGGGCGCGGGCAGCGTCGCCGGCCTCGTGCCAGGCGAAGGCCGCATCGGCCAGCACGTTGCTGCGGGCGCTGCCGCGCAGCGTGCCGGCCAGCGTCTCCAGCTGGAGCGCGGCGTCGCGCGGGCGGCCCTGGCCGATCAACTGCAGGGCCTGGCTCTGTTCCGGCGAATCGGGCGCGCTGGTCAGGCTGGTGGTGGCACAGCCGGCCAGCAGCAACAGCGACAACGAGAGGGCGGAGATCCGTGTGACAGGCTTGTTCATGATCGGGTCCATGCGGAAAGGGCAGCGGCCGTGGCCGGGTACACGCTACGATTCTACCCTTGACCCTGGAGTGCCGTTGAGATGACCGTTGCCACGCTGCATGTCGTTGCCACCCCGATCGGCAATCTCGCCGACCTGAGCCCCCGGGCGCTGGAGGTGCTGCGCTCGGTGGCGGCGATCTGCGCCGAGGACACGCGGCATACCGGCCAGCTGCTGTCGCATTTCGGCATCCAGAAGCCGTTGGTGGCACTGCATGAACACAATGAAGACGCGCTGTCCGAACGCATCGTGGCGCGCCTGCAGGCCGGCGAATCGCTGGCGCTGGTCAGCGATGCCGGCACGCCGCTGGTCAGCGATCCGGGTTTCCGGGTGGTCCGCGCCGCGCGTGCGGCCGGCATCCGGGTCAGCCCGGTACCCGGCGCCTGCGCGGCGATCGCCGCGCTCAGCGTGGCCGGATTGCCCAGCGACCGTTTCAGTTTCGAAGGCTTCCTGCCGGCGAAATCGTCCGCGCGTCGTGAACGACTGCAATCACTAGCGGGCGAAGTCCGTACGATGGTGTTCTACGAATCATCGCACCGCATCAGCGAGTCATTGGCCGACATGCAGGCCGCCTTCGGGGGCGAGCGTCCTGCGGTGCTGGCACGCGAACTCACCAAGCTGTTCGAGACGGTTCTCGATGGCGACCTGGCCAGCCTGCAACGGCAGGTGGACGCCGATGAGAACCAGCGCAAGGGCGAATTCGTGGTGATGGTGCAGGGGGCGGCCAATGATGAGCAGGCACAGCTGGCACACGGGTTGCGCGTGTACGCGACGTTGAGTGAGCACCTTCCGCCGTCCACCGCTGCCCGGCTGGCGGCCGAACTGACCGGTGCGCCGCGCAAGGCGCTGTACGGATCCTGATCCGGCCTGCCCTCGGCGCGCAGGGAATGTGGGACAATGCGCGCGGCGGAGTCGGCCAGGCAGTCGCGTCATCCCCTCGTGGGATGCCGAGGAAAGTCCGGGCTCCACAGGGCAAGGTGCCAGGTAACGCCTGGGCGGCGCGAGCCGACGGAAAGTGCAGCAGAAAGATACCGCCTACGTCTTCTCCGGAAGGCCGGCAAGGGTGAAATGGTGCGGTAAGAGCGCACCGCGAGTCTGGTAACAGACCGGCACGGCAAACCCCACCTGGAGCAAGACCAAATAGGGACCTCATGACGTGGCCCGCGTCGGGTCCGGGTAGGTTGCTTGAGCGTCCGCGGTGACGCGGCGCCTAGAGGAATGACTGTCCACGACAGAACCCGGCTTATCGGCCGGCTCCGCCACTT
>Ga0160455_100459_pt1 | contig 21138 bp, 18 predicted proteins | sample HID1972I_E6MG_FD_108206 | JGI IMG/M metagenome (GOLD analysis project Ga0160455, IMG submission 108206) | Enriched pill bug-associated microbial communities from UW Madison campus, WI, USA - HID1972I_E6 MG | ecosystem: Host-associated > Arthropoda: Insects > Digestive system > Unclassified ... | reverse complement strand
TCTGATTCACCGGCTAAATAAGACGTTTACTGGCTGGAGAAAGGGGTAATATCTACCGGGGGAAATCGGACTGAGAGTTAAACATTGCCGATAAGAATAACGAAGAGGGCTATTTAAGGTAATATCCAGCTCAGACTAAAGGAAAAAGGCGAGCACTGGTTCAAAAGACAGGCGCTGCCGGCAAAAAGCAAACCTGAATATCTGGGACCGGGTACGCTGGCACGCGCTGAATATGCTCAGTGTGACGGCCACTTTTATCTTCATAAAAAAGAGGTCAAAGGGCGAAAAAACAAGCGGGGCCGCTGCCGTATATCCCGTTATTAACAGGAGCGGGACGGGCGGGCATCAGCAAAAGAGCCCTGACTAATCGCAGTCGTGTTGTGGTTGATTGACTATCATGCTGAAAGTAAAGGGTTACACCTGATATTTCAGGCAAAGAGTATTAAATCGAGACGAGTACTTTCATTCCTGACGTTAGCGGAGAATACCTTTCGACATTCTCCGCTAATGTTAAAACGAACGGTGCTGAGCACCATTCTTAACCACCTCGCCAGAGCTTACCGAAGTATGGTGCTGGTTTATTAGAGCTGAATTTGTGGGGATCTCTCAGCGCCGCGGCGGGTTTTTTTATGGGAGTGGTTTGATGCCCTGAACCTTTGTGCCCGGCGGCGTGTCGCTTGCCAGGCCTACAAAGCAGAATATGCAGTCCCGGCAAGCATAAGCGCCGCCGGGCGTCAGGCCGCATAAATCACGCAAATATCGTCATCAAATACGCCACAAACAACGCCAGATGCGCTGCACCGTTCAGCACATTGGTGCGTCCGGTCGAGAATGAAATCTGGCACAGAACCAGCGACGCCACCATCACTATCATCTCCGGCGCGCCGAGCGCGAAGTGCAGATCATTCCCCGTCGCAAAGGCAATCAGCGTCACCACCGGCACAGTCAGGGAAATGGTCGCCAGCACTGAACCGAAGAACAGGTTCATGGCCCGCTGAACCTGATTGTTCAGCACTGCTTTCAGGGCTCCCAGACCTTCAGGTGAGAGGATCAACAGCGCAATCAGGAAGCCAGTAAACGCCACAGGGGCATTCATGCTGCTCAGCAGCGTCTCCAGAGGAATGGCATTCATCTTGGTTACCGCAATCACCGCAATCAGATGCACAATCAGCCACACCGCGTGCCACAGACTGCTGTGCGCGGACGGCTTACCATGATGCGGATCTTCGTCGTCAGGCTCATCTTCATGCTCATACACGAACAGGCTCTGGTGGGTTTTGGTCTGAATAAGCAAGAACACGCCGTACATGGCGGCGGAAATTAACGCAACCAGCAACGCCTGGCCGGAGGAGAAATTCGCGCCCTTCAGCGCCATCGGGAATACCATCACGATAATCGCCAGCGGGAACAGAGCAATCAGGTACTGTTTAATGCCGAATAAATTCACATACTGAGTGGCAAACTTACGTCCGCCGAGCAGCAGTGAGAAACCTACCAGGCCACCGGTGACAATCATGATTATCGAATACAGCGTATCGCGCATCAAAGTTGGCGCGGCATCGCCGGTCGCCATTAATGCGGAAATCAGGCTTACTTCAAGAATAACCACCGAAAGGCTTAAAATTAATGAGCCATAGGGTTCGCCGAGACGATGAGCTAACACGTCTGCATGACGAACAACGCTAAATGCGCTGCTTAAAATACCGATTAACGCCAGGATATTAATCCCAATAACCACTGGCAGAGACTGGTTATGGCCAAAGAAAACCAGTATCGCCAGCGCCACGACCGGGAAAATAAGGGTCGTCTCCTTGTGGCGGGTCTTAACCGCCTCATGTGTTTGTGTCATGAACCATCTCCATTTTGCGAAGTTTTTATAATTATAGATAACTAAAGACAATAAAATAACAGACTCAAGAAACCTCACGGTGAACTTTTACTGAAATTTACCCGATTGATGATAAATCATCGAAGTAGGTGTTATTTCGGGGTTATGTTTATTTTATGTTTAAATAACAGGTAATTGCCTCCGTCAATTATCCACTTTTCATCAATGTTTGCGCCTGTCCACTGGCTGAGCCACACTTACAGTTCCTGTGAAATCTGGAGGTTTTATGCCTTATAAAAGCACCAGCGATTTACCCGACAGCGTTCAACATGTCCTGCCTGCGCATGCGCAAGACATTTATAAAGAAGCGTTCAATAGCGCATGGGATCAGTATAAGCACAAAGAAGACCGACGGGATGATGCCAGCCGGGAAGAGACGGCGCATAAGGTCGCGTGGGCAGCGGTAAAGAATGATTATCAAAAAGGCGACGACGATAAGTGGCATAAAAAGAAATAAATTGAAGACCTTATTTGAGTGAGGTTAATCACGAATCGTTTATTTGCACTTTATTGAACTCCGGTTGGGTTGCAAGCGGCCCGTTCATTGCATATTGTCTGAGGAAGCTGGATAATATTTCAGCAAATCAGAAGGGAATGGGGTTGCAGGGAAGTGTGCAGTGGTGGAGGTATAAAGTGTTAACACGTGATTTCTTGCTGAAGGCCGATTGCAAAACGGCGTTTGGTGCAATCGAGGAATCGCTACTCTGGTCGCCGGAACAACGCGCAGCCTCACTGGCCGCGACGCTTGCCTGCCGACCTGATGGTGGCCCGGTATGGATCTTTGGTTACGGTTCGCTGATGTGGAACCCGGCGCTGGATTACAGTGAATCCTGCACTGGCACGCTCGTCGGCTGGCACCGTGCCTTCTGTTTACGCCTGACGGCAGGACGCGGAAGCGCCTGTCAGCCTGGGCGAATGCTTGCACTAAAAGAGGGCGGACGCACCACCGGTGTGGCCTATCGCCTGCGGGAGTGTGCGCTGGATGAAGAATTGTCGCTGCTGTGGAAGCGCGAGATGATAACCGGTTGCTATCTGCCGACCTGGTGCAAGCTGGAACTTGACGATGGCCGCACGGTTAACGCGCTGGTGTTCATTATGGACCCGCGCCATCCACTCTATGAATCCGACACCAGCGTGAAGGTGATTGCACCGTTGATTGCCGCCGCCAGCGGGCCGCTCGGCACTAACGCACAGTACCTTTTCTCGCTCGAGCAGGAACTGGTGAAGCTTGGGATGCAGGATGAGTGTCTGAATGAACTGGTCGGGAAGGTCCGCCATCTGCTCAACGGTGAGAACCTGCCGCGCTCAGCGTAAAAAAATGCCCGGTCAGCGTTAATCGCCACCGGGCATTATTGTCTCGTGGTTATGCCGGAACGAAGCTTATCGAATGCTCCAGCGACTGGCTGTGGCTGTCGATCAACACATTCCAGGTGCCGCTATACGGCACCGTTAAATACGCATCTTCTCGATTTTGCACGCTCAAAATATCCGTCTGAACATCATGCGCCTGCTTTTTGGCACTCATTAAATGAATATGGCAGCGCTCCGAACAGCGTACAACTACCGTATCCCCACCAAATAACGTCAAACTCGCTTTCACCATCGCCATTATTTACCCCGTCACTATCAGCTCGCGCATTCCATGCCTGAGAATTCCTGTGTGATGTTGTTCACAATTCACTCATGGCATAACACCAAAGGGAGAGGCTACCGATGCTGATTTTGATCAAAAAATGCTGCAACGATTAAACGAAAATGACAATGTGCCTGAAACCATTCAGCTGACGCGTCATTTATGGTTCAAATACGCGCCAGCAGAAGATTAAATGCGGAAATGACCCGCGGTCGTAGCAAGGTCACCCGCCTGGCTTTGCAGCGCGCCCGCCGCAGCGGCAGATTCCACCACCAGTTCGGCGTTCTGCTGCACCATTCGGTCGAGGTGAATCACAGCGTGGTTAATTTCCTGAATACCCTGCATCTGTTCGCTGCTGGCGATGCTGATTTCGCGGATAATCCCCGACACGCTGCCGATGTTGGACACAATTTCCTCCATGCTTTCCCCGGCCAGACGCACATAGTGCGAACCGGTGGCCACGCTTTGTGCGGTGGTATCAATCAGGGTTTTAATCTCTTTTGCCGCCTGGGCGCTGCGGCTGGCAAGATTACGCACTTCACCTGCGACCACGGCGAAACCTCGACCCTGTTCCCCGGCGCGGGCCGCTTCGACGGAAGCGTTGAGAGCCAGAATGTTGGTCTGGAAGGCAATACCGTCAATGACGCTGGTGATATCACCAATTTTCGCCGATGCGGATTCGATGGCCTGCATGGTGTCGATGGCGCTGGACACCACGCTGCCGCCTTTCGACGCCACTTTGGTGGCTTTTTCTGCCTGCGCGCTGGCGGCGGTGGCGGATTCAGTGGATTGCGAAACGGAGGCGGTGATTTGCTCCACGGCGCTGGCGGTTTCACGCAGGCTGGAGGCCGCCTGCTCGGTACGCACAGAAAGGTCGCGGTTACCGGCGGCAATTTCCCTTGCGCGGTTTGCACGGATGAGGTCGCGTCGCGCAGCTGGAGCATTACCTGGGCTAGTTTGTCGCTAAACAGGTTGAAGGCGTGGGCGATTTGCGAGACTTCATCTTTGCCGTTTTCCGGCAGGCGCTGCGACAGGTCGTTGGTGCCGTTGCCGATAGACAGCATTGCGTCGCGAATCGTCAGCAGACGCTTTAGCATCGCGGCAACCAGCAGATGCACCACACCACCGCCGACCAGCATCAGCACGATAAACGCAATCAATGAGGCTTTGAGCAGGGCGTTCATGCCCGAGGTGGCATCCTGATGGTCGAGTGCAACCACTAACAGCCAGTGAGTTCCCTGAACCGGGATAGCCGAGAAGATTTTATTGCTGCCACCAAGGGCACCCTGAACGGTATCACCGCGAGCCAGGGCTGATAACGACACGCCGGAAATTGCCTGACTAAACGGTTTCAGGGTTAACGCCGGATCGCTGGCCGCAATCACACTCCCGTCGTTGTTCAACAGCAGACCGCTGCTGGCGGGCGTCGGGTGAATTTCACGCACGTTGGCGATCACGTTGTCCATCGTGACGTCTCCGGCGACAACCGCTTTCAGCGTGCCGTTGTCTTTCACCGGCACGGCAAAGGTAACCACCAGTTTCCCGGTGCCTGCATCGACGTACGGCGCGGTGACTACCGGCGCATCATCATGCGCAACCTGTTGATACCACGGGCGCAGGGTTGGGTCGTAATCGGCGGGGACGCCGGTCGGGTCGGAGAATTTCGCGGTTTTGCTGGCGTAGCCGACGTACACATTGCTGAAGCCGCCTGCGCGCGCCATTTGCAGGAACTGCGGCACCGGATCATCGCTGAGCGCGACATTATCCAGCGAGGCGATAACCGCCATTTTGCTGCTCACCCAGTCAGATATCGCCATCCCGTGACTGGTGCGGGTGCTGACCAGCATTTCATGTTGGGCCTGTAGGTTGTCGCGACGCGTAACCTGATAGTTGATGATGGTGTTGAGAAGAAGCGCAACCGCCAGACAGCCAGCGGTTGCGGCAATAATGCGCGTGCGAATAGAACGAAACATAATATATTCCTGCTGTGTTGTGTGCTGGCATATCGGCAACCCAACCAGGAACTTGATGCTGTAACCGGGTACATAAGAAAAAAGACTTTATCAGCGCGTTTAGACCTAAAACGTTAATACTTTATCCGCGTCGAGCGTCCATTGCGCCAGTTCAACCAGGGTGCCGATTTCAACGCCATCGGCAAGCGGCAGCGGGGTAATGCCGCGTCCGTCGGTGCAGGTTTTGCACAATTTTACCGGAACATCCTGCGCGGTCAGAATTTCCAGCATTTGCTGAATGTTGTAGCCCTCGGCGGGCTTTTGCCCACGCAGCCCGGCGGTGACGGCGTCAGACATCAGGAACACTTTTAATTCAACCGGCTGCTGTTCGCGCAGTGCAATCGCCAGACGCAGGCTATTGAACAGGGATTCGCTGCCGTAGGCCGCGCCGTTGGCAATAATAACAATACGTTGCATGTTCACTCCTGAAAGGGGATAAGGCCTCCGATGCTACTGCGACGATTGCTGCCTGCCAACCGGTTAACGCCGGGGAGATGACGTGGCGCAATCTTACTGGCCGAAACGCCCAATCAGCCCGGCAGCAGCCAGCTGATGCCCTTTGAGTTTTTCAAACAGCGCCTCGCGGGTTAGACCCGCAGGTAAAGTGGGCGGCAGGTCGGTCGCAATCAGCGTGAAGGTGTAATGATGTGCGCCAGAGCCGGGCGGCGGACATGGCCCGTACCAGCTGGCGGTGCCCGGCGTATTTTTGCCGCCGGTAAAGCCTTTCGCATCGCGCAAGGCATCCGGGCCAAAACCGGTGGCCGCAGGCGATATGTTGTAAGCCACCAGATGCGTAACGCCGAGTCCTTTGTTGCCTTCCGGATCGTGAACAATCAGCGCCAGGCTCTGCGTCTGCGGCGGAACATTGCTCCACACCAGCGGTGGCGAGCTGTTTTTTCCGGTGCAGTTAGCATTTTTCGAATCATTACCTGCGTACTGGCTATCGAGCATGGCGTTATCCGCAAAAGCCGGCGACTGGACGATGAACAGCCCCTCCGCGCAGACGTTGGCGATACTGCCGAACAAGGCCGCGCAGGCGATGGCGCAGGGGAGGGTTTTCATGGGGGCTTCTCACGCAGGATAGGTGGTTTAACTGTAGCCGATGCTTAAGGATCTTCCTGAAATTTGCGCTAAAGCTGAAAGAGAGGGGCAAAACCGTTAAAATAACAAGACGTGCCGTCCGGCACGGCATTGATTTATTGAGGGATCCCGCTGCGTTTTGAGGTATTTGCTGTCACGTCCACGTCTGCTGCTGTTGTTACTCTTGCCCCTGGCAGGAGGTGCTGCAGGTGCCCGCCAGAGCTTCGTCGAGCAGGCCGAACACCCGTTTGATGAAAGCCCCGATAACCTGCCCAATCTGGGTATTGCCCCGGATAACCACGAAAGTGAAAAACACCTCGCGGAAATGATGAAGGCGTTTGGTGAAGCCAGCATGCAGGACAACGGCCTGGATACCGGCGATCAGGCGCGGCTTTTTGCCATCGAAAAACTCAGCCATCAGCTCAATTCCGAAGTGAATCAGCAGCTCGACTACTGGCTTTCTCCGTGGGGGAACGCCTCGGCGGAGCTGTTGGTGAACAGCGAAGGCAAGTTTACCGGCAGCCACGGTAATTGGTTTGTACCGCTGGAAGACAACACTCGCTATCTGACCTGGACCCAGGTTGGCTTAACGCAGCAGGACGACGGGCTGGTGAGCAATCTCGGGCTTGGGCAGCGCTGGGTGGCGGGTGACTGGCTGCTCGGCTATAACGCTTTTTACGACAGCCTGATGGGTGAAAGCCTGCAACGTGGCGGTTTAGGGGCCGAAGCCTGGGGCGAGTATTTACGGCTGTCGGCCAACGTCTATCAGCCTTTCAACAGCTGGCGCGATGACAGTGATACGGTCGAAAGTCGGATGGCGCGCGGTTATGATCTCACGGCCCAGGCGCGACTGCCGTTCTACCGTTTCATTAATACCAGCGTTAGCTTTGAACGCTATTTCGGTGACAGCGTCGATTTGTTCCATACCGGCACCGGGTATCACAATCCGATGGCGGTTTCGCTTGGGCTGGCTTACACCCCGGTGCCGCTGGTGACGATTTCTGCCGCGCATAAGCAAGGTGAAAGCGGCGTCAGCCAGAATAATCTGGGCATGAAGCTCAACTACCGCTTCGGCGTGCCGCTGAAGAAACAGCTCGAGTCCAGCGAAGTGGCGGCGTTTACCTCGCTGCGCGGCAGTCGTTATGACAGCCCGGAACGCAGTAATCTGCCGGTGGTCGAGTATCGCCAGCGTAAAACGTTATCCGTTTTCCTCGCCACGCCGCCGTGGGATTTGCAGCCAGGCGAAACCGTGTCTTTGAAGCTTCAGGTGCGCGGTCGGTTTACGATTAAGTCATTGACCTGGCAGGGCGATTCGCAGGCACTGAGCCTGACGCCGCCGGTGAATCACAGTAGCCCTGATGGCTGGACCGTCATTATGCCAGCATGGGATTACAGCGACGGCGCGAAGAACCGCTGGCATCTGTCGGTGGTGGTGGAAGATGAGAAGGGGCAGCGCGTCTCGTCCAATGAGATTACGCTGGCGCTGACTGAACCGCTGGTAGCCTTCCCGGCGGCGTCGTCAGATTCGCTGTTGATGCCTTAAAAAATACGTTCCTGATGGACCCATACCGCTGCTTCGACGCGGGATTTGAGCTTCATCTTTTTCAGCATGTGCTTCACGTGAACCTTCACCGTGCTCTCGGTGATATCGAGTCGACGGGCAATCATTTTGTTCGGTAGACCCTGGGCAATCAGCTTCAGAATGTCGCGCTCGCGCGGCGTCAGCTGATTAATATCGCGGTCGGACGTGGCACGGTTCGCTCGCAGGCTGGCCGCCAGCACCGGCGTCAGCGCTTCGCTTAAGACCATTTCCCCGGCGGCGGCCTGATGCAACGCCTTCAGCAATTCTTCCGGTTCCATATCTTTCAGCAGATAGCCATCCGCGCCGCGTTTAAGCGCCGTGACCACGTCTTCTTCGTGGTTGGATACGCTGAACACCACTACGCGCCCGGAGAGGGATCTTTCGCGCAGCTTGTCGAGGGTTTCCAGGCCGTTCATGCCCGGCATGTTCAAATCGAGCAGCACTAAATCCGGGTCGAGAGATTCCGCGAGTTCGATGCCCTGTTCGCCATTGCTGGCTTCGCCCACCACCAGAAGGTCAGGGGCCATGCTGATAAGCTGTCTGACGCCGGTGCGCAGCATTGGGTGGTCGTCAATTAACAGGATAGTGGCGCGTTCCTGATTACTCATGAATAAGTCCTTGCGGTTGTGGAAGCGATTTTTCGGGAATGAACGAGACGACAACTTCAGTGCCACCGGTATCACGGCGTCTGACCTGGCAATCGCCACGCAGACTCTGCGCGCGATCGCGCATGATGATTAAGCCGTAGTGGTTATTCCGTTCGGCGTGGTCCGGAACGCCGAGGCCGTTGTCGGCCACGGTGAGACGAACCTGATTGTCGTTTTGGGTAACCGTCACGGTGACTTCCGTCGCTTCAGAATGTTTAAGCGCATTGCTCAACGCTTCACGGGCAATCTGTAATGCATGGATAGCCTGATGCGAAGGAACAAAACGCGGGGGGAGCTGATAGTCCAGTTGCACGGTAAAGCCGAAGCGGGCGCTGTATTCAGCACAACTCGCTTCCAGTGCAGGACGCAGCCCCGGTTCGGTTAATTGTAGTCGGAAGGTCGTCAGAAGCTCACGCAGCTGCACCCATGAGGTATTCAGCTCGTTGCGCATCTGGCTCAGCAGAACCCGGCTGTCTTCCGGCAGTTTTTCGCCCTGCATTTGCAGACAGCTGACCTGCATCTTCAGGCACGATAGCGACTGGGCGATGGAATCATGCAGTTCGCGGGCGATGGTGGCGCGCTCCTCCATGACGATCAGCTGATGCTGGCGCTCTTGTTGGCGGTCGAGGGCCAGGGTGGCGGTCAGTTGTTCGACCAGGGTATCCACCAGTTGCTGCTGGTCGTGGCTTAAATGGCGGCCTGAGGGCAGCGTGGCCAGCAGAATACCGTACTGATTATGCGCATCGGTCATCCGCCATTTCAGCGTCGTGCCGCCGCCGGGCAAATCCGGGAGATTGCGCGGACAGAGGTAACATCCTTTGTCGTCGCAGTCGGGCTCAGAATGACAGCTGAACTCCTGATGGTTTTCCTCGTCTTCCATATCGTAAACCCGCACTTCAATATCGCGCAGCAGGGTCAAACCTTGCAGGCCATTCAGCACCGGGGAAATACGTTCACACAGCGGCGACTGGGAATGCAGGCGCCGGTTGGCCTGCCAGAGGAAGGCGAGAATTTCGTTCTTTTGTTCGAGATTGGCGGTCTTTTCCTGCACGCGCTGTTCCAGCACGGCGTAGCTTTCGGCCAGCTCTTTCGACATGTTGTTCAGCGCCATGCCCAACGTTGCCATTTCGTTACGACCACTGATTTTCGCGCGTTTACTGAAATCACGCTGGCTCACCGCCCGTGCCATGCTCAGCAATTGTTCCCACGGATGCAGCAGCCGCGCACGCAGCCAGACAATGGTAAACAGGAATAGCAGCGCCATGCACAGCGCCATCATGCTGTGTACCCACACCACATGTTGAATGCGCTTTTCAGTGGTATGGTCAAACGCGGTGACAAGTTGGTCGATGCGGTTCACAAAGGCCGCCACCTCACCGGAAACTTGTTCCTGACGGGTCGCCTGCTTTAGGTTTGGCGCAAGCTCTGATTTCCAGTAGCGTTGCAGGGCTTCGAGCTGTTGACGCTGACCGTCGCGATCCGCGGATTCAATCAGTTCCGGGCTGCTCACGGTCTGATTCATTTCGTCGAGCAATGCTTGAGCGTTGGCGTTCAGCGGGATCGCCGCCAGCAGGCGGTAGCTCTGCATTCGCAGGGAGCCGGCTTTGTTGATAGCGTGCGCGCTGCCCTGGACACCGTGGACCAGGCGTGCAGAAATCGCCATGCCCGTCACACCGATAGCGGTGGACAGCAAAACAATAAGCGCCAGTTGATTGACCAGCGTAAGCGGGGTAAAAAGACGTTTAAACATCGACAGTCTGGCTCCTGACCTGGGATGCAATCCGGGAGTGCGGCTTATTCTGGGATATCAACTGGAGTATACATATACTCAAAAAGGATTACTCCCTAATTGCCAGGGGTGGCAAGGGAAGGGTGTAAAGGGGTAATCCCTGCCTGAGCAACGTGAAAAACCACAGTTTTTTGCGTGTTAAGGTCTACTCCCTATGGGTAATGCCCGTTTTTCGCCCAAAAATATGTTCTCTTTTCCTTTGATTTATATCAACTTACCCCGGCTGGTAAACCCTAATGTGGCGGCAACTAACTCCATCATTTGAGGTTTATATGAGTCACACTTCCGCATCGGAAAAGGATAAAGGCGCGGTCATCACTGACTGGCGCCCTGAAGACCCGGCTTTCTGGCAGTCTCGTGGCCACCGTGTTGCCAGCCGCAACCTGTGGATTTCCGTTCCCTGCCTGCTGCTCGCGTTTTGCGTCTGGATGTTGTTCAGCGCCGTTGCTGTAAACCTCAATAAAGTCGGTTTTAACTTCACCACCGATCAGCTGTTCATGCTGACCGCGCTGCCTGCGCTGTCCGGCGCACTGCTGCGCGTACCTTACGCATTCATGGTGCCGGTTTTCGGCGGTCGTCGCTGGACTGCATTCAGTACCGGGATCATGATTATTCCATGCGTATGGCTGGGCTTTGCGGTGCAGGACACCTCTACGCCGTTTAGCGTCTTCATGATTATCGCGCTGCTGTGCGGTTTCGCCGGGGCGAACTTTGCTTCAAGTATGGCGAACATCAGCTTCTTCTTCCCGAAAGTGAAGCAGGGCGGGGCGCTGGGTCTGAACGGCGGTCTGGGTAACATGGGCGTGAGCGTAATGCAGCTGGTTGCACCGCTGGTTATCTCCGTCTCTGTATTCGCAATGTTTGGCGGCGACGGTGTGGCTCAGCCAGACGGTTCTTCGCTGTTCCTTGAGAACGCGGCGTGGATTTGGGTTCCGTTCCTGATTATCTTCACCCTCGCAGCCTGGTTCTTCATGAACGACCTGGCGGCGTCGAAAGCCTCTCTGAAAGAGCAGCTGCCGGTCCTGAAACGTGGTCACCTGTGGATCATGGCGGTGCTGTATCTGGCAACTTTCGGCTCGTTCATCGGCTTCTCTGCCGGTTTTGCAATGCTGTCGAAAACCCAGTTCCCGGACGTGCAAATCCTGCACTTCGCGTTCTTCGGGCCGTTTATTGGTGCGCTGGCACGTTCGCTGGGCGGCGGCATTTCTGACCGCCTGGGCGGTACACGCGTCACGCTGATTAACTTCATTGCGATGGCCGTCTTCTCCGCACTGCTGTTCCTGACTCTGCCAACTAACGGCCAGGGCGGTAACTTCATCGCCTTCTTCGCGGTGTTCATGGGCCTGTTCCTGACGGCCGGTCTGGGAAGTGCCTCCACCTTCCAGATGATCTCCGTTATCTTCCGTAAGCTGACCATGGATAAAGTGAAGGCCGAAGGCGGAAGCGAAGAACATGCTCTGCGTGAAGCAGCAACCGACACGGCGGCGGCGCTGGGCTTCATCTCTGCAATCGGCGCGATTGGCGGCTTCTTCATCCCGAAATCCTTCGGTATTTCGCTGGAGATGACCGGTTCTCCGGCGGGTGCTATGAAAGTATTCCTCGTGTTCTACATCGCCTGTGTGCTGATCACTTGGGTGGTATACGGACGTAAAACAAAAAAATAAGCGTTACTTTTTGATTATCATGGCGCGAGCGATCGCGCCATTTTTTTATCCTCATTTAGTTACAACATACTCTCTGATTTCTCCGTGTTATTGGCCTGTGCGTTTTGGCGCCAAAAAGGCGCGTGAGCAGGTGTCTACCCCTTAATACCTCGCAGCGCTCTCCAGAGAGTAAATAAGTCAGACACTTCTCAATAAACATCTATAAAACAATAATTTAAAAAACAAAAGCGGCTAACACTTTGGTGGTATTCGTAATTTTCGGCCCGATTGTTAACAAATCCCGCCTTGATCGCCATCAATTCCCATCTCCTTTCATAAGGTTACTTTCGCCGCAATTGTTGCAATGTCGATTTATCAGAGAGCCGACAGGCTCCATACAGGAGAAACCCGATGAGCAAATTTCTGGACCGGTTTCGCTACTTCAAGCAGAAGGGTGAAACTTTTGCCGATGGGCATGGTCAGCTTATGGAAACTAACCGGGACTGGGAAGATGGATACCGCCAGCGGTGGCAGCATGACAAAGTGGTGCGTTCTACCCACGGCGTAAACTGCACGGGTTCATGTAGCTGGAAGATTTACGTGAAAAACGGCCTGGTTACCTGGGAAACCCAGCAAACCGACTACCCGCGTACCCGTCCGGATATGCCAAACCATGAGCCGCGCGGCTGCCCACGTGGTGCCAGTTACTCCTGGTATCTCTACAGCGCTAACCGTTTGAAATATCCACTGATGCGCAAACGCCTGATGAAAATGTGGCGTGAAGCGAAAGTTCAGCATCCGGATCCGGTGAATGCCTGGGCTTCTATCATCGAAGACTCAGACAAAGCGAAAAGCTTCAAACAGGCCCGTGGTCGTGGCGGCTTCGTGCGTTCTTCATGGCAGGAAGTGAACGAGCTGATTGCGGCGTCGAACGTCTATACCATCAAAACCTACGGTCCTGACCGTGTGGCGGGCTTCTCGCCGATCCCGGCGATGTCGATGGTTTCCTATGCAGCGGGCGCACGTTACCTGTCTCTGCTTGGCGGTACCTGTCTGAGCTTCTACGACTGGTATTGCGACTTGCCTCCGGCGTCTCCGCAGACCTGGGGTGAGCAAACCGACGTGCCAGAATCGGCCGACTGGTATAACTCTTCGTACATCATCGCCTGGGGCTCTAACGTGCCGCAGACGCGTACCCCGGACGCTCACTTCTTTACCGAAGTGCGTTACAAAGGCACCAAAACCGTCGCGGTTACCCCTGACTACGCTGAAATCGCCAAGCTGTGCGATCTGTGGCTGGCCCCGAAACAGGGTACCGATGCTGCAATGGCGCTGGCGATGGGCCACGTCATGCTGCGCGAATTCCACCTCGACAAACCGAGCCAGTACTTCACCGACTACGTGCGTCGTTATACCGATATGCCGATGCTGGTAGCGCTGGAAGAACGTGACGGTTACTACGCTGCAGGCCGTATGTTGCGCGCATCAGACCTTGTTGACGGTCTGGGCCAGGAGCAGAATCCAGAATGGAAAACCGTTGCCTTTGACGATAACGGCGAAATGACCGTGCCAAACGGCTCGATCGGTTTCCGCTGGGGCGATAAAGGCAAGTGGAACCTCGAACAGCGCGACGGTAAAAGCGGCGAAGAAGTTCAGCTGCGCCTGAGCATGCTCGGTAGCCATGATGATATTGCTGAAGTCGGTTTCCCGTATTTCGGCGGCGATGGCACCGAACATTTCACCAACGTAGAACTGGAAAACATTCTGCTGCACAAACTGCCGGTGAAACGCCTGCAGATGGCAGACGGATCCACTCAACTGGTGACCACCGTTTACGACCTGACCATGGCTAACTACGGTCTGGAACGCGGTCTGAACGACGAAAACTGTGCCAGCAGCTACGACGACATCAAAGCGTATACCCCGGCATGGGCTGAAAAAATCACCGGCGTGTCCCGCGCGCAGATCATCCGTACCGCGCGTGAATTTGCGGACAACGCGGATAAGACCCACGGTCGTTCGATGATCATCGTCGGCGCGGGCCTGAACCACTGGTATCACCTCGATATGAACTATCGCGGGATTATCAACATGCTGATTTTCTGTGGCTGCGTTGGCCAGAGTGGCGGCGGCTGGGCACACTATGTGGGCCAGGAAAAACTGCGTCCGCAAACTGGCTGGACTCCGCTGGCGTTCGCGCTGGACTGGAACCGTCCACCGCGTCACATGAACAGCACCTCTTATTTCTACAACCACTCCAGCCAGTGGCGTTATGAAACGCTGACCGCGCAGGAACTGCTGTCGCCGATGGCGGATAAATCCCGCTACACCGGGCATCTAGTTGACTTCAACGTGCGTGCAGAGCGCATGGGCTGGTTGCCTTCCGCGCCGCAGCTGGGCACTAACCCGCTGCACATTGCGGCTGACGCCGAGAAAGCCGGGATGTCTGCGGTGGATTTCACCGTAAAATCCCTGAAAGACGGCTCGATGCACTTCGCATCTGAGCGTCCGGATAACGGCAAAAACCACCCACGTAACATGTTTATCTGGCGTTCGAACCTGCTGGGCTCGTCCGGTAAAGGCCACGAATACATGCTGAAGTACCTGCTGGGTACCGAGCACGGTATTCAGGGCAAAGATCTGGGCGTGCAGGGCGGTGTGAAGCCGGAAGAAGTGGAATGGGTTGATAACGGCCTCGACGGCAAACTGGATCTGGTCGTAACGCTGGACTTCCGTCTGTCGAGCACCTGTCTGTTCTCTGACATTGTGCTGCCGACCGCCACCTGGTATGAAAAAGACGACATGAATACTTCGGATATGCATCCGTTTATTCACCCGCTGTCTGCGGCTGTCGATCCGGCATGGGAATCGAAAAGCGACTGGGATATCTACAAAGACATCGCCAAGAAATTCTCTGAAGTCTGCGTGGGTCATCTGGGTAAAGAGACTGACGTGGTGACGCTGCCAATCCAGCACGATTCCCCGGCCGAAATGGCGCAGGCGATGGATGTGAAGGACTGGAAGAAGGGCGAATGTGACCTGATTCCAGGCAAAACCGCGCCGCATATCATGACCGTGGAACGTGACTACCCAGCCACCTGGGAACGCTTTACCTCAGTCGGACCGCTGCTGGAGAAAATCGGCAACGGCGGGAAAGGCATTGCCTGGAACACCGACAGCGAAGTCGAGCTGCTGCGTAAACTGAACTACACCAAGGCCGAAGGCCCGGCGAAAGGCCAGCCGATGATCAACACGGCGATTGATGCCGCAGAAATGATCCTGACGCTGGCGCCGGAAACCAATGGGCAAGTGGCGGTGAAAGCCTGGGCCGCGCTGAGTGAAATCACCGGTCGTGACCACACGCATCTGGCGCTGAATAAAGAAGACGAAAAAATTCGCTTCCGCGATATTCAGGCCCAGCCGCGCAAAATCATCTCCAGCCCGACCTGGTCTGGCCTTGAAGATGAACACGTCTCGTATAACGCCGGTTACACCAACGTTCACGAGCTGATCCCATGGCGTACGCTGTCTGGTCGTCAGCAGCTGTATCAGGACCACCAGTGGATGCGTGATTTCGGTGAAAGCCTGCTGGTCTACCGTCCGCCGATTGACACCCGTTCGGTGAAAGCGGTGATGGGCCAGAAGTCCAACGGCAACCCTGAGAAGGCGCTGAACTTCCTGACGCCGCACCAGAAATGGGGAATTCACTCAACTTACAGTGACAACCTGCTGATGCTGACCCTGTCACGCGGCGGCCCGATTGTCTGGATGAGTGAATCCGACGCCAAAGATCTGGGCATCGAAGATAACGACTGGATTGAAGTGTTCAACAGCAACGGTTCCCTGACGGCGCGTGCGGTCGTGAGCCAGCGCGTTCCGGCCGGGATGACCATGATGTATCACGCCCAGGAACGTATCGTGAACCTGCCTGGATCGGAAATTACCGGCCAGCGCGGCGGGATCCACAACTCGGTGACCCGTATCAGCCCGAAACCGACCCATATGATTGGCGGTTACGCACAGCTGGCGTACGGCTTTAACTACTACGGTACCGTCGGCTCGAACCGTGATGAGTTCGTGGTAGTCCGCAAGATGAAGAACATTGACTGGTTAGACGGCGAAGGGTGTGACCAGGTACAGGAGAGCGTAAAATGAAAATTCGTTCACAAGTCGGCATGGTGCTGAATCTCGACAAATGCATCGGCTGTCACACCTGCTCAGTCACCTGTAAAAACGTCTGGACCAGTCGCGAAGGCGTTGAGTACGCGTGGTTCAATAACGTGGAAACCAAGCCGGGCGTCGGCTTCCCTAACGACTGGGAAAACCAGGAGAAATGGAAGGGCGGCTGGATCCGTAAAATCAACGGCAAACTGGTGCCGCGCATGGGTAACAAAGCGCTGCTGCTGGGTAAAATCTTTGCTAACCCGCATCTGCCGGGCATCGACGATTATTACGAGCCGTTTGATTTTGACTACCAGACCCTGCACAAAGCCGGTGAAAGTAAGCATCAGCCGATTGCGCGTCCGCGCTCGCTGATAACTGGCCAGCGTATGGACAAAATCACCGCCGGCCCGAACTGGGAAGATGATTTGGGCGGCGAGTTTTCCAAACTGTCCCGTGACAAAAACTTCGAGAACATCCAGAAGGAAATGTACGGCCAGTTCGAAAACACCTTCATGATGTATATGCCACGCCTGTGCGAACACTGCCTGAACCCGGCTTGTGTGGCGACCTGTCCGAGCGGGGCGATTTACAAGCGCGAAGAAGACGGCATTGTGCTTATCGATCAGGATAAGTGCCGCGGCTGGCGCATGTGCATCACCGGTTGTCCGTACAAAAAAATCTACTTCAACTGGAAAAGCGGCAAATCCGAGAAGTGCATTTTCTGCTACCCGCGTATCGAAGCCGGTCAGCCGACCGTGTGCTCCGAAACCTGCGTGGGGCGTATTCGCTATCTTGGCGTGCTGCTGTATGACGCGGACGCTATCGAACAGGCGGCGAGCACCGAGAGCGAGAAGGACTTGTACCAGCGTCAACTGGATGTGTTCCTCGATCCGAACGATCCAAAAGTGATCGAGCAGGCGCTGAAAGACGGCATTCCGCAAAGCGTGATTGACGCCGCACAGCAATCGCCAGTGTATAAAATGGCGATGGACTGGAAGCTGGCGCTGCCGCTGCATCCGGAATACCGCACGTTGCCGATGGTCTGGTACGTGCCGCCGCTGTCTCCGATTCAGTCTGCGGCGGATGCCGGTGAGATTGGCAGCAACGGTATTCTGCCGGACGTCGATAGCCTGCGCATTCCAGTGCAGTATCTGGCAAACATGCTGACTGCCGGCGACACCGCGCCGGTTCTGCGTGCGCTGAAACGTATGCTGGCGATGCGTCACTACAAACGTGCCGAAACCGTTGATGGCGTGAACGATACCAGCGCACTGGACGAAGTCGGTCTGACCGAAGCCCAGGCGCAGGAAATGTACCGTTATCTGGCCATCGCTAACTACGAAGACCGCTTTGTGGTACCAAGCAGCCACCGTGAACTGGCTCGCGACGCGTTCCCGGAAAAAAGTGGCTGTGGCTTTAGCTTCGGCGACGGTTGCAGCGGTTCCGACAGCGCGTTCAACCTGTTCAACAGCCGTCGTATCGACGCGATTGATGTGACCAGCAAAACGGAGCGCAAATCATGAAAGAACTGGTGATTGTCTCCCGTCTTCTGGAATACCCGGATGCTGCCCTGTGGCAGCATCAGCAGGAAGTTTACGACGCGCTGGCCGAGTCTGACGTACTGAGCAAAGAGGACGCCCAGTCATTGTGCGTCTTCGTTCGAGATCAGACGCAAAAAGATGTGCTCGACGTGCAGGCGGCTTACAGCGAACTGTTTGACCGCGGCCGCGCGACGTCGCTGCTGCTGTTCGAACATGTACACGGTGAATCTCGTGATCGTGGCCAGGCGATGGTCGACCTGATGGCGCAGTATGCGCAGCATGGTTTAGAACTCGACAGCCGCGAACTGCCGGATCATCTGCCGTTGTATCTGGAATATCTGGCGCAGCTGCCCCGCGAAGAAGCGCAGGGTGGATTGCAGGATATCGCACCCATTCTGGCGCTGCTGAGTGCGCGTCTGCAACAGCGTGAAAGTCAGTATGCGGTGCTGTTCGACGTGCTGCTGAAGCTGGCGAGTACCGATGTGGATAGCGAGAAGATGGCGGAAAAAATTGCGGACGAAGCCCGCGATGATACCCCGCAGGCGCTGGATGCGGTCTGGGAAGAAGAGCAGGTTAAATTCTTTGCAGACCCGGGATGCGCTGAGTCGGATATCGCCGCCCATCAGCGTCGTTTTGCCGGTGCCGTTGCGCCGCAGTATCTGAATATTTCCACTGGAGGGGAGCGCTAATGCAATTCCTGAATATGTTCTTCTTTGACATCTACCCGTACATCGCCGGAGCGGTATTCCTGGTCGGCAGCTGGCTGCGTTACGACTATGGACAATACACCTGGCGGGCGGGCTCCAGCCAGATGCTGGACAAAAAAGGCATGAACCTGGCGTCGAACCTGTTTCACCTCGGGATCCTCGGCGTATTTGCCGGTCACGCCCTCGGGATGCTGACGCCGCACTGGATGTATGAATCGTTCCTGCCGCTGGAAGTGAAACAGAAAATGGCGATGTTCGGCGGCGGTGCTGCCGGACTGATGTGTCTGGTCGGCGGTATTCTGCTGCTCAAACGTCGTCTGTTTAATCCGCGTGTGCGTGCGACTACTACCGGTGCCGACATTCTGGTGCTCTCAGTGCTGGTTATCCAGTGCGCGCTGGGTCTGCTGACCATTCCGTTCTCTGCGCAGCATATGGACGGCAGCGAAATGATGAAATTGGTTGGCTGGGCGCAGTCGGTGGTGACTTTCCACGGTGGCGCGTCGGCGTACCTGGACGGTGTCGCGTTTATTTTCCGCGTGCACCTGGTGCTCGGTATGACGCTGTTCCTGCTGTTCCCGTTCTCGCGTCTGGTACATATCTGGAGCGTGCCGGTGGAATACCTGACACGCAAATACCAGATTGTTCGCGCGCGTCGCTAATTACCGCGCTTTCTGTTCAAGGCCCTGCTGATGCGGGGTCTTTTCTTTTGTGCCCCAACCCAGATTATTCCCCGCTGCCGCAAACAGGATCAGTATCCCGCCGAGCCACTGTATCGCGCTCAGCGTATGACCAAACGCCAGACTATCGACAACAATCGCCACTAACGGATAAATAAACGAGAGCGAGCCGATAATGGGCGTTGGCAATTTCTGAATGGCGCTGTAGAGCAGTTGATACATTACCCCGGTGTGAACAATCCCGAGCGTGAGCAAAATTCCCCACGGGAAGGTTGCAGAAATCGAGGTGAAATGCGCCAGCGGGAACAGCATCACCACTCCGGTCAATACCTGGATAAAGGCGATATGCTGCGGAGGAAGCGGGCGTAATTTCCGGGCAATGATGGCCGTCAACGCATAGAAAAAGGCCGCACTTAATGCCAGCGCAATCCCTGTCAGTAAATCGGTGTGATGCCCCCCGCTGAGTTCGCTTGATAACAACACCACCACGCCGCAAAACGCCAGCATCAGCCAGGCCCATTTCACCCGCGATACCCGCTCGCCGGTCAGCATTCCCATTAACACCAGCATAAATGGCTGAGTGTTGTAGACCACCGTCGACATTCCAATCGAAATCTTGTCGTAGGCCGCAAACAGAAGCAGCCAGTTGATAACCAGTGCGATGCCACCGGCCACCGCCAGCAGCCACGTTGCTCGAGTCAGCCGGCTGAACGGTTGTCGACTCAGAAGAATAAACGCGCCTAATGCGAGCGCACCAATAGCACACCGCCAGAAAACGACGTCGATAACGGGTAAACCCGAGAGCAGGACAAAGGCGCCGATAGAGCCGGAAATCAACATCGCCAGGCTCATGTGCCAGACGCCAATATTACGATCACGCATACACACCTCCACAATCTGATGGCCATATTGTGGAGCAGAGGCTGAATGTGTTACATACTTGTTATAAGGTAAAAGATGGTTTTTTCTTTTTAAAATAAGGTGAATATGATGGATGTCCTTATTGATGATATCGATCGGGCGATTGTAGCGGCGCTGGCAGAGGATGCGCGGCTTTCATTAAAGGTTCTGAGTGCGCGAGTGGGACTGACGTCGCCCAGTACAGCCGAACGCTTAAAACGTCTGGAGGAGCGGGGAGTGATTCAGGGCTATGGCGCCAGAGTGAATCTGTCCGCACTCGGTTATACCCTGCAAGCGCTGGTGCGTGTCAGACCGCTGCCGGGGCTACTACAAAAAGTCGATAAATATATTCAGGCGATGCCGGAATGCATTGAATGCGACAAGGTGACCGGGGAAGACTGCTTTGTGATGCGTTTAGTCGTGAAGGATATTACTCAACTGGATACGCTGCTCGATGGGTTGGCCGAATTTGCGCAGTGCAATACATCGATTGTGAAGAGTTCGCCCGTGAAACGGCGTTTGCCTGTGATTTGAGTGATGAAAACTGGCGAAAATGTGGCATCTAAGTTGGGTTTTAAAGTAGTGCTGAAGAAGAGATGGTGGCGGGGGAAGGATGACTTGACGCTAACGCGTCTCGCCCTTCGGGTCGTTGCCTGCGGCAACGCTTTCTCGCGTTGCTCGAATCGAACCTTGGTCGAAGTTTCTCATCCTTCCCTGTGCAGAGAAAAATGTGGCATCTAAGTTGGGTTTTAAGGTAGTGCTGAAGAAGAGATGGTGGCGGGGGAAGGATGACTTGACGCTAACGCGTCTCGCCCTTCGGGTCGTTGCCTGCGGCAACGCTTTCTCGCGTTGCTCGAATCGAACCTTGGTCGAAG
>Ga0160455_100458_pt1 | contig 21157 bp, 9 predicted proteins | sample HID1972I_E6MG_FD_108206 | JGI IMG/M metagenome (GOLD analysis project Ga0160455, IMG submission 108206) | Enriched pill bug-associated microbial communities from UW Madison campus, WI, USA - HID1972I_E6 MG | ecosystem: Host-associated > Arthropoda: Insects > Digestive system > Unclassified ... | reverse complement strand
GCACTCACAACCTCGACATCCTCATAATACTTCGCATGTGTTGTGCGAATAAGATTATTAAAAATTCCGCCAGTATCTTTTTGTAGCATAGCTAACGCTTGTGCTGTAATCCCCCCAGGAACGGCAACTCGACGCTGGACATCTTCAGTCGTCATTCCGCCTTCTGTAAGCAATAAGCCAGTACCCAGCATCATATTACTTGCAATCATCATTGCTCCATCGCGTGAGATACCTGTTTCTTCAACGGCAGCATCAACAAATTGCTGCAGTAGAAAAGACATGAATGCAGGACCACAGCTTGATATATCTGAAACAATTCTAGTAAAGCTTTCTTCAATACGTATTGGTTCGCTTATATAGGCTAGAAGCTGCTCCAGCATCGTTTGATGTGCTTCATCGATTTGATCACCATATATGCAAAGTGTTGCTCCGCTCCACATTTTATTCGTTATGCTTGGAATTATTTTAGCAATATGGCAGTTTAGCTCCTGTGATAAATGCGAAAGCTGCACAGGGCTAGTAATCGAGACAATAAGCTGTTCATCCGTTACAAATGGCTTGATTTCCGATATGACATTGGCAAATTCGTGAGGCTTTATACATAAAAAAATGATATCAGATTGCTGAACGACAGATGTATTGTTTTGCTTTGCTTGCAAGCCAGGAAATTTACATGCGAGTTCCTCTGCTTTGGAATACGTTCGATTGCTTACACTAATGTGAAATGGCTCTACAGCTTCAGCAATAATTAAAGCTTCTATTAATAGGCTCCCCATACTTCCTGCTCCGATAAATCCAATATTCATCATGTTCCCTCCTATTTATGAAAGTGTGAAAGCTCTATTCATTTCCTATCGTATTCGTTACCGCTTGTATCTTATGTCAGAATTATACAGGAAAGAGGTGTTCTTATGTTTTCTATGAACAACGATAAAGATCGAATGCGCTTTATTCTTATCGGTATGATATGCACAGGCTTGGTCTGTGTAGTTATCGCATTATGTATGAAGCTAAGTAACTCTGCTGAAGTAGAAGAGATTGCCGTTGATGAGCTGCTGCAACAGTATTGGCAAGAGCAAGCGCTCGATACGGCGTCACCTGATAACGCTGAGACTGAGACTGAGGCATTATTATCATCGACTGAATCAACTGATCTGGGCGATGCTTCAATGCAGCATGTCGTGAGTGATGAAGCTATGAAAGAACAAGTAGCGGAAACTGGTGGAGACGAAAAGCTGGAAGCTCCCAATCCACCGACAGCGGAATCAACTGCTAACGATGGGAAAATCGATATTAATCAAGCAACTGCTGAGCAGCTTCAGCAGTTAAAAGGAATTGGTCCATCTAAAGCTAAGGCAATTGTCGAAGACCGCGAGCAAAAAGGAAGCTTTAAATCCATCGCTGATATTAAACGAGTAAAAGGCATTGGTGAAAAACTTTTCTCAGGCATAGAAGAAAGTATTGTCGCAAACCCATAGTTCGGTCATAATGGAAAGGAGTCATGATAAATAGGATATATTACCACTTTAGGAGGAATATTTATGTCTGATGAAAGAAAGCTATCTCTTGAAACAATAGCAGTTCATGGAGGTCAAAGCATTGATCCAACTACGATGTCTCGAGCAGTTCCTATTTACCAAACGACATCCTATGGCTTCCGAGATACAGATCATGCAGCTAATCTGTTTGGGTTAGCAGAATTTGGTAATATTTATACTCGTATTATGAATCCGACAACGGATGTTTTGGAAAATCGTGTAGCACAGCTGGAAGGTGGAGTGGGAGCATTAGCTGTTGCATCTGGACAAGCTGCGATTACGTATGCGATTCTAAATATCGCAGAAGCAGGCGATGAAATTGTTTCTGCTGCAAGCTTATATGGAGGTACGTATAATTTATTTGCTCATACTTTCAAAAAGCTGGGAATTACAGTTCGTTTTGTAGATCCATCTGATCCGGACAATTTCCGCGGACAAATTAACGAAAAAACTAAAGCTGTTTTTGCTGAGACAATCGGCAATCCAAGAGGCGATATTATTGATATCGAGGCGGTAGCAGCTATAGCACATGAGCATGGCATTCCGTTTATTGTTGATAATACGTTCCCAAGCCCATATCTATGCCGACCGATTGAGCATGGTGCGGATATTGTTGTACATTCCGCTACAAAATTCATCGGTGGTCACGGCACATCAATCGGCGGCGTTATTGTTGATAGTGGGAAATTCGACTGGTCAGCAAGCGATAAATTCCCAGGCTTAACACAGCCAGATCCAAGCTATCATGGTGTTGTGTTTACGGAAGCTGTTGGTCCAATCGCTTATATTATTAAGGCGAGAGTACAGCTACTTCGTGATACGGGAGCTGCATTGTCTCCATTCAATGCTTTCTTATTGCTGCAAGGATTGGAAACGCTACATTTACGTATGGAAAGACATTGTGAGAATACTCTTGCAGTGGCAAAATATTTAGAGGCTCATGAATCGGTAGAATGGGTTAACTATCCAGGCCTGGAAAGCCATCCATCCTATGACTTAGCTCAAAAGTATTTGCCAAATGGACAAGGCGCGATTATGACCTTCGGCATTAAAGGTGGTTTAGAAGCAGGCAAAAAGCTAATTAATGCGGTGCAGCTGCTTTCTCACCTAGCGAATGTCGGTGATTCCAAGTCGCTAATTATCCATCCTGCAAGCACAACGCATCAGCAGCTTGATGAAGAAGCGCAAATTGCAGCTGGTGTACAGCCTGGCATGGTCCGTTTATCAATTGGTACAGAAGGCATTAATGATATTATTGCAGATTTGGAGCAAGCGATTGCTATTAGTCAGCAGGCATAAAGTGAACGCTTGATTCCGTCAATGCGTGCTTTGCAATCCTGCTCGCATTGTGATTATAATATTGCTAGCACGAAATGCGAGGAAGGGAAGATCAACATGCAAAGCAAGCAACGAGAGCACGCTCGTAAAGATTGGGATACTTATTTTATGGATATTGCATATATGGCATCAACCCGCTCAAGATGCCACCGCAGGCACGTAGGTGCAGTTCTAGTGCAAGGAAAGAAGCTACTCGGTACCGCTTATAACGGTGCTCCTATGGGAGTAGAAGATTGTGAAGAAGCGGGCTGTATGATTACCGAGGAGTACGAGCTCGTGGTTGATGAACACGGCGAAGAGAAGATGGTAAAAAAACAGCGCTGTATTCGAACGATCCATGCTGAGCAGAATCTATTACTGTTTACTGATCGGATTGACCGTGAAGGGTCCGTCGTATATGTAACAGATCAACCTTGCTGGACTTGTGCCAATATGCTGGCTAATAGCGGTGTGAGTGAAATTGTATTTCACCGATTATATGCAAAGGACGATCAAAAGGTGCGTCATTTAATGGAGCAGGTTGGCATTATTTTTCGATCATTAGATATGTATGAGCCCCCAGAGCATGCCGCAATGGATATACAACAATAAATATCATTACATTATATGTAGATAAAAGGAAGAACCTAGACAATGACGTCTAGGTTCTTTTCTTTTTGGAGGTGCATGGAAGGGTGAAGAAAAGACCGATCTTATTTGTTGTGATAGCATTTCTACTCGGGCATTTGGCAGCTTCGATGCAGCAGTTGGATGTATGGTTGTATACGTTCATGGCCGCTGTATTAGCTTTAAGCAGTGTTTTGCTGCTTAAGAGAAGTACGATGAAGCTTGCGGGAATATGTCTGCTACTGTTTATAGCTGGATCTGCTGAGAGATACATGGTCGATGTACGGAATGTGACAGCTTTGCCAACGCAGCTGCAGGAAGCCTCTGCACAAGCTAGCGGCATTATTGTCAGTGAGGTGGAGCTTGATGGAGATCGTGCCAAATTCATTTTTCAATCCTCACAGCTCATATTGAATGGGGATGAGCTAATTTTGGATCAGTCCGAAAAGTTTATTGTGCACGTAACTTTGATGACAGAAGAGGAGCTTTTAGCAGCAACACAGTGGCATCGTGGCAATACTGTTCATATAACGGGCGAGCTTTCTGTTCCAGAGGAAGCTAGTAACGAAGGAGCTTTTAACTATCGTTTATACTTACAGCGTCAAAGCATTCATTGGTTATGGAAAAGCAAGGGAAGCAGTAATGTTGAAGTACTTAAGCAAACGTGGCATGTGAGCAGCTTGTTACATCGTATTGATGAAATACGAAAAAAACTGGCAGCACCATTAGATTCTTTGTATTCATCTACCGAAAGCGGCTATCTTAAAGGGTTAATATTAGGAATACGGGAGGATCTTGACCCGGAACAATTCCGCAGCTTTTCAACACTCGGACTTACACATATATTAGCGATATCAGGTTTGCATGTCGCGGTATTTATGTATATGGTAACAGCTATGCTTAAGCTGGTTAGGTGTAGCAAAGAGCAGATCATATATACGCTGCTAGTTGCTATTCCGTGCTATGTTGCACTTACAGGAGGATCACCTTCTGTATTAAGAGCAGGTATGATGGCGATGATAGGATTGTTTGCTGCACGTGCTGGCAGACTAAAAGATGGCCTTCATATTATTGCGGTCGTTGCAGCTTTGCTCGTATTATGGGACCCCTATATGCTTCATGACGTTAGCTTTCAGCTTTCCTTCATTGTAACACTTGGGTTAATTGTAGGTGTTCCTGCGATACAATGCCTGTTCCCACCTACTAAGCGATGGAAGTGGGTCTTTGACTTGCTAGCGGTAACGATTGTTGCTCAAATCATCTCTTTCCCTCTAACAATATATTATTTCAACCAATTTCATATTTTATCATTGCTCGCTAATTTTTTTCTCGTTCCTTTTATTAGTACGATCGTCATGCCGCTTGCAAGCATCGGGCTGTTGCTTGGACATTTGTCGTTGATCATAGCGAGACCTGTTTCCATCATTGTCCATTGGTGTAATGAGCTAAGTTTTGCTATCGTAGCTATAATGGGTGATATAGGGCAACTGCATACGATATGGGCATCCCCACCTATGATATGGATTATATTATGGTATAGTATTTGGATTGCAATATTTCATTATTGGAAAGCTAAGCATTCAACGATGCAAAGTGAAGTAAATCATTCTGCTGACGACACAGAACCTATTGATGTTATCGATGAACTGGATCCAATATATTATAGGAAACCAGATAACTGGTTGAAGCGGAATTATCTATCGCTGCTTTATACAGCTGTAGTTTTACTTCTTACGGTTTACGCTTATAACCCACACCTATTGAATCGGACTGCTACGATTAGCTTTCTTGATGTCGGACAAGGTGATGCTAGTTTAATTCGAACACCTACAGGGAAAATCATGCTGGTAGATGGAGGAGGGACACTTAAGTTTGGTGAGCAAGAGGATTGGAAGCAACGTAAGGACCCATTCGAAGTGGGAAAAAAAGTGCTTTTGCCTTTGCTAATGAAACGGGGTGTTCAACAAATTGATATACTTGTTTTATCACATCTTGATAGCGACCATATTGGAGGATTGTTTGAGGTAGTCAGACAAATTCCAGTGAAAGAGGTGTGGTGGAATGGAAGCTTCGACACTACTGAGGATACAGAGAAATTATTTACCTTTATTGTAGAAAAACAAATTCCTATTAGAACACCACTGATCGGGGAAACGATAGCGATCGACTCATATACTTCAGTTGATATGTTATGGCCTTTATATGAGCTACCGACTAATATTGAAACGATAAATAAGCAAAATGATCAGAGCCTTGTTTTTTTGCTTACCGTATACGATTCATCCTTTTTATATACGGGTGATATTGGAAAGGAAACAGAAGAGTTAATCGTCAATATGCATGCTGCTAAAGTAAAGGAAGGGCAGCTTCAGCCTTTACCGAGCATTTCTGTATTAAAGGCTGCGCATCACGGCAGTCGTTATTCGACCGATTATGCTTGGCTATCCTACACACAGCCGCAAAACACGGTTATTTCTGCTGGACGTAACAATCGTTATGGACATCCGCACCCTGATGTTCTAGATAGATTGTCGCAATACAACAGTCTTATATGGCGTATTGATCAGCAAGGTGAAGTGATGTTTAAGGTGAAGAAAGATCAGCTCTATTACCGGAAATGGAAATAGACGGTGACGGATGTTTCATTATTTGATATGCTTTATGGTGGAATCTGAAAATTTACTTAAAACATATCGAAAAAATAATGATAACATTGAATAAAAGCTGCAACCTTTGAACAAATCACTACGTCAGTAAGGTTGCATGAGAGGGGGAGCTTTCACGTGGTAGAGCCAGAACTTATAAAATCGGCTCAATCGGGTGATCGGGAAGCATTAGTCACTCTTTTGCGAGAAATAGAAAACCATGTGTATCGAACCGCATACTATATATTAAACAACGAGCAGGATGCACTCGACGCATCTCAGGAAGCACTAATTCGGATTTATACAAAAATAGATACGTATGAGGAAAAAGCTCAGTTTAAGACATGGGTACAGCGAATCGTTACCAATATTTGTATTGACAAGTTTAGACGCACTAAACCAACCGTTTCTATTGAAGAACATGAGCTTGTGTTTCAGGAAAAAAGTAATGTCGAGCATGATGTGCTTGCCGCATTTGCTATGGATGATATTAGACAAGCAATCGAGCAGCTACCTGAACATCATCGAACAGTTGTAGTTTTACGGTATTTACAAGATTTCTCGTATAACGAGATTGCAGCATCACTTGATCTACCGTTAAATACTGTTAAGTCCTACTTGTTCCGAGCGAGACAACAGCTACAGCAATTACTACAAGATTATCAGAAAGGTGGTGTTAGGGGATGATTTGCACTGAAGTAGGTGAATTAATGCAGCGACAATTAGATTATGATCTGGATGAGCATGAACTAACGATGTTAATGACTCATCTAAGCGAATGCATAGCTTGTAAAGATTTATTCGAACGGCTAACACTACTATCAGGAAGCTTGGAGCAGTTACCTCGCGTAACTCCATCGATAAATATTGTAGACTCCATATTGCCAGAGCTTGATGCGATTGATCGTCAACGAAGCTCAGAAACAAAAAGAAATCGTTATTCGCGGATGCGCTGGATGACTACAGCTGCAAGTGTTGCCGCGGCAGCGGCTGTTGTTTTTATTATGTCAATTGGGTGGAACGGATCGGATTCGAAAGACAATGTTACGTATGATGTAGCGCTATCACCTGAAACTAGAACGGCTAATCCATCCGATATTACGCCAATGTACAAATCGGGTGATGGATTGATGGATATTACGACAAGTACGCAGTCAGACGCAGGTCAATTCAGTATTGAACCGATGTCTTCACCTAGTGAATTATTTTATAATAATATGAACACAAGGGATGCAGACAGTGTCGAAGTACATGATCAAGCTGGAGCGAAACAGTCCAGAGACCGAGTAGAAGGCAGCCAGAGTATTGGGATTAACGATGAGAGCAATGATACTGCTAGCGATAAAAACGATCGAGGCAGCTTCAATAACAAAGAGTTAACTCCAACCAATCAAGGTATTATGGGAATTGCTAATGTGACTGAAAGCGAAGAAAAGGAATCAGCCAATACTATCTCTTCAGTTGAGCAAGCTGAACAATTAAAAAACTATTCTCCCGATGAACAGGTCTATATTCTGTTTGATGGGCATACAATAGCGTTGTATGAGACAAGTACGAATGAGCTTCTTCGTTCGTGGGAGATGAGTGTAACTGGTACAGCACGATTAACTGTTTGGGATTTAGAAAGCGAATCCTTTATTTATGAGGTTACGGACGACAAAGGTAAAAATTATAGTTTTACGATAAATATTAATGAACAAAATGAGTAACACTTTGAGTAATAGCTGCGTATTATACAATATGTCAATGTCTACGACTGGTCATCGCCGTCGTAAGACCATTCTATAGCTAGTGCCATGGAACTAGCTAGGAATGTTAACATATAACAAAGGGATGCCTCATGCAAATGAGGTCATCCCTTTGTTTTTTTATAATTCGAGCATTGCACTTTTCAAGCGACAATGGTACACTTTGTCTCGATTCATGCTTAGGAGGTTCAGCAATGGAAGCGACGGAAGCGATAAGAGCGGTACAAGCAGGTAGATTTTCGCCTTTCTATGTTATCTATGGCAAGGATAGATATCGAATGGAACAATTTGTAGAGCTAATTAAAAACAAGATGTTCACATTAGACGAGCAGAATATGGGAATTGTGAAATATGATACCCAGGAAACCTCGCTCGATGAAATTGTTTTGGAGGCTGACTCAGCTCCATTCTTTATGGAGAAAAAGCTAATTCTCGTAAAGGACAGTGTTGTTTTTTGTTCAGGAAAGGATAACTCAAAACTTGAACACCGGCAAGAAGCATTATTAAATTATATGGAGCATCCATTAGAAAGCTCTGTATTATTATTTATCGTCAATTCGGAAAAGCTCGATGAGCGAAAGAAACTAGTAAAAAGCTTGAAAAATAGAAAGGTTATCGTTCATTTCCCTGAACTTGAACATATTCAATTGCTGCAATGGCTTCGAAAGAAAGCTGAAGAGCAAGGGAGACAACTTGATCCTGATGGAGCAGAACTTCTCATTCGACGAGTAGGAATGTCCATGCAGCAGCTAGTACAGGAATTGGACAAGCTGTGCCTGCTTGTCGGAGATCGTGGTGAAATCACACGTGAATTAGTAGATCAGCTTATATCAGTGACAGTGGAAGAAGATGTGTTTATGCTAGTTGATGCAATCGTTAATGTTAAGCTAGCAGATGCGCTTGCAATGTATAAAGGACTATTAATTCGTAAAGAAGAACCGATAAAACTCGTAGCACTTATAGTTAGACAAATTCGAATGATGATTCATATTAAAGAATTAGAAGAGCATCACTACAGTCCACAGCAGATAGCGGGGATGATTGGGGCTCACCCATATGCGGTTAAGCTCGCAGCGGAGAAGTCAAAAGGCTATCAGAAAAAACGATTAGCTCAGCTGCTAAGCTCGTTGGCAGACCTTGATTACGGAATGAAAACAGGTAAAGTTGATAAAGCATTAGGGCTTGAGCTGTTTATATTATCGCTTGGCAGCAACTACACATTAACATTCCAAAACGATCCTTATAGGGATTGACTATTTTACTATGTTATAGCTTTCGAGCAGGACTTTCTACCCCGATTCTTGTTAATGTCGTCGACAAAGAATCGGGGTTATTTATGTAGAAAATTATCGAATAATTTTATATTTATCACTAATTAATGTTAAATTTTAGTTAAAAAACTATCTATTATTTCAAAGTTTCGATATTTACTTTTATGAATCATAACTGAAAAGAATATTATGCAATTTAATCATTTATGATAGAAAATCGCACACTTATGATTAATGAATGAACGAAAAAGTTAGTTGAGTCTATAATGAGAACCGTGTACAGAACAGACCAAAGGTTGTGGGAGGATGATTATTCTCGTACATTGTTCAAATGCTGTCGAGATATCACAGTTAGACTATATGCGATTGAACATTCGCAAGCAAAGATGGGAGGCTGCTCTATCGAAATATAACAAAATGGATCAAATCTTGATGATTGTTAGTGAATATATGCTCCATCAATATGTTGAACGTGAATGTTGTATGGCGAGCGAACGCATTGAATATTGTTACAATAAGCACGGAAAACCGCAATTTCTGTCAGTTAAAAATGTGAAATTTAACGTTTCGCACGCTGGTGACTGGGTAGCTATTGGTTTATCTGATCACGATATTGGAGTTGATATCGAAAATGTTGCCCCTTTGAATTACGATTTTATTGATCGTTATTTCACTAATGAAGAGCAGCAATATATTAGAAGCGCACCAACGAAACAAGCACAATTGATAAGATTTTATGAGATATGGACTTGTAAAGAAAGCTATGTGAAAATGCTTGGTACTGGTCTAAGTGAAAGTTTAAATTCCTTTACAATCAATTCAACATACGGTGCTAATAGCATTGCTGTAAGTCCCTCTAGTTTTAACCAACACACAACGATTACTTCCAAACGCTTTTCAGTAAAACCTAATGTTTTTCTGAACGGCTCAATGACCTCTAAACATACAGTTTCAAACTACACAGAAAATCACTTTCAAGCAATAAAGATCCGCCACGCTTCATGGGGTAATATGCAGCTTGCACTTTGTACTAGTGCAGTTGGGGACATACCATGTCATATATACGATCTGTCTCCAAGCAAAAAACTGGATATTTACGAAGATGTTAGTTTCTTCAAACTCTAGTTCGATTCACAGTATGACAAGCTTAAAGATATTGTTAATCATTGTTAACGTATCGTTGATATTATTGACAAGTATACATGTGGTCAATAAAATGGGCTTAGTTTGCCTTATGATGTAATTTTTATACATAAATACGTAAAAATGTTAACTATATGTAAATTTAAATGGTTTAAGGAGGAAATTATATGTGGTTTTTAGCATTATGGGGTTTAGGAATTGTATCTGGGGTAATCCATATGTTCATTATTGGCTTCCCGGGAGAATGGAGCGAGATTTCAAGAATTATTTTACTGCATCAATTCATCGTTACGTTTGGTCTTGTAGGAATTATTGGTTATGTCGTTAATATTGCGAGAGCTGACGCAACAGCAAAAATGCTCGGTTGGCCTGGCGGTCCGTTCCAAGTAAAGTATGGTTTTTCACAAGTAGGTCTCGGAGTTATGGGGATTATGGCGATCTGGTTTGGTGGGAATTTTTGGGTCGGTGTTCTTGTAACGATGTATATTTATGGTTTGAGCGGTCTCTGGTCACATACATACGTCATGATAAAAAACAAAAAAGCAGATGCAGATAGTGTTGGCAATATTGTGATGGACATTATATATCAAGCATTTATTACAGTACTATCCGTAATTGCTGGAGGAATATGGGTGTTCTAGTACCTGATCTACTTTTTGGGTAATGACAATGTTGAGGTGATGAAAATGAGAGAATTACATAGAGCTCCTTTGTTAGAAATTCAAAAAGGTATATTATTTGACAGCCAGGTTGGTGATCCTGCTGCATATACGATATCAGCAGTAATGATGTTTAACGATATGGATCTTAATCTGCTCCGACAATCTTTGCAGCTTGTTATTCATGAACAAGAAGCGCTTAGAAGCTGTATTATGATGGAGGAAGAAGGTCCGCAACTTGTAGTTGTAGATAGCTATGATGCACCGATTGAAGAGCTGCAGCATAGGGACATAGCATCGCGGATTAACGTAGACGGAAGTATAGCGGAAGAGCTAATGGACGAGATATTGAAAAAGCCAATCGATCTATTCGATGGCCCGTTGTTCAGACTTTATGTCAGCCCGCTAATTCAGCAAACAAGCGTGTGTATTTTCACGATTCATCATATCATATGCGATGGAATGAGCCTTGAGCTGTTGAAGGACAGGTTACTGTACTATTACAACAAGCTTAAGCAATATGAAAGCATCGAGCTTGAAGCAGACAATGGCTTTACGGAATATATCAAATTGGAGAATAAGAAGCTAGAGCTAGGTAAATACAAAAAACATGCAGTGTACTGGAAAGATAAAATGAATCAAGCAGAACCTATCCATATTCCGCCTGATAAAATTACACATCATGAACAGGGTGGCGTAGCCAAAGAGCTTCGTTTTCCGATTACACATCATCAGCAAGTGGTGGAGATCGCGAAACAACTTGAGGTTACGCCATTTTCTATCTATATGTCGATTTTCACATTATTGCTTAAACCTTATAGCAGCAATAATGAAGTAACCTATGTAACTCCAATTACTCATCGTCCGAAGCTAAGTATGGAGCAATCGGTTGGCTGCTTTGTCCATATGCTGCCGATTCGGATGGAAGTTGGACGAGAGTCAAGCTTTAATGAGCTTGTACATGCACAGATGCAGGAATTAATTCAAACCTATAAGTATGCAGGCTATCCTAACAATTTAATCGCTAGAAACAGCAACCAGCTTGGATTGCCAGGGACACCATCAATCTTCGATGTATCATTCGTACACGATGTCATTGAGTCTGAGTTCAACGATGTTCGTGTTGCAGCGAGCAGCGTTGTTACTTTTCCGGGACAGATGATGGTTGTAATCGAGCAATCACCACAAGCTGTACAATTGAAAATTCAATTTAAGCCACAAACCTACTCACAAGAAACGATAGAGCTCCTTGGCAACCGTTATGAGTATTTGTTACAGCAATGCTGTGCAGATCCGAGCATTAAGCTAGAAGAGTTGGAATATGTAATGCCGAATGAGAGAGAGCTCATCTTGCATTCCTTTAATGAAAGTGAGTACTTTCCATATAAGCCAATGAGCATAATTGATAGGTTCGAGCATCGTGTCGCTCAATGCCCTCAGCGTGTTGCTTTAATCGACTCGCAACGTCAGTTGACGTATGAGGAAGTTCAACAATCGGTTCATCAGCTTGCGGGCAGATTGCTCGCTTGCACGAATGGAGAAGTGAAGGTTATAGGTATTCATATGCAGCGAAGCATCGAAATGGTGATCAGCATTCTTGCCGCGCTGCGTGCAGGCTGCGCCTATGTTCCGTTGGACCCTTCCTATCCTATGAAGCGGAAATCATTCATTATTCAAGATGCTAGCATTGCCTGTGTCATTACAGACCAGATTCTACAGCTTGATGAAGAACTAAACTTACCTGTGCTTACTTATTCAACACTAGATGTACTGGATCGTATGCCTGAGCCATTACAGCAACTGCCAGAAATTACTCCGGATGCACTTGCTTATATTATGTATACGTCTGGATCAACGGGTAATCCGAAAGGGGTTATGATTGAGCAACACAGTGTAGTCAATACATTGCTTGATTTGGAAAGACGGTTCCCGATGACTGCAGATGGAGTGTTTATGTTGAAAACAGCATATACCTTTGATGTTTCGGCAACTGAGTTGTTCGGCTGGTTTATCGGGGAAGGTGCTTTGTATGTTCTGGAACCTGATGGAGAAAAAAATCCTCATCTCATTGTTGATTGCATTGACCGTTTTCGTATCACGCACTTGAACTTTGTACCGACAATGTTTCGCTTATTTTTAGATGTTATTGCTGATCGCACCACACATCGAAAACTAGACTCTCTTACGTATCTATTTGTAGGTGGAGAAGCAATCACTCCTGAGCTTTTAAACAAATATGATGAACTTAATCTTAAAGCTTCATTAGAAAATGTTTACGGACCAACGGAATGTACGATATGGATGTCTCATTATGAACTCAATCAATATGCTGATCAAGTCAATGTGCCAATCGGCTACCCATTGAATGAAACGAGATGGTATGTCGTAGGAGAGAGTAATCAGCTGCAGCCGATTGGTGTTATTGGAGAACTATGTTTAAGTGGTGTAGGACTAGCTCGTGGCTATGTGAATATGCCGCAATTAACATCGGAAAAATTTGTGCCGAACCCATTCTATAATGAATCGCTAGATCCACCGCATTTCAAAAAAATGTATCGAACGGGAGACTTGGTGCGTTGGCTGCCAAGCGGAACGATTGAATATGTTGGTCGGATAGATTTTCAAGTGAAGCTGCATGGAGTTAGGCTGGAAATTGGTGAGATTGAATCATCATTGTCCAATTATCCTGATGTTGTCCAAGCTGTTGTAATTGTTAAAAAACTGGAGCAGAGCTCTCGCTTATGTGCGTTTTACTTAAGTGAACAAGAGATTGAACCGGCTAAGCTGAAAGCTTTTTTGGGTGATGAACTGCCTGCTTATATGATTCCGGAGCATTATGTGCATGTGAATGACATTCCAAAGAACTCGAGCGGTAAAGCGGATCGAAAAGTATTGCTTGCGATGCTTGATCAGCTTCAAGAGGAAACTAGATCATATGAGGCACCTGCTAATTCAATCGAGGAGCACATCGCTGCAATATGGGAGCGGGTACTGCACATTGAAAAACCGAGTGTGGAGACTCCTTTTTTCGAATTAGGTGGCTCTTCCATCTCGCTTATTCAAGTTCATACAAAGCTCCAGCAGTCGCTGTCAAAGCAGCTTCCGATTACGGCATTGTTTCAATATGTAACGATTAGACAGCTGGCAGAGCACTTGGGCAGCGAGCAGTTCGTAACAAAGCAACAATCGAAAAAGCAATCAGAGCAAGATCGAAAGCAGCCGACTCTTCACAATCGCGAAGATATCGCCATTATAGGAGTGGCGGTACGCGTTCCTGGGGCGAATTGCCTCTCCCAGTTTTGGAGCAACCTCGTAAACGGTGAGGAGAGCATTCATTTTTACTCAGATGATGAGCTAAGACAGCTTGGAATCGATGAGCAGTTGATCCGTCACCCGCAATATGTGAAAGCAAAAGGTAGAGTAGACGGTATCGATACGTTTGACCATCAGTTGTTTGACTATACACCGGGTGAAGTGCAGATGATGTCGCCTCAGTATCGCTTAATGTACAAAGGGGTATGGGATGCATTCGAGGATGCAGGCTACGATCCGACGACAGGAGAGCAGCGCATTGGCTTATATCTAGGTGGCTCGGATGATTTTGAATGGTACCGTCATATGCTATTGAATCAGGATGCTTACAGTGATCAATACCAAACCTTTACATTAAGTACTAACCACTTTCTTGCTACACGTATTGCTTATAAATTGAATGTGACAGGTCCTGTATACACTGCTTTAACGGGATGTTCCACCTCATTAGTTACGCCTCATCTTGCATGCCAAGCACTTCAGTTAGGTGAATGTGATATGGCAGCGGCAGGCGGTATTACTGTAGAGCTGCCGAATGAGGGAGGATATGTGTACGAGGATGGAATGATGTTCTCAGAAGACGGTCATTGTCGACCTTTTGACGCATCAGCGAGTGGAACGATGTTTTCTAATGGGCTAGGAGTCGTCATCTTAAAACGACTGAGCGATGCAGTTAATGATCGTGATCATATATACGGCGTAATTAAAGGGTCCGCGATCAATAATGATGGAAATAGCAAGCTTGGATTTCTCGCTCCAAGTATCGAAGGACAAGTAGACGTCATACGCCAGGCGCTTGAGGTTGCGGCAATTGATCCAGCTACTATCAGCTACGTCGAAGCTCATGGAACAGGAACATTATTAGGAGATCCGATCGAAGTATCGTCATTGACTCAAGCATTTTCCGTAGAAGAAAAGCAGCAATGTGTGCTTGGCTCCGTGAAAGGAAATGTCGGTCATATGGACACAGCAGCTGGGATCGTTGGCCTAGCTAAAGTCGCATTAAGCTTAAAACATCGATATTTGCCAGGTACAGTCAACTATGAACAGCCTAATCCCAAAATTAATTTTGAACATACGCCTTTTCAAGTTTATCGCGAAGGCAGAACGTGGCAGCCGACTTCGTCCACGAATGGCTTGCTGCGTGCAGGAATTAACTCATTTGGTGTAGGAGGGACGAATGCGCATATGGTGTTAGAACAAGCGCCAATCGTAGACCGTGAACGTAGTAAACCATCTCGCTATCATATGATGCTCGTATCAGCGAAGACAAAAACTGCGCTGGAGGCTAACGCTAAGCAGCTTGCGAGCTATATGCTTGAGCACGATGAACTGCTTGCAGAAGATGTAGCTTGGACACTTCAAGTCGGAAGAAAGCATTTTAAGTATCGAAAAGCGATCGTTGTCCATGACAAGTGGCAGAAACAGCCTGAGCAATGGCAACAGCTGCTTGACGCGCCAACGAAGCAAGCATTGTCTGCAGCACGAAAATTAATATTTATGTTTCCGGGCCAAGGCAGCCAGTATCAAGGAATGGCGAAAGGTTTAATGACGTCTGAAGCTCATGATGGCTTTACACCTTTATTCCGCAAGTATATGGACGAGATGTTTTCATATATTCCACAAGAGCTGAGACCTTCAATCGTCTCGATCATGTATGGGGATGAGGACGAACAACTTATTCATCAAACTCAGTACAGTCAGCTAGCTATATTCATGACGAGCTGTGCTATCGCTTTGTCTATGATTGAGCTAGGCTTTGTACCTGACGCTATGATTGGACATAGTATAGGGGAGCTTGCTGCAGCAACCGTGGCAGGTGTGTTCACGCTAAAGGATGCCATTCGCATCGTAATCAAGCGTGGTCAGCTCATGCAGCAGCAACCAGCTGGAGTGATGGTTGCCGTAATGAGCGAAGCTGCGCGTATACAGCCAATGCTAACAGAGGACTTACAAATTGCATTATACAATTCTAGCAACGCTTGTGTCGTAGGTGGTCCAGCCGAACCTATTGAATTATTCAAACAACAGCTTGATGCTCAGGCAATCAAATATTCAGTCGTTAAAACTTCACATGCCTTTCATACACGCGCGATGGTGGAGGCTGCTGAACAGTTTGAAGCATATTTAACTTCAACCGTTACTTTTCATACATCAAAGTATCCCGTTGTATCGAATGTAACTGGAGATTGGGTAGATGAAAAGAGTTGGCTTACTCCGCAATATTGGGCAAAGCATATTACAGAAGCAGTTCGATTTGAACAGAATTTGGACAAGGTGCTTACTGATGAGCATGCGGTGTTCGTTGAGGTTGGTGCAGGGCGCACGCTTTCTTCGTTTGCTAGAATGCATCGCAGTAAAAAGGACGATCATTACTTTGTTTCGATGCTTCGCCATCCTCAGCAACAGGAGCATGATGAAAAATTCATTACAGAACGAATAGCTGAGCTTTGGTGCTACGGGGTAACGCCTTCGTTCAAGACATGGTATGGAGATACGGCATGCTATCGAGTCTCACTGCCAACCTATCAATATGACGAGCGTTTATACCCGATAGCTTTTCAGGGGCCAGCTGCTCGAGTTGATGCAGTTACAGCTATATCTTGTGCGCCGCCATCGAGCGTCGAGTCTCGTCTGCCTAAGCTAAGCATCGCTGGGAATGAAGCAGCAGTCGCGCTAGAGCATACTGATGACGCAGCTCTTAATATCGTGCTTGGCGCATACGAGAAGCTGTTTGGACATAACGAAATTGATGCTAAAAGTGATTTTTTCGAGCTTGGAGGAGATTCATTAAAAGCGGTCAGCCTAGCTAGTATTTTGCAGCAGCAATGTGGTATCAAGCTGGGTATGCACATCCTGTTCGAATATGTTACACCGATTACGCTTGCTAACTACTTGCAATCGCAATTACAGCAGCAAACTAGCAATCAGCATACTGATCTATCAGTGATCGACAATGGATACGATAGTTCAAGGACTGGCACATACCCACTATCTTCAGCGCAAATTAGAATGTATACGTTATGTATGCTTCACCCTCATGACATTACATGGAACGTTCCTTCTGCGACGTTAATTGAAGGGAAGTTAGATGAAGCGAAGCTGAGACAAGCGATCGCATATACAATGCAGCGCCATGAAGCTTTAAGAACATCTATTCAGCAACGGGATGGTCAACTAATTCAGATCGTACATGAGGATGTTGAAGTACCACTCGTATGTTCAGATTATCGCAATCGACAGCTAACGATAGAGCAGATCATTAAAGCATTCGTTCGTCCTTTTGATTTAACAAAAGCTCCGCTTATGCGGGTCGAAGTTGCTCGATTAAACGAGACACAATCTGTGCTTCTTTTCGATGTACATCATATGATCGCTGATGGAACAAGTGTTGAACTCATTACGCATGATGTGAATCGTTTTTATTTCGCCGAACAGGTTGGTCCCGCGTTGCCTTATCGAAGCTTTGTGGACTGGTTAGCCCAATATAAGAAAGATGCATCCTATGAAAAGGCGCGCCAGTATTGGATGCTTAAGCTTCAAGCACCAAGAACACAGCTTACGTTACCGACAGATTATGCGCGCCCAGATCATCTTTCCAATGCTGGGGCTCGTGTTCACTTTGATATTCCTACGCCTATCGCCAGAAAGCTAAGGGCGCTTGCTACGAGAAATCAATCCTCAATGAACATGGTGCTGCTTACTGCTTGGAAACTGCTGCTGCATCGCTATACAGGTAGCGACGATATGATCATTGGTACAGCAGCAGCGGGTCGACCGGACGACAAGTTCCGTAACACAGTAGGGATGTTTGTAAATATGCTTCCAATCCGTACGTCCATCTATGCGGAGGATAGCTTTGCTGGGCTGCTGCAGCGTGTAAAGCGAAGCATGCTTGAAGCGTTAAACTATGAACAATTTCAGTTTGATGATTTAGTGCAAGCGTTAGAGGTAACGCGTGTACGTAACCATAATTTATTGTTCGACATCTGCTTTGATTATCAAAATATGCAAACCTATCAGCTTGAGCTGGAAGGGATGACATTCGAGCCTTATTCGTTCGATATGAATTGCGCATCGTATGATCTGCTGTTAACCTGCCATGAGCTTCAGGATAAGGATTCGATTAGTGGATTCATTGAATATCGAACGGAGCTTTATGACAGCAGCACGATTGAAGCTATCGTTGGGCAATTGCTGCAAGTACTGGAGGCAGCCGTCGAGCGAGAACATGAAGCTATTGGCTCTAGCAAGATTGTGCAAATTCCTAACCAGCAATCACTTATACAGCGTAGCAGCTCACGGATACAATCCGAGCATGTTGAACGAGATGATCTGAACAGCTGCTTTGTACAACAGCTTCAACAATCGAGACATCGTGTCGCGATTATTGAAAGCTCCGGTTATCAGCTTACTTACGAGCAGCTAGGTGAACAAGTGGAACAGTTCGCTGCATTATTCAAGAGCAAAGGATTAAAAGCTGGTGATCGAATAGCCTTACTGATGAAGCGGACAGCTGCTATACATGCAGCGATGCTTGCATGTATAAGACTAAAGATAACGTTTATACCTATTGATCCTAGCCTTCCGCAGGAGCGAATACTCTACATGCTGGAGAAAAGCACAGTAAGTCTAGCGCTTAGTGATGATAGACGAATGAAGCTCTCGGTACCGATTGCTTTCATAGATGAAAGATTCAGCTTTTCTACTGTGGCAGATCAGAATAACGAAGGGAGATGCTTATCTGATCTACCCGTAACGGCAGCGCACATCTATACATCGGGCTCCACTGGCATGCCAAAAGGTGTGCAAGTGAGCGAACATTCGCTTATGAATTTTATAGAGGATGTGCGATTGAGAGGGCTGTTTGCGAATGATAATGATCGAATATACAGTGTGACGACGGTATCATTTGATATTTTTCTTTTTGAATCGATTATTCCGTTATGTTTGGGTGGTTCAATCTACTTAGCTAATGAACAGGAGCAGCTGGACCCTTCACTTGCAGCTCGTAAAATTGTACAGCACGAATGCACGTATCTCCTAAGCACCGTTTCTCGAATAAAAGCATTCGTTGAGCACCCTTTATTTACACCAGCGCTAGATCAATTAAACTGCATATTTACTGGTGGAGAAAATGTGCCGGCTTCATTAGTAGATTATATATTCCGATATTCCAAAGCGGCCTTGTTCAATATGTACGGCCCGACGGAAACGACAATATGGTCAACCGTTAAGCAGCTGTATGACTCCACAGATGTTACCATTGGCAAGCCAATCTTAAATACTGAGGTTTACATTGTCAATGAACAACTCGAGCCGTTGCCTATCGGTCAATACGGTGAGCTATTGATTGGTGGAGCAGGTGTTAGCGCTGGCTATGTGGGAGAGCCCGAGCGATCTGCAGAACAGTTTATAATGCTGCCGAACGTAAGTTCAGGACGACTTTATCGTACAGGGGATCGAGCTAGAATGCTCGAAACAGGGGAGCTTCAGCTGCTAGGCAGAATGGATACCCAAGTGAAAATACACGGTTATCGCATTGAGCTAAGTGAGGTGGAGGAGCAGCTGCTGCGTAATCATACCGTTCAGTATGCTGTAGCTGTTGTGCGAGCTGAAGGAACGGAGCATGCGCAAATCATTGCATATGTAAAGCCGAATGAATTTATTGAGAGCGAACGTGCGCCTGAGCTTGAGCGGCAATTGAAGCATTATCTCGGTGAACTGCTGCCACAGTATATGCTGCCATCGCGAATAATTAGCTTGCAGCATATGCCCACGCTTCCTAACGGCAAGCTCGATCGAAAGCTGCTAACGGCTATGGCCAATGAAGAAGAACTTTTGAAAACGGCTGTAACAACTGCTATTCAAGGCAATGAAAATATAGCGTTAGAAAACGGAAAAGCTGAAAAGTTGCTGGATTCAAGTAAACCGACGCGCTACGAGCTGCAACAGCGCTTAACTGTTCTGTGGCAGAAAACGCTGCAGCGCAACGATGTGCAGCTAAAGCATAATTATTTTGATCTAGGCGGTCAATCGTTAGGTTTAATTACAATTCATGGGGAGCTTAGCAAGTGGCTGTCAAAAGAGGTGCCGCTAGTAAAGCTTTTCGAATATCCGACGATTCAAGGTTTAGTCGATTATTTTGTGGAGGAAGGTCTGATTCGTGTTAATAGACCTGAAGGGGCTTCCGCTTTTGCAGCAGCAAGCATCGAGTCTGATCAACATCGCCGAGAAGCATTAAGTTCGATGAGTGAGCATCACCGCCGAGAAGCAGTAAGTTCATTAAGTGATCATCATCTCCGAGAAGCATCAGGATCAATGAATGATCACCGCCGAGAAGCGGTAAGTTCGATAAGTGATCATCACGATCAGCAAGCAGCAGCCGCTATGAATCAAAATCATGCTAGCGTTAAGCAGGAGTATGCTGACACTGATATCGCTGTAATTGGCATGGCTTGTCAATTTCCAGGAGCAAGTGACGTTCAGCAATATTGGAACAATCTTGTGAGCGGTGTTGAGAGCATACGAACGTTTACAGAAGAAGAACTGCTTGCTTCGGGTGTACCGCTCGAGGACGTACATTCTCCGCATTATGTACGAAGAAAAGGGTATCTGGATGACGTCGCGTATTTCGATCATCAATTTTTCAACTATTCGCTGCATGAAGCAGCTTCAATGGATCCACAGATTCGTCTATTGCACCAGGTTACATGGCACGCACTTGAGGATGGAGGCTACGATCCGTATCACTATAAAGGGAAGATAGGATTTTTTGCAGGCAGTGGTTTAAGTACGCCTTGGTTAACTCGTTTTATCGGTGAGCAAAAGGATTTAGTCCAGCTGTTTGAAGCGATGACGTTGAATGAAAAGGATTATGTTACAACTAGAATTTCG
>Ga0160455_100454_pt1 | contig 21225 bp, 14 predicted proteins | sample HID1972I_E6MG_FD_108206 | JGI IMG/M metagenome (GOLD analysis project Ga0160455, IMG submission 108206) | Enriched pill bug-associated microbial communities from UW Madison campus, WI, USA - HID1972I_E6 MG | ecosystem: Host-associated > Arthropoda: Insects > Digestive system > Unclassified ... | reverse complement strand
TTGAATCATACCAATTAACATTCGTGCCAGCTTTCCAATGAGTTTCATAATCGACGCCATCTTCTTCATACCTTTGAGTTGATTTCGCGTATGCCAGTACTTGAAGTCTGCATTTTGATTAACCAAATTTAACATAGCCATATACAAGTATTTACGCAACATACTGTCGCCCCGTTTGGACAGTTTGATTTGCCCCTTATGTTTTCCTGATGTTCGCTCTGCTAGATTAAGACCAGCTCGCCGCAACAATTGCCTGCCGTGTGCATAATGGCGTAAATCGCCAGCACAACCAAGCAGAGCGGCTAGTGGAATGGTGCCAAGACCGTGCACACTGCGGAGTTGTTCAATAAAAGGGACTTGCTCCAAAAGGGTTTCAAGCTTTTGTTGCATCTCGTTTAATACGCGTCGCGTCTCTTCATAAAAGTACAGTAGGTGTAAGATTTCTTGACGCGCAGCATCGTTGGTATCTGACTTTCCGATACTACGTGCCGCAGCAGCTAAAAGCTGTGCCGCTTTGGATCTGCCGCTCACACCAGCTACGCGCCGCATCCCTTGTTCACGCCACCCTTCCAGTACGTCGTCCACGCTCAGTTGCTGCAAATCTTCGGGTAAGGCAAAGGCTTTCAGCGTAGCAAGGGAACGAACGCCGTCCCATTCGGAAAAGACACTTCGAAACTCCGGGAAATACAGATCAATCCAGCGAACAATACGGTTGCCTAGACTGACAGACTGCCCAGACCAATATTCACGTGCGCTCATTTCAGCTTTGATTTGCTCAAATACAGGTACCTGTGGGGCATACTCGGTGTAATAGCCGCGACTAACCACGTCCGCAATAACAAGCGCATCCTTAGGATCATTCTTCGACGGGCTATTGTCGCGGTTTTCCTTGTTACGATGTGTCGTAACCGGGTTCACTAACACCACCTCGAATGCGTGCTTCAGCAGCCAATCTGCAAGATTGAGCCAGTAGTGACCCGTAGGTTCCATGCCGATGAGAAACGAGGTCTTGTTGTGAGAAAGGCCGACTTCATGTATCCATTTGACTAGCTTCTCAAACCCTTCCTGCGTGTTTGTAAAACTGAGGTGACGGCGAGACAATTCCCGTCCGCGAAAATCTGTTATTTGTGCAGCGTGCACGTCTTTGGCAATATCGATCCCGATTACGGCATGTTGATTGGTAATTCGTTCAATTCGTTGATTTATTGCGTCTTTTCCAGTAAACTTCATAGTAAGCGCCTCCTGATAGGTTTTTAGGGCTTTGACCCGTCACACCCCTATCATACGAGGCGCTCCTGTTTTTGTACAAGGCTAAAAATTAGCCCCTACAGGAATGTTTAAAACTTCAACTTGTTCCCGGTCGACGGAAATTTGTAGAACAAGAAATGAACACAAGTGCACAACCTTTGAAAAATGAATGAGTTTTTCAAAGGAAAGCTACCAACACTCTAAGGAATCTACGTTATCTTAACAATGATGAGATTTGTTAGAGATTCAATTCGATCATTGATTGTGCACGTCCAGGATAATCGGTAATAATGCCGTCGATACGGAATTTCAATACTTCCTTCATATTTTTAGAGCTGTTGACGGTCCACACCCAAACTTCACGGCCTGCTGCATGGGCCTGTTCGACTAATTGGTTGGTTAGCATCGTTTGTTCAATCGTATAAAAGTCAACGTCCAGTGCATTTAGTTTCCCTAATGCAAAATAGAGCACTTGTCCGATTTTAATATTCGGATTTAGATTACGAATATGCAGTAATGAGCTTTGATCGAACGACTGAATATATACCTCCTGCTCCATGCCAAAGGCTTGAATCTGCCTTACTATCTCATTCACCAAAGCCTCGCTTGGACCATATGGCTTTAAATCAATCAACAGCTTCGTGCGCCCTTGCGCTACTGCTAATGCTTCTGTAAACGAGGGAATATAGACAGGCTCCATATTGGCATCATAGCCAATAACAAAATTGCTTAATTCCTCAAATGTAAGATCAGCGATACGTACCGGTGTTCCTGTCATGCGCTGCAAGGTTTGATCATGATGAAGCACAGCAATTCCATCCTTTGTCATCTGCACATCAATCTCAACTGACTGATAGCCTTTTTCGATCGCGTCGATAATTGATGGCAGCGAATTTTCAGGCGCATTTTCAGTATCACCTCGATGTGCCGAAATCATCACAGTCCATTTAGCATAAACGAGATTGTCATTAGCTCTGAATCCGATGTAAAGAGCTAAGCTTAGGTAAATAATAGCTATTACTACATACCAAAAGTGTGGACGATTTAGGCTTTGCAAGGAAGTAAAGAGGCGTTTTTCCAAACGACCTAACTTGCTACGATAAACATAGGCGCTATCTTGCGGCTTCTTTCCTTGGCTGTAGCCGAAATAATAAAATAAACGGGTCAACACGATCACATTAATAGGAATGACAAGCAACGTAAACATATACGTCAAAATTGTCGATAGCGTTAAAGAGTAATGATTGGAGAATGCTTTAAGTAAATCAATATTTAACCACACCGGCAAATAAGAGAGTGTAGTAATAACGAGAAAGCTGCTTCCAACCACAACTCCGTTCAGCAAGGCCATAGCGAGAAACAGCCGCAAGCGTCTTCCCCGCGTCAACGCCTGACTGCTACGAATGGCTTCCGTAATTGTCTTACCCTCCAGCATAATAAAATGCAACACAAACACCCAGCGCAGCACAATATACAACAATATCAAAACGAGTGCGGCATAAATAAAAGTCATCGTATATGAAGCATCAACCACTTGATTGTGAAAAAAAATAGGTAGATTAAATAATGCATAAAATGATTCTGAAAATGGAGAATCAATGAATGGAATAAGTAAAAGAAGAAAAAATAATAGCTGTACAAAACCGAATCCGAGCAGCCGCGGTGTTCTGCGCAGCGTCGTCAACAAAGCATCTGTAATTGTAATATCTTTGCCAAAGTATTTTTGCTGCACGATGATAACAACTACACATAACTCAATAAATAAGGCAAAGGAAGAGACTAGACCAATCAAAACTAACCCGATCACACCCTCATAACTCATGCCAATTCGGTATACTTCCCCATTGAGCAAAGAGCCTGATCCTACTACCATCAATATTCTATTAAAGAGTAAGGTTATGACTGGAATAAAGACAAAGCTTGTAAGCAACATAAAAAAGTATTCAAATATAAGTAGTTTCTTATAAGAGGCTCGAAAGTCTTGCAGACTTCTTCCTAGTAGTTTCAGCATGCCGATTCATCCTATCTGCTTAATAGATTCACTAGTTTATATTATTTTGCTACGCAAAATTTTTCCCTGTCAAGAGCTTTTCATTATTTAGTATAAAGAACTAGTCTTTTAGTATCTTGTAGCCCTAAATTCTATTTCACCAGGATAGGAGTTTGTCATAATCAACAATTAGGGTTTTCCCTAATATACGTACGCAAAATTGAATGTTATTATTAAAGCATGAAATGTGAAAACATTCACATAAAGTAGGTGAAAATTTTCACTACAGGAGGTCCAAAGCTATGAGACAGAAATTATTGCTTATTGGTAATGGGATGGCTGGTGTTAGAACCATTGAGGAAATATTGGAACGTGACGCAACGAAATACGACATTACTATTATCGGTGAAGAAAAATATACGAACTACAACCGCATTATGCTATCTAATGTACTGCAAAACAAAATGACCGTTGATGAAATTATTACGAATCCACTCCAGTGGTATGAGGACAACAATATTAAGCTGGTGAACCATGATCCAGCGGTTGCAATGGATATAGAGCGTAGAGAGGTAACGACAGAGAGCGGATTAAAGTTAGCGTATGATAAATGTATTATCGCAACGGGCTCTCGTTCATTTATATTGCCAATTGAAGGCTCTCACCTTGAAGGAGTAATCGGCTTCCGTACCATTGATGATACGCTGCTTATGCTTGATCAAGCTAAAAAGTTTAAACGCGCAGCCGTAATTGGCGGCGGGCTGTTAGGACTGGAAGCTGCAAAAGGTCTTGTCGATCAAGGTATGGAAGTTACCGTTGTTCATTTGGAAAAATGGCTGATGGAAACACAATTAAACGAGCCTGCAGGGAATTTGCTGAGAAAGGATCTAGAAAAGCAAGGCATTCAATTTTTAATGGAGAAAAAGACGACTCGTATTATCGGTGAGACGCGAGTGGAAGGTCTTGAATTCAGCGACGGTACAACACTAGAGGCAGATGTTGTCGTTATGTCCGTTGGTATTCGTCCAGTGACGCAGCTTGCGAAGGATGCAGGGCTGACGGTTGAGCGTGGTATTGTTGTTAATGACTTTATGGAAACTAGCGCTGAAGGTGTCTATGCTGTTGGGGAATGTGCGCAGCATAACAAGATGATCTATGGATTAGTAGCGCCGCTTTATGAGCAAGGTAAAGTACTTGCTGATTTATTAACCGATCGACCTGTCGATGGCTATAAAGGAAGTACCGTATCTACTTCTCTTAAAGTATCTGGATGTGATCTATTCTCTGCCGGTATCATTCATGAGAGTGATGAAGTGAAAGGGATTGAAGCATTTAACGGCTTGGCGAACAGCTACAAAAAGCTGTTTATTAAAGATCGTCATATCGTCGGTATCGTATTGTATGGCGATACTTCTGAGGAAAACCGCTACTACAAAATGCTTCGCGATAAAAAAGATATTACAGAGCTGAACCCTGTTACGTTGCTTGCTTCTGCAGAAGATGGCGGAGTAAGCGATAGCGTAGTGAACTGGGATGATGCAGATACCGTGTGTGGCTGTAATGGCGTAACAAAAGGGACGATCGTCAACGCGATCCAAACACAGAATCTAACATCTGTTGCAGAGGTTTCTCGCTGCACGAAGGCTGGTAACTCTTGTGGTAAATGTAAAGGGGATATCGGTGAGCTGCTTGCACACGTGCTTGGTGATAAAGTTACTCAGGCTCCAACAGGAATATGTGGCTGTACTGATCTATCTAGAGATGAAATTGTACTGCAAATCCATGAGAAAGGCTTAATAACTTCTAAGGAAGTATTCAAAGAGCTGAATTTCCGTAACGAGGAAGGCTGCTCGAAGTGTCGCCCGGCCATTAACTTCTACCTAAATGTTGCCTTCCCTAAGGAGCATGAGGATGAAAAAGAATCTCGCTTCGTTAATGAGCGGATGCATGGCAACATTCAAAAGAGCGGTGAATTTTCTGTTATTCCTAGAATGCGCGGCGGTCAAACAACTCCACAACAATTGATGAAAATCGCACAAGTGGCTGAAAAGTATAATGTTCCACTTGTAAAAGTAACAGGAAGTCAGCGTATTGGCTTGTATGGTGTGAAAAAAGAAGATCTGCCTGATGTTTGGGAAGAGCTAGATATGACTTCAGCATCTGCCTACGCGAAAGCTGTTCGCTCTGTAAAAACATGTGTCGGTGCAGCCTTCTGTCGATTCGGAACTCAGGATTCTATGGGGCTTGGTATTAAGCTAGAGGAGCGCTTCGAATATATTGATACACCGCATAAATTCAAAATGGGTGTTTCTGCTTGTCCGCGTAGCTGTGCGGAAAGCGGAGTGAAGGACTTTGGTGTAATCGGGTTAGAAAACGGCTTCCAAATTTATATTGGCGGTAACGGTGGTACAGAGGTTAAAGAAGCCCAACTGCTAACAACCGTTCCAACAGAGGAAGAAGTTATTGATATTTGCGGAGCGATGCTGCAGTACTACCGGAAAACAGGTAACTATGCAGAGCGTACTGCTCCTTGGATTGAACGTTTAGGGTTTGATCATGTGAAGGCTGTACTGCTTGATCCGGTTCAACGTCAAGCGTTGAATGCTGAGTTAGATGAAGCGGTAGCGGGTAAACGTAAAGATCCTTGGACAGAGGTTCGCAACAATGACAACGAAAAAGAGCTGTATACAGTAGGGAGAGTGTAATGATGAACGAACTAAAACAAAAGGTGTTCGTAGCGGAATTGAACGGGCTGCCATTGCGAATAGGTCGTGAAGTTATTATCGATGGCAAGAAGATTGCTGTATTCCGACTTTCTGACGATCGAGTGAGAGCAATAGGTGGTGTATGTCCTCACAAGCAAGGCCCTTTGGCAGAAGGCATTGTATCCGGTGATTACGTGTTTTGTCCATTGCATGATTATAAAGTTTCTTTGATTGATGGAAAGGTTCAGGAGCCAGATGATGGGTGCGTTGAAACCTATGAGGTAATGATCGAGGAAGGTAACGTTTATATTCTTATGTAATTCATGACCTACTGGTAAGGAGGAGATGCCATGTATAGACAGAACGTAGAAACGATCGCAGAAGCTGGTGCCGCGAAACGTGATTATATGAAGCAGCATAAATTAGGTTATTTTATCTCTACGCTGCTTGCAGGTGCTTATGTAGGCCTGGGAATTATATTGATCTTTTCGTTAGGGGCACCGATTGCACAAGCAGGCTCTCCTTACCAGTCATTAGTGATGGGAGCAAGCTTCGGTATTGCATTGACCTTAGTTATTATCGCTGGATCAGAGCTGTTTACCGGCAATAATATGGTGTTCACGATAAGTACACTTTCAGGCAGAACGACGATAAAGGATACGGGGCTTAATTGGCTCATCGTATTTATAGGTAATCTTATTGGAGCGGTAATCTTAGCATTTCTAGTTAAACAAACAGGGTTGTTTAATACAATAGCTGCTGATCATTTGATCTTTACAGCAGCGGCAAAAAAGATGACGATTCCGTTCTCAGACTTGTTTTTCCGAGGCATATTATGCAACTGGTTAGTATGTCTTGCCGTTTGGATGAGTATGAAGTTAAAAAGCGAAGGCGCTAAAATGTTTGCAATATGGTGGTGCTTATTCGCCTTTATCGGAAGCGGATATGAGCATAGTGTAGCGAATATGACGCTGCTAAGCGTAGCAATGCTTTTACCTAACCATCCAGAAGCGATCGATCTGGCAGGCTGGATTCACAATATGGTGCCAGTAACACTCGGCAATATGGTAGGTGGAATATTGTTTGTTGGTATGGCCTATTGGAGAATATCACCAGTAAAGCGAGATGGGAAGCTAGAACATCATTCGTAGTATAGTATCGAGGCATGAAGCCCCATTGGATTGGTCCAATGGGGCTTCATGCTGTGTTCAATGTTGTCTAGTTGAACGTTATGTGTGAAGTTTGCGTTCCCAGTCGCTGTTGCTGATCAATTGGGGTGCTATGCGATGATAGGGCTGGCAACATTAATGGCCAGTTAACCGTACTGTGTTATGGTTCTCGTTTCTGACGGTTGCCACAGCGGCTAAAAGGGAAAAATTATAACGATTAATTTCTAACGGTTGTAACACAGGCTAAAATGACCTTTTTGAGCAATTAGTCGAAAAAATAACCCAATAGTCACGATTACAACTTTTAGAATAAGCACAAGCTCGAAAATGACAACATAGTCGCTACAGCAACCGTTACAGCGAATGATATAATTATTTAAAGCATGCAACCTTTTTATTGGGGTATTAGTCTAGTATATGTATATATTGACAATTGAATTAAAGGGGTTGATATGGTGAAGAAAAGAATAGGAAAAGCTACAGCGATTCTCATTACAGCGACGATGTTGGCAGCTATGCTTCCTGCAGCGGCATTTGCCGAGAAAGCAGGAGAAGGGGTGACTGATTCCATGAGCATCGAAGCATCATCTGATCAAGCAAGTGCAGCAGAGCCTGCACAAGATCCACAATCCAATGAAGCAAAGTCAGCATCCATAACGAAGACAAAGGCTGAAGAACTGGCACGCAAATATGTCAATATACCTGAGGAGTATACACTGCAAGGAGCGAATTTATCTGCGGACCGACTTATCAAGGGCACGCGCAATGTTTGGGGTCTAAGCTTTGTTAAGCGAGTCAATGGCCAGCATATGGGGAATATCTATGTTGGTATTCATGCAGATAATGGCCAGCTCATGAGCTATAACTACTACAACGCTGCCGATACGAAGCCGAGCTATCCGCTAAAAGTGGAACGTGATGGAGCCGAAAGTGTTGCGGCATCATTTATATCAGAAGTTGCAGGTGATTATGCAGGAAAAGTCAAGCTTAATGAAGGCTATGGTGCGGAGCTACTTCCAGCCTTAACAGGTGAAGTACGGCATCATTTTAGATATGACCGCTATGTTAACGATCTTCCATTTTTAGATAATTATATTGATGTTGTTGTAGATAGCGAAGGCTTTGTCGTAGAGTACTCATTCGTATGGGATGATACCATTACATTCCCGAGCGTGAGCAACTACTTATCATTAGATAAAGCGATGGAGAAGCTTCGTGAAGTTGGTACACCAGAATTAAAATATATGATAACGACAGGGGAAAATGGTAAGCGTATTCCTGTTCTTACTTATGAATTAGCACCCTATACAATTGATGCAGTAACTGGAAACAAGTCGTCTGAAGATATCTATAGAAATTATAGATACTCTGGTGAAGTGTCAGAAACCCCAGTTACTGACAAGCCTTTATCCTCCAAGCCTCAGCTAGCTGCAATTAAAGAAGAGCAGGCAATCAAGATCGTTGCATCCGCATTTAAGCTACCGGAAGGTGCTGAACTCAGTCATTCCAGCTATAACGAATATTCTAATGATGATACTGGGCAGTTGGAATCGAGCTGGGATTTTAGCTGGACGATTAAGAAGGACGGCAAGGAAGTCGGTTCAATCTGGGCGATGGTGAATGGACAGACGGGAGATGTACAAAACTATAATTTTTATTGGCGTAACGATACTGCTTCAGAGAATAAGGAATCGATTTCCTTAGAGGATGCGAGTAAAACTGCTGTTGAAACCGTTAAAAAGCAACTTCCATGGCTGGCGCATGAGCTATATCTAATTAAGCCAGATCCTAAGCAATATGAGAAAATAAGCGCCACTGATTTAACAAACTACTATATTCGCTTCACGCATAAAGTACATGGAGCAAGCGTAGAGTATGATTATATTAATGTAACGGTCGATGCAAAAACAGGAGAAGTTACCGGATTCGAATCATATATTCAGCCATTCACTTATCCAGATCAAGCCCCTGTAACGATTGCTCCGTCTGAAGCACTTGATCGTTGGATGGATTATTATCAAGCTGAGCTAACCTATCGAGTTGCTAATGAGTATTCACAGGACGGACAGCCGATACTGATAGAAAAATACAATCTGTTAATTGCATCTGGAGAACTAAGCCCAGACGATAATATTGGGATCACGTCCACTGTGGGGCTTGTATATCGTCTTAAAGCTAAGCCGCTTGATCAACAAGTGTTTTTAGATGCTGTGTCAGGACAATGGCGGAACGCAGAGACAGGAGAGACAACACAGCTCGAGCGTCCAAAAGTGCTTGATATCGACGGACATTGGGCACAGCGTCAGTTGGAGCTGATGGTAGCCTACAAGGCATTAGATGTCATTGATGGTAAGGTTAGACCGAATGAGGTTATTAAGCGCGGAGAGCTAATTAAAATGCTCGTCATCGCCCGAAGTGGTGGTAATTACAGATACTCAATGACCTCTAATGATACAGCATCGATGAAGCTCGGCTCCTTCAACGATGTTGGTGCTAGTTCAGAATATTTCGCCTACGTTGAAGATGCGCTACAGCAAAATTTAATTGATGTAGGTGATGGCTCCTTTAACCCGGAAGGAACCGTTACACGAGAAGAAATGGCAGAACTGATTGTTCGAGCGTTAGGCTACAATACGCTCGCTAAGCACGGGGATATCTTCGCGGACAATTTCAAAGATTCTGATCAATTGAATAATAAAGGGCAAGCTGCAATTGTTGTTGGTCTCGATATTATGAGCACAACAGCAGATGGTAAATTCCAGCCGAACAAAAAGGTACAGCGTGCAGAAGCGGCAACGGCATTTTTCCGCTATCTACAGTCACGTGCCGAATTACAAGAAGCGCCATTGCGTTATTAATCGAATCGAGCCTCTCAAGCTGCTTATGTGGCTTGAGGGGCTTTTAGTTTTTACACAGCAGATTTAATTCCCCCTCCATTTCACTAACTTTGTGTATAATCAATCTAATCATTCATAACAAATTGAAACTAATTGTCTAGGAGATTAAAACAAAATACTTAATTGATCTAGGTGCGGATATCAATAAACAAGATGAAAGCGGAATAAGCGTTGTTATGGCAGCTTTATCGAGAAAAGGAGTCACTTCAATATTACAGCTGCTCGTGAACAATGGTGCAAATTTAGAATTAAAGGATGCGAAAGGAAGAACGGCTTTAGTACGTGTTCTGAATAAGAAAGATACGGTTGGATTCGAGACACTTGAAAGGCTAGGAGCGAAGATAAGCAATAGAGCTAGACTATATTATGAGGGTCTAGTGGAGAAAGAAAAGAGTAAGCCAACTGATGTACATGATGAGAATGCGATGAGTTCTTCGGAAATTAGAGGAATGAACGGTCAGCCGTTAGCTTATATGAAAAGTATACATAAGGATTGAGCTCTTACAGTCAGTTACTGAAACTTTATGCACTCGAAGCAGAATATGTTTCGTGCTCGAGTGCATAAACAGATCGGTCGTTGTCTATATTTATTTGCAGATATTTGTTGCTTCATTCTATGAAAAGAGGGCAAGCTGCATTAAAAGAGTAAAAGTTGCATAAGCTTTAAGATATGCTTGACATATATATGTTATAATAATTATTAGATAGAAATAAATTTATATAGTGGCATTGAATGATGAGCATATTGTGATGCGATGTAAACATCCGTTTCAATCCGGTGTTAATATACTATATCGTGAAATTAGTCACTTTAGTATTAAAGGCTCTGGTTTGTTTATTGAACCTCATTCTGCTAAGACATGTATTACAAAATCAGGAGGGGATTGCAATGTTTGAAAATGGAGATTATGTTGTTTACGGAAACACCGGTGTTTGTCAGGTTGAAGCCACTGGAAAGCCAGATATTCCGATCTTTGATGAAAACAAGAGCTACTATAAATTAATGCCCGTCTATCGAACTGAGGTTATCTATGTTCCTGTGGATACTAGCAACTTTATGCGGCCGATTATTCTTCGAGAAGAGGCACTACAGCTAATAAAAGAAATCGGTCAAGACGAAGCTCCCGATTGGGAATCGAAAAAAGTACACGCCCATCATTTCTATGATTCACTGCTGAATACGCATGATTGCCGAGATCTTATTCAACTGATTAAAGTTATTTATGCGAAAAACAATATTACGAGCGAGATAAGAAAAATGGGGGGAACAGATCAGCGATATCTTAAAACGGCGGAAGAGCTGCTGTTTACTGAGCTTTCTGTAGCATTAGGTGCTTCGAAGGATACGATAAAACAAGAAGTGGAAGCTGCACTTGCTGCTATGATTGCTTGATGCGGGTACTGCGTTAATACTATTATATGAAGCAAGCCTCTCAGACCACGTTGTGGCTTGAGAGGCTTGTATATTTATTCCGTGATAGATTATGATCCACCGCGATTAGGCTTCGGTTCGCTATGCTTCTGTTGTCGCTAATTATGCTTCATTAGTTGTCGCTTGCTATGCTTTAGTAGGCTTTATCGGCAGCCCTTGCTCTAAGCGCTCGTTCAAGCGTTCAGCGAGTTCTACAAGCTCCATCGGCGTTCCGATCGTATAATCAGGAATCTCGAGCTCGTCGGTTGGATCTTTCGGATAACGAGGTGTCCAGCTAAGATGAACACTCGTAATGCCAAGCTGATTCGCTCCTTTAACATCACGACTTAAGTTATTGCCAACCATAATAATTCGGCTAGCATCCTCATCTGTTAGATCAAGCGACCCAATTGCAGCTTTGAACATGCGTGGGCTAGGCTTGTAGATTCTAACCTGCTCCGAATAAGTAAAAGAGGTGAAACAATCGTAGATGCCATTTTGCGTTAAAATGTTTTTGAAAGATTGAGCCAACCCATCCGCAACGATTGCTAATGTAAACCCTTGTGCATGCAGTTCCTTGACCATTGTATCTGCGCCTGGAATAACATTTGCTGTAAGCACAACCTCATGCTCATCACGTACTTCAGTACTTTCATCAATAATGGTATCTCCACTGTCTAGAAAAATAATGAGTTGCTTCGTCATCATCTATTCCTCCATTTATATTCATTTTCGATAGGTAAGCTTACACATCATTGCGTTAAGGGATTTAGAACTTTGCGACACGCATCATTTTGAGATCGTTTCTCCACCGTACATTCGCTTGTACTCATGCTGCTGCTCACGACTTTCAACCCATTCACCTAGTTTTAAGAAGAGGGTAGTCACAATCATGGCGAACACGACAATGCTATAGAATCCAGCGCCTATTCCGATCCCGACACCACCAGCAAAGAAAATCATCGCAGCAGAAGTAAGGCCGCTTATTTTTATACCGTCCTTAAGAATAACACCAGCACCAATAAATCCTAGACCAGTGACGATTTGAGCGGCAAGACGCATCGGATCCATCATCGTGTGCTCACGTAATCCGGCATACAGCGTTACACTTTGGATAGACACAATCGTGATTAAAGTAGAAGCGGCAGCTACATACATGTACGTTTTCACGCCAGCTGGTTTTTGCTTATGCGTTCGGTTTAAACCGATGATAAAACCTAGCATACAGCTAACCAAAATACGAAACAGCCATTCGAACTCGCCGAGCCAAGCTACAATAAGCTCATCTGTAAACAACACATGCAGTCACCCTCCTAATGAAATGATAACGCCAATGCTATTGCATGAAGCATAGATTAATTGAGCCTGCAACGTAAATGACATCGTTCACGGACCTTTAGCGGTACGAAGCGCTGCTACGCTTCGAAGCGCATTCAGAGCCATGAAGAACTGCTAATCTCACGAAGCAGCTACAGCTTCATCGAAAAGCCCGCAAAAAGCATCAGCGTAGAACCGCTGAAGGTCGGAAAGCGAAGCGCGCGGCCCTGTTCGAGGATTTATCCCCAATGGAAATTCTAAATCCGAGAACAAAAGTCGCTGCAGACCTTTAGCGGTACGAAGCGCTGCTTACCCTTCGAAGCGCAGTCGGATATTGAAGCGTTGCTATGCTTCCGAAGTGTAGCTGGCTCTCAAAGCTACATGAGTTGATCGGAGATTACTACTGTTCGAGCGCAGCAAAGCTCAACAATCCCCAGTGGAGCACTCACACCAAGCTTCAGCGAAGAACCGCTGAAGGTCGGAAAGCGAAGCGCGCGGCCCTGTTCGAGGATTTATCCCTGATAAAAATTCTAAATCCGAGAACAAAAGTCGCTGCAGACCTTTAGCGGTACGAAGCGCTGCTTACTCTTCGAAGCTCATCTAGTGCCACGAAGCGCAGCTTAACGCTTCGCAGTGCAGTGAGGTTCATCGTGCAGCACGCAGCAGCTCGACTTCAATGCCAGCGAGCATCATAATCCCGATGCCATGATTATCGTTCACTACCGTTCGAAGATCGTACATATAGTAATCTGGTGCGAACGAATATCTGGAGCCGCTGCATACACCGTACACATGGCCTTGGCGAGTAATAGCATGCTTCGTTAACCCATTCCAGCCGCGTGTCACAACTGCTACATAGTCTACGTTGTCATCGAGCCAACCGAAGCGAATGCCTCTTGCTATGCCGTATACAAACATAGCAGTACAGGAAGCTTCTTTATAGCTAGTAGGTTCATTAACAACCTGATGCCATAAACCGATGTCGCTTTGATAGGAGATGATTCCACTAACAAATTCACGATAAAACGATAAAAGATCATTATAAAGCGCATGCTCAGAAGGGAGTCGCTCCAGCAGCTCAGACAAGGAAAACAGCACCCAGCCGTTTCCACGTCCCCATGGTACGCACGTTGCACGATTGTACTTAAAATCGTACACATGACTCATAAGCTTCTGATCATCTATAAACAGATAAGATTTATATAGTAAAAACTGCTTAGCTGCTTCATCTAGTGCAGCAGGCTTGTTAAATAACGTCGCGTAGCGTATAAGAAATGGAGTGCTCATATAGAGGTCATCGGCCCACATCGTATCGGCTGAATATTCTCCCTCGCATAAGCGGTAGAACGCACCGTCTTCACGTCTTTCCAGCCTATTCAGTATGAAATCAGCAATAACCTCAGCGATAGCAGCATAATTAGCGTCACCAGTCGTTGCATATGCTTCAAGCATCGCTGAACCAAATGAACCACAATTATCGAGCATTTTTATTAGGACGAGCTGATGGTTAATCGATGGAAAGCCGTATTGCTCATAATCCCAATGCGAATACTCATACCAATCCGTGCAAACAGAGATATGCTGCAGTGCGTACTGAACCATATCTTCACGCCCAAGTAGCTTGCCACTGCGAAGCAGACCGTACATCGTTACCCCAAGCGGATAATCCCAACGCGCATAATTACTCATGCTGCCGACCGTCCATTTATTGCTTAGCATCGCATTTTCATAGTAAGGGCGAACAACAAAGTCAGGCATATCAAGCTTCCAGTAAAGTGGCCTTTCGTTGTAGCCCTTAAGCAAAGCATGTTGAGCGAAGGGCTCACGGTTTGAATGTGATTCACTGTCTGAAGCAATGGCAGCATCTGCTGGTAGTGGGCCAGCATAGATCCATGCATCGCTATATCCATGAATTAGCATTGGAGAAATAAGTGGGAGTTCTTTGTTGTCGATATGGAAAGTGAGTTCGAAGCCCCAACGCTGCTCGCCGCTTGCAGTCCACACTTGAACCTGCTGAAGCGGTTTACTAGAAAAAAGCTGTAATTGCTCCGTAAACGTCCCAGCTGCATCAGTACGAAACAACACTTGATCCTCAATCGTAATCGTTGTTGCCCCATCGACACGAAGGTTCATTGTTACACTATTTGTGCTGCTAGGCACTTCTATCATCGTTCTTGCAAAAGCCGCAGTGTTTTGCTGATACCCAAAGATCCGTTCTACATTGCTGACAGAGCGTTCTTGCTCTGACCACTGATAGCGCGGATACCAAGCGAGTTTTGTTAGTTGTTCATCATCGGTCGAATCAGGAAACTGGTTGATTCCTTCACCATAGATAGATTCAAAACAAGGCTCTGAGTAAATCCATCCCGCCTGTCCTGCTCGATTGGAGAAAGGAGACTGCACCTGAAGAATTCGCACCTTTCCTTCCTCAGCACCGAATCGGCAACCGAAGCCGGCAACCGTTTTACGAGCTTCGATCAACAAGCTATTCCAGCCCTTATGAAACATTAGTGGTACGATAGCTCGACCATCAGGCTTTAATTCTTCAATGACGGAAGAACGATAAAGTCTTTGTTCATTCAAATAAAGCGAAACTGGGCCAAGTGGCTCCATCACGCCATCAATTGAACGTTCCTCGTCACTCCACACTAAGGCCATCGTGTACACATACGAGCCGTTTGGGCTATCAGCATATCGATCTGTAAAATCAAGCAGGTACAAGCCTTCTTTGTTTTGCATAATACCTGCTGATGAAAAAGCACGATAGATAAAAGGGAGAGGTGGGTTGGCACCGATATAACGATTAGCGACAACTTCCACAACGCTGCTATCCTCTGCACCAAAGCTATAATAAGCACTTTCTTTCACATCAAAATCCAATGCAGTCACGCACCTTTCATCTCTAGTTACAGGGACAAAAACATGATACAATAGCATTAATAGGGTAAGCGCTTTCTCCTATATTGTAAAAGTTAACTTGCAGTTATGCAATACATAATTTCAATATTTTACTAAATCGAGTAAGATAGATCATAGATAACAATTAGTTCGTGACGCAACATTGCAAGTTGGAGATAAGAACAAGCTTATGCTTTCTAATCAATATTGGATTGCGAGGAGTAGCTAGAATGAAAAAAACGATCTACGATGTGGCTGAGAAAGCGGGGGTTTCGATTGCCACGGTCTCGAAAGTTATTAATAACACAGGACGAATTAGCGAAAAAACAAGAAAAAAAGTATGGAGTATTATGGAGGAGCTCGACTATCAGCCGAGTGCAGTAGCTTCTGCTTTATCTGGTAAAAGCACCTTTACGATTGGGCTCACTTTGCCTGATCTGGCAAACCCGTATTTTGCGGAAATTGCAAGGGCGATCGAGGATCAGGGCAGAAAGTACGGATTCAATGTGTTTATGTGCAGCACCGATAACGATGCTCACAAGGAAGAGGAATATTATCAGCTTTTTATGAAAAAGCGAGTAGATGGCATTATTATGGTGTCCCGCGATAAGCAAAACGTAATCGTAAAAAAAATATTAAGCGAGAAGGTACCGCTTGTCATGATAGCGCGTGAGTTTTTTTCGGCTCCTGTTACTTCGGTTATGGTGGACGATTATTATGGTGGTATGCAGGCTGGTCAACATTTATTGCAGCAGGGGCATAAGCGGATAGCGGTTATCGTAGAGAACTTGACCGAGCTAGGCAGTAAGGAGCGGCTGCGCGGCTGCAGCGATGCAACAAAAGAAGCGGAAGCAGAGCTCAAACCCTCCTATATCCTGGAAGGAGGTTATACACTAGATAGCGGGAAAGCAGCGATGAAAGAGCTGCTAGAATTGAAAAAACGTCCAACAGCAGTTTTTGCTTGTAATGATGTTTTAGCGATTGGCGCCATTCAAGCGGTTAGAGAAAGTGGTCTGCGTGTACCTGAAGATGTCTCAATCGTAGGCTATGACAATACGATATTAGCAACGATTGTTGATCCGCCGCTTACAACTGTCGCGCAGCCGATGCAGGAGATCGGGGAACGCTCTGTCGCACTGCTTGTTGAGCAAATTCAAAGCAAGGAATCGGTGCGCCAGCGCGTCGTACTAATGCCAGATCTCGTTATTCGTCATTCGACGCGAAGCATAACAGAATAGGTTGATGTTGATAACAACTATTTTTTCAAGAATGAAGCGGATGCTAGACAAGCTCGTTCATGAGAAAATAGTTTTTTTGTTGACATTTATTAGAATATCAGTATAATTCGCCTTATAAGGTAAGCGCTTAACCTAATTTACCTTTAACAATGAATGTGAGGTGCTACGATTGAAAACGTTAAGATTGACGATGGCACAGGCATTAATTCAGTTTTTAGATCAGCAATACGTTGAGCTAGATGGTGTAGAGCACAAGTTTTTTCAAGGCATGATTGGTATTTTTGGACATGGCAATGTGACAGGAATAGGGCAAGCGCTTGAGCAGAATCGCGATGGCTTGCCATTTATTCAAGGGAAGAACGAGCAGGGCATGGCTCATGCTGCTATTGCGTTTGCCAAGCAGAAGAACCGTCTGTCAACCTATGCATGTACCTCCTCCATCGGTCCAGGAGCGCTAAACATGGTTACAGCGGCAGGGGTTGCTACAGTGAATCGTATTCCACTTCTACTATTGCCGGGTGATATTTTTGCCAGTCGTCTACCGGACCCAGTGCTGCAGCAGATTGAATATCCGATGGATTACACGATATCGGCGAATGATGCCTTTAAGCCAGTGAGTAAGTTCTGGGATCGAATTAGTCGTCCAGAGCAGCTTATTCCATCTGCTTTACATGCGATGCGCGTGCTCGTTGATCCTGCTGAAACGGGTGCAGTCACGCTATCTCTTCCGCAGGACGTACAATGCGAAGCTTACGATTATCCAGCATCTTTCTTCGAGAAGCGTGTTCACCGTATTCGCAGACAAGAGCCTTCTCCTTCAGCAATTGAAGAGGCAGTGCAGCTTATTGCAGCAGCCAAGCATCCACTTATAATTGCTGGCGGAGGTGTGCATTACTCAGGTACACTGTCGGAGCTGCAACAGCTAGCGGAGCAATGCAATATTCCAGTCACCGAGACGCAGGCTGGAAAGAGTGCAATATCTTGGCTTCATCCAATGTCATTTGGCGGTGTTGGCGTGACGGGTACGGAGCCTGCTAACATCCTTGCAGCAGAAGCAGACCTCATAATCGCAGTCGGTACTAGACTAGCAGACTTCTCTACAGCCTCTAAAACGGCCTTTAAACATCCTAATGTCAAATTTCTAAATATTAATATTTCTAGTCTTGATGCATATAAAACAAGTGGTGATCGGATGATTGCCGATGCCAAGCTTTCATTGGAGCAGCTACTAATACGTTTGAAAGCGATTTCCTATCGATCGTCACACGCTTCCGAAAGGCTGCAGCAATTAAAGCAGCTGTGGGATGCGGAGGTGGATCGCTTATACGATGCAGAGTCAGAAGCGGGTCTGGTGCAAACGAGCGTACTAGGCGAGATCAATCGCTTTATTGACGAGAATGCCGTTGTCGTATGCGCAGCAGGCAGCATGCCTGGTGATTTGCATCGTATGTGGAGAACGACATTGCCTAAAACGTACCATATGGAATATGGCTTTTCCTGTATGGGCTATGAGGTAAGCGGAGCTTTTGGAGTGAAGCTTGCTCAGCCAGACAATGAGGTGTACGCCCTAGTCGGAGATGGTAGCTACTTGATGCTGCATTCCGAGCTGTTAACTAGCTTGCAGGAAGGGAAAAAAATAACGATTCTTTTGCTTGATAATCACGGATTTCAATGCATTCATAATTTGCAGAGAGAACAAGGGAGCGGCAGCTTCGGTAATGAATTTAGAGTAAGAGCGGACAATGGTCAGCTCGAAGGCGGGTATTTGAGTATTAATTTTGCTGCTCACGCAAGAAGCATGGGAGCACATGCGTATACCGCAACAACGAAGGAAGAGCTGAGAGAAGCATTAGCACTAGCTAAGCAGCATACGAAGACAACGTTGATCTCAATTCCTGTATTGCCAGGTACGAATACATCTGGCTATCAATCGTGGTGGCAGGTTGGCGTGGCAGAGGTATCCTCACAGCCAGCGGTCCGCACAGCGTACGAAAGCTATACAGAGCATTTGCAGCACATAAAACGGTTGTAATGGGAGGTTAATATGGCGATTTCATTGGGAATATCCGCGATTAACTGGGTCAATGAAGATATTTTATCGTTAGGCGATCATTATACAGCGGATCAGGTGCTTTCAGATATGTCGAAGCTTGGCTTTGCTGGAACGGAGTTTTGTCGCAAATTTCCTCGTGATACGGTTTCACTTAAGGCGCTGCTTGCTAAGTACAATATGGTAATGAGCTCGCAATGGAACTCGGTGCATTTTAGCGATCCTGCTAGAAAGGACGAAGAGCTGATCAAGTATAAGCAGCGTGTAGATTTTTTAGCGGAGATGGGTTGCAAGCATGTCGTTACCTGCGAAAGTGGCAACACGTTCGAGGATTTAACGCAAAACAAAGTGAGTATCGAGGAACTGTCCGAAAAGCAGTGGGAATCGCTCATCGATGGTCTCCATCAAGCAGGACAGTATTGCAAGGATAAAGGCATGAAGCTTGTGTACCATTACCACGGGGAAACGGTTATAGAAAAGCCTGCCCAGATTGATCGACTTATGGCTTCGACGAATGCTGAGCTTGTTCATTTATTATACGACACAGGCCATGCGTATTATGGTGGCTACGATCCGCTAGAGTTGCTTAATCGGTACTACGATCGTATTGCCTACATTCATTTGAAAGATATTCGACAGGCTCAGCTTAGCGAGCTGATTCAATCGGGCTTACGCTTTAGAACGGGAGTGCAGAATGGTGTGTTTACTGTACCAGGAGATGGCTGTATCGATTTTGCACCAATTATTCAGCAATTGCTTGATCGGGGTTACGACGGCTGGATCATTATTGAAGCCGAGCAAGATCCAGGGATAGCCGACCCGGTCGTATACGCAAGCCAAGTGCTAACGTATTTGAAGGCACTCGGGTTAACGACAGCTTAGAATGAACACCACAGTTATCAATCGAAGAAGTTGACACTCGAAAAAAGTGAGGGCGTTGTATGACAACGAAGGTTGGGATTGGAATTGTTGGGGTAGGCAGAATCGGCAAGCTGCATGCTGAGTATATGAAAAAACATGCCAATATTGAGCTGATCGGTGTATCAGATGTGCAAATTAATGAAGATCTGATGAAGTGGAGCGAGCCGCTTCAGCTCTCTATAGTGACTGATAACTATATGGAGCTCATTCGTGACCAGCGAGTTAATGCTATTTTTATATGTTCCCCGACCAATACACATATTGACATCATTAAAGCAGCGGTGGCGCATGGCAAGCATATTTTTTGCGAAAAGCCGATTAGCTTTCACTATGAGGATACGAAGCAGCTCATTGAGCTTATTCAACAGTCCGGCGTTGTATTTCAGGTAGGCTTCAATCGTCGATTTGATCATAATTACAATAAAGTAAAAGAGCTCATGAACGCTAATAGAATTGGGCAGCCACATATCATTAAAATTACTTCGCGTGATCCAGCTCCTCCACCAGCCAGCTATATCCAAGCTTCTGGCGGAATGTTTATGGATATGAGCATTCATGATTTTGATATGGCACGGTTTATAAGTGGCAGTGAGGTAGAGACGGTGTTTGCAGAAGGAGCAGTACTTGTTGATCCGCAAATTGGGGAGCTAGGAGACATTGATACAGCGATCGTAACGTTGCGCTTTGCTAACGGAGCGCTTGGAGTTATTGATAATAGTAGAAAAGCCGCTTATGGCTACGATCAGCGCGTCGAGGTGTTAGGAGAAAAGGGAAGCATCAGTATTGAAAACGATGTTCCAACAACGGTAAAAATTAGCACGGAGCAAGCGATTGAGACTGATCATCCAAAGTACTTTTTCCTTGATCGATATCTTGAGTCGTATGAAGTAGAGGTCGAGCAATTTATAAAAAGCATTGTGAACGGGGAGCCTTCGCCGGTATCGGTCGTTGATGGCTATCAAGCAGAGCGCATCGCCTATGCAGCGAGGCGGTCGTTGCTTGAAAAAAGAGTCATACACATGGACGAAATTTCTTAAGATGTCGTTCAATATTCCGACTTTGATGACGATGTGACACTTCGTAGTGGAGTCGACGTCGAATCTGGAATGCTAGCGAAGGATTATGCTTCCGATGTATGTTTTCTACGAAAACTGCGTTGCTCACGTACCAATACCGTACGCTGCGCTACTTGTTTTCTACTAGCGTCCCAGCTTCTTGGTCCTGAAAGCCGAAATATCTTGGACATCTGAGTATGGAGAACGAACGAATTGTAACGGAACTGAGAAGCTTGAGCGACCGAGCAAGGTCAGATAGTTTAGCAGGTGGAAACCCTGCTTGGTAAGACGTGCAGCCGCGTCACCAATAGCGAGTCTTGGGCTAC
>Ga0160455_100452_pt1 | contig 21345 bp, 21 predicted proteins | sample HID1972I_E6MG_FD_108206 | JGI IMG/M metagenome (GOLD analysis project Ga0160455, IMG submission 108206) | Enriched pill bug-associated microbial communities from UW Madison campus, WI, USA - HID1972I_E6 MG | ecosystem: Host-associated > Arthropoda: Insects > Digestive system > Unclassified ... | reverse complement strand
GAATTCCGCGATGTCTCGCCAATCGTGCGGCTGACTGAAGCGAAGGTGTCGGTGCAGGTCACTCCACCTACCCTTCCGATTGATCGTGTCGCCGAGAAGTCTTTCTATCTCAGAAATTGACGCTTCGACTAGCCCCGTTCGGGCGTCGTCGATGCGCTCTCTCGAGTCCTCGTCAATCGTCTCCATGATCTGTGAAAGAGACGTGCTGATCGTGGAGATCAGTACGTCGAGCCGATCATGAATCGCCTTGCGGCGTGCTCTCCCCAGCCTGAAGCGGTACTCGTCGATCTCGTGCCCCGGCTTCTCGAGCTCGTTCCTCAATCCAAATGCCGGCTCGCTCAATTCCCAATAGTGTGTGAAGGTCCGCCCAGCTGCGTCAATGTCAGGAAGCTGTTCTGTCACGGTGTATCCGTCGATGGGAGGCAAACCCACCACCAGCGTTCCCCACACTCGACGAAGGTCCTCGTACTCTCGAGTTGTGCCTCTTTGTGGTCCCGTAGGAATCATCGGCTCAGCGCGGTCCCAGATCGCTTGAAGCTTGGCCAGGTTCGCTGCGGCACGGTCCATCACGCGGAGCAGATCTTCGAGGTTCACAACGCTAGTTTCTCAGTCGAAGTGTCGAGACGACCATCGAGGGCGACTGACAGAGCGTTGCCCCGAGGTTCCGTACGCACTTGCTAGCCGGAGCCGAACACCAGCGGGCTCGCGAAGCTCTCGTCCCCTCCGTCGAAGCGATGGAGCGAGACCACGCGCGGGACGAGTGATTGCTCCTGTTTTGGGCCCCTCGACCCCGGATCGCGTGCACGACTGTCGGCGCAGACTGCCAGACTTGCCGCATGGTCGCGAGCAAAGGTTTGTCCCCGCTGGTGTCTTTGCGACGTCGATGCATTCGCAACCCGGCTTGGACTCGAACCAAGAACCTCACGAAGCGGGATCAAAACGAAAGTCCTTATGATTCGGCTTTCGCACACATCGGCGAGTCGCCCGCCAGTCCGATGCGATCGTTGCGACGCGATTGCCGCTTTCGAAACACTTCGTGCTTGGTCCACCGAGAAGCCACGTATGGCCGTTGGCGCGGAGGCCCACTCCAGATGTCGGACGTCGCCCGTAGTGTCGGCGTATGGGCGAACGGCGGGCTGAGCGGTTTCATTGGGGATGGGTGGCCAGTTCCGCGTCGCTGGGGCTTGCGTTCTTGGGTATGGCACACGTCACCGATCTGCTCTGGAAGTGGCCGGAGGTGACGACGGGAGTACTCAGCAGCGTCGGCGCAGCGTTCCTTCTCGCGTTCATCCTGTTTCTCTTTGAGCGCCGCTTCACTCGCGGCGTCGCTGCTCAGGTCAGGGATGTCACCGAGGCTGTTGTGTCAGCGCGAACAGACGTCTTAGGGACGAGGCTGGAGGACTTAGAAGCTCGACTCGACGCACATCGCGCAACGACCGAAGCCTCACAAGACGAGAAGGTCGAAGCGATCGCTGACGAGGTGTCATTCAACACGCTGTCGTCCGCGCTGACAGCGGCGGATCGCGCAGGCGCCATTCGGGACGGTTCCCTCACCGTTCCTGGCAACAGAGCCGCTCCGCCACTTGCAATCGAGTTCACATTCGCGCCGAGGTTCGTCACCCGTGGCGATGGGCTCGTCCTCGATGATGGCTCAGTCCCGAAGTTGTCGGTACAGGTGAAGGTCGTCAGGCGCCCGAACGAGTCATGGACCCCTGTCATCGACGCGGACTGGGAGCCAGACTCGACCAGTATCGAAGTCGGATCTGAGCTTCACGCCCAGCTCCTTCAACGGGATCGTCTCGCTGAGGCGAAGAGCTTCGACTTCGCGTTGGCAATTCGCAACCTCCAGACAGCACTGCAGCTGGCGCTCGATAACCAGCGCGTTACATCCGGGAAGGAGAGGTTTCACGGCATCCTGTATGAAGTGGTGACGGACGAGTGGGTGGTCACGAGCGCTGGCGTGGAGAACATTCGCACCGGCGTTACGATGTCGCATGGTGAATTGGGCTTCGAAACGCACACTTATGGGGAGCGTCTGCCCTCACCTCCCGCGCCCGATGGCGACGAGGCAACATGGGAACATGTGCTCTATCGCGCTTGTCGACAGCCGACGTCAGGCCCTTTCAGTTAGCCCGATGGCTTTTGCCGAGAAGTGAAGTTCACATGAGCGATCAAAAGCCGCATCGATACGCTGGCTTATCTGGGCAGTACCTGCAACGCCATGGCGACGATCTGAGCGAGGAAGGCGCGCAGCGTGAGATCAGCGGACTGCTCAATGGCTGGAAGGAAGCCATGCACGGGCGAGACGGAGTGATGTCACGCGAGGACGGATCCGATCTTCGCAACGACGAGCTGCGTCTCCCCAAACTGCCGCTCGCCGAACGCAGCACCGCGACGAAGGATGATCCCCTCCGGCATGTCACGCCGGCGCACCAGGCAGATCACGCCATCCTCACCTTCCACAACCTCATGCGCGGTCTCGACAGCATGGTGCTCAGCGACGATCGAACGGTCATGCGCCTTCATCTGTCTGCCGAGTTCGTGATCATCAGGGCCCTAGTCGAGGCAGCCTCGACAGCCGTGTGGGTTCTCGGGCCGAACACGAGCGACGAGCGAATCGAGCATTCTCTGCGTCTTCGCCACAGCGAGATCGCTTACTCACGCCGATTGGCAATCAAGTTCTCTGAGCTCGCCGGGGCCGGAACCGAAGTCGCCCTGGCCGCCCAGGAGGAGTTCGTTGATGGACAACTCCAGGACTTAGCGACCATGGCGCGTAAGGCTGGAATTGAAGTCACTCGAGCAACGAAACCTGTTGCCCCCGGTACCATCGCGAGCGAATCCGGATCCTACGTCAGGGGTTTGAGTCCGGCCCTCACCTATTGGTACTGGTCGACTGCCAGCTCAGTCGCTCACGGTGAGATTGCCAACATGGGCGAGCTCTCCGACATGAAGTTCGTCGGGGTCGACGTCCGCGACCAACCCATCGCTCACATCGAGCCCAGTGCGGTGTCGATCTGGAATCATCTTCGTGTCGCACACGATCTCATCGCAGAAGCCCATGCTTTGTGGAACAGACGGGCGGCAAGGCTTGACGCTGAGGATGCGCCGGCCAACTGACTATCCAGGGACGTCTCTCGACGTATGTCACGGGCGCCTTACTCGGGGCGCACAGTTCGTGCCTGCCTTCCACCGCGGCGCTGACGAGACGCTCCTCCATGACTGCGTAGCGACAGCAGGGGTCGTGTCTCGCCGATGTTCGACAAACAATGTCATCGCCATGTATCTGTCGATGACAGTCAAGCACCTTAGCCAGAACAGGCTGTTGCTGGCGACTGCCTACGCGTTCGAGGTTGCGACCAGCGACATGTTCGTTCGTTCAGAGAATGTGGCCCGGCGTGCATTACGGGAGCAGGTCTTCCTCGTAAGCCCAGGCCATGAGGGACGCCCCCGAGCCGATCGGGAGTCGCATCCCCGTTTCGATCAAGTCGTCTATGACCTCTGCGGCTCGTTGCCTATCGCGGTCGAAGAGCACCTTGTACGCCTCAATGATGATCCACAACGTGTCGATCACCGGCACACCGCGTTCTCTGGCCTGATCGACCGCCTTCCGTTCGTCGATCACGGCGACGTGCCCTCGATGCTGTGCGCAGGCGATCACGGCGCACTCCCCCAAGTCTTTCAGCGGATCGGTTCCACCTCGTTCCGCTTTCAGCATCAGAAGCGTGAACGATTCTTCCTCCGTGAGAACTGTGGTCTCTGCCCACGGCACCTCGGCGACTGCGGGAATGCGCGGATAACTGGACCGACCATTCTCAATCTCTGTGTTCACTTCATCAGGGATCAAGATGACGCCGCCAGGCGCAAGACTCTCGATGATCCATGCGTGACCGGCGCGACAGAGGTGAGTGTAGGTCGAGGTGTCCATCACCCACCTCTGCGGCTCAGGTGTCATGCCCCTGGAAGGAACTGCGGAGATCGTCGAGAGATGCCCCGGGAAGCTCCGGGAGATCTGATGGGCCGATCGTTCCGCGCAGCAGTTCCAAAGTTCGAGATTGTGTCAATTGGCCGTTGTTGTAGGCCTCAAGGACCGCCGCAACGTACCCGCGTGAGAGTGTCGCGCCAATGGACTCGCGTTCCCAGTCCAGTTCAAGCCTCATGTAGTCGCCGGTGCGTGGTTCGTTTCGCTGCAACGACTCGAACTCGGTGTGATCGATGAGTTGGAGATTGCGAGCTTGCGCTGATGCCGCTGTCCAGCTGATCCTGAAGCGCGCAGCGACGAAGAGCACACGATCTCTCATCGGCCAGGAGCCCTTGTCGTTCCATGCGGCGAGAACGCCTTCGCGGGGAGCGAGAAGGTGGATCGCAAACGCTCGAATCAATGTCTCCGTTTCGGGGGATGCGCTGGAGTCATATGCGTCGCCGAAAACCCAGTGACCGAGTTCGTGCGCAAAGGTCATCCTGCGGCGCCCGGACGGGGTATCCGCATTGATGACCGCTGCTCCGACTGTCGTGTCTCCCGCTTCTACCTCGACGCATGCGCCATCAGGACCGCCCTTCCCGATGGGGGCGACATACATGAAGAGGCCGACTCGTTCTGCGACCGCCGAGAGCTTTTCAATTGGCGCTGAACCCAACTTCAGATACTGGCGTAGCTTGCGAGCAGCGCTCTCTGCACCGCCGAGGTCTCGCGGGGTAGCGACGGAGAACCTCGCCGGAGCAGTCAGAAGTCCCCGTGACACCAAGCCTCGGAGATCGGAGGCGAACATCTCAAGCTCATAGTCCAGCTGGCGAGTCGATGTGTGTTCATCGGTGAGGTCGGTGCGCCGACTGACGACGGCAGGAACTGGTTCCTCGACGAAGAAGGACAGAGGGCGATTTAGCGCAGCGGCGATGCGCACGAGCTCCGGAACGTTGAGTTTCCGCTCGCCACTTTCGAGCCGCGAGATCGCGGAACGTTCCAGCTCCACGGCAGTTCCCAGTCCCTCTTGGGTCATTTCCGCATCCTCGCGCGCTCGCGCGATGCGGCCACCCAACGTCACCATGTCCATGTGTGTGATTTTCGCACATCGCGGGCACGCCCGGCTAGGCCGCTCCGCTGACCTGCATAACGACTGCCGAGGGGGCGACTCATCCCGATGAAAAAATGATGCTGATGACCCTTTGACGACTTCGACAGGGTTGTGGGCCACTAAGTCACTCAAAGGTCATGCTCACGGCAAACTCTCAGCCATACCTGACCGGCAAAAAGCGTCTGGTCTATGCTAGTTTCAATTCTTGGAGGTGAACCATGGCTGACACTGCGATCTCGATGATCACGCTGATGCGCGAGGCGAAGGGCTGGAATCAGACCGATCTTGCCCGCAAGACGAATCTGTCGCAGGCCGTGATTTCCCGCCTCGAGACCGGAGCGCTCGATATGACGTCCGAGCGGCGTGACGTTCTGGCCACTGCGCTGGACTGCCCGCCGGAGATCTTCGAGAAGCAGCCGACCCTCCCCGGGCTCGCGATCAGTTGCCTCCACCATCGCCGTCGCGCGAGCACGATGACAGTCAAGACGATGCGTCGCATCGAAGCGCTCACCCATCTCACCCGGCTGTCGATGGAGGGGCTCCTCGCCGGCATCTCCCCGGAGGCTCAGCGCGAACTCATCCGAGAGCCGATCGAACTCGACGGCAACCCCCGCGACGTGGCAACACACCTTCGCCAACGCTGGAACCTCGGGGACGGGCCGATCACGAACCTCGTCGGCATCGTCGAATCCGCTGGCATCATCGTCATCGAACGACCGCTGTCCGCTCCCGGACAAGATGCGGTGTCGACCTGGCCGGGCGACAAGACCCGGTTCCCGATGATGCTGGTCTCCCGGGGCCTCGCCACCGACCGGCTGCGTTTCACCGTTGCCCACGAACTCGGGCATCTCCTCATGCACGACGTTCCCGGCCCCGACCAGGAAGAACAAGCCAACCAGTTCGCCAGCGAACTCCTGGCACCCGCCGGCAGTATCCGCCCCGATCTGGAGGGCTTGCGCACCGGCGACTTCCGGCGTCTGCTCGCGCTCAAGGAGAGGTGGGGAATGTCGATCAGCGCACTGATCCGTAGGGCGTACGACCTTGATGTGATATCCGACCGGCAGTACCGCGAATTCAACGTGCGACTCGGGCAGATGGGCTGGCGCAAGAGCGAGCCCGGATCCGTCACCCCCGAAACGCCAACCACTCTTACGCTGATCCTCAGAGCCCGCCAGGACGTGTTGCATGAGACCGTCGCCGATATCGCACAGCTTGCCGGCATGACCGAAGATCGCTTTCGCCTCCACTACCTCGGCGAAGAGCCGCAGCCGCAGAACCTCGTCTCGATCACGTTGGGAGCCGCAACATGACCGACCTCGCTCCGCCCTCCGCATTCGGCCCGGTCCCTACCTCAGTGCAGACTGGGCTCGACAGTGCCATCCTCGTCCACGCGCCACAGTCCAACGTGCGCAGCGTTGCCGCGTACTGCTACAACAGCGGTGTCTCCGCGCTCTACACGGTCTCTCGCGGGAACCGGACCGCGGCCGCGCAACGTCTGCTCGACGAACATCGCGCGGTTGCGGGCACCACCGCACGGATCCTCTTCGACGCCAACCGGTATTCTGGCAAGAAACGGGCTCTCGGTGACGAGCCACTGAGCGCAGAGTGGGTCGCCTGGCAGCTAGATCATGGCGCACCGGTCGCGATCACAGACACCGGATACATCGACCTCGAGCACATCGAACAGATCGGCCTGGTCCTCAGCCGCACCACCGACATCGCCACCAAGGTCACGGGTCCGGTCACGGCGATGCTCCCGATCGATTACCTCATTCTGAAGAACGAAGCCGACCGCATCCGAGATTTCGTCGATGCCGCAGGCATACCCATCGCACTCGCCGTCGGGCATAGCGGCGACCCGTTCAGCTCCGTCGACGCCGTCCGCGGGCTCCTCCACGTCGTCACTTCAACGGTGCCCACCGCGCTTCTGCGCACCGACCTGTCCGCAGTTGGGGCCGTGGCCGCTGGGGCTTCCTTCGGCGCCGTGGGCACGAGCACGACGCTCCGTCACATCTGGCCGCCGAAGAACGGCGGCCCCACCAAGCCTGGCGTGTCCTACCTCGTCCCGCGCCTGATGTCCTATCACCGACGCGAGCACATCCCCCTCGTCGCCGCACAGGTTCCCGAGGACTACTTCCTGTGTGACTGCGATATCTGCGAGAACTGCTCTGTCGTGGACCGTGTTACCGAGCACAACGCCCACGAACACAGCATCAACGCAATCGCCAGCATCTCCGCTGCGGTTCTGGGCGGCAACCCCAGCGACTCTCTGCGATCATTCCGCGCAAAGGCCATGTACGCCCAGTCACTCCACTCGGATATCCAGCTGGAGATGGAAGATGATCGATGGGCGGCGCCGTCATCCCTGAACGCCTGGGTGAAGGCCCTCGACGAGATCTAGGCCGTAGACCGGGGCATCCGACCGCATCGCCCACTCGAACAAACGCTCTTCGTACACTCGACGCCACAATGCGCTGAGATGCGAGCCGGGGCGCACCCCGGAATCGCCTGGCACGTGAACGACGATGTTCTTCGCGTCAGCAACGACCAACGCTGTCCCCTGCGCGTCGAACTCCTCCGCGGCGAGCGGTGAGCGGATCGGATAGTCCGGGAACATCGCAATCGTTCGCGCCAGCGCCCTCAACGGTCGAAGTGCCCGACGCGCGGGAGTAGGAGCTCCGATGCCGACCATGCCTGCGACACGGAGCACAGACGGGGCACCAGTCTCCACAAGATGAAGAGCACTTTCCATCGTTGTCGCCGGCCCGACCATCGTTGCCAGGCGCAGGTCGAGCGCTCGACGGTCCCACACCACGAGCGGGTACACCGTCGCGTCCAGGAACCGAGTGATCGGAAGTAGGGATGCACCCGGCACGATGCTTGTAGTCACCCGTGCAGCAGCAGCGTTTCGGGCGTCTGCATCGCACCAATCAGAGTCCGCCGCCTGCGCTCGAGACGGCGCCTGAAGCACAACATTCATGATGCCACCTCCCGTTCGACACGCACGCCAGAACCCGGAAGTAACTCCACGGACCCTGCAACGCCGGCCCGGGCATAGACAACTTCACCCACACGTACTCCCAAAGTCTGCATCACCCAGTCAGGGGTCACAACCTGACCCACCTTTGACATCATCTGCCCCTTCTCCGTCTGACTGTCAGCACTACGAAGAACCACGGCGCTGCCCACCTGCTCGAAAACGATCCGACCGGGCACGCTGATGGATGCCGCGGAAAGCAGCGGCCTAGGCACGGACAGCTGCCGCCGGACACCGATACGCCGAGGGCCGTAAACAAGTCTGATCTGCACGTCTTAAGTTTAAGACAGAATCCCCGATCTCACCACCCACAGGAGACGAAACGAGATATCGCCGGATTGCATCGGCTCTGCCCTCGTCGACGGCGTGACCAAGGTGTACCTCGCAGGGACTCCCACCCGGCCACGCGGCATCCTTACCGTTGACGCATGAGTTCGAAGGACGAAGCGCGGGAGTTCCTCATCTCCCGCCGCGCGCAGATCACCCCAGCGGAAGTCGGCCTGCCCGACTGGGGAGACGAGCGGCGCGTGCCGGGGCTGCGGCGAGAGGAGGTCGCCGACCTCGCTGGTGTCAGCGTCGGCTACTACACGCGGCTGGAACGCGGCGAGATCGGTGGGGCGTCCGAGAGCGTCCTGGACGCGATCGCACGGGCTCTGCGGCTCACGGACATCGAGCGCGAGCACTTGTTCGACCTGGCTCGTCGCAGCGCCGTGATACCTACGCCCTCGGAGAGACACGAGCACACCGAGGTACGCTCGACGCTGCGACGTCTCGTCGACAGCATCGGGATGCCGGCGATCGTGCAGACCCCGCGACTGGACCTGGTCGCGGCGAACGGTCTGGGCCGACTGCTGTTCGCGCCGGTATTCGAAGACGCACGCGGCGCCAACTTCGCACGGTTCAACTACCTCGACCCGCGTGCTCGAGACTTCTACGTCGACTGGCCGCTGGCCCGGCGCACCGGAGCCGCGATCCTGCGGCGGGAGGCCGGACGCGATCCGCTGGACGAGGGGCTGACCGAGCTGATCGGCGAGCTGTCAACGCTCAGTCCGCTGTTTCGTGAGGACTGGGCCCGCCGCGACGTGCACGAGCACCGGACCGGCACCAAGGGCTTCATCCACCCCGAGGTGGGACGGCTCGATCTGGCCTTTGAAGTGCTGGAAACCCCCGGCGATTCCGCCCACCGGCTCATCACCTACAGCGCCGAGCCCGGCACGGAAGCGGCGGACACCCTCGCCATCCTCGGAAGCCTCGCTGCTGAGCGCCACGATGGCTAACCCACTACCCCACTGAGCAAGGAGAGAACATGAAGATCGTCGTCATCGGCGGATCCGGCCACATCGGCACCTACCTCGTCCCACGACTTGTGCGCGCCGGGCACCAGGTGGTGAGTATCACGCGTTCGGGGCGAACCCGCTACGCGTCCGCGCCGGAGTGGCAGCAGGTGACCCACGTCGCCGTCGACCGCGAGCAACAGGATGTCGACGGCATCTTCGGCCAGACCGTTTTGGCGCAGGAGCCGGACGTCGTCATCGACCTGGTCTGCTTCACTCTGGAGTCCGCGACCACGCTGGTGGAGGCGCTGCGCGGCAAGGTCAATCATCTGATCCACTGCGGGTCGATCTGGCGGTATGGGCCGAGCCTGAAGCTCCCCATCGCGGAAGGGTCGGTCTCCGCGGGCGAGCCGCTCGATGAGTACGGCGTGCAGAAGGCCGCGATCGCGCAGATGCTGAAGGACGAGACCGCCGCTGGCGGCCTGGTCACGACGTCCATACACCCGGGGCACATCGTCGGACCGGGCTGGCACCCCATCGGACCGCTGGGCAATATCAACCCCGCCGTGTGGCTCGCGGTCTCGGCAGGGGACACCGTGCAGGTGCCGGGCAGCGGCACGGAGAGCATGCACCACGTGCACGCCGACGACGTCGCCCAGGCTTTCCAGCTCGCTGTGGAGAACCGGGAGTTGGCGGCCGGGGAGGACTTCAACGTCGTCGCGCCCACAGCGCTGACCGTACGCGGATACCTGGAGATCGCTTCGGGCTGGTTCGGACAATCAGCGAGTATGGAGAGTATCTCCTGGGACGACTACAGGGCCACGGTAACTGATGAAGACTACGCCCCCCAGAGCTGGGGACACCTGCACCGCAGCCACGTCTTCAGCATCGAGAAAGCGAAGCGACTGCTCGGCTACGCTCCGGTCTACGAGCCGGAGCAGGCGATCCTCGAGTCCGTCCGCTGGCTCATCGAAAACAACCAGCTCCAAGTGGCGGGGCCGCTCACGTATAACGGGACAAGCGATACCCGGTGAACGTAGCGCGAAGCCTTGCCACTGAGGGTGCGTGCGAACCATGACGCCAGGTATCGCGAAGTCATCCTGAGGCTCCGCCAGTGATCACTCCCCTGGCCAAGCAACAGTTACGCGACAGCTCGCCATGGTTGCGCAGCAATCACGTCGACGACATCTCGCGGGCGTTCGAGGAGGGTCGCCATCATCGTGTACCGCTCCACGAAGTCGGCGACCTCGGCACCCTGGTTGGCGCTTTGCCAGTGCCGCATCGCGTCGTTGAAGTCGCCACGGATCTCCGCGGAGACACTCGGCAGGAGGCATTCCCCTAGGCGATCGAGGAGCTCATGCCAGGTGCTGTAGACACGGTTCTGCGCCTTACCCGCTCGTTTCGCGACCCCTTCCGGGTCCGGACGCATCCCCAGCTGCATCTCCCGCAGTTCCATGTGTCCGATCGCTCCGGTAGTTGCCATGGCCTTCGCTAGTCCTGCCTCCGCGCGCTGCACTCTCTCGATATCCACCCGCACGCGCGCGCTGTCGGCAACCGTGGCCAGCCCTCCTACGGGCACGGGAATGGACTGAACTGCCGCAATCGCCTGCGGACGTACCGCGAGGGACAATGTCCCCAACGCCTCGTGCACGTTGAGGTATCGAACGACATCGAGATCGTCGCCGTCGAGGTCACCGATACTGAGATCGGCTGTGATCTCTTGGTTCTCGTCTCTGTAACCGGTGTTGATCCGCAGTCGCCTGAGGCTCAGCGCAACCCGGTAGAGGTAGAACTGCGAGCCGCCGTCGCCTTGGTTCTCCATCCGCCGGAGCATGTTCTCGATCGCTGCCTCGTACGTGCCGAGATGCAATGCCTTCGAGGATTGCTCGGCGACGTAGCCTTGGCGAGAGGGCCAGTAGTCCCGCTTATCTCCGTTCATGGAGTTGGCGATCTGCTGCGCGTAGTCCGGCGATGGCCAGTCAGGCGACGTGCTCGTGTGGTACCAAGCGAGGGCAGCGACGTTGTGGAGGGCGGGATCATTCCGGTCACGGATCGCAGCTACTCGCGGGCCGAAGTAGATCTCCGTGTCACAGTGCGCACACGGCACTCGGCAGTTGTTGGCTTGCGCCTCATAGTCGGCCGCTGAAATGAAAGTGGTCTCTCCGCATTCGCAGTTCATCCAGTAGCCGTAGTTGAATCCATCGAATCGTTCAACAAGTGCGGGGGCGTTCAATCGGTCTCCGCCCAGATGATCTCATCTTCTTTGAATCGTTCGATGAAGAGTCGACCCAGTTCAATCCAATCCTCCTTCTCCACTTCGTCGGCGTGGAGTTCAAGCGTCTCCTCCACGTCCCAGCCATCGAGAGTGAGGTACGGCTGAGCCCATCGCTCGGTTGCCCAGGCGACTCGAGCTCCACGTCGTCGTTCGGATTTCCCCATTCCGAACCAGAACAGGTTTCCCGGGTTGTGCCCCTTGATGCTCGGGAACTCGGATGCGTGTGCCCACCGGCGCCATGCGTAATTGAACCCGGACTCCAGAGACATCTTGCTGCTCGTCACTGCTCGGACGCCGTTGGCTAGCACTCCGAGGGCGAGTCCGTCGACGACGTGTTTGATCTGCTGGTCTTTCGTTCTGTGCACATGTTCACGCTACCGACCGGCTCCGACGTCACAGGGCCCGTAGCGGGCCGCTCAGACGATACTCTTCTGGCTCGGACAACCCGCCGAGTGAGGGCTTACGCCGAAACCGCTTGTACGCGGCACAGCCGTATTACCCTGATGATCGTCGCCACTACGTGCCAATCGTCGGCATCGAGGTAGCGCTGCAGAGAGGACCACACTTCTTGTCGACCCGAAGGCGCGGCATTCTGACGGCCGCAGATGCAGCGACGTCCATCGCTTACTGGTTGACCGCCGGTGATAGTGGAGCAGCGACTCAGGTCCTCCTGCAGTTCGCCAACGGGATGAGCAAGGCCGACGCATTCGAAGTCCAAGCGCGTACTGGGGAAGCTCCTCGCGACTGCAGCCACGGATGGTCTTGGGCAATCGCCGGCATCGTCGAACTTGCGGCTCAGCGCGTCGGTATCTCGGCACCGAACTGGGCGCTGGCGACAAGCGGCGATCCGTCGACGACGTGGACTCCCTGGAGCGCTGAGGTGGCCGCTGTCGTCGACCTCACCCGCATACCAGAACCGCTGCGGCGCCGAGGCGTGTTGATCGAAGGCGACGAACTGACGTCCGCGTGACTCCAGCGCTCGCGCTCCCCGATCCAATCGAGGGGCGTCCGCGAAGCCAGCGTTCATGGACTGAGCCGCGAGAACGCTCGATCGAGGATCGCAGCGGCCTCGGGATCCACTTCGCTCAGCTCGTGTATGTAGTGCTTCTTGGTGATCCGCGGGTCTGCGTGTCCGAGGACCCTCGCGGCTAGTTCGGCGCCAGCCGCCTGGTTGACCACCGATGCCACGGTTTTCCGCAGGGCGTACGGCGACAGGAGGTCGACGTCGATGCCCACACGCCCAAGCAGCTCACGATGCTGATTGCGGAACTCACGGAAGAGGCGGTCGATGTAGTTGACGGACATCGGGGTGCCATTCTTCGTCGGCAAGAGAAGCTGATCGGGATTCGGTTCATAGCACGCGACCAGCCGTCGGAGCACTGCGTCCGCGTAATCAGGAACGGTCATCGTGCGCTCCTGCCCTCTGCCCTTGGGGTGGTCCTTCCGGATGTTCTTGAACTTCTTCGTCCGATTGACGTTGCCCGACAACGAGACTTTCGCCGGCTTCGACAGCAGGTGTACGTCATCGAGGGTCAGACCGAGCACCTCGCCAGGCCGCAACGAAGTGCCCAGGGTGATGAGCAGGAAGTCCTCCATGGCGCGGACGTTGGGTTTGCTGCCACCTCGCCGTCCCGGGTTCTTCCCCTCCCACTCTCGAATCAACGCGATGATGAGCAGAAGCTGGTCTTCCTCCAGTTGGATGCTGCGCTTCCGGGTGTTGTTCCGCAGCTTGGGAACGTCGTTCATCGGACTCGTCGGGATCACGCCGTTGAGAGCGGCGAAGGTGAGCATCCCTGACAGCGTCTTTCGGGTCACGGAAGCGAAGCTGTACGACCGCTCGCGTGCAAGGCGCTGAAGAAGGTTGTGGATGAAGCCAGCGTTGAGCGATCCGATCGGTACGGCGCCGATGTAGGGAAGCACGTTGTTCTTGACGCGGTTGTGATACGCCTCCCTACTGGACTGCTCGATCGCGTCTTCTGCCCTCATGTCAACGTCGGCGAGCCAGAGCGATGCGAGCTGTTCGGTCGTGGACACGACCGTCAACGGCACGAACATGCCGCCCCACACCTGGTTCGCCTTGATCTGGATCGCGTCCTCGGCTTCCTCTGCAGTGTTGCCCCATGCCTCGAGAACGTGAAGTTCGCCAGCACCGTCGCGAACTCGGCCCCTGCTCCGGTAGGCGCCGCCGATCTCATTGGTGGAGACCTTACCGAGCTCACCCGGCTTCTTTCTCGGCCTAGGCAACGCTCTGCCCTGCGATGTAGTCCCGGATCGAATCCGCGGTCCACCGGAGGTGCTTGCCGATCTTGATGGGTGTCGGTCCGGTGTTCGTGTAGCGCCACGATTCGACCGTCCGCGGCGATACTCCGAAGTATTCGGCGACCTGCTCCTTCGTCAGCAGCGCCGGGAGCGCCACGTTGGCGAGAGCTTCGGATCCTGACTTGGTTGAGGCGTTCTTCTTGCTCATGACGGTCACATACCCGGTGCGAGCCGGATTCTGCGCGGATCGTCGCGACTCATCGCGTAGTCGTTGCAGTGAAGCGCCACCAGAAGCCCCTGACAGGCGATTTCTAGTGAGTTTTCGGTGAGTGCCACGGTGCGTACCGTCGTCGGCATACATAGGAGAAGGCGCCCCATCCCTTGAAAGCACTGGGATGTGACGCCTTCTATTGGCTCCCCGGCTTGGACTCGAACCAAGAACCTGCCGGTTAACAGCCGGCTGCTCTGCCAATTGAGCTACCGAGGATCATGTTCCCCGCGGGCGGGCAACTCGTCTAGCGTAGCAAACTCCGCACCGTGCTTCGAACACGAGCCGCACCCCGGGCGTGGCGCGATCAGCGCGCGGCATCCGCCTCGGCGTTCGGCGCCCAGACGAGGTTGCGGCCGATGCCGCGGGCGACGACATGCCCGCTGCGCAGCATGAGCGCTTCGGCATCCAGCTCGCGGATGAAAGCCGCATCGTTGGTGACCAGGAGCGCGGCCATGGAGTGCTCGGTGCGGCGTCGGGTGATCGCATCGAAGACCACCGGTCGCACCTCCAGATCGAGATTCGCGAGCGGCTCGTCGGCGATCAGCACGCGTGGCTCGAGCATGAACGCCCGGGCGATCGCGACCCGCTGACGCATGCCCGCGCTCAGCTCGTACGGGAACTTCGCGGCTGCACCGAGAGGCAGATGCAGTTCGTCCAGCAGGGAGGCCACACGGATCGCGAGCGCTCTGCTGTTGACCTTCTTCTCGCGCGAGGTGATGGGCTCGGCGATGACCTCGCCGACCGTCAATCGCGGAGGAAGGGCGCCTCCGGCGCCCTGCGCGACATAGCCGCTGAGAGCCGTCAGCATCCGCCGCTTGCGGCCGGGCCTGCGAACGTCCACGCCGCACACCTGGGCGCGCCCGCCTGCGACCTTCAGAGACGAGTCCTGGGCCCCGGCCAGCGCGGCCACGAGCGTGGATTTGCCCGAGCCGGTCGCACCGCCCACGCACATCAGCTCTCCCGGTCGCACCGTGAACGTGACGCCGTCGATGGCGCGCGTCACTCCGCCGTGTCCGATCCGGTCGATGACCAGGTCGGAGCACTCGATCGCGATGTCGCTGGCGGCTGGCATGACTCCATCCTGCCCGTTCGGTGCGCTCTCGTGGTCAGGACTCGACGAATCGCATCCGTTCCAGGTCGATGTCCCGCAGACGCATGCGCAGTGCACGACCGCCGTCGGAGTCGGCGGGGATGCGCTGCACGGCCCCCAGCAGCTCGTTCTTCTCGCGATCGATGGTGCGCAGGATCAGCCGTCGACAGAGGTCCGTCGCAGAGACCAGGGCGCGCTCCTCATCCTTCGCGGGAAAGGGCATCATCAGCAGCTCGCCCGCCAGGCTGCGGTACGGCTCGCGGACCGCATCCGCGGCCGAGGTCGACCAGCCGATCCGCGTGCGGTCCTCGACGGATGCCACGGACTCGCGCACCGCGTCCAGTGCCGGGTTGCGGAACTGCTCCGCCACGGCCCGATCCAGCAGCTCGGGGTCGATGAGGTGCCCGTACTGCAGGATGCCCATCAGTGCGTCCCGCTCGATGGCGACGTCGGCGTTGCGGGGAAGGTCGGCCAGGCGCACTCGCGTGGAAGGAGCCTCGGCATCCGCCGCCGGGGTCTGCTGCGTGGTGCGCTGCGGTTCCCGCTCTGCGGCGGCAGCACCGCGTGCGGCCCGCCGCACCTCCTGGTGCACGTCGGTCGGGTCCATGCCGAGTCGGCGGGCGAGCACACGCTCGTAGCCCGGGCGGAGCAGCTCGTCGCGGATCACGGCCACGATGGGCGCTGCGGCACGCAGCGCCCCGACCTGCCCCTCGACCGTGGAGAGGTCGTAGCCGGCGAGCTTGCGGTCGATCGCGAACTCGAACATCGGAACCTTGGCATCCATCAGTCCGCGCACCGCCGCATCCCCGCGCTGCAGACGCAGATCGCACGGGTCCAACCCGTCGGGAGCGACCGCGACGAAGGTCTGCGCCGTGAAGCGGGAGTCCTCCGAGAACGCACGCAGCGCGGCCTTCTGGCCCGCCTCGTCGCCGTCGAAGGTGAAGACGATCTCCCCGGCCGCGGAATCATCGCCCATCACGCGTCGCAGCACCTTGATGTGCTCGGTGCCGAACGCCGTGCCGCAGGTGGCGATGGCCGTGGTGACACCGGCGAGGTGCGCCGCCATGACGTCCGTGTACCCCTCGACGACGACCACACGACGCGGATCGCCCCGGGCGATGTCGCGCTTGGCGAGGTCGAGTCCGTACAGCACCTGGGCCTTCTTGTAGATCGGCGTCTCGGGGGTGTTCAGGTACTTGGGACCCTGATCGTCGTCGTACAGCTTGCGGGCGCCGAAACCGATCGTCTGCCCCGTGACATCGCGGATCGGCCACACGACGCGTCCGCGGAACCGGTCGTACACGCCTCGCTGACCGGTGGAGACCAGGCCGGCGGCGCTCAGCTCGTCGCGGGTGAAGCCCTGGTCGCTCAGCGCCTTGAGCATCTTGTCCCAGCCGCGCGGCGCATAGCCGACGCCGAAATGCGCCGCGGAGCCGGCATCGAAGCCGCGCTCGCCCAGGAACCGCCGGGCGCTCTCGGCCTCGGGACTCAGCAGCTGCCCGCGGAAGTACTCCGCGGCGGCGGTGTTGGCCGCGTAGAGCCGGCTGCGGCCGCTGGTCTCGGGGGCTGCTCCGCCGTCCTCGTAGTGCAGCGCGTAGCCGACGCGACCCGCCAGTCGTTCGACGGCCTCGGTGAAGCTGACATGGTCCATCTCGCGCAGGAATGAGTACACGTCGCCGGAAGCGCCGCATCCGAAGCAGTGGTAGAAGCCCACCTGCGGTCGCACATGGAAGCTCGGGCTCTTCTCGTCGTGGAACGGGCAGAGCCCCTTCATCGATCCGACGCCCGCGGACTTGAGTGCGACGCGCTCGCCGATGATGTCCGCGATGTTGGTGCGGGACTTCACCTCTTCGACATCGGCCTGCAGGATGCGGGGCATCAGTGCGCCCCTTCGACGGCTGTTCGCGCCGCCGGCCGATGGTGCACGGCCGAGCGGGCGTGCCGCGGCGTCCAGATGCCGACCTCGGCCGGGTCGATCTCGCCGACCAGGCGGTTGTGCCAGTCGACGGCGGTCTGGTCGGTCAGGCTCGCGACCTGGTCGACGACGACCCGGGCGCGCTCGGCATCCGTCGTCGCGGCGACGAAGTCCGCCGCGAATGCCGGCTCGAGCACATCGGCACCGGCCGACCAGAGCGCATCCGTGGACCACAGGGCATCCGCCAGGCGGGTCAGCACGCGGCGCTGCTCCTTGTAGACGCCCTTGCGGGCCTCGATGGTGACGATCGCCTGACCCATGATCCCCTTGAGCACGGCGATCTCGGTCTCCACGACCCGCGGCACCACCACGTGGCCGTTGTACCGCGCGATCGACGGACCGGGGTGCGCCTCGCGCGTGGCCGCCACAGACGCTCGCGCGAAGCGGCCGATGAGGTCACTGGTGAGGTTCTTGAGTCTGGCGAGGTCCCGGCGGGACCGATCGAAGGCGCTCAGCCACATCGGCTGACGGGCGAGCCGGTACAGCGCATCCGCGAGTTCCTCGCGCGTGTAGTCGTAGCCGACCCACTGCTGGATGCGGTCGATCAGCGCATCGTGCTCGATGGGGTCGGACAACTGGGCGACGTCCAAGTAGCCGTTGAGGATGGCGTCCTCGAAGTCGTGCACGGAGTAGCCGATGTCGTCGGAGAGATCCATGATCTCGGCCTCGATGCAGCGAAGGCGCCCGGGGGCGCCTTCGCGCATCCATCGGAAGACGGGCTCGTCCTCGGGATACACGCCGAACTTGAGCCGACCGCCGGGATCGGGCATCGGGTTGTCGATCGTCCACGGATACTTGCAGGCCGCATCCAGGCTGGCACGGGTGAGGTTCAGACCCACGGAGTGCCCGTCTTCGTCCAGCACCTTCGTCTCCAGGCGGGTCAGGATGCGCAGCGACTGCGCGTTGCCCTCGAAGCCGCCGATGTCGGCCGCCCAGTCGTTGAGCGCGCGCTCGCCGTTGTGCCCGAACGGCGGGTGGCCCAGGTCGTGGCTCAGGCACGCCGTGTCGACGACGTCCTCGGAGACGCCCAGTGCGCTCGCGAGTTCGCGCCCCACCTGCGCGACCTCCAGCGAGTGCGTGAGGCGGTTGCGGGCGAAGTCCGCCGTGCTGGCGGGGCTCAGCACCTGTGTCTTGGCCGCGAGCCGGCGCAGCGCGGCGGAGTGCAGCACGCGTGCGCGGTCACGGGAGAAGTCGTTGCGCGATGACCGGTGCGTCTCGGCGAAGTAGCGCTCGGCGTCGTGAGCGCTGTAGCCCGCGGTGCCGGAGCCGGCCACCGGCTCAGCCGCCACTGTTCTCGACCTCCGCACCGCGCATCATGGCGCCGACGCCCTCGCCGATGTCTCGCGAGTCGAGCCAGCCCTCCGGCAGCGCCGTGCGCTTGGGTGATCCCGCGCGACCGCGCTGGCCCTCCGCGCCGATGCCGGGATAAGGCGCATCGCCCAGGGTGCCGAGCAGGTCGTCGATCTCCTGCAGGCTGGATGCCCGCGCCAGGGCCGCCCGAACCTCGCCGCCGACGGGATAGCCCTTGAAATACCACGCGACGTGCTTGCGCACGTCCTTGCATCCGCGGTCCTCGTCCTCGAAGAACTCCACGAGCAGCTCGGCGTGCCGGCGGAACGCCTGTGCCACGAACTGCAGGGTCGCGTCGACCTTCGGGCGCGCAGCCGCGGTGGCGGGCCCCAGGGCATCCGAGAGCTCCCCGAACAGCCACGGCCGTCCCAGGCATCCACGACCCACGACGACGCCGTCGGCGCCGGTCTCCGACATCATGCGCACGGCGTCGTCCGCCGACCAGATGTCGCCGTTGCCGAGTACGGGAATGCTGGTGACCGCCTGCTTCAGCTCGCCGATCGCACTCCAGTCCGCGTGTCCGGAGTAGTACTGCGAGGCAGTGCGGGCGTGCAGCGCGACGGCCGCGGCTCCCGCATCCTCTGCCGCACGACCGGCGTCGAGGAATGTGAGGTGGTCGTCGTTGATGCCCTTGCGCATCTTGACGGTCAGCGGCACGTCGCCGGCGGCCTTCACGGCGCGGTCGACGATGTCGGCGAACAGGCCGATCTTCCACGGCAGCGCGGCTCCCCCGCCCTTGCGCGTGACCTTGGGCACCGGGCACCCGAAGTTCAGGTCGATGTGGTCGGCACGATCCTCGGAGACGATGATGCGCACCGCCTCGGCGATGGTCGCCGGGTCCACGCCGTACAGCTGGATCGAGCGGAGCGTCTCGCTCTCGTGGTGCTGGATGAGGCGCATCGTGATGGCGTTGCGTTCGACCAGCGCGCGCGAGGTGATCATCTCACTGACGTAGAGGCCGGCCCCGTACTCGCGGCACAGTCGCCGGAACGCCGTGTTCGTGATGCCCGCCATGGGTGCGAGAACAACCGGCACATCGAGGTCGATCGAGCCGATGCGGAGTGCGGGAGCGGATGTCGTGGCGAGAGTCATATCCCCTCCATTCTCCCAGACCCAGGCCCCGCCCGGACCCAGCAGATCTAGGCTGTGGATATGACCGATTCGACGATCCGACAGATCCCGTTCTCCGACGCCGCAGGTGCCCAGAAGACGCTCGACGACTACGGTTCCGACGTCGTCCTGGTGGTCAACGTGGCATCCCGATGCGGGAACACGCCGCAGTACGAACAGCTGGAGCAGCTGCAGCGCACTTACGCCGACCGCGGGTTCACCGTGCTGGGCTTCCCCTGCAACCAGTTCATGGGCCAGGAGCCGGGCTCGATCGAGCAGATCCTGGAGTTCTGCTCCACGACCTACGGCGTCACCTTCCCGCTGAGCGACAAGGTCAAGGTCAACGGGCGCAATGCGCACGAGCTCTTCAAAGCGCTCAAGCAGACGACGGATGCCAAGGGCAAGGGTGGCCGCGTGGAGTGGAACTTCGAGAAGTTCCTGGTCGGGCGCGACGGCTCTGTGCAGCGCTTCCGTCCCAAGCAGCTGCCGGATTCTGCTGAGGTCGTCTCCGCGATCGAGGAGGCGCTGGCCGACTGAGCGGTACGCGGCGGATCGAGTCCGCCGCGCACCGGCCGGTTCAGTCCGGGTCAGCCGGCCTTCACGCCGTTCTTCTCTGCCCAGACGTCGCGGATCACATTCTCGAACGCTGCCGGAGGCTGCGCGCCGCTGATGCCGTATTGTCCGTCGATCACGAAGAACGGCACCCCCTGGATGCCATAGGCGCGCGCCTGCGCCTGGTCCTGCCGCACGTCGGGCAGGTGCATGGCGCTCTCGAGCGCGTCACGTGCAGCGGCGGCATCCAGCCCCACCTCGACGGCGAGCTCGACCAGGTCATCGACGCGACCGATGTGCTTACCCTCGACGAAGTATGCCGACATGAGCCGCTCCTTCATCTCATGCTGAAGGCCCTGAGCCTTCGCATGATGCAGCAGCTCGTGCGCCTTGACCGTGTTCGTGTGCTTGAGAAGGTCGAAGCGGTACTCGAGGCCGGCGTTCTTGGCGACGTTCGTGACGTTGTCGAGCATCTCCACGACCTGCTCCCGCGGAAGGCCCTTGTGACCGGCGAGGAAGTCGATCTCATCGCCGTCGAAGTCGACCGGGGTGTCAGGCGAGAGCTCGAAGGAATGGAAGGTGATGTTCACCTGCGGTGCATCCTCATCACCAGCGACAGCGGCCAGCCCCGTCTCGAGGTTGCGCTTGCCGATGTAGCACCACGGGCAGGCGATGTCGGACCAGATATCAATCGAGATGGCTTCGCTCACAACGCTTGCAACCGCGAGGCGTGCCGCTGTATTCCGCCGATTGTTCCTCTCTCGAGTTCGGTCGTCGCGCGAGAGCACCTCACCGGGTCGTCCCGCGCCGCCTCGGTCGTTGAGCGAGCGAAGCGAGACGAAACGCCCGCGCGAACCTCGAGAACCTTTCCCACAACCCTTCCATGATTCGAATGTTTGTTCTATGCTGGGGGTATGTCCACCGACACGTTCGCCCGTCTGGAAGCGCAGGCCGCGCTGTTGGAGGAGTGGGTGCAGACGCGTCGCCGGATCGCGGCGTTGGAGGCGCGGTCGTTCGCGTTGCTGTCGCAGCGTCTGGCCTCCAGGGATGAGGATGTCGCGGAATCGCCGATGCATCGGGATG
>Ga0160455_100438_pt1 | contig 21991 bp, 20 predicted proteins | sample HID1972I_E6MG_FD_108206 | JGI IMG/M metagenome (GOLD analysis project Ga0160455, IMG submission 108206) | Enriched pill bug-associated microbial communities from UW Madison campus, WI, USA - HID1972I_E6 MG | ecosystem: Host-associated > Arthropoda: Insects > Digestive system > Unclassified ... | reverse complement strand
TTTAACGTTTTATATAAATCGTTGCTCTTCGTCAACCTTCGTTAACGATTCGTTTTACTTTCGTTTGATTTTCTCATAAATGATTAGTTTTGCGCATACGTTGATAGAGTATCAAACGGTGTAGCGGCACGCACGGATGTCATTGGTTTTGGAAAGGGGCTAACATCAATGGGTCGTATGAAACGCAAACTGCACAAGCTGACGGCGTCCTGGCTTGATATGCCGCAGGATGTTGTATTTGAATTGCCTAGATTAACATTGATTGGCGATCGCCAGTTGTATATCGAGAATCATCGAGGTGTTATTGACTTTACTGAAGAAGTGCTTCGCTTATCACTAAGCAAGGGAGAGCTAGAAGTGCGCGGTCGTGAGCTTATTATACGTACGATATGGACGGATGAGGTGTTTGTTGAAGGGATTATTACAGGAATAGAACTTTTTCCATAAAAGGTTATGAGGAGGAATTGTCATGCGTCAGTCGATGATTGATTGGTTAAAGGGTGCGGTGGAGGTTGAGCTGCGGGGCGGTCAAGTCGCTCAGTTTCTCAACCAAGCTACAGTAGACAAGCTTGAACTGTCCAATATTCGTTGGTCAGGCACACAAAGCGTACGTTTTGAAATAAGCGTTGAGCAGTATTTTCTATTACGAAAATATGTACGAGCCTCAGGTGGAAAATTAAAAGTAGTTGGTAGAAAGGGCTTTCCATTTTTGCTGTCCATCATGGAAAAGAGGCTGTGGTTTACTTTAGGGATTGCCGTATTTTTCACAATCATATTTTTAATGTCGTCTCTTGTGTGGTCAATTGATATTGCAGGAAACAAACGAATTCCGAGCGACGTAATTTTAGAAGCGGCTAAAGAGGAAGGGTTATATCGCTATCAGTGGTCATTTAAGCTGCAGGATACAGATGTTCTGTCGAAAAAGCTTGCTAATGCGATACCAGGTACAACTTGGATTGGACTTGAAAAGGTTGGAACGAAAGTGAAAATTCAAGTCGTGGAAGCTACGAATCCCGATGAGCGTGAACTGTATAGTCCAAGACATCTCGTTGCATCGAAGGATGCTGTTATCACTTACATTATTGCTGAGCAAGGGAATCCTATTGTTCGTAAAAACCAACGTGTAAAAAAAGGAGATATGCTAATCTCAGGTATTATCGGCAGTGAGGCTCACTCTCAAACCGTTGTAGCACAGGGTACGGTTAAAGGCTTGGTATGGTACGAATATGAAGTAAAAGCACCGTTAATTCAAAAATATCGGATCTTTACAGGTGAACGTCAGTCTCGCTCCTACCTTGTGCTTGGGAATCGAGCGTTACAATTGAGCGGCTATAATCAAGAACCTTACGAGAAATCCGAGACAATAACGACAACGGATATGTTAACGATTGGAAAAATCACACTGCCAATTGGTAAAATGAAAGAGCTGGAGCAAGAAGCAGCATTTGAGCAACGAGAGCTTACAGTAGAGCAAGTAAAAGCTGAAAGTCTCCAACAAGCAAGGATGCGTATTTTGGCACATGCAGGCGATGATGCGGAAGTTGTTAGTGAAATTGTTTTGCATGAAGCGACAGAGAATGGTAAAGTGGTAATGAAAGTTCTTTACGAAATTAATCAGTCAATAACAAAGGAACAACCAATAGTCCAGATGCAGGGAGATTGAGTATTGTTGCAGAATGAATTGAAAACAGTAAAAATCCCAGTCCTAAACTCGGCTGAGGCTTTAGCAGTTCTTGGACCACAAGACAAGTTTTTACGTATGATAGAAGAACGGGTCGAGGCAAAGATCAGTTCTAGGGATGCAGAAATTTCGATAAGTGGACCAGCGCAACAAGTCGATTCTTTAGAACAGCTATATCAAGTTTTGCTACAGCTTATTAGAGAAGGCTATACACCTTCTGAGCGGGATATTACGTATGCTTTAGATCTCGCGTTAAAGCTGCAAGCAGAGGAACTGCTCGACTTATTCAAGAAGCCGATAGCAACGACGTACCGTGGTAAAAAAATTCTAGTGAAAACGATTGGTCAGCGTCATTACGTGAAGCTGATTAAGAAGCTTGATATCGTGTTTGGTATTGGACCTGCGGGTACAGGGAAAACCTATCTAGCTGTCGTTCTAGCCGTAACTGCGTTAAAAGAAAACTTAGTTAAACGCATTATTTTAACGCGGCCAGCAGTCGAAGCGGGTGAAAATTTAGGGTTTTTACCGGGTGACTTACAGGAGAAGGTAGATCCATACTTAAGACCTCTATATGATGCGCTGCATGATGTGCTCGGACCGGAGCAAACTGTAAAGGCAATCGAACGAGGAATGATCGAGATTGCGCCGCTAGCCTATATGCGAGGCAGAACATTGGACGATGCGTTTATTATATTGGATGAAGCACAGAATACGACTCCAGAGCAAATGAAGATGTTTTTGACACGTCTCGGCTTTGGTTCCAAAATGGTTATAACGGGTGATGTCACACAAATTGATTTACCTCGTGGCAAAAACTCTGGTCTTATTGAAGCCAAACGTATTCTTAGTGATATCGATGAGATTGGAATGATGATCTTCTCTGAACAGGATGTCGTTCGACATACTCTTGTCCAGAAAATCATTATGGCATATGATCGTGATGCGGAATCAAAAGCATAGCTGCTCAATGAATGAAGAAAGGATTGATAGCGATGACTAAGACGACGAATGAACGAGAGCGAAGTAAATCACACCGCTTAATGGCAGCTGCTGGCTGGAGACAGAGCACAGCTATGAAATGGGTGTTCATGGCGTTATTCGTCATTCTGTTCTACTTGAACTTAGCGCCGCACATCATCCCAGAAACGTATAACATAACCGAAAATTCGATTAGTGATAAAGACATTAAAGCACCAACTCAAATTCGTGACGAAAAAGCAACAAGAGCAGCAGAGGAACAGGCTGCTAATGCGATTGATGATATGTACTCGAACGTAGGCTTACGCAACGTACAGCTTGTCGAGTCGATATTTTTGCGAATCGAGGGTTTGAATTCCGATGATCAGGTGACTGAGCAAAATAAGATCGATATCTATCGAACAGAAATTCCTAGTTTTTACGATAAGCATATCGCTAACTTTGCAGAGACAAGCCTTTCAAACGAAATGTATAACGAGCTGCTGCTTGAGGAAATGGTACGAGTTACAGCAGAGCAAAAGTATACCATACCCGAAGAAACATTCTATAAGCTCCCTAAGTTAACGCAGGAGGAGCTTATAGAAATGAGACTCGAAGCGAAAGATATCGTGAGTAAACTGACGATTGAACCGCTGCGTGATGCAGAAACTGCTCGTATGCAAGTTGCTGAGCTCGTTAATTCAAGCTCAATCTCCAGTCGAACGGCGAGAGAAATTGTATCTGAAATCGTTCGATTTGCGGTGACACCTAGTAAATTTTTAGATCGAACAGCAACGGATGAGGCACGAGAGGCTGCAAGACTTAATACTCAACCCATTATTTATAAAGAAAATGAAGTGATCGTCAAAAAAGGCGAAACGATTAGTGCGGATACATACAATATGCTTGTGGAAGCTAATCTTCTACAGGATACGGAACATAAATGGGCCAAGCTTGGTGTAATTCTAGTTGCGTTATTGCTAGCAGCCTTTTTGTATATTTACTTCACGCAAACGGTTGGTACGCATCAACAGCACGTGAAGTACAGCAACTCTCAGCTGCTTATGCTATTACTAATTACGCTGCTGAATCTAGGTATTATGCAGATTGTTGCGATTATTCAAAGTGAAACGACTAATATCGCAGGATTTTTAGTGCCTGCTGCTTTAGGAGCAATGCTTATTACGCTGCTTATTGACGAGCAATTGGCGCTTGCTTCTACCTTTATATCAAGTATTGGCGGAGCTATTATATTAAATGGCTCAAACAACGATCTTTTTGATTTCAAATTCGGCTTTTATATCGTTGTCATTTCTCTTGCTGCTATTTATTCAATCAAGCATGCATCACAACGTTCAGCGATTTTAAAGGCTGGCATAATCGTAAGTATTATTGGTTCGATAAGTGTACTTACATTGTACTTAATGATGGAGCAGCTTGATCGCATGCCATTAATGTATTCGATAGGCCTAGCTTTTGGAGGTGGGTTGCTAACTTCCGTGCTTGTTATCGGTATTATGCCATTCTTTGAAGTATCGTTTGGTATATTGTCAGCATTAAAGCTCGTAGAGCTATCGAGTCCGAATCATCCATTGTTGCGCAAGCTACTTACTGAAACACCGGGGACTTATCATCATAGCGTGATGGTCGGGAATCTAGCCGAAGCAGCAGCTGAGGCGATTGGCGCTAATGGCTTACTTTGCCGTGTAGGGGCTTTTTATCACGATATCGGTAAAACTAAGCGACCAAGTTACTTTATAGAAAATCAAAACAGTATGGAAAATCCTCATGATACGATTGATCCAATGCTTAGTAAGTCGATCATCGTTGCTCATGCTAAGGATGGAGCGGAAATGCTAAGGGCATACAAGATTCCTAAGCCACTTAGAGATATTGCGGAACAGCATCATGGGACAACCTCGTTGAAGTTTTTCTATTACAAAGCGCTGAAGCAAGCTGAGGAAGCAGGGATTGAGCCAGACTTTACTGAGGATGACTTTAGATATCCAGGTCCGAAAGCACAATCTAAAGAAGCGGCTGTTGTCGGTATAGCAGATTGTATTGAAGCGGCTGTACGAAGTCTTCGTAATCCTACAATTAATCAGGTTGAGGATATGATCCACAAAATTATAAAAAGCAGAGTTGACGACAACCAATATAATGAGTGTGATCTAACGATGAAGGAGCTCGACAAAATCGCACAATCGCTTAAAGAAAGTTTGATGGGGATTTTCCATTCTCGCATTGAATACCCTGAAGATGCTAAAGCAAAAGATAAAGATAAGGAGTCATGACATGAGTCTAGTACTAGATTGGAACAATAACCAAAGTAAATTCGACATCCCTGAGAGCTGGATCAGCATGCTCAATGAGATTTTGCAGCTCGCTGCTAAAAGTGAAAAGTTAACTTCAGGTGAAGTGACACTAACTTTTACAGATAATGAAGAAATTCATGAGTTGAATAAAACATACCGCGGTATCGATCGTCCTACCGATGTATTATCTTTTGCAATGAATGATGATGGTGTAGATGAGCTCGATATTATATTTGAAGTTGAAAGCGAAGATGAAGTAGATCCGATCTCCGGAATGCTTGGTGATATTATTATTTCGGTAGAACGGGCAGAGGAGCAGCGCCAGGAGTACGGGCATAGCTTGGAAAGAGAAGTTGGTTTCCTCTTTGTTCATGGTTTTCTTCATCTGCTTGGCTACGATCATCAGGATGAGGAAGCAGAAGCTGAGATGACGGCAAAGCAAGAAGCTGTTCTTCAGCAAGTAGGCTTGATTCGCTAATGAATAAGCTGCTTAAAAGCTTTGGTTATGCGTTTGCTGGAATTTGGAGCGGCTTTTGCACACAACGAAATATGAAAATCCATGTGGCGGTGGCACTATTAGTAATTATACTAGGTGCCATCGTTTCACTTACTTGGACGGAATGGCTTATACTAATCGTTGTCATCTGTTCCGTGATTAGCTTGGAGCTGATCAATACGGCAATCGAAGCGGCTGTTGATTTGCTTGGACCAGAACGTCACCCGCTTGCAAAACTTGCTAAAGATACAGCAGCAGGTGCTGTGCTTGTTACGGCAATCGGAGCAGTAGTTATTGGTTTTATTATATTTTTGCCGAAGCTGCTCAGTTTATAGTCGAATAGAATCGTAACAATCAACGAGCGAAGAGGGGATGAATGGGAATGGACGAGCAATATCGAAAATTACTGGATGAAGCTAAGGAAGCAATGTCGAAAGCATACGTACCCTATTCACAGTTTCAAGTCGGTGCAGCACTGTTGCATGAATCCGGAAAGATTTATCAAGGCTGTAACATTGAAAATGCAGCATACGGGCCAACGAATTGCGCAGAGCGCACCGCTTTGTTTAGTGCGATTGCGCAAGGTGCGAAGCCTGGTAGCTTTCCTGCCATTGCCGTAATTGGACATACATCAGACCCGATTGCCCCTTGCGGCGTATGCCGACAAGTGCTTGTTGAATTATGCTCTGCGGAGACTAAGGTTATTATGGGAAATATAAAAGGGGATTACAGCGTGATGACGGTAGCGGAGCTATTGCCTGGTGCATTTACTCCATCGTCACTTGTTAAGGAGGAACAACAATGAATCAACATGAACAAGACAGCAAGTTCCGATCAGGATTTGTTGCGATTATTGGAAGACCGAATGTCGGTAAATCTACGTTAATGAATAATCTTATAGGACAGAAAATAGCGATTATGTCCGACAAGCCGCAGACGACGCGGAATAAAATTCATGGTGTATATACTGGAGACAATATTCAAATCGTATTTCTAGATACGCCAGGTATACATAAACCTAATTCAAAATTAGGCAATTATATGATGAAGTCAGCAGAAAGTGCGTTAAAAGAAGTTGAGGCTGTTATGTTTCTTATCGATGCTTCCGAAGATATTGGCGGAGGTGACCGCTATATTATCGAGCAGCTTGGCAAAGTAAAAACACCTGTGTTTCTAGTTGTTAATAAAATTGATAAAGTCGATCCAGAGGCATTGCTGAAAAGAATTGTCCAATATAAGGACCTTTATCCATTTGCCGAGGTTGTTCCAATTTCAGCAATGAAGGGGAATAATGTTTCGACGCTTCTTGAGCAGATAAGCAAGTATTTGCCAGCAGGTCCGCAGTATTATCCTGCTGATCAAGTGACGGATCACCCTGAGCAATTTGTGTGTGCTGAGTTGATTCGAGAAAAAATTCTACACCATACACGAGAAGAAGTACCGCATTCTATTGCAGTTCAGATCGAGGATATGAGAGTGCAGGACAATGGAGTTGTCTATATCGGTGCGGTCATCTTTGTTGAGCGTGACTCACAAAAAGGGATCATTATCGGGAAGCGTGGTGCGTTGCTTAAAGAGGTTGGTAAAACAGCGCGTATCGATATTGAAAACTTGTTAGGTTCTAAAGTATTTCTTGAGCTTTGGGTTAAGGTGAAGAAGGATTGGCGCAATCAAGATCGAGTGTTAAATGATCTTGGTTTCAAGCATGAATAGAAGCAAGAATATAGGTAATAGCAAGAAGTCAAGTACTACGACACAGTAATATTTGCTACGGATAGATTTCTGCGTAGTGTTCATCCTATAACCATCTGGAGCAGCATTTCCGAGGCGGAAAGGATGGATACGAATGAGGGATTTTTCGTGGAAATATTTTGCGTTAACCGGGGATGTCGAATCTTACTTACTCTACAAGGAAGTAGAGCGGTCTGGAGATTCGATCAATACCGAGGCTATAGGTTTGGGTGATGATGAAGAAGAGCTGCCAATTGAAGTGGAGCTATAATTAACAAACTTCCTTCATCATAGCCAGGTGGAGGGAAAAGAATGCTTTATCGCGTTGAAGGTATCGTCGTTCGAACAGTTGATTATGGTGAAAATCATAAAATTGTTACTTTAATTACTAATAATAGCGGAAAAGTGGGAGTGCTCGTACGCGGTGCTAGAAAGGTTCGAAGCAAGCACGCCTCGCTTGCTCAACCTTTTACATATGGTGAGTACAATTTTATAAAAAACACTGGTCTTGGAACATTGCAGCACGGTGAGCTTATTGCCTCTAATCATTTGTTGAGAACTGATCTTGATCTTACTGCACATGCTTCTTATATAGCGGAGCTTATTGATCGCGGTATACAAGAAGAAGAAATAGGACACGTTCATTTCGAACAGCTAAAGGCATGCTTTAGTAATTTGGCTGAAGGCAAAGACGTCGTGGTAATTACTTCGATTTTCGAAATGAAGGTGCTGATGATGAGCGGTTACAGCCCAGTCGTTGAAGAATGTATACATTGCGGCAACCATGTTGGCCCATTTAAGTTATCAGGCTACGCAGGCGGGATTCTTTGCTCCAGATGTTCAGTGCAAGATGCTTCATTATTGCCAGTAAGCGAAACAGCATTGAAGTTGCTTCGATTATTCAAGCGCATTGATTTGCGGCAAGTCGGCAATATTAATCTGTCAGATGAGGTTAAGCAGGAAGTTACCAAGCTTATTCGCCAGCTAGTAGACGGGCAATTAGCAATTAAGTTTAAGACGAGAAGCTTTCTAGATAATTTAGGTAATTTAGTTTGACAATTAATCAATACTTGAATAGAATATGAGAATATCTATATGAGCGATGAAAGAGAATTGCACATACGTTCTACCGATAAGCGAGCTGGGGATTGGTGAAAGCCTGGCAGGTAAAGAGCATGTAGCATGGCACTCTGGAGCGAAACAATCGAAAGAGGATTATTCAGATGAATAGTCAAGTAGGGTGGAACCGCGGGAATTAACTCTCGTCCCTACGTCTGTGTACAGGCGTAGCGATGGGAGTTTTTTTGTATGCGCAAGCCTGTGTCAAGGAGTGTTCTACGGAGTTTTAGACACCCCCTCAAATAAAACGATAGGAGTTGTATAGGAATGAATTTTCAAAGCATGATTTTAACGCTTCAGCAATTTTGGGCGGAACAAAATTGTATTCTCGTACAGCCGTACGACGTAGAAAAAGGTGCAGGAACGATGAACCCAATGACATTTTTACGCTCCATTGGTCCTGAACCTTGGAATGTTGCTTATGTCGAGCCTTCTCGTCGTCCAGCGGACGGTCGCTATGGAGAAAACCCGAACCGCTTGTATCAGCATCATCAGTTTCAAGTTATTCTAAAGCCATCTCCTGACAATATTCAGGAGCTGTACTTAGAAAGCCTTAAAAGACTTGGCATTGATGCAAGAGAGCATGATATTCGTTTTGTAGAAGATAACTGGGAGTCACCGACGCTTGGCGCTTGGGGACTAGGCTGGGAAGTATGGCTCGATGGCATGGAAATTACGCAATTTACGTACTTCCAGCAAGTAGGCGGTATCGATATGAACCCAGTAGCTGTAGAAATTACTTACGGTATGGAACGTCTTGCTTCGTATATTCAACAAAAAGAAAATGTTTATGATCTCGAGTGGGTAGATGGAGTAACCTATGGTGACGTCTTCCACCAGCCAGAATTCGAGCACTCCAAATATACGTTTGAAACATCCGATACAGCAATGCTGTTTTCTTTATTCAATATGTACGAGGAAGAAGCGAAAAAAACAATGGAGCAGCAGCTAGTGTTTCCAGCGTATGACTATGTATTGAAATGCTCCCATACTTTTAATTTGCTTGATGCACGGGGTGCGATTAGTGTTACTGAACGTACAGGCTATATTAGCCGTGTTCGTAATCTGGCACGTTCTATCGCAACAACATTCCTTGAAGAGCGCGAGCGCTTGGGCTTCCCTCTATTGAAGAAAGGAGAGAACTAAAATGTCAAAAGATTTACTATTGGAAATTGGCTTGGAGGAAGTTCCAGCTCGCTTTGTACGTGATGCGATGAACCAGCTTCAGCAAAAGTTTGAAAAATGGCTGCAAGAGCATCGAGTGTCATATGAATCAATTCAAGCATTGGCTACTCCTCGTCGTCTTGCTATCCATGTTACTGCTGTAGCTGAAAAGCAGACAGATGTTGAGGAAGAAGCGAAGGGTCCATCTCGTAAAATCGCACAAGATGAGAGCGGAAACTGGAGTAAAGCAGCGCTAGGTTTTGCACGCAGTCAAGGTGTTGAGCCTGAGGCGCTTTATTTCAAAGAATTAGCTGGCGTGGAATATGTTTATGCTAAGAAAAGCAGCATCGGTATTGAGACATCTTCCTTGCTTTCTCAAGGCTTTGTTGATGTCATCACTTCAATGTCATTCCCTAAAAATATGCGTTGGGGCAGCTATGAGATGCGATTTGTACGTCCGATTCGTTGGCTCGTTGCATTGTTTGGTGCTGATGTCATAACGTTTGAGCTTACTGGTGTAACGTCTGGACGCGTATCTCGTGGTCACCGTTTCCTAGGGGAAGAAGCGGTCATTGAATCTGCAGAGCAATATGTTGAGAAGCTTCGCGAGCAGCATGTTATTGTGGATGTGAATGAACGCCAAGCTTTAATTGTAGAGCAGATCGAAGCACTTGCTGCACAGAAAAACTGGCAGATAGCAATTAAGGATGATTTGCTAGAGGAAGTTCTATTCCTTGTGGAATATCCAAGCACACTTTTTGGTGAGTTTGAGCAGTCGTTCTTAAATATTCCTCAGGAAGTGCTTATTACTTCAATGCGTGAGCATCAGCGCTATTTCCCTGTGCTCGACCAAGAAGGTAAGCTTTTGTCTTACTTTGTTACGGTACGTAATGGAGATCAGCGTTCACTTGATGTTGTTGCAAAAGGTAATGAAAAAGTGCTTCGCGCACGACTTTCAGATGCAAAGTTTTTCTATGAGGAAGACCATAAGCTAACGATTGAAGCTGCTCTTGCTAAGCTAGAGAATATTGTATACCACGAAGAGCTAGGCTCTGTAGGTGATAAGGTACGCCGTGTAACTCGTACTGCTTCACTAATTGCAGCGAAGCTCGGCACTGATGCCAGCACGGCAGAAAAAGTGGAGCGCGCAGCTGCGATAAGTAAATTCGATCTCGTTTCTCAGATGGTCTATGAATTCCCTGAGCTGCAAGGCATTATGGGCGAGGATTATGCAACGAGACTTGGTGAAGATCCAGAAGTCGCAAAGGCGATTAATGAACATTACCAACCTCGTTATTCCGGTGATGCTGTACCGTCTCATATGGTCGGAGCAATCGTTAGCTTAGCTGAGAAAATTGATACCATTGTTGGTTGTTTCTCCATCGGCATCGTCCCAACTGGATCGCAAGATCCGTATGCACTGCGTCGTCAAGCAACCGGTATTGTTCAAATATTACTTGCGCATCATATACAGTTATCGCTATCAGAGCTGTTCGAGCTTAGCCTAACCATTCATATTGATCGTGGTACGAAGCGAAGCAAGGACGAGATTGCGGGCGATCTGAACGATTTCTTTGCCCTTCGAGTAAAAAACTGGTTGTCTGAGCACGGTGCAAAATATGATGTTATTGAAGCAGTAATGGTAGCTGGATTCAGTGATCTGCTTCTTACGAAAAAGCGTGCAGAACTGCTTGCACATCAATTAGAGCAACAGAATAAAGCCGAGTTTAAACTAACGGTTGAAGCGTTTAACCGCGTATGTAATTTGGCTGGAAAAGCTGAAAGCAAAAACGTCGATGCTGCATTGTTCCAAGAGCAATCAGAGATTAAGCTTTATGAGGCATGGACTGCTATTCATGCTGAATTTACAGCTGCACTCGATCGTCGTGAAGTTGAACGTGCTTATGAGCAGCTAGCTACTTTAAGAGAACACATCGTTCCATATTTTGATTCTGTTATGGTAATGGCTGAAGATGAAGCGATTAAGCGCAATCGTCTTGCTACGCTTGCAGTAATCGCTAATGATATTCAAGCGATCGCTGATCTGTCCAAACTGGTGTGGGCGTAATCAATGATAAGGAGGGGGCACGATGACTAGAGATTCAGACGTTATTGTATATGTTGTGTCTGACGCAGCGGGAGATACAGGCGAGTATGTCGTTCGGGCGGCAATTGCACAGTTCCATCCGATTCAAACAGATATTCGAAGGGCTCCTTTTGTAACAAGCAAAATTGTCCTAGAGGACGTTACGATCAAAGCTAAAAGACTTGATGCAATCGTTATGTATACGCTTGTTAAGCCAGAGCTTCGTGAGTACATGCGTCTGCTTGCTGAACAATATGATGTTCAAGCGATTGACCTGCTAGGCTCCCTTATTGATTTGCTGGAGCATCGGACTGGAAAGAAATCTCGTCAAGAGCCTGGATTAAACCATGTTCTTGACGCAGATTACTTCAGGAAGGTAGAAGCGGTTGAATTTGCTGTGCGTTATGATGATGCGCGTGATCCATCTGGTGTGAAAAAAGCGGATATTGTGCTAGTTGGAGTTTCTCGTACGTCGAAAACACCATTGTCGATGTACTTGGCTCATCAAAAATATAAAGTAGCAAATGTACCTCTCGTCCCGGAAATTAAACCTCCCGCAGAATTGTATCAAGTTCCGCGAGACAAAATAATCGGGTTGACGATTGATCTAAATTATTTAAATATCATTCGTAAAGAAAGACTAAAGGCGCTAGGATTGCCAGATACCGCATCATACGCATCTACTGATCGAATTGAGTATGAATTGGTTTATGCGAACACGATTATGGAAAAGCTACAGTGCACCGTCATCGATGTTTCACATCGTGCAGTTGAGGAAACAGCGAGCCTTATTATGGAGAAAGTAAAGAAAGAGTAATAATTAAAGGATTTTTTGCCGATATAGCGTATATAATACTTAGTACCTAATAACAAGTGGATGATAAAGGGGGAGCACAGTGAAGATTATCGTTGATGGAGACGCTTGTCCTGTGAAAAACGAAATCATAACGATCGCTCGCTCTTTAAATGTTCCGGTTTGTATGGTTGCTTCTTTTGATCATAGGCTTCCACACGTTGAGGGTGTCGAAATGGTTCAAGTTGATCGAAGCAGTCAATCGGCAGATCTGTTTATTATTAACAAGGTGAGAGCAGGCGATCTTGTCATCACGCAAGATTTTGGACTTGCTTGCTTAGCAATTGGTAAGCGAGCCTATACGCTTTCTTTTCGTGGTGAAACTTATAACAATGATAACATTGATTACTTACTGGAGCGTCGTGCAGAATCTGCAAGGCGACGGAGACAAGGTCAGCGAATGAAAGGCCCACGGGCACTAACTGCTGAGGATCGTAAAAGATTTCAACAAAACCTGACAAAACTTTTGTTGGAAAAGCAGGAGAAACGTGAAGTTTAGCGAATATTATTATAGTGCTACAAATTGAAGGTGATGGTCAATGGCTGGAGTTTTGATACCAGATGAAGTAATAGATGCAGTCAGAAATCACCATGACATCGTAGAAGTAGTCGGTAAATATGTACATCTGACTAAGCATGGGAAATATATGAAGGGGTTATGCCCTTTTCATTCCGAAAAGACTCCTTCATTCACCGTTACACCAGAGCTTCAAATTTTTCATTGTTATGGCTGTGGTAAAGGCGGTAATGTTATTCGATTCGTCGAAGAAATGGAGGGATATACATTTCCGGAAGCAGTTAGAATGCTTGCGGAGGATGCTGGAATTCCAGTCACCTGGTCTTCTAACGTAAGCGGTCACTCTCAAGAACAAGACAATGTTCGCAATAAAATCATAGAAGCACATGAGTTGGCAGTAAAGTTCTATCATTATATATTGAACAATACGCGGCAAGGTGATGAAGCGAAACGCTATTTGATTGAGCGAGGATTGACGGATAAGCTGATTGATCAATTTATGATCGGTTTTGCTCCAGTTGATTGGGATGTGTTGACTCGATTTTTAATTAATCGAGAATTTGACCCGCAGTTGTTAGAGAAGGGTGGCTTAATTTCTGTCAAAAATGACGGTGATGGATATTATGACCGGTTCAGAAGTCGCATCATGTTTCCAATACGCGACAGAAACGGGAAGGCTGTAGCTTTTGTCGGCAGAATAGTCGGTGAAGGTCAGCCTAAGTATCTAAACTCTCCAGAAACGATGCTGTTTACGAAAAGTCGGATGCTATATAATTTGGATCTTGCTAGACCTGCCATAAAAAAAGCGAAGCAAATGGTGCTATTCGAAGGTTCTATGGACGTTATCAAGGCGTGGTCCGCTGGCATTCAAACTGGTGTTGCGACATTAGGTACAGCGTTAACGGAGGAACATTGCTTGCTGCTGAAGCGTTATGGTGATGAAATTATTATTTGCTATGACGGTGACAGCGCAGGTCAAGCCGCTGCTTATAAATCGATTCCGCTGTTAGAGCAGTCTGGATTAAAGGTGCTCGTTGCGCTTCTTCCTAACGGTACAGATCCTGATGAATATATTAAGACACATGGCGGTGACGCGTTTCGACATGGAGTGGTCGAACAGGCCGTTTCAGTAACCAAATTCAAGCTTATATATTTAAGGAAAAACCATATACTGTCAAGAGAAGAAGGTCGGAATCAATATATCGTAGAAGCGGTAAAAATCGTTGCAGAGCTAGATTCATCTACAGAGAGAGAAATCCATCTAAAGGAATTATCAAAGGAATTTGATATTTCATTAGATGCACTTAAGCAGGATTGCCATGAATTTCGCGTGCAGCATCAAAATTTCAAGCATCAAAGGGATAATAACCAATTTTCGTGGAATAATGGTAGGAATGAAAAAAGGAAAACCGAAAGAAGCTCGACAGTTTTGCCTGCCTATGTTAATGCTGAACGACGGCTGCTGCATGTCATGATGCGGAATAGAGACGTTGCGTTGGCTGTTCATGATAAATTAGGTGATTCTTTTAATATCGACAATCATGAAGCGATAGCTGCATACTTGTATGCTTATTATGCATCAGGATATGAAGCTGACGCTGCTCGTTTCGTCGCGACGCTTGAAGACGATGAGCTGGAGCGTACAGCTACGGAGCTGCTAATGATGGACGGAGGATTTCCCTTCGATGATGATATTATGGATGCTTGGATTCAGGACATATTAAAAGTCCCGAAGCTGCGGGAAATTGAGAAAAAGAAAGAAGAGGCAGTGCGTGCTGAACGCGCTGGAGATGTAATGATGGCAGCGCGTTTGCTGCAAGAGATTAATTCCCTAGAAAGAGAACTGAAGAATTATCTACAGTGATATCTAGGGAGGAGGGAGTCGCAAAATGGCGAATGATCAGCATACTGAATTAGATACTGAGCAAAAGTTGGATTTAGCGAAGGATCAACTGATTGAGCAAGGGAAGAAAAGATCTTCTCTAACGTATAAAGAAATTATGGAGAAACTGTCTCCCTTCGATCAGGAACCTGAACAAATCGATGAGTTTTTCGAGCAGCTCGATGATCTAGGCATTGAGGTATTGAACGAAACTGACGATGAAAATCCACTTTCGCCTACGGGAGATGATCAGGAGCGAGACGGGGATGATTTTAATTTTGATGATGATCTGGCACTTCCGCCGGGCATCAAGATTAATGATCCCGTTCGTATGTACTTGAAAGAGATTGGGCGTGTTCCACTTCTTTCCTCTGAGGATGAGATCGAACTGGCAATCCGCATAGAAAATGGCGATGAAGAAGCGAAAAAACGATTGGCAGAAGCTAACTTGCGCCTCGTTGTAAGTATCGCTAAGCGTTATGTCGGACGTGGAATGTTGTTCCTTGACTTGATTCAAGAAGGAAACATGGGCCTATTAAAAGCCGTCGAGAAATTTGATTATCAAAAAGGATTTAAGTTTAGTACGTATGCAACGTGGTGGATCCGTCAAGCGATTACACGTGCGATTGCAGACCAAGCACGTACGATTCGTATTCCTGTTCATATGGTTGAGACGATCAACAAGCTTATTCGCGTATCTCGTCAGCTGTTGCAAGAGCTTGGGCGTGAACCGACACCAGAAGAAATTGCAGCAGAGATGGAGCTTAGCACCGAGAAGGTTCGCGAGATTATGAAAATCGCTCAAGAGCCAGTTTCTTTAGAAACACCGATCGGTGAAGAAGACGATTCTCATTTGGGCGATTTCATTGAGGATCAGGAGGCACTTGCTCCAGCAGATGCAGCTGCATATGAGCTGCTCAAGGAACAACTGGAAGATGTCCTTGATACACTTACAGAACGTGAGGAAAATGTACTGCGTTTACGCTTTGGTTTAGACGATGGCCGCACACGCACGCTGGAAGAAGTTGGTAAAGTGTTCGGTGTTACCCGTGAGCGTATTCGTCAAATTGAAGCAAAAGCATTAAGAAAGCTTCGTCACCCAAGTAGAAGTAAACGTCTTAAAGATTTTCTTGAATAGTTAGTACTTTGGATGACCTTTCTGCATTGCAGTAAGGTCATTTTTATCAATGAACTAAATAGAAAGGAAGCTACCTATGAAAGCAGAGCGTAGAACGATTATCGTACGCGAAATTGAGCATTGGCGAAGATCAAAGCTACTGCCTGATCACTATTGTGATTTTCTGCTAAATTTATATGCTGATCCTGTGCTTGCTCCCAAAACAGACAACGATGACGAGCCACCCCAGCATTTGGTTGGAAAAGCGATTTTTGCTGTATCGAAAGCAACAGGTAAACAATGGTTCCTAACAATTGGAATTCTAACCTTAATTTCGTTTGTTGTGCTTTATTTTAGCGTTTTTCATCCAGCATTGCAAATTGCTTCGATTCTTTTAGGAACGGTTATATTGCTTTGGATAGGTGAAAAAATTCGTATAAATCAAGCGCCTCTTGGTTTTTTAAGTATTTTCATTGGTCACTTATTGCTATTATCTGGCGGATTATATTTAATTGCTGAACATAATTTAGAGCAATGGTATTGGAATTTTGCTTTGATCGCTTTATGCTCGCTCGTATGGATGATTTACGGAATAAAAAGCAAACTAAGTATGCTGCATCTTTGTGGATGGCTTGCATTTCTCATGGCGTATGCGATGTTATTGCATCAACTGACAAACGGTCAACAATGGTATGAAATCCAGCTTTATTGGTTGCCCTTATCTCTTTTATTTTTTTGGATTAGCTGGTTCATTCATCGTTGGTTTAAGCCTGTTTCTGCAATCATATTTATCGTTGGTATTATGACATGGTTTATGCCAGAAATATTTCAGTATCTTTTTATTGAAGAAGCAGTTTGGCTGCATCTGCAGCTTATCGCTAAAGTCGTCGTCGCAGGCGGTTTATTATTCGGATTGAAAAAACAATGGATGGTGTGGGTAATTTAATGATTCAGCTTTCACAACGATTGCAAACCGTAGCACAATACATAACAAAAGGGCATCGCGTGGCAGACATTGGTTCTGACCATGCGATGCTACCTGTATATCTCGTTCAACATCATATTAGTTCCTTCGCTATTGCTGGAGAGATTAACGAAGGACCATGGCAAGCAGCAAGTAAGCAAATTGAAAGTGCTAATTTGTCAGATGTGATCGTTGCTCGCCGTGGTAACGGACTTGAAGTCATTGCACCACAAGAAGTCGATACGATTACGATATGCGGCATGGGAGGCGCACTTATATCTTCAATTCTGGAGCAAGGATATGAGCAAGGGAAACTTGAAGGTGTAAAGGAGCTTGTCCTTCAGCCTAATGTTGGAGAAGATGCAGTACGCTCATGGCTGCTTGCACATCATTGGGCGCTTCAGGATGAATCCATTGTCGAAGAAGACGGGAAAATTTATGAAGTTCTTTATGCAAAGAGAATAGAAGCTGTTAAAGAATGGAACGAACAGCTGTATTCTGGTGATCAGCTTGCACTGCCATATGCAAAGCCAATCCGAGAAGCAATAGCTTTACGTATGGGTCCCTATCTGCTTAAAAAACGAGATGATATCCTCCGTAAAAAATGGCTGGCTGAAATAGAAAAACTGGATTATATTATTGCTTCACTTTCGCAGTCTGAGCTTAATAGCGCAAAAGCAAAGCTTGCTTCGGTTAAGCAGGATCAACAGCTGATTAAGGAGGTTCTGGAATGGCTATACACGGACAAACATTAATTCAATTCATGGAGCAGCTTGCACCTAAGTCATATGCAGTTGAGAATGATCGTATCGGCTTACAGCTTGGTACATTGAACAAAATGGTACATCGTGTACTCGTTACGCTCGATGTTACGCTTGAGGTTGTACAAGAGGCGATTGATAATAATATAGATCTTATTATTGCGCATCATGCGATTATTTTCCGCCCAATTGGCAGCATTGATATTTCTACGCCAGCAGGAAAGCTATATGAACAACTAATAAAGCACGATATAGCCGTTTATATCTCTCATACGAATTTGGATGTAGCCATTGGTGGAGTTAATGATCTTCTGGCGGATCTAGCTGGGATGGAGCCAGACCGAAAGCTTCTGGAATCTGTATATGTTGATCAGCTGAGCAAGTTAGTTGTTTATGTACCTGAGCCGTCACTTGCAGCAGTAGAGCAGGCTGCTTGGCGTGCTGGTGCGGGGCATATCGGGAATTACAGTCATTGCAGCTTTCAAAGCACGGGTACGGGGACATTTATGGCGGAGCAAGGTGCTAATCCTTATGTTGGCGAGCTAAGCAAGCTGCACCGAGAGCAAGAGGTTCGCTTTGAATGCATCGTACCAGCAAGTGTGCAGCGTAAAGTGGTAAGCAGCATCATTAAGGCACATCCTTATGAAGAAGTCGCTTATGACCTGATCCCACTTCAGCAGCAAGGCAAAGTGTACGGTCTTGGGAGAGTCGGACGCTTGGCTGAGCCAACAACACTAGGCAAGCTTGCAGAGCAGCTAAAACAGGCGTATAACGTCTCTGCGCTACGTGTTGTAGGAGAACTGGATAAGCCAGTTCATAAAATAGCAGTGCTTGGCGGCATGGGTGCGAAATATGTGAAATCAGCTAAATTCGCAGGAGCTGATGTGTTAATAACTGGAGACATTGACTTTCATACGGCACAGGATGCGCTAGCAGATGGCATGTGCATTATTGATCCTGGACATCACATTGAAAAGGTAATGATTCAAGGTGTCCAAACATGGTTGTCAGCGAAGTGTAATACTGAAAAAGCGAAGGTTGATATTATCGCTTCTACTGTTAATACCGACCCATTTCAGTTTCTATAGACAGGTTGTTAATAGACAAATTTCGTAAGAGCGATAATACTGGAAATAGATTGGTCTTGAGTTATCATTCAAAACTCGTTATACTGTAGTTTGTTGCAAAGGAAAGTTTGACAGACAATCGCTGGCAGCCTTGAAGCTGCGAGAGGAAAGTCCGGGCTCCACAAGGCAGGATGCTGGATAACGTCCAGTCGGCGCGAGCCGAAGGATAGTGCCACAGAAATGGACCGCCGATGGCTGAGTAATCAGCACAGGCAAGGGTGGAACCGTGGTGTAAGAGACCACGAGGAGCATAGGTGACTATGTTCCTGGTAAACCCCATCTGGAGCAAAACCGAGAGAACACAGCAGCTTAAGCTGCAGCTTTAGCCTGAGGCGTGTTCGGGTGAGTTGCTTGAGCTATATAGCAATATGTAGCCTAGATAGATGATTGTCGCTCATCGTGGGAGGGTCGTTCCCGTTATTACCACTACGAGTACAGAACCCGGCTTACGGCAAGCTTTCCTAACGAGCACTTTTACTGCAGCTGAGTTGTTATTGATATGCAGTTGCAGTGAGATTGTACAACTGTAGCTAATGTTTTGATGCACAATATATCTGTATACTTAGATGACGTACTATATCTGTAAGGTTATGGATATAGTTAAGCGTCAGTACAATAAAGAGCCTGCACTAGCGCAATCTACTTGCGTTAATGCAGGTTTTTTTGTTCGTCTTTTGGAGAGCATACAAACTGCTAGCGTTTGCTGTCAATTGTATGTTGTTAGAAAATTTTAGATAAATTAATTTAGGAGCGGTTGATCGAATGTTTAAAGCTTATTCATGGCTCACTTTATGCGTTGTAGTGTGGGGGAGTAATTTTGTATTCGGGAAAATGTTGATTCAATATTTTTCTCCAACGATGCTAACAGAATTGAGGCTTTTATTTATAGTTCTGTTCTTGGTTGGACTAGCTATTATGAAAAAAGGATTTAGGCGAATTAGTAATGCAGATCTCATTCTTTTGCTTGTTCTCGGAATTGTTGGTGTATTTATTAATCAATGGTCCTTTTTTGCAGGATTACAAACTGCTGATCCGACAACATCTGCACTAATTTTAGCTACAACTCCTATATTAGCGGGGATACTAGCAGCTATATTTTTAAAGGAAAAGTTTACGATTCGGATGTTAATCGGCTCTATGGTTGCGATTGTAGGGATTTATTTTGTTGTGACGAAAGGGAAGTTTTTAACGATAAACGTTGATAAAGGACTTTTGTGGATCGTAGTAACAATGGTAACATTTGCGATTATGATTATTATGACACGAGTACTTTCCCAAAGAATTGATCCCCTAACGATTACGCTATATTCAAATATCGTTGGTTTTGTAGTAGGATTACCTTTCTTATTCATATTAGATAATCCAATCCTTATAAGTTCCAACATTAGCGATTGGGCTTTTTTAATCGGAACCGCCATCGTTGTTCATGGCATAGCTACGCTGATCTGGAATCAAAATATACGATATGTAGACGCTTCTAAAGCTTCAATCTTATCTAATCTAGAGCCTTTTGTAGCTATGATCATGGGATTAATTCTGCTGTACAAACCAATTACAGAAGTAGAAATCTTAGGTTCACTGCTAATTGTAGGTGGAGTGGTACTATCTACGTATCAAAGAAAGAAAACTGTTTGAATGGGAGGCTATACAGCATTCTTCTCTGTAAGCACAATTAAAAATCGTCCCCAGGATTACTTTCAGGGGACGATTTTTATGTTTGAAGCATTGAGTAAATGTTAATTATTCATTCATCAGCTGATTAAGCTTACTTTTCACTGTTTGAGGATAGGTTTGCAGTGTACCAGCATAGCTAGCTGCTGTAGTTAATGCTTTCTGTACATCAATCTCGCCGTAGCCATAATATTGATCATAGCCGGGATCTCCAAGATCGTTTGCTGTTTGCCTCATAATTTCCATCACCTCAACATTCGTAAGGGAAGGATTAACTGAACGAATGAGCCCTGCTAATGCTGCAACATGCGGAGAGGCCATTGAAGTACCCGATAGTGCAGCATATTGCCCTCCGATGTACGTGCTGGCTATTGAATCACCAGGAGCAACAACATCGACATAATCACCATAATTGGAAAACGCAGCGCGTTGCTTCTCGCTCGTTGTCGCACCAACCGCGAATACCTCTGGATAAGCTGCAGGATAACCAGGACGATTCGTATTATCGTTACCAGTCGCCGCGACCATTACAACATCTCGCTCATATGCGTATTTAATGGCTTCATGCAAGAAATCACCAGAGGCGTAGTTGCCGAGGCTCATATTAATAACTTTAGCGCCGTTGTCGGTTGCCCATATAATACCTTGCGCAACACTATATGTTGATCCAGCGCCAGAGCTGTTCAATACTTTAACTGGCAATACGGAGTTATACCATGTAATACCAGCAATTCCTTCTTGGTTGTCCACCGCAGCTCCGATAATTCCAGCAACATGTGTTCCATGACCCAGTTCATCAGCAGCATTCGTCGAACTATCATTGACGTTATAACCTGTTAACAATCGAGCTTGCAAATCAGGGTGATTATGCTGAACACCTGAATCAAGGACAGCGATAACGACATCCTGACTGCCCCGGCTAATATTCCAGCCGGTCTCGGCATGAATATTCGTGATATTCCATTGATAACGGGAGAATAGTGAGTCATTCGGTATAAAGGTTGCCGTCGTTTCCTCATTAGTTAAGTAAATGTAATGGGGCTCAATGAAAGAAATCGGCCACTTTTTTCGGAAATAAGCAATAAGCTCTTCAGTTGAAAGCTTGTCTGAAGTGAAAATAAACGTATCCCCAATTTTTTCAGCTCGGATACAGTTAATTTCATTCTTGAGCTGTTTCATCTGAGCATCTGTTAAAGGGTTATTGAATTTTACGACAACCTCTTTTTCATAATAGTGACTTACGTTGCCGTTATCTTCGCCGGTCACAACCGTTGTATCAACTGTTGAATTCGGCTTTACGGATTCAACCTTCATCGTTCCTTCAGCAGGATAAGGCTCAAGTCGTAAATTTTTACGCTGATGATCTTCAACCTGTGGAATAATGGAAGCTTTCACGACGGCCGTAAGTTTAACCTCATCACCGACTTGTGCCAAAACACGGTATTGATGATGGTCATTGCCGTAATAGAGCTTAGAGCTAAAGCGATCACCTGGAATGAAATAACGCTCGGCTTCTTTTAAATATGACTTTGCTTCGTCTGCTTCAGAGC
>Ga0160455_100437_pt1 | contig 22004 bp, 19 predicted proteins | sample HID1972I_E6MG_FD_108206 | JGI IMG/M metagenome (GOLD analysis project Ga0160455, IMG submission 108206) | Enriched pill bug-associated microbial communities from UW Madison campus, WI, USA - HID1972I_E6 MG | ecosystem: Host-associated > Arthropoda: Insects > Digestive system > Unclassified ... | reverse complement strand
TGGAGGCGTTCGAGGACCTGCCGCGACGCATGGGTCAGCGCGATCTCGCGACCATCGCATGCGGCCTCGGCCAGCGACCTGCGCGCCTGCGGTTCGACCACGGTCACCCGCAGGCCGGTATCGGCCAGGGCACGGGCGAAGCACAGCCCTACCGGGCCTGCGCCCACCACCACCACGTCGGTCCTGTGCATGCACGCTGCTCCGTTGGATGTCTACGCAGCCAGCATAGCGTCCATGCCGTGGCGACGACCTTGATCTGGATCAGCAGCGCACCGTCAGCGCGCTACAGCAATGTCACCACCAGCATCACCACCGCAGCCAGCGATACCAGCCACACCAGGCTGCGCACATACGGAATCCCGGCCGCGTACAGCGGCAGGTAAACCACGCGGGCCCAGAAATACACCTGGGCGGCCAGGGCGGTGGTGGCATCGTTGCGCCCTGCCACCACCACGGCGACGGCGGCCGCCGCGAAGAACGGGAAGGTCTCGAAGAAATTGGCCTGCGCCCGCGACAGGCGCCCCGCCAGCGGGCCCAGCGGCGGGGCTGGCTTATCGCGCGCCGATGCGTTCCAGCCGATTCCACGTTCACGGGTGACGGCGGTGGATGCCGCGAAGACATGCACCAGCCCGAGCAGCATCGCCCAGGCCAGCAGGGTCAGTTCCGTGGGCATGCTGGCGTGCTCCTCAGCGTGATGGCGATGCTGCGGGCGGCGTCAGTGCATATCCGGTCAGGCGCAGCACCTTGTCGTCCTCCAGGCGGAAGCTGACCAGCTCGCGCACCGGCTGAGGGTTGTTGGCGAAGCGCGTGGGAAATGCCACGCTGACATAGACACCTTCAGGTACCGGCGCACCGGCGGCGTAACGCATGCGGCTGACGCTGGGCTTGCCGCGGCCAACCAGCGCTCCCGCCTTGCCCCGCTCCGCGGTGATCTGGCTTACGAAAGCCTCGCGCGTGACCGCGTTGCGGGCCACGCTGGATGCACCGTCCCAGAGTTCACCGGTACGGTTGGCATCGACCAGTTGCGCCGCCTGCAGGGCGGCCCGGGTCATCTCCGCATCCTGATCTGCAGGCGCCATCTTCTCGCGCAGTGTTCTCTCATCGAACCCGGTGCGGTGCATCGAAAGACCGGGATCCGGGCGAGGATTTATCGTCGACTCGCTGTGGTGCGTGTTGGCTCCCTGTGTCTGCGCCTGTGCCACGACGGGCACCACCAGCAGGCACAGCAGGGCAAGATGCTTCATGCCCGATGCTGCCCGGTCAGCACGCGTGCCGTGCCTGTCGTCCAGGGCCAGGGAGGGCGCGGTTACCGGGCGCGATGACAGCGAGGAACGTTCCATGCTTACCTCCGCAACGTTGATTTTCCGGCCAGCATACGCCACCCCGGGCGGCTCCCGTCAACGCCCGCTCACCCCTGTCCCGGTCATCTCGCGGCCGTCCGCATCCGCCTGCGCCGCTCCTTCGGGTCCGCCATCGGCCGGCACGCCGGCCGCCGGATGTTCGCCCGGCGCCGATTCCGCCGCGTTGTCACCCGGTGACGGCGGCAGCGTCGCCACGTCGATCTCCGACAGCGGACTGTCGTCAGGGCACGCGGTGTCCGGGAAGCCGAACTGCTCCTTCAGTGCCTGCCCGCAGGCATTCACCGCCTCCAGTTCGGCGCCATCACGCTTGCACTGCTGGTCGAAGGCCACCAGGAAGGCATCCTTGCGGCGCACGAAATCATCGCCGCAGGCACGCATCTGCCTGATCCTTTCCAGATCGTCCTGCACGGCGTTGGTGCCATCCAGGCCGAACTGGCGCAGTTCGTCGGCGGTCAGCAGGCGCAGGCTGCGGTTGGGCACGGTCATCATCAGGTCGGCGACGCCGACGGCCACGCCATTGCGCTGCAGGTAATCCTTGACGTCGTCGTATACCTGCTGCAGTTCGCGGTTCAGTTCGGCCCGCGACGTCGCCCTGGAACTGATGCGCATCATCCGATGGATGCCGACCTTGCCCGACACCAGCCGGTTGTCGCCGGCAGCCAGCACGAATACGCAGGCGCTGTGGCAGATGGACCCTTCGCGCACCCAGATGGTCCACCCGGCCTCGCCGATGCTGTCGCCGGCAACGATGGCCGATTCGACCTGTCCACCACTGGAATCCAGGTCCAGGATGCGCCTGCGGATGCCCATCGCATCGGCGACGACGGCCAGTCGCCAGGTCAGTTCCGCGAAACCGGGATTGATCTTGCCGCTGTAGCGCACGCGCACCAGGCCGCGTTCGGCGCAGGGCTGCAGCGCCTGTTCGATCTGTGCGCGCTGCAACCCCTGCAGGACCTCGCCATCGCCCGGGTCGGCGGCGTAATCGGTGCTGCAGCTGACCCACGCGGTGCCGTTTTCCAGCACCGCATCGGGCCACGCCCGGTCCGCGCGGTTCCCGGGCGGCGGGGGCGAAGGCGGCGGCGCGTCGGCCACGTTGATCGACACCATGTGGTCGCCATCGGCGCTGGGCGCGCGGGTAGCGGCCTCGCTGGCCGTGACGTTGCCGGGATTCTCCAGCTGGCTGCATGCCGCCAGGGCCAGGCACAACAGGGGCAACCACCGTCTGGGCAACATGAAGCAGGCAAACCGGTTGGAAAACACCGCTCCAGTCTAGGGCCTGCGGCGGCTGCGGCGGCAACCGTTCCTGAACCGGGCGGACCGGCCTGCATTGATGTCTGAAAATGGCGAGCCCGGCGTACCGGGCGCGCCTAGACTGTGCACATGTCCTTCCTTGCCGCCCTTGACACCGCCGCCTGCGAACGCGCCCGACTGGCGCGCGATGCGCGCTTCGATGGCCTGTTCTTCACCGCGGTATCCAGCACCGGCATCTACTGCCGGCCGGTCTGCCCGGCGCCACCGCCGAAGCCGTCCAACGTCCATTACTACCCCAGCGCGGCGGCTGCCGCCGCAGCGGGTTATCGCCCCTGCCTGCGCTGCCGGCCGGAGCTGTCCCCCGCCGCCCGCCAGCCCGATGGCCAGGAAGCCGTGCAGCGTGCCCTGGAACTGATACAGGCCGGGTTCCTGCAGGAGCGCAGCGTTGCCGCACTGGCCGCGCGCGTGGGCATCGGTGCGCGCCAGCTGCAGCGCCTGTTCGTCGCCACGCTGGGTGCAGCGCCACTGCAGCTGCATGCCACCCAGCGCCTGCTGCAGGCCAGGCAACTGCTCAGCGAAACCAACCTGCCGGTCACCGATGTCGCGCTGGCGTCCGGCTTCAACAGCCTGCGTCGCTTCAACGATGCCTTCGCCGCCGGCTGCGGCATGCCACCCGGCGCCATCCGCCGCCTGCCGGCCACGCGCCTGGCCGGTACCCGCGATCCGGGCCTGCGGCTGCGCCTGGCGTACCGCCCGCCGCTGGATTTCGGCCTGATGCTGCAGTTCCTGCATCGCCGCATGATTCCCGGCATCGAGCGCATCGGGCCGGACAGTTACCAGCGCGTGCTCGGCCCGGCGGATCGTCCAGGCCTGCTGCAGGTCAGCGCCGACCCGCGACGCAGCGAACTGCAGCTGCGCCTGGACGGAGTCGAGCCGCGTCACATTCCGCGCATCGTTCACCGCGTCCGCCATCTGTTCGACCTGGATGCGGATCTTCGCCAGGTGCATGCCACGCTGGTCACCGATCCGCTGCTGGCGCGGGGCATTGCCCAGCGCCCGGGACTGCGCGTGCCCGGCGGCTGGGATGGATTCGAAGTCGCCGTCCGCGCGGTACTGGGCCAGCAGGTGAGCGTCGCCGCCGCGACCACGCTGGCACGGCGGCTGGTGCAGGCGCATGGCCAACCGCTGCCAGGCATGCCAGAAGGCCTGGACCGGCTGTTCCCGGCACCGGAACACCTGGCCGACGCGCCGCTGGAATCGATCGGACTGCCAGGCACGCGTGCGGCGACGTTGCGGGCGCTTGCGCGCGCATGCGCCGATGGCACGCTGGATTTTGAAGCCGGCCAGCGACTGGACGACTTCATCGCGCGCTGCGTCGCCCTGCCGGGCATTGGCGCATGGACGGCGCATTACATCGCACTGCGCGCGCTCGGCCAGCCCGATGCGTTCCCGTCCGGCGACCTGGTGCTGCAGCAGATGCTGGGAACACCGGACAAACGCCTGACCGAACGCCAGGCAGAAGCACGCTCGCAGGCCTGGCGACCGTGGCGTGCCTATGCCGTGCTGCACCTCTGGCACCTTTCCGCCCCTGCCCCTGGAGCCGGACCATGACGCTGTACTACGACCGTTTCGATACCCCCATCGGCCCCCTGACCGTGGCCGGCGACGGCCACGCGGTGGCGCACATCCTGTTCGCCGAGAACCGCCACGACGCCAGGGGGCGGGAGGACTGGATCGCCGATCCTGCACCGCTTCGCGAGGCTCGCGAGCAACTGCTGCAGTACCTGCACGGAGAGCGGGCCACCTTCGAACTGCCGCTCGCCCCACGCGGCACGCCGTTCCAGCTGCGCGTCTGGCACGCGCTGGCAGGCATCCCTTTCGGCCAGACCTGGAGCTACCTGCAGCTGGCCACGCATCTCGGGCAGCCAACCGCGACCCGCGCGGTGGGCGCGGCCAACGGCCGCAATCCGCTGCCGATCGTGCTGCCGTGCCACCGTGTGATCGGTCGCGATGGCTCGCTCACCGGCTTTGGTGGCGGCCTGGAGACGAAGGCCGCGCTGCTGCGCCTGGAGCAGCGCCAGGCGTCATTGTTTTCGGGCCCATGACTTTCGTTGTCTTGGGCACGTCATCGCCCCGCCCTAGAATGGGGCGATGACTGACCGACGCCTTGCCTGGGCACTGGCCGCGCTGCTGCCGCTGGCTGCCTGCACCACTTCGCCCCCCCGTGGCGCCCCTGCCTCCGCTGATGCGCCATCCGTGGCGACCGCTCCAGTGCCGAAGCTGCTGCTGGTTTCCATCGATGGCCTGCGTGCCGACGCGCTTGATCGCGGCATCACGCCCAACCTCCAGCGCATCATCGACGAGGGCGTCCGCGCGCGCTGGATGACACCGTCCTATCCCTCGCTGACCTTCCCCAACCATTACACCATCGTCACCGGGCTGCGTCCGGACCACCACGGCATCATCCACAACAGCATGGACGATGCGGAACTCGGCACCTTCAAGCTGAGTGACCGGGAAGCGGTTTCGACATCGGCCTGGTGGGGCGGCGAACCGATCTGGGTCGCAGCGGAAAAGGCCGGCGTGCGCACCGCGACGTGGTCCTGGCCAGGCAGCGAAGCGCCGGTGCAGGGCATCCAGCCCAGCCAGTGGCGGCGATACGATACCAACGTGCCGTTCGAAGACCGGGTGCGGACCGTGCTGGACTGGCTGCAGCAGACCGGTGCGGACGCGCCGCGGCTGACCACGCTGTACATGGAACACGTGGACCATGCCGGTCACGAGCACGGCCCGGATTCGCCGCAGTACACCGCCGCGATCGAACGCGCCGACCAGGTGATCGGTGAAGTGCTGGACGGACTGCGGCAACGCGGGCTGGCCGACAGCACCAACGTCATCGTAGTGTCCGACCACGGCATGGCACCGGTACCCGCGGGCCAGTCCATCGCGATCGAGGACATGGTGGACCCTGCCGTGGCACACAATGTCAGCGCCGGCCAGTCGGTCGGGTTCGAGCCGCTTGCCGGCCACGAGGACGCCGCCGCCCGCGCGCTGATCGGACGCCACGCGCATTACGAGTGCTGGAAGAAGGAAGCGCTGCCGGCCCGCTGGCACTACGGCAGCAATCCACGAATCCCGTCCATCGTCTGCCAGATGGACGAAAGCTGGAACGCCCTCAGCCGGGCAAGCATCGCCAGGCGCGCGCCGAAGGACGGTGGCTCGCACGGCTACGACAATGCGCTGCCCTCCATGCGGGCGGTGTTCATCGCCCGCGGCCCGTCGTTCAGGCAGGGCCAGACCATCGATGGCTTCGACAACGTGGATGTCTACCCGCTGCTCGGCCGCCTGCTGCAGGTACCGGTGGCGCCCAACGACGGAAACGCCGGCACGCTGCTGGAAACGCTGCGCTGACCTGGCGTCATGGCATCGTAGAGCCGGGCGCTGCCCGGCTGATGCATTGCCGCGCAGCGGGGCAGAGCGCCGCTCTACGTGGTTTCCCGTCACCATGGCGGTTCTGGGCCCGCAACAGGTTGTTGCCCGGATGGTGCCGGTGCGGGCCGATCGTGCATGCGATCCTGCACACCTGTCCCTGCCAGCGAGAACGCCCGCATGACCACCATCATCGCCCCGCGCGTGCACGATATCGGCGGCCTGCAGGTCCGCCGCGCCATCCCTGCCCTGCAGGCCCGCAGCGTCGGCCCGTTCGTCTTCGTGGACCAGATGGGACCGGCCGTGCTGCATCCCGGCCACGGTATCGACGTCCGCCCCCACCCGCACATCGGCCTGGCAACCGTCACCTTCCTCTGGTCCGGGGCCATCGGCCACCGCGATTCCCTCGGGTCCGACCAGGTGATCCGCCCGGGCGATGTGAACTGGATGACCGCAGGCCGCGGCATCGCCCACTCCGAGCGCACGCCGCCGCCAGAGCGCGCGCAGGGTCATCCGCTGCATGGCATGCAGACCTGGATCGCCCTGCCCAGGAGCCATGAAGAGGTGGAGCCCGCGTTCCACCACCACACCGCCGATTCGCTGCCGCAACAGCACCGTGATGGCGCCTGGCTGCGGGTGATCGCCGGACGTGCCTACGGCGAAGAATCGCCAGTGAAGGTCTTCGCCGACACGCTCAATGTCGCCATCGACCTCGCCGCCGACGCGGAGATCGATCTCGACAGCGGACATCGCGAACGCTCCGTTTACATCCTGGAAGGACAGGCGCAGCTGGATGGTGTTGACGTGCCCGCGCAGCACCTGATACTGCCCGCCGAAGGTGCCCGCGGACGCCTGCGTGCGAAGACGCCGGTCAAGGCCATGCTCATGGGGGGCGAGCCTCTCGATGGGCATCGCCACCTGTGGTGGAACTTCGTTTCCAGTTCCAGGGAACGCATCGAACAGGCCAAGCACGATTGGGAGTCTGGCCATTTCGGCACGATCCCGGGCGACGACACCGAATTCATCCCGTTGCCGGCCAGCTGAAACCGCCGGAATCATTCAGAGCCGCTTCATTGCCGCAGCCCCGCAATCGCTGCCCTCCGGCGCCCCTGCCGGTTTTTCTGGAGATTGCAGCGATGGGCATGTGCAGACGAGTGGCCGCCGAATTCCTCGGCACCTTCTGGCTGGTGGCGGGTGGGTGCGGCAGCGCGATACTGGCCGCCCAGCATGGCGGTGACGGCAACCCGCTGGGCATCGGCTTCCTCGGCGTCGCACTGGCGTTCGGCCTGGCCGTACTCACCGCAGCCCATGCGTTCGGCCATGTGTCCGGCGCCCACTTCAATCCCGCCGTCAGCCTGGGATTATGGGTGGGTGGCCGCTTCTCCGGCAGGGACCTGGTTCCCTATGTTTCCGCCCAGGTCCTGGGCGGTATCCTGGCCGCCTATGCGCTGCTGCAGATCGCCGGTGGCGCTGCGGGCTTCCACATCGATGCAGGCAGCGCCGGTGCATTCGCAAGCAACGGCTATGGTGCGTTGTCGCCGGGCGGCTATGGACTGGCTGCTGCCTTCCTCTGCGAAATCCTCCTTACCGCGGCGTTCCTGATCATCATCATGGGTGCCACCAGCCGCAAGGCATCGCCGGGGTTCGCGCCGCTGGCCATCGGCCTGGCACTGACCCTGATCCATCTGGTCAGCATTCCCGTCACCAATACGTCGGTGAATCCAGCGCGCTCCACCGCCATGGCGCTGTTCGCCGGCAGTGCGGCCACCAGCCAGCTGTGGCTGTTCTGGATCGCGCCTTTGCTTGGTGGCGCATGCGGTGGCCTGCTGGGCCGCTGGATGGATCGCGCGACCGCCGATCCGCAGGCCTGACGGTCCAGATCCCCGCATCTGGCGTAATGGTTGCGTGTGAAACGACGTTTGTGCGTTCGCTTACGTTCCGTTAAGGTCCACGAGGTTCCCGCTGGCACGCGCGGGTCGTCGGCGGCGCCTCCGGCAGGACTGCCCGGGCGCTCCGGCGACCGCGTCGATTCCACGCCAGCGGCGCCATCGACTTGCCATCCTGGGGGATCCAATGAAGCTCTGGCCTGCCGTTGCCATCGTGTGCCTGATGTCCGTCGCCTCATCCGTCGTCGCGCAGGACGCATCACGTTGCCCGGCCCTGCCGGGCAGCAGCAGCCTGCAGTGGCAGGAACGCGCTGCTGGCGATTTCCTCGTCTGCAGCGCCACCACCGGCGATGGCCGTGAAGTATTGAGCCTGATGCTGACACGCAACGATCCGGACATCCGCCTGCCGCGCGCGCTGCGGCAGGAAAAGGACAGCTTCGCCGGCGAGACGCTTTACTGGTACCAGCCCGACCTGGGAGGCCAGCAACCGGAAGGTTTCGCCGACCGGCGCATCAGCGTGGTGAAGATCGCCAAGGATCGCTATGCGCAGCTTTCGCTGTATCCGGCCAGCAGCGAGGAACGCAGCACGCTGCAGCAGATGGTCCGCGGCATGAACCTGTTGCCCGCCGCCGTGGCTGCCGGGCGCTGACATGCCCGTGCCGTCGGCGGGGCCGGCGAGCTGCCGGCCCCCTGCCAGGCCAGGATCAGAAGCGGCCTTCCTGGAAATCCACGAAGGCCTGCATCAGCTCTTCGCGGGTGTTCATCACGAACGGCCCATGCCGGGCCACCGGTTCGCGCAGCGGCCGGCCCGCCACCAGGATCAGCCGCGCGCCCTGCGTGCCGCCCACTACGTGCAGTGCATCACCTCCGCCCAGCACCCCCAGTTCCTGGAGCGCCACCGGACGCGCATCGTCGCCGCTGCCAACCACCATGTCGCCCTCGAATACGTAGGCGAACGCGCTATGGCCTTCGGGCAGCAGATGATCCCATCCCGTCCCCGGATCGAGCTGGATGTCCAGGTAAAGCGGATCCGTCGCCGGCTGCACGATGGGTCCGGCGGTTTCCCCTACGTTGCCGGCGATGACCTTCACCCGCACGCCTTCGGCGGGCTGCACCTCGGGAATGCGTTCCGGCGCGAATTCCTGGTAACGCGGCGCCGTCATCTTCTCGCGCGACGGCAGGTTCACCCACAGCTGGAAACCGCGCATGCGCCCGCTTTCCTGCTCCGGCATCTCCGAATGCACCAGGCCACGGCCGGCCGTCATCCACTGCACGCTGCCGGGTGTCAGCAGGCCTTCATTGCCGTGGTTGTCCTTGTGCCGCATCCGTCCGTCGAGCATGTAGGTCACCGTTTCGAAGCCGCGGTGCGGATGGCTCGGGAAACCGGCCAGGTAATCCTCGGCGCGATCGGTACCAAACTCGTCCAGCAGCAGGAAGGGATCCAGGTCCGGCAGCGACTGGCCGCCGATCACCCGGACAAGACGCACCCCGGCGCCATCGGAAGCAGGCGTTCCGCGGATGGTGCGGAGCACGCGGGCGGGCATTTGCAGGGTCATGGCGACTCCAGAAGATTGACTGTCCAGAAGATGGTGGCGGACGACCCATCGGCAAAGCGCGCCCGTCGCAACCCATTGTTCCAGCATTGGCCACCACGCCCCATGAAAACCGTCGCCAGGCCGGGAGGCACCGAGGGCGTTACGACCAAAGTACTAGCACCGAAACGCCCTGCCTGCATTGACCCTGCAAGAGGCAAGGCGGACCCTTGTCACGTTCTTCCGGGAGAGTTCACCTCATGAAAGGCTTTTCAAAGCTGGGCTGGGCGTTGCTCGCGCTGCTCGGCGCATTCTGTCTGGGCACCGTGGCACTGCGCCGCGGTGAACACATCAATGCGCTGTGGATCGTGGTCGCAGCGGTTTCCATCTACCTCATCGCCTACCGTTTCTACAGCGTATTCATCGCCAGCAAGGTGATGCAGCTCGATCCCACCCGGGCCACGCCCGCGGTGATCAACAACGACGGCCTGGACTACGTGCCCACCAACAAGCACGTGCTGTTCGGCCACCACTTCGCCGCCATTGCCGGCGCCGGCCCGCTGGTCGGACCGGTGCTGGCCGCACAGATGGGCTACCTGCCCGGGCTGCTGTGGCTGGTGGTCGGCGTGGTGCTGGCCGGCGCGGTGCAGGACTTCATGGTCCTGTTCCTTTCCAGCCGCCGCAACGGCCGGTCGCTTGGCGACCTGGTGCGCGAGGAGATGGGCCAGGTGCCCGGCACCATCGCGCTGTTCGGTGCCTTCCTGATCATGATCATCATCCTGGCGGTGCTGGCGATGGTGGTGGTCAAGGCCCTGGCCGAAAGCCCGTGGGGCATGTTCACCGTCATCGCCACGATGCCCATCGCGATCCTGATGGGCATCTACATGCGCTACATCCGTCCCGGCAAGATCGGTGAGATCTCCGTGGTCGGACTGATCCTGCTGCTGCTGGCCATCTGGTATGGCGGAAAGATCGCCGCCGATCCGGTCTGGGGACCGGCCTTCACCTTCACCGGCACCCAGATCACCTGGATGCTGATCGGCTACGGCTTCGTCGCATCGGTGCTGCCGGTGTGGCTGCTGCTCGCCCCGCGCGACTATCTGTCCACGTTCCTGAAGATCGGTACGATCGTCGCGCTGGCGATCGGCATCCTGATCGTCATGCCGGAACTGAAGATGCCGGCGCTGACCCAGTTCGCCGCCAGTGGCGATGGCCCGGTGTGGAAGGGCGGCATGTTCCCGTTCCTGTTCATCACCATCGCCTGCGGCGCGGTCTCCGGCTTCCATGCGCTGATCGCCTCGGGTACCACGCCGAAGCTGCTGGCCAATGAAGCGCATGCGCGCTACATCGGCTACGGCGGCATGCTGATGGAATCGTTCGTCGCGGTGATGGCCCTGGTGGCCGCTTCGATCATCGAACCCGGCATCTACTTCGCCATGAACAGCCCGGCCGCGGTGATTGGTGGCGATGCGGTTTCCGCCGCGCACTACATCACCAATACCTGGGGCTTCACCATCACCCCGCAGCAGCTGGAGGCCACTGCCGCCGCCATCGGCGAGCCGACCATCCTGCACCGTGCCGGTGGCGCGCCGACGCTGGCGGTGGGCATCGCGCAGATCCTGCATGAGGCCATTCCCAGCGGCAGCGATGCAATGATGGCGTTCTGGTACCACTTCGCCATCCTGTTCGAAGCACTGTTCATCCTCACCGCCGTGGATGCCGGTACCCGTGCTGGCCGCTTCATGCTGCAGGACCTGCTGGGCAACTTCATCCCGGCACTGAAGAAGACCGAGTCGTGGACCGCCAACATCGTCGCCACCGCCGGCTGCGTGGCCCTGTGGGGCTACCTGCTGTATACCGGCGTGGTCGATCCGTTCGGCGGCATCCAGACCCTGTGGCCGCTGTTCGGCATCTCCAACCAGATGCTGGCCGGCATCGCGCTGATGCTGGGCACGGTGGTGCTGTTCAAGATGAAGCGTGACCGCTATGCATGGGTCACGGCGGTACCGGCGGTATGGCTGCTGATCTGCACGACCTGGGCCGGCCTGATCAAGATCTTCGACAGCAATCCGGCACAGGGTTTCCTGGCGCAGGCACACAAGTACCAGGATGCCATTGCCAGCGGCACCATCACCGCGCCGGCCAAGACGGTAGGACAGATGCAGCAGATCGTGGTCAACGCCTACGTCAATACCAGCCTGACCGTGCTGTTCCTGCTGGTGGTGTTCTCGATCCTGTTCTATGCGCTGAAGACCATCGCCACGGCCCGCCGCAATCCGCAGCGCACCGATCGCGAGACCGAATACGTGCAGCTGCAGCCGCACCAGATGGCGGATCTGTAATGAGCACGCAACTGGTACCGGTCGGTCAGTACCAGGCCCATCGCCGCCTCTGGCGGCGGTTGGTACAGACCGCGCGGCTGTGCTGCGGCATCCCGGACTACGACAACTACGTGCGGCACGTGCTGGAAAAACATCCGGACCGCACGCCGATGGACTACAAGACGTTCTTCCGCGAACGCCAGGAAGCGCGTTACAGCGGGAAGAACGGCGGACGCTGCTGCTGAGGCAGGATGTTCGACGGCAGGAAACGGAAAACGGCGGGGCCCTGCGGCTCCGCCGTTTTGTTTTGCACGCCTCCTCGTGGAGCCGGGCCCTGCGACGCTGACGTTCCAGCGGCGCAGCCGGGCAGAGCCCGGCACTGCCAGGCCGTCAGCCGCCTGCCATCCACCTCAGGATCAACCCGGTGACATACGCCAGGCCGGTGCCGGTGGCATAGCCCACGGTGCCCAGCAGCACGCCCACCGGCGCCAGCGATGGATGGAACGCGGCCGCCACCACCGGCGCCGATGCCGCCGCGCCGATGTTGCCCTGCGAACCGATGGCGAAGAAGAACAGCGGCGCGCGCAGCAGCTTGCCGACGATCCACAGCACCAGCACATGGGTCGCCATCCAGATCACGCCAAGCAGGAACAACCAGGGACGGTCCAGCAGTGAAAGCAGGTCCATCTGCATGCCGATGCAGGCAATCAGGAAGTACAGGAACACCGTGCCCAGCCGCGATGCACCGGCCGATTCCAGCCTGCGTACGCGGGTGAAGCTCAGGCCCAGGCCAAGTGCCGTGGACAACAGCACCACCCAGACGAACTGGCTGTCCAGGCTGAACTGGCTCGACCAGCCAACGTTGGCCTTGAACCAGCCGGCCAGCGGCGCGGCGATGGCATGCGCCAGGCCGACGCCCCCGAGCGCCACGCCCACGATCACCATCAGGTCGGTCAGGCTCGGAATGCGCGCGTTCTGTGCCTCGTACGCACTGATGCGTGCCTTCATGTCGTCGATGGCGCGGGTATCGGCGCCATTGCGCGCATCGATCTGCTGCGCACGGTTGGCCAGGAACAGCAGGATCGCCATCCACAGGCTGGCGCAGGCCACGTCCACCACGGCGAACTGGCCGAAGGTGGTGGCATCGGTACCGAATACTTCGCGCATGGCCACCATGTTGGCGCCGCCGCCGATCCAGCTGCCGGCCAGTGCGGCCATGCCGGCCCAGGTATCGCCGGCAACAGTCGCCGGATGGATCAGCTTCATCACCTGGAAGGACACGATCGCGCCGAGCATCACGCCGACGGTACCGGCGCAGAACATGATCAGCAGCTTCGGGCCCAGTTTGAGCACGCCCTTGAGATCGATCGACAGCGTCAGCAGCACCAGCGCCGCCGGCAGCAGCACATCGCGCGCGACCGGGTTGTACAGCGACGTGTTCTGGCCATCGATGATGCCGGCCGTGTTGTAGATCGCCGGGATGAAATAGCAGAGCAGCAGCGCCGGCACCCAGGCGAACACTTTCTTCAGCCACGGCGTGGGGCCGCTGGCGGCCCAGAAAATGGCAGCGAGGGTAGCGGCGATCAGGCCGAGCCCGACGATGTCGCTGGAAATGAGGGCGGTAGCGGGTTCGGTCGGCATGCGATCCTCTGTCGATCGAAGGGTTGTGGGCAGAAAAAACGCCGCAGGACGCGGCGAACTTCGAGCTTATCATCGCCATCGGGCCACCGCATGCCGCAGCGCCGCTTGCCCCGCCTGGCCGGCACTGCTCAGAATCGCGCACACTCCCGGCTGGAACGTCGTCCATGGAACTTGGTGCATTCTCCGTCAGCCTTTCAGTCAAGGACCTGCAGGCCTCCAGGGCGTTCTATGAGGCCCTGGGCTTCACGGTGACCGGCGGCGATGCCGCCCAGGACTGGCTGGTGCTGCGAAACCGCAACATCGTGATCGGGCTGTTCAAGGGCATGTTCGAGGGCAACTGGCTCACCTTCAATCCCGGCTGGGACCAGCAGGCGCAACCGGTGCCGGCCTTCACCGACATCCGCCAGCTGCAGTCCCTGCTCGACGCCCGCGGCATCCCGCTCAGCACCCGCGCCGAAGCCGACGGAAGCGGGCCGGCGCACCTGATGCTCAGCGACCCGGATGGCAACGTGATCCTGGTCGACCAGCACGTTCCCGGCCCGCACGCTTCATAGGGCCGCCGGCCATCAAGCGATCCCGGGCCGGGGGCGTTCTGCCCCTTGCGGTAGCGAGCGGCGCACTCTAGCCTTCGGCGGTCGTTCATCCACCAAGGACCGCCCCGTGAAACATCGTCATCTCCTGCTGGTTTCGGCGATCGCCGCGGCCACCCTGTCGCTGGCCGCCTGCCAGAAAGAGCCGTCGCCGGGCAGTGAACCAGCGGCCAACCACGCGCCGGCCGGCGAAACCGCCGACCAGTTCGTGGCCCGCGTCAACGCCGAGTACAAGGCTGCCTATCCGGAGATGACCTCGGCGCAGTGGCTGTCCTCGACCTATATCAACGGCGATTCCGAACGCGTGGCGGCCAAGGCCAACGAACGCTCGCTCACCCAGCTCAACAGCTGGATCGAGCAGGCAGCGAAATTCGACGGCCAGCCGATGTCCGAAGACAGCAGGCGGGCGCTGCAACTGCTCAAGCTGATGTCCTCCATGCCAGCCCCGCGTGATCCGGCCAGGCTGGCCCAGCTCACCCAGATCGCCACCCGCATGGAAGGCGGCTATGGCGCTGGCAAGTACTGCACCGATGCCAACGATCCGAATTCCTGCCGCCAGCTGGGCGAGCTGGAGCAGGTGCTGGCACGCAGCCGCGACTACGATGCACAGCTGGACGCGTGGCAGGGCTGGCACGGCACCACCAAGGGCATGCGTGGCGATTACCAGCAGTTCGTCAGCCTGGTCAATGAAGGCGCCAAGGGCCTGGGCTTCGCCGATGCCGGGCAGATGTGGCGCAGCGGCTACGACATGCTGCCGGAGCAGGTCGGTCCCGAAACCGACCGCCTGTGGGAGCAGGTCAAGCCGATGTACGAGCAGTTGCACTGCTACGCGCGTGGCAAGCTGGACACCACCTATGGCAAGGACAAGGCCGAGGCGGGCAACGGCCTGATCGCCGCGCACCTGCTGGGCAACATGTGGCAGCAGGACTGGTCCAACCTGTGGGACCAGCTGCAGCCCTACCCCGGCGCCGGCAGCCTGGACATCACCGCAGCGCTGGAAAAACAGTACCAGGGCAACCTCAGCAGCGCGCTTGCCAAGGCCGGTGCCAATGCCAACGTGGAAGGCCTGTACAAGGCACAGCGTGAGGCCGAACTGCGCACCGCCAGGCAGATGACCGAGCGCGCGCAGGATTTCTATGTGTCGCTGGGCATGCCGGAGCTGCCGAAGTCGTACTGGGAGAAGACCCAGTTCATCAAGCCGCTGGACCGCGACGTGGTCTGCCACGCCAGCGCCTGGGACATGGACATGAACGGCGACGTGCGCACCAAGATGTGCATCAAGCCGAACGAAGAGAACTTCACCACCATCTATCACGAGCTGGGCCACCTCTATTACGACCTGGCCTACAACCCGCTGCCACCGCTGTTCCAGGGCGGTGCCAACGATGGCTTCCACGAAGCGATCGGCGACACCATCGTGCTGGCGATGACGCCGAAGTACCTCAGCTCCATCGGCCTGGTGGACACGCCGGAGGAAAGCCGCGAAGCCATCATCAACAACCAGATGCGCATGGCGCTGTCCGGCGTTGCGTTCCTGCCGTTCGGGCTGATGATCGACCGCTGGCGCTGGGGCGTGTTCGATGGGTCGATCACCCCGGACAACTACAACAAGGCGTGGTGGGACCTGAAGGCCCGTTACCAGGGCGTGGCACCGGCCAGCGCGCGCGGCGAGGAATTCTTCGATCCGGGCGCCAAGTATCACGTGCCGGGCAACACGCCGTACACGCGCTATTTCCTGGCGCGCATCCTGCAGTTCCAGTTCTACAAGGGCCTGTGCGATGCCTCCGGCTACAAGGGGCCGCTGCATGAGTGCAGCTTCTACGGCAACAAGGAAGCGGGGCAGAAGTTCTGGGCGATGCTGGGCAAGGGCGCCAGCCAGCCATGGCAGGCCACGCTCAAGGAGCTGACCGGTTCGGACAGGCTCGATGCCGGCCCGATGATCGAATACTTCACGCCGGTCAACGACTGGCTGAAGGAACAGAACCAGGGCCAGATGTGCGGCTGGCAGGCCAGCGCGGCACCGGCGAAGTAAAACGGAAGGGGCGGACCCGCGAGGATCCGCCCCTTCCGGGTAGTGCCGGCCGCTGGCCGGCACCATCAAAAAGGGCGATCAGTTGCCCTTCTTCGCCGCCATCTGCGCGGCCAGTGTGGCCTTGAACTCGTCGAACGTCTGGCCCTGCGCCTTCGCGTCAGCCTGTGCCGCATCGCGCAGCGCGTCCGAATAGACCAGGCGCACCGGCGTGCCCTGCCGCTCGTGCAGCTCGCCGGCCTGCATGATCAACGCCAGCACGTGTGCAGCGCTCTCGGTCTGCCCGGCGATGCGTCCATCCATGCCCAGCACCCATTCGCCATCGCGGCGCACGATGCCTGCCAGCAGCGTCCGTGCCTGGTCGCGCAGCTCGGCATGCGGCTCGACCGGCGAGGAGGCGGCCTGCTCACGGTTGGCGGCCTGGGTTTCACGGCGCCGGCGGAGATCGCGGCGGAGCTTGGAGGTAGTCGACATCGGCAGACTGCTGGATCGGGGGCGCAAGGATAACCCACCCGGCCGTGCGGCCTGCTCACGACCGGCCGCTCAGGCCGTCGCGTGCACGGCCATGCCGCTGCGGCGGTGTTCCCAGTACCAGAACACGAAGCCACCGGCGAAGAAGGCCGCCTGCCCCATCGCCAGGTGCAGCGGGCTGGCACTGAGCAGCGGCGACACCACCCCGGCCACCAGCGTGCTGGCCATCAGCTGCAGGAAGGCCTGCAGCGACGACGCCAGGCCGCGCTGCTGCGGGTACATGTCCAGCACCGCCAGCGCCAGGATCGGGAAGATCAGCGCCATGCCCAGCCCGCCCAGGAAGATCGGCAGCACCGCCCATGGCAGCGCCAGCTGCGGCGCCAGCGCCACGTAGCCTATGTTGAGCAGTGCTGAAATGGCGCAGCAGATGAAGCCGATGGACACCTGGCGGGTCGGCGTGGTGCGCCCGGCCATGCGCCCGGACAGGAACGAACCAGCGGTCATGCCGCCGATGGTGGGAATGAACAGCCAGGCGAAACCGCCCTCGCCCAGCCCCAGGTGCTGCATGACGAACACCGGCGCGGAGGCGATGTACAGGAAGATGCCGCCGAAGTTGATGCTGCCGGCCAGCGCCAGGCGCACGAAGCGCGGGTTGCTGCCGATGCGCAGGTAATCGCGCACCAAGCCGCGCGGCGACAGCGCGGTGCGTGCCTCGACCGGATGCGTTTCCGGCAGGAATCGCGCAGTGGCCACCAGCAGCAGCAGCGAAAACACCACCAGGAACCAGAAGATCAACGGCCAGCCGGCGCCGCTGAGCAGGATCCAGCCGCCGATGATCGGCGCGATGGCCGGCGCGATGCCGAAGATCATCGACACCTGGCTCATCAGCCGCTGCGCATCATGCCCGTGGTAAAGATCGCGGATCACCGCACGGCCGACGATCATGCCCACCCCGGCCGACAGGCCCTGCAGCGCACGGAACATCAACAGCGTCGGCAGGTCCGTGGACAGCGCGCAGCCCACCGACGCGCCAACGAAGACCACCAGCCCGCCCAGGATCACCCGCTTGCGGCCCCAGGCATCGGACAGCGGTCCATGCGCCAGGCTCATCAGCCCGTAGAACAGCAGGTACACGCTGACCGTCTGCTGCACGGCGACTTCGTCCACCGCCAGGCGCTCGGCCAGCTGCGGAAACGCAGGGAAAATCGTATCGATGGAAAACGGCCCGAACATCGCCAGGCCTGCGAGCAGCAGGGCGAGACGGCGGGTCGAGGGTGAGGCGGCGGTCATGCGCGAGGTCCGGCGGGCTGGCCGGCATGCATGGACGCACGCCGGGCAGGCGCCCCATCGCGAAAGCACGGGGCGCCAGATGAACAGGAGAGTCCGGCGATGATAGGCCTTCACGCGTGGCAATTCCATGCGCCCGGGGCGCCAGGCGCATGGTGGGCCATCGCCTGTTCAGGCCCGTCGCCGCAGCGCTGGCCCCGGAACCCGGGACCAGCCGTTATAATCGGCGGGCAACACGGTGGGAGAAGCAGGACACCGCTGCCGAAGGCGCAACGCCCGTAATCGCTCAGGCCCGATACCACCCGCATCAAAACTCTGGAGAGACCGGTTCGATCCGGCGCCGAAGGGGCACGAAGCCGCGCGATGCGCGCTTTTAAACTCTCAGGCAAAAGGACAGAGGGGCGCCCGCAGGCTGCCGATTGGCGGCCGGCCCATGTGCGTCCCCTTTCCCGACGGATCCCTGCCATGTCCCAGAACACCCCTTCGCTGCGCGAGCTCGAGCATCACGATGCGTTCGTCGAGCGCCACATCGGCCCCAACGATGCCGAGATCGCACAGATGCTCGACGTCGTCGGCCACGCCTCGCTGGACGCACTGACCGACGCCATCGTGCCGGCGCGGATCAAGTCGCCGGCTCCGCTGGCGCTGCCCGAATCGATCACCGAGGTGCAGGCGCTGGCGAAGATCCGCGCGATCGCCGAGCAGAACACGGTGCTGCGCAGCTTCATCGGGCAGGGCTACTACGGCACGCATACGCCGAACGTCATCCTGCGCAACATCCTCGAAAACCCGGCCTGGTACACCGCCTACACGCCGTACCAGGCCGAGATCTCGCAGGGCCGCATGGAAGCGCTGATCAACTTCCAGACCATGTGCGCCGACCTCACCGGCATGGAGATCGCCAACGCCTCGCTGCTGGACGAAGCCACCGCCGCCGCCGAAGCAATGACCCTGGCCAAGCGTTCGGCCAGGTCGAAGTCGGACACCTTCTTCGTGCACGACGCCGTGCACCCGCAGACGCTGGAACTGCTGCGCACCCGCGCCGAGCCCATGGGCATCGTGCTGCGCGTCGGCACCCCGGCCGAGGCCATGGAGGCCGAGGCATACGGCATCCTGCTGCAGTACCCGGACACCTTCGGCCAGGTCGCCGACCACAGGGCGCTGGCCGAGGCCGTGCATGCCCGTGGCGGCCTGGTGGCAGTGGCCACCGACCTGCTGGCCCTGACCCTGATCGCGGCCCCCGGCGAATGGGGCGCGGACATCGTGGTCGGCAACTCGCAGCGTTTCGGCGTGCCGTTCGGTTTCGGCGGCCCCCACGCCGCGTTCATGGCCTGCCGTGATGCTTACAAGCGCTCCATGCCGGGCCGCCTGATCGGTGTATCCGTCGACGCCCAGGGCAACCCCGCGTACCGCCTGACCCTGCAGACCCGCGAACAGCACATCCGCCGCGAGAAGGCCACCTCCAACATCTGCACCGCGCAGGTACTGCTGGCGGTGATGGCGTCGATGTACGCGGTGTACCACGGTCCGGAAGGGCTGACACGCATCGCCCGCCGTACCCATCGCCTGGCCACCCTCCTCGCCGCTGCCGTGCGGAGTGCCGGCGTCGAAGTGGGCAACGACTTCTTCGACACCCTGCACATCACCGGCGTGGATGCTGCGGCCATCCACGAAAAGGCGCGTGCCGCCGGTTACAACCTGCGCGCGATCGACGACAGTTCGGTCGGCATCAGCCTGGACGAGACCGCCACCCGCGAGGACATCATCGCCCTGGCCGGCGTGTTCGGTGCATCGGCCGACGTGGATGCACTGGACGGCAGCGCCGCTGATGCCATCCCGGCACAGTTGCGCCGCACCAGCACGTTCCTCGCCCACCCGGTGTTCAACACCCACCACAGGGAGCACGAGCTGCTGCGTTACCTGCGCGCGCTGGCCGACAAGGACCTGGCCATGGACCGCACGATGATCCCGCTGGGCTCGTGCACCATGAAGCTCAATGCCACCGCCGAGATGATCCCGGTGACCTGGCCCGAGTTCGGCAACATCCATCCGCTGGTCCCGGCCGACCAGGCCGTCGGTTACAAGGCGCTGATCGAAAGCCTGGAAGCGATGCTGGTGGAATGCACCGGCTACGACGCCGTGAGCCTGCAACCGAACTCCGGCGCGCAGGGCGAATACGCCGGCCTGCTGGCGATCCGCGCCTACCACCGCTCGCGCGGGGAAGGCCATCGCGACATCTGCCTGATCCCGGAATCGGCGCACGGCACCAACCCGGCTTCGGCCCAGATGTGCGGCATGAAGGTCGTGGTGACCAAGTGTGATGCCAACGGCAACGTCGATGTCGAGGACATCCGCGCGCAGGCAGAGAAGTACGGCGAGCGCCTGGCCGCGCTGATGATCACCTACCCGTCCACCCACGGCGTGTTCGAGGAAGACATCGTCACCATCTGCGAGATCGTGCACCAGCACGGTGGCCAGGTGTATACCGACGGCGCCAACATGAACGCGCTGGTCGGCGTCGCAAAGCCCGGCAAGTGGGGCTCGGACGTCTCGCACCTGAACCTGCACAAGACCTTCTGCATCCCGCACGGCGGCGGTGGCCCGGGCGTCGGCCCGTGCGCGGTGAAATCGCACCTGGCGCCGTTCCTGCCCAAGGTGCTGGGCGGCGAAGGCGATGTGGGCATGGTATCGGCCGCCTCGTTCGGCAGTGCCTCGATCCTGCCGATCAGCTGGATGTACATCACCCTGATGGGCAATGAAGGCCTGCGCAAGGCGACCCAGGTCGCACTGCTCAACGCCAACTACATCGCCACGCGCCTGGCGCCGCATTACCGGACGCTGTATACCGGCCGCAACGGCCTGGTCGCGCACGAATGCATCCTTGATGTGCGTCCGCTGGAAAAGGTGTCCGGCATTGGCGCCGAGGACATCGCCAAGCGCCTGATCGACTTCGGCTTCCATGCGCCCACCCTGAGCTTCCCGGTTGCCGGCACGCTGATGGTGGAACCAACCGAAAGCGAATCCCTGCACGAGCTGGATCGTTTCATAGACGCGATGATCCAGATCCGCGAGGAGATCGCAGCGATCGAGGACGGTCGCCTGGAGCGCGAGGACAACCCGCTGAAGAATGCACCGCACACCGCGACCGCCGTGACCGCCAGCGAGTGGACGCATGCCTACCCGCGCGAGCTGGCTGCGTTCCCGCTGGCCAGCCTGCGCCAGGCCAAGTACTGGCCGCCGGTAGCGCGCGTGGACAACGTATATGGCGACAAGAACGTGATGTGCGCCTGCATTCCGGTGGATGCCTACAAGGACGACGCCATCGAGGCCTGAACCACGTCCTCATCGATGACACGAACGGCCCGCGCATGCGGGCCGTTTCGTTTTCCACCGGCCTGGCGTCACTTCACGACCGATGCCCGTCGCATCTGGCATCGCCATAAACGCCGTGCATCCGATGCGAATTCGCGTTATGACCGGCTTGGCAGATCGCATCTGCGCCGGGTCGCGTTCAGTAACGACTCGGCGTCCGCCACATCTGGGCGGCGCATCACGAAGCGACAAAAAAGACGCATAGATGGGATTTGCGTCGCGTTTCAGCGTGCCCGATGCGCGCCTCCGCTGCGCAGGATGGTTGCACGTCCTCGCACTGGCCCGCCAGGACGGGATCCCGGAACGCGAACGGGGTCGCGTGCAGCGCCTCGCATTCCGCGCAGGCGTGTTCAGACTATCTATCGGAGAACAACCATGAATCACCTGAAATCCGTCGTTGCTTCCGCTGCCCTGGTTCTTGCCTTCGCCATCCCGACCGCCAACGCCAAGCCTGCCGAACAGCAGGGAGTGGCGGATTGTGGTCTCCAGTTCGTGGTCTGCATGACTACCGGAGGCAGCATCACCACCTGCGGCCTGGAATTCGCCAAGTGTCTGATCTCCGGTGGCAAAGCCGCCGCCCTGGATCGTCGCGACTGACCCGCACAGGATCCGTGACATGCAGCCAGCCCGCAGGCTGGCTGCATTCCTCCCCGTTCCGGCCGGGCCTGGGCAAGCGTGATGGCGCGTCAGACGGCCCCGGTACGCGCGCGCCGCGCCAGCGCACTCACCGAAGCGATCGCCACGGTCAGGCCAACCATGGAGAGGAACTGCAACCGTGTCTGCGCCTCGGACAGCAGCAGGCCGAAGATCAACGCAAGGATGCCCAGCGCGATG